>OGEK01000125.1_pt1 | contig 87649 bp, 70 predicted proteins | sample 1570641 | NCBI WGS metagenome assembly OGEK01 (sample SAMEA2582136, study PRJEB24529) | metagenome | biome: Human gut stool | place: China | collected 2011
GGTGACAAGAAATCCTCCATTCATTTCCATACAAAAGCTCCTATATAGTAGTTTATTAAAAACATACTATATAGGAGCTTTATTGTCAAGAGTTTATATGTCTTAATAGGTAAATTCCGTTTTTTTCAATTCTCCAAACTGGAAATTGTCGAGTTCTTTTCCGTTACAATTCTTTCATCATGCACAATGATTCTGGCATTGAAACATAAGGACCATAATTATCCATTTTATTAAATCCTACTTTTCGGTATACATAACACGATTCTTGTAGCAATTCTCCAGTTTCAAGAATCATTTTCCTATATCCTAGTTCTTTCGCCCACTCGATTAATTCAAGAACTAGCTTGGTTCCTATTCCTTTTCCTTGGAATTCATCTCTGACAAATACTCTTTTTAACTCGGTTGCATTGTCGATATCACCGTACTGATATTCTCTAATTGCTCCAGCACCAGCGACTTTTCCATCAACATACACAACTACAGCCTCTTTTATCTCATCAAGCTGATTATACTGTTTATATTTATCTCTTTTTATAACTCTTCCTACTCGCCTATCTAAATCCATATCTAATAACTGACAGTTCTCGATAAAGTCTTTATTTGTCCCAGTACATCTAATAAATTCAATATCGGCCATATATAAACACCTCCTATGTGAAGAAAATTGGAATTTACCAAATCGTCAAATTCCGATTTGTTAAACTATCTATACAATACCATATCTCTTTGGCTAATACAATAATTGCATCGCTCCCGCTTATTCTCATCAATTCTGCAACTATTATATTGTGATATTATGCTTACTCTTAGGCTGTCTGTTCACTTTTCTTTGCGTGATACGCTTCACGTCTCATAGCCAGTGTTTTTTCATATCTCTCTTTTGCAATAGGGTCTCCATTCAATGCATCTTCACGCATTTTTCTGTAGCTCTTCACTGTGGCTCTAACCTGATACTGTTTACGCTCTGCAAGCTGACTCTGTGCTTCCTGATCTCCGGCTTCCGCCCTGGCTCTCAAGGCTTCCATCTGCTCCTTTCTTCTTGCGGTATGCCGTCTGTTGTATTCTGCATTTCTCTCTTCCAAATATTTCGCATATTCAGGGTCATTTTCTGCTCTCTGCTTACGCTTTTCTGCTGATTTCCTTGAACGTTCTCTTGCAATAGCTCTACGCTCCTCAAGCTCTCTGACGGCTTCCTGATTGCCTTTTTCTGCCTGCTCCTTTAATTCTGCCAAAGCAATCTTTTTCTTCTTTGTAGCACGCTCCTGACGTTTCTTTTCCCTTTCCAATGCCAAGCGTTCTTTCTCTTCCATCTTCGCCCGATATTCAGGGTCAGACATTCTCAATTCTCGCATTTTTTCAGATCTCTTACGGTTGTTCTGTCTGCCTTTTTCAAGGATTGCTTTATATTCTGCCATAGCTTCATGTGTATTGTAAAAGACAAGCAGTTCGTCCTCATTTGCAATTCTTTTTCGTTTTGTCTTAAAATTATCCCTAGTTGTCTTCCCAAGAACGGTATGCCCCAAATACTCACGTCTGTTCAAAATATAGCCCACTGTTGTAGCATTCCATGTATAAGGGTCATGGTAATTCGTACACTGGCAATCCTCAGGATGATTCTGTCTCGCATAAGCCGAAGGAATAAGGATTTTATCCTCTGACAAGGTATCTGCTATTGCGGTTGCACCCATTCCATCACAAGCAAGCTGAAAAATGCGTCTGACAACCGAAGCAGAAGCTTCATCAACATACAATGTCTGCTTATCCTCAGGCTTTCTGTAATATCCATAAGGCACTGCACCGCTGACACGTTTTCCGTCTCGCATTTTTGCCTTGAATACTGCCTTGATTTTCTTACTGGTATCTTTTGCATACCACTCATTCATGATATTCAGAAATGGTGTAAAATCATTATCTGCCGGATTGGCACTGTCAACTCCGTTATTTACTGCAATAAAACGGACATTTTTCTTAGGGAACATCATTTCCGTATAGAAACCTACTTGCAGATAGTTTCTGCCAAATCGGGACATATCTTTGACGATCACTGTTCCCACTCTGCCGGCTTCAATCTCTGTCAGCAAAGAATTGAATGCCGGTCTGTTGAAGTTCGTTCCTGAATATCCATCATCACTGAAATGCTGAATATTACCAAAGCCATGTTGCACTGCATAATCTTCCAGATACTTCTTCTGGTTTGTTATGGAGTTGGATTCGCCCTGCATCTCATCATCACGGGACAGACGCTCGTAAAGTGCTGTTATTCTGTTATCTTTAGCCATTTTTTCAGCTCCTTTCATAATGCTAAAAAATAAGAACACACAGAAAACACTTCATTTTTTAATGACCTATTTTCTCTGTATTCTTAAAATCTACCCCTTATGGTATCTATACACTTAAAATTTAACATTTAGATACCACAAAGTCTCTATGAAATAAAAATTGCTTCTTCAGGTACCATTTTTTCAAATAATCGGTACCTGAAGAAGCAATTTTTCTCTTATAGGTGACATTCCTTTATTTTAGGCATTAAAAATAAAAAATATGTCACCTTAATCACTATTTTTTATCAATAGATCCCATTTACAGAATTTATGAAAATTGATCTTTTTCTTACACTTTTCCAATCCACAGAATTTGTAAGAATCGTTTTTACTTATAATTTTCCCAACCAACAGGAAAACGGGGTACATTTCTTTCGGAAGAATAAATTTACAACTGCGCCGTAGTTCCATCGCATAACGCTAATAGCGTAAACGTAAAACTTTTACAAAACCAACCTGAAATCAATATCGGCGCTGCTTTGTAAATTTTTCTGTAGAAAGAGAATGTACCCCGTCTTCCGTCACATAGAAAACACTTATATTTAAAACAGTTCCCTCATAGACTTACATAATCTTGTGAACCCAGCCTTCCGGTCCTTCAATCTCGCCCATCTGGATTCCGGTAAGTGTCTCACGCAGTTTCTTTGTGTATGGTCCCATTTCTTCCATTCCACTCGGGAAACAGATTTCTTTGCCATGATCAACAACCTTTCCGATTGGAGAAATAACGGCTGCAGTACCACAGAGTCCACACTCTGCAAAATCAGGTACTTCTGAGAATTTAACCGGTCTGTGCTCTACCGGCATATGCAGATACTTTTCAGCAACAACCATCAGGGATCTTCTGGTAATGGAAGGTAAAATACTGTCTGACTTTGGTGTTACGAATGTTCCGTCCTTGGTAATGAAAATGAAGTTTGCTCCACCGGTCTCCTCTACATAAGTTCTTGTAGCAGGATCAAGATACATGTTCTCAGCATATCCCTGAGCATGTGCATCTACGATTGCATGTAAACTCATAGCGTAGTTCAGTCCGGCTTTGATATGTCCGGTTCCGTGTGGTGCTGCACGGTCAAAATCGGAAACACGGATTGTAATTGGCTTTGCGCCGCCCTTGAAGTAAGGTCCTACCGGTGTAACCAGAATACGGAACTGGTACTCATCTGCCGGCTTTACGCCGATAACAGCGTTTGTAGCGATCATATATGGGCGGATATAAAGCGTTGCTCCGGAACCAAATGGAGGTACCCATGCTGCATTTGCCTTTACTACCTGCTCTACGGCATCTACGAAACGATCCTCCGGGAATACCGGCATCTCAAGTCTCTCACAGGAATCTTTCATACGGCTTGCATTTAAGTCCGGGCGGAAACATACAATATGTCCGTCCTCTGTTGTGTATGCTTTTAATCCTTCAAAACAGGACTGTGAATACTGGAATACACCTGCACACTCATTTAATGTAACGGTAGGATCTGTTACCAGTGCTCCATCGTCCCACTTTCCATCCTTGTAATTTGCAACATAACGGTAGTCTGTGGTCATGTAACCAAATCCCAGGTTACCCCAGTCAAGATTTTTTTTCTCCATTTTCATTTCCTCCATTTTCTATTCCAATTCAAGTGTTCTATAACTTTTCGTTATGGAATACTGGATGTACTATTATTTTTACATATTTTAGTACAATCTGAAGTATTTGTCTATAGATCTTATGAAATTTCTCTATCAAAAAAATTCATAAAAACCATAACCTGATTCCCTAAAGTCCCAGAAGTTCCATTGCTTCGTCCTTTAACTCCTGTGTGCGTTCTTTCAAAAGCAGAAGTTTGTTGTACTTATAATAGGCATCATTGCCACATTCACTGACAAATTTCAGACTATAATAACCGGCCGAAAGTTCGGACAAAAAGATTACCATTTCCTGTCCCTCTCCAAATACCCGTGCAAGAAATTCAAATGCATGCGTCAGATGACGGCCTGCATCTGAAATTTCCTTCTGGCGGATCTGCTCCCTCTCATCAAACAGTTTCTTGACACATAAGAAATCTCCTTTTGCATCACCGGTTCCTTCGACTGCCAGTGCCATCAGGCAGTCATTCAGTGCCTGAAGTGCCGCACACATGGCTTTTTCCTGTTCCCTGTCTATCATGCCGGCCTTTTTCCGGTGAGTGATCATGGTGTCATAAGAAGAAATCTGTCTTTCCAGAATTTCTTTTCCGCTTCCCCGTCCTTCTTTCAGATCGCTCCGCAAAAATCCCAGCTGCTCAAAAAAAGCTTCCTGTGCAGCTTTTTTCCGGAAATAAGAAATGAATTCCTGTCCCAGGCTGTCCAAAAGCAGCCCAAGCAGACTCAGCTTCTCATCAAACGGTGCATTTTTGATCGTCATACTGTTTTCTGGTATGCTGCCCTCTAAAATTTCCGGTATACGGTAAATATTCTTATACTTATTGTACAGTTCATAATAAGCAGCAAAATCGCGGGCAATCTCCTCGTCCTGCAGATACTGCACAACAAAGTCATAGTCTATGGCAAATCCAAGCTGTTCATACACTTTCATGACCTGTGAGAGATCCTCCCATCCACGGGCGGTCACAAACCGTTTTCCATCCAGATCCGACACAACCGAATAGAAATTGTTCTTTTTAATCTCCAGATAAGAAAGAATTGCTCCATGAATCTGCGCTTTATACGCATACTCTTTCCACACAGAAAAATCTTCTTCTATATAAATCCGCTTGACACGGTCATAAGTAACAATATCAAAATCCCGCACCGACTTGTTGTATTCCGGAGGATTTCCCGCCGTAACAATGACAAAGCCATCCGGTACCCTGTGATTTCCAAATGTCTTGTACTGCAGGAACTGCAGCATCGTCGGAGCCAGCGTCTCGGATACACAGTTGATTTCATCGAGAAACAGGATTCCCTCATGAATTCCGCTTTGTTCGATCTGATCATAGATCGAGGCGATAATTTCACTCATTGTATACTCTGTGACCGATACATCCTCCCCATCATAGGTTTTCTTCGAGATAAACGGCAGTCCGATCGCACTCTGTCTCGTATGGTGCGTGATCGTATAAGAAACCAGATTGATCCCGCACTCCTGCGCCACCTGTTCCATAATTGCGGTCTTACCGATTCCAGGCGGCCCGATCAAAAGTACCGGACGCTGCCGTTCCACAGGAATCGCATACTCCCCGGTCTCATCTTTTGTCAGGTACGCCTGAACCGTATTTATGATTTCCTGTTTTGCCTGTTTGATGTTCATAAAATTTCTCCTTTATCTATCCTTTTGTATCCTCTGACAAATATAATTTCACTGCCCAGTCCGGCACTTTTATCGGCTCTCCCGAAAAAGTTTTCTGCGGTGTGTCATCCCCGTAAAAAACAAATACCGTCTGATAATCTGTCGGTTTTTTCGGATATTCTCCATACCCGTCCGTAAAATACATCAGTCCTTTTAAGTTTTTGAGTTCCCCGCTGTTTCTTAATTTCTCTACATAGGAAAATACCGGCCGAAAATCCGTTCCATACCCTCCGGAAACGGAAAACTGCTCGGTATATTCCCCGATTTCGTCCAGATTTGTGATTGGAATATCTTTTTGAATCTGGTTATCACATTCGATGATGCGGATATGCACTTTATGGAAAAAACTCTCCTGGTGCTTTAAAATTGCCCCCGTCTCATTCAAAAACTGCTGCACAAGTTTTTCCTTGCAGGAGGCCGAAGTATCGATTGCAATAACAAGTTCTTCGATCTTTTTTGCCTCCCGGAATTCGTTTTCCTCGATCAGAGGCATGTTTCCGTAATGCTGCAGTCCATACATGTAAAATCCGTAATCAAACGAATCCATATCCACGGAAACTTCTTCTCTCACAACTGCAAACCTCTTTAAAAATTCTTTGTAGCTTTTTCGCTCCCGGCTGCTCAGCTTTAACATCCATGCAAGCTTTCCCGCATCTGCCGCCGCGTCTTTTGCATAGGTTTCCATATCGCTTTCGATACGCTTTGCATGTTCTTTCCACTCGTCTTCCTTTGGATCGGTTTTTCCAAGCGGCGTTGCATCAGACGTTTTCTCCCCGGCATTTTCCTGCTGATCACTGTCCATCTGCGGATTCTCCTGCGGCACCGGGGGCTGGTTTTTATTCTGCTCCTGCGGCGGTTCTTTCTCCATGCGCTGCCAGAAACTGTGGTCACAGAGCAAAAATTCCTGCCGGAGGGATTCTTCCAGATACGGATCGCGTTTGCGCAGCATAAAATACTGGTATAGTTTTTCCGCTGTAAGCACTGAAACTTCCTTTTCCAGTTTTTCATACCACTCCTGCCGGAAATCCGAAGTCACACGCAAAATGGTCGGATAATCCATGGAATCCACCACCGATTCCACTGCAATATCGCAGCAGAGATCCCACAGCTGTGCATCCTCGTGCTGTTTTGCGGAAAACATATGCCGGAACAGACAGTGCATGAGCATATGCATATATGTCCGGTTTAAAATTTCCGGTCGTTCAATATAAGTCTGCAGCAGATAGGTTGGATTGAACCGGATATATACCGCATCCGTGCCTACCGTTCTCGTCGACAGATCCATGGCAAATCCCAGACTTCCGAGTGCCGGTCCCATAAACCGCATCGACAGATACAGTTCTGTCCTGACACTGTTTAATATTTTATTTCCGGTTGCTTCCAGTTGTTCCCTTGTCTTCATCGTTCTCCTTTTCCTACCAGTCCAAAGACATGGTAGATGCTTTCTTCTTTCCGAAATTACTCCGCTGATATTCCATCAGTATTGCTGCAATCTGGCTCATCTTTTCCTCCGATGCCAGCGGAAGGGCATCGGCAAGTGCCGCTTCCGGAATCAGGCAGGAGGCACAAAGATAAGAAATCTCTTCCACCTTATTCTCCGGAATCAGCACCTTAAGGATCACCTCTGCATTCTGCTCCAGATACTGTTCGTACTGTTCCCGCAGATGGTTCTCCAGCTCAATCGGATGCATCAGCCGGTCACAGGCAATCTCAATTGCCGTGCGATAATCATCATTTACCACCTGCGCAAACAGACGGTCATACGCCAGTAAATCTACGCCTTTTCTTGTGACACATTCCCGGTACGGATACCCGCTTCCCTCAATCTTGTGATGCAGAACCCGAGCCTCCACATCTTCCACAAAATTGTATACATATGCCGGAAACGTCAGCTGCAGCCCACATGGCTCTATGCGAAAATGCAGCCTGCGGTCGGTATCTGCCAGAAGTTCTTTCATTACCGAATAGTCTCCCCTAAGCTGCGTCAGCTTCACTTCTTCCAGACAGTGGCACTGCTTGATCACGCCGTCATAATAGTCTTCCACACTGTCGTACAACGAAATGCTTTTGAGTTTTTTACAGTTATAAAATGCATATCTTCCTAGCGTTTCCACCGTCTTTGGAATACTTACACTCTCTAAATCTTCCCTTGCGGAAAATGCATTTTTGCCGATCGTTTTCACCGGACATCCATCCACCTGATCCGGAATGACCAGATGTCTTACGGTTCCTTCATACCCGGTAACGGTAATTGTATGTTCTTTTGTTGTTTCATATTGCAATGCCATATGGATACTCCTGCATCTGTTATGCCCTATTCTGATATACGCTTTTTAATTCCCCGATAAAATACAAAGACCCCAGCGCAATCGTCTTTTCTTTTGGTGTTAAAAGTTCCGGAATCTCTGCAACCTTTGTAATTGCGTGTGCAGGCACCCCTTGTTTTCTGATATCTTCTGCCAGTGTTTCCCCTTGCAGTGCCCGTGCACTCTCCGGTGTGACGGTTACAAAATCCATGGCAATCGGCAACAGTTCCCCGATCATCTTTTCATAATCTTTGTCTGCCATCACACCCATCACAAAATGAAACTTTTCCTCCGGATACAATTCTTCGAGACTTGTACGCAATGCATGGATTCCGTTACTGTTGTGTGCACCATCCACCATCAGAAACGGTTCTGTACTTAAAATTTCCATACGCCCCGGCCATACCGCTCTGTGAATTCCACGGGCAATAACGGTTTTCATCTTTTCCTTTTCTATCCGGCATCTGGTCCATGCCACTTGTGCCGCACACATGGCTGTAGCGGCGTTTTCTCTCTGATAAGCACCCAAAAGTCCCGGCTGTAGTGCCTTTGCCCCCTGCAGGTCCTTCTCCTGTACACACCGCGCACGTACTCCCTTTGCTGCGGCCACCCTTTGCAGCACCGCAAGTGCTTCCGATTCCTGCGGTGCAATTACCACCGGCACTCCTGCTTTGATAATTCCCGCTTTTTCCTGTGCAATCTCTTCTATGGTATTTCCAAGAATGTTCATGTGATCATAACCAATCCGTGTGATCACCGATACCACCGGATTTCCCAGTGCATTCGTAGAATCAAGTCTGCCTCCGAGGCCGGTCTCCATAATTACAAGATCGCAGTTTTGTTCTTTAAAATACAGTACCGCCATAAGCACGCAATAATCAAACATGGTCGGTGTCACGCCAAATTCCTGCTCCAGCAGAACATTGCCGATTCGTGTCACATCTTCTCTGGAAATCTGTCTGCCATCAACCATGATACGCTCTTCAAAATCAATCAGGTGTGGAGAAATAAATGTTCCGACTTTTAATCCGGCTTCCCGGAAAACTGATGTCAGGAATGCGCAGACCGATCCTTTTCCGTTGGTTCCCGCCACATGAATAAATGACATCCCGTTTTGCGGCTGTCCCATCTGTTCTAACATGATTCCGGTAATTTCCACTCCCGGCCGGTTTCCAAACCGTCTTCCATTTTCTATCTGATCCAATACTTCTTCATATGAATACATCTTTATTCTCCCTGCAGGTATCTGTAAACCGCTTTCGGCAGCCGGTACCTGACTCACAAAAAATAGGGAGAAGCTTATAAAAAGCTTCTCCCCGTATTCTACTTCTATATGACGGTTGTTTCAAGTGCAAAATCCTATACCGAAAGGATCACTCCGCCTTCATTTGCATACATGCTGGATACCCCGGCCGTATTGACAATTACAATCTTTTTGAATTTTGCGACTTTCTCAATTGTGTCCTTCACAAACTGTGCACGTTCCGGACAATTGCAGTGGGAAATGGCAAGCACACGGTTCTCGCAGTTTTTGGTTACTTTGAGCATATCCTCTACCATCTTGGAAAGTGCCTTCTTCATGCCCCTTGCCTGACCAAGCTGCTGGATCGTTCCCTCTTTGGTGGATCCCATTACCGGCTTGATGTTTAAAGTATTTGCCACAAATGCTTTCAGTCCGCTCAGACGGCCAGCCTTGCGCAGTGTTTCAAGTGTCTCAATGACAAAAAATGTGTTCATGGAAGAAATGTAAGATTCCACCTCTGTTACAATTTCTTCAAAAGATGCACCGGATTCTTCCAGCTCCTGAATCTTTAATCCGATCAGGGTTTCCCCAATCGAGGCCGACTTGGAATTAAATACATGAATCTGCTTGGAATCCTCATGCTCTTCATAATAAAGATCTGCTGCAAGTACCGCACTGTTGTAAGATCCGCTCAATTTTCCGGACAACGTCACAACATATACATGCTCCGCCTCTCCCTCATAAGCTCTCATATAACGCTCCGGAGACGGGCAGGAAGATTTCGGGCTGTGAATACATGCCTTTACTCTCTGTAAGAAATCTCTCTGATTAAAAGTTTCATCATCTGTGATCTGATAGCCATCCACATCCAGCAAAAGCGGCACTGTGCAAAAATGTCCATCTGCCTTTAAATCCTCGGAAAGTTCTCCACAACTGTCAATTACAATTTTATACTGGCTCATATCCATCCCTCTTTTCTAAAATACGTCTATCATTTTATGAAGTGCGTGTGTTTATCATTACTTTATAAAAAGTTTTTATTTTCTATCACACGTAGTATCCATTACTACGTTCATATCATAACACGGTTTCAGATATTTGAAAAGGGGAAAAATGCATATTTTATAGTTTCTTCATATTTTTCAGGAAAAATATGCCGTCACAGCTGATGCCAGAGCATCAAAATCCGTTCGTCCCATCAGTTCCCGTGCAGAATGCATCGATAAGAGCGGAATTCCAATATCCACTGTGCGAACCGGAAACAGCGTGGATGCAACCGATCCCAGTGTACCACCCCCACGCACATCGGAACGATTGACAAACCTCTGGTATGCGATTTTATTCTGATCGCAGAGTTGCCGCAGAATTCCGATTGCCTTTGCATCCGTCGCATAAGACTGGGAACATGCCTCTTTGATACAGAATCCATCCCCAAGCACCGGATGATTGGTAATATCCATTTTCTCCTTATGATTCGGATGCAGTGCATGCGCCACATCCACGGAAAGCAGCATACCTCCATACATCGCACAATCCGTTTCTTCCTCACTGCAGCCAAGCGACCGGTAGATGCGTTTTACCATATCATGCAATAAGATCGATGCTGCGCCCTGTTTGCTGGTATTTCCGATTTCTTCATTATCAAACAGTGCGATCAGATTGATACCATCGGTCCGTGTTCCTTCCACGATGGCTGCCAGCAATGCCGCAACGGATGTCTGGTTATCCAGTCGCGGAGAAGACAGCAGTGTCTCTTTTATCCCCACATATGCCGGTTCTTCCACACAGTATGTATTCAGTTCAAAATCCAGAATATCCTCTTTTTTTACTGCCAGCTCTTCCGCAAGAAATGACAGGAAATAATCGGTACTCTGCTGTTCTTCTGGCAGCATATCCACAACCGGCATCAAATCTACCTGATTATTGATTGCCACTCCCTTATTCACTTCCCGGTTCATGTGAATGGCAAGGTTTGGAATAATAAGAACCGGACGACCGGAACGATACAGCATGGTCTCCGGGGCAAACACATCCCCGCTTCGAACGATCACGCGCCCCGCAATCCCCAGTGGACGATCAAACCATGTATTTAAAATTGGTCCGCCATATACTTCCACGTTCACCTGCGCATACCGGTCTGTCACAAAATCCGCATTTGGTTTGATCCGCAGATATGGATAATCTGTATGTGCAGCTGCCATGCGCAGCATTGCATCCGCACGGAAGTTTTCTCCAACTGTAAATGCATAGAGCGTTGTTCCATGATGATTCATCATATAAGCCTTTCCTTTTTTCAGATTCCATGGTCTGGCATACTCCAGTTCCTCAAAGCCGGATTCCTCTAACGTCTGCATGGCTGCTTCCACACAATGAAACGGTGATACTCCTTTTTTTAAAACATCTATCAAAAATGATTCTTTCATAGTTATAGTTTCCCTTCTTTTCTTAAGTGATTGCATCGTTACGGTTCGCAGGGGAACCTGTGAGCAGTAACCGTGCATTTTCTATCAATCAGTGGCATTATAACACATTATGATTGAAAAGATGAAGTCACTCATGCTAAAATTAAACTATATCAGCTGCCGTTTTATCGGTTTCACAATGGGGAGGTTTTTTATGCTGGCTCTTGCATTAACAAACAAAAAAGATTTTATGAATAAATTTCTCAAAACTGAAATTTTTGACCATTTTCTGCTTCAGGAGGGCATTGTCGTTTCTTTTGCAAGCTATGTGATTGATGGAACTATTACCAAAGGATTCTATACAGATACAGAAGCCGAAGAACTCGGTATTAAAACTTTTCATTTTCTTCCATTTTCCATGCTCCGTCCACGCATCTTTGACCTGATCAAAGGAAAAAAGGCTCCATCCTCCTTTAAATTCGTCCTGATGCTGTCGCCGGAAAATCAAAAACGTACCATGGAACGAATCGGAAGTTCCTATACCCCGGCGGATATTTCTGCCATGTCCATGAACATCAAATTTCAAAATCAGATGCTTACACTGACTACCGGAATTTCTTACCGCATTTTTTCCACAGATAAGACATTAGAACCGGAATGGGACAAATTTGTCAGACAATTTCTCTCACAACACGACATTTCTTTTGAAGTGCTTTAAAATCCGGCTATTTTACGAAGATTTTGCTTTACATTTCCAATTGGTTATGCTATTCTTAGCATAGTTGCAAGGCAACACAAATATATTGGAGGTACTTTCGATGAACAAAGGTACAGTAAAATGGTTTAACAACCAGAAGGGTTACGGATTCATCACCGCTGAAGACGGCCACGATGTGTTCGTACATTACTCAGGACTTAACATGGAGGGTTTCAAATCTCTCGAAGAGGGTGCAGCAGTAGAATTCGAAATCACTGATGGCGCTAAAGGTCCTCAGGCAGTTAACGTAACAGTAGTGAAATAATTGCCGACTAATCTAGTTTCTATGTACCTTTTTCTTTCTTTAGAATAAGATATTGGATACAACGATTAAAAAAAGGAATGTTGCATTTCTGCAACATTCCTTTTTTTGCGTATGGAATACATCTTTTAAAGTATTCTCCTATCCATTGTAATTAGTCCTCAAATACCCGTTTGATACTATCATAATGCAGGAAAATTCCCTGATCTGCGAGTTCCCTGATCTCTTCTGGTGTAGCAAACCGACATCCGTCTGTTTCTTCCGTCTGCAGATGGACATCTTGTTCCGTAACATCCATCGTGTAACGATAAACATCTACGAAATAGTTATCTCCTTCGCCCGGATTTTCTCTGTGATAGGTAAATACATAACCACCTTCCGCTTCTTTTACATCCAGTCCGGTCTCTTCTAAAACTTCCCTGCGCACTGCCTCTTCCGATTCTTCTCCTGCCTGCGCAGCACCACCGGAAACTTCCCACCATCCGGGTGCCCATGCTTTTGTCATCACACGCTTAGTAATCAGAAATCTGCCATCCGGACGCCTGATCACGCCAAGTACCGTCAGATGATACTCATCATCTGCCAGATTGAAATGATTCCGCTCCATGGTTCTTCCTGTCCGCACTTTATTTTTATCGTAGATATCCCAACGTTCCATTTCCATTCCTCCAATTTTCCTATGTGCCAGCTGCTATCATTCTTTTCTGCCATAGTTTTATAACTGCAACTCTATTCATTATATTGGTTTTAAGAAATGTTTTCAAGTTTCGTTTCTATTTATTAATTCCACTCCGTCATATATTTGCGATACCATTTTGGTAAAAGATGATTCTGACATTGCTCATTGTGACGCTCCCGGATTTCCATGGTGGCAAAATACTGTTTCCATAGCACAGCAAAATAATCCATATGCCCCTGCGGAATCTGAAGCTGCTCTCCGCTCACCAGAACACAGCTGTGTCCGGCTTCATGGACGGCAGCAAGGTTTCGGTTTTCATCGTAGAGAATAAAATTTTCATCCGGAAAACGATCCGAAAAATGATCCATCATCAATGGAACCATATTGCATTTTGGTGCAAGCTGCGCCACAAGAATACTTCCCAGATCCTGAAATCTCACAAATCCCAGCAGCTTATCCAGCTCATTGTCTACCTTGCGGGACAACTCCATCACCCGAAGTGCAAACGGATCGGCAAGCTGATCGGAAATACCGCGTCCCTGTGCAAATGCACGCACCAGATATCCAAGAACTGCTGTCCCCCGGTCCCCTTCAAAATGGCATAATGCATGAAGCAGTGTATCATACACCGGATACCCCAGTCTCGACTGTATACTGTAAACCGTCTTCTGCACTTTCTGCGCATCTGTCTGTACTTCGATCTCCCTGGCAAACAAAGTCATTTCTCCTTCACCGGCCGCAATGGAAATACTGTCTGTATAAGGAGCTTTCATTTTATTTTTGCATACAAACGCATCGAAAAGTGCTGTAAAAATTCCTTCCAGAGAATCCTCACATCGAAGCACGATCTGTTCACTCATACTACAATTTTCCCCCTGTCATCAAACAGTGATAACTGCTCATAGGTCTGCACCGTTCCATCCGAAAGCAGCATCTGCATCGGACGCTCCTGATACATCAGATTCCGTGTAATATATCCTTCCTCCATACGGGTATGATACATCATCTTTCCTTTACAGGTGATAAAATACACTGCACGTTTCAGAACAACACCGATCTTCTTTAAATCTGAAAAATCCAGCTTTGCGTACCGCCGGGCCGCCATAATCCGGCGGGCACTTTTGGTTCCGATCCCCGGCACACGAAGCAGCGTATAATAATCCGCACGATTAATTTCCACCGGAAACAGTTCCAGATGGTGCACTGCCCAATTACACTTCGGATCAATCTGTTCGTTAAAATTCGGATTTTTCTCTGACAGCAATTCATCTGCGCGGAATCCATAAAACCGCAACAGAAAATCTGCCTGATAGAGCCTGTGCTCACGTAACAATGGTGGCCCAGGCAAATCTGGCAGGGAACTGTCATGATTCACATTGATAAATGCAGAATAGAATATCCGCTTCATCCCAAACTTCTGATACAAAGCTTCTGAAACCGAAATGATCTGATAATCACTTTCATCCGATGCCCCGATCACCATCTGTGTGCTCTGTCCTGCCGGCACAAAATAATGATCCGGCCGCATCAATCCCCGCGTTGTCTGCGGAAGCTTCTTTTGCACGTTTCTCACTCTGCTGGAATTCTCCCCACCGGCAATTTCTTCTCCCCAGCTTTGTACTGCACTCTGTCGCGCTTTATGCTCCCGGATGGCAGCAATTCCGTCGTGGTATTCCTGCAGACGGGCATAACTTTCCTTCATCTCTGCCATCTGGTTATAATAGGTTTTCTCATCCAGATACATCCGGCTTTTCATACTCGATACCCCGTGAAACTCGCGGCTTTGCCGAATTCCATTCTGTAACTGGCGCATCGGGGAAAGGATGTTTTTACGCACTTTGTTAGGCGCAATCTGCCGCAGCGCATCGGCCGTGGGAAGTTCTAAATTTACACTCATGCGGTCTGCAAGATACCCCGTTAATTCCAGCAGATCCGCTGATGCTCCCGGAATTCCTTTTACATGTATATATCCGTTAAAATGATATTTTGTGCGCAATAAATAAAGGGTCTCATATAAAAGTCCCATGGTATAATCCGGAGAATGTAAAATTCCGGAACTTAAGAACAATCCTTCGATATAATTTCTGCGGTAAAATTCCATCGTGAGCTTACAGATTTCCTCCGGTGTAAAACTGACACGCTTCACATCATTGCTGCAACGGTTCCTGCAATATTTGCAGTCATAGATACAATCATTGGTATATAAAATCTTAAGCAGTGAAATGCAGCGCCCATCCCCGGTAAATGCATGACAGATTCCACTTGCATATGCGTTTCCCGTATGTGTACCATCTCCTCCACGCTGCACCCCGCTGGAAGTACACGCAACATCATATCTGGCAGCTGCCGAAAGTATGGTTAGTTTTTCCATGATACGATCCATCTGCAAAATTTCTCTCATATCCAGTATCCCTCCGCAAAAATGCCGAACATCCGTTCTTTTTTACATCATATCACAAGAACAAATGTTCGGCAAGTGCAATTTTTTTTTATTTTATATGAGCTGCGAGCAGTCTCCTATCTGCCCTGATGCAGCATCCATGGATAAATCAGTGAAATCGCTCCGCCGATTCCGGCAGAAGCTGCACAGGTAAACACTAAAGCCCCTGCAATTCCGCCAAAGAAATATCCAATTGCCAGAAAAACGGCAACAATTACTAAAATAATGCAACGCAGCAAAATCTGGATCATACTCTTAACCGTATCCATCGCAGACGCCGGAACAAGAGCTTCCAGCAAAAGCCCAACTTCCGAAAACATAAAATCCGCCACCAGATACGTCAGATACCACAGAAGCATAATTCCCGGTTTTTCATGCAAAAGCAATGCCGAAACCACCAGTGCCGGAAGCAGATCCATCGCGCAGAGGGATGTTCCTGCAAGCACTCCGAAGAAAACTTTCTTGTATGGATTCTCCGGCACCAGAAACAGCCAGTTTCGCGCAGTCTCCTGTGCAATCGGATTTCCCATATTCCGGAAGAAAAGTACAAAAAACAAAATACAGCCCGGCACAAGAAATCCAGACACCTCCATGATCCTGACACAAAAAAGGGAAATACCGACACTGACCAGCATGTAAAACAGCATCGTATCGGTTATGATTCCAAATTTTGCTGTACGTTTACGGCAATAAATTTCCTTTGTAAAAAACACGGATGCGCCCCAGCCCTTTAAGTTTCCTTCCTTTTGCTGCTTTTTTGCATGTGCTTTTCCTGCGATAACCCGTCCTTCTTTTGCTGCCTCAAGCATCTGTGCACGTTTTCCCGCGGAAGCCAGCGCATCTTCGTAAAAATCCGCTTTCATATGCCAGATGGCAAAAATCAGTACCGCCACACTTACAAGCAGCAATCCCAGATAAACCAGAAACGAAAACAGTTCCCCATTCACTGCACACATAATCATGCCTTTGTACCAGCCGATGACCGGAAGATACCGCAGCCAGTGACTGGCAAAAGTCATATGTGCTGCTTCAAGCAGGTTCTGCCCATTCGCCAGATATGTTCCTCCTGCAATCATTCCAAGCAGTACAACAATTCCCACGATCAAAGGAAACACATATGGTTTTAATTTTTCGTGTGTGGTGCAGACCGTATATGTCAATACAATCATAAGTCTCTGAAACACCAGAAGCAGAATCCACCCTGCAAAAATGGCTACAACTGCCGATGCCCCCAATCCCATATTTACAACGAGATTTGGAATCTGAAAAACCAGATATATGGACGCGAAAACTGTTGCCACCATCTGAAAACTCAGTCGAAACATCAACACGGACTGTGGTTTCATCGGTGCCGTAAACAACAGATTCACGTCTGCCATCTGGAAAATATCCGTACCGTCCTTAGAACCGGAATACATTCCCCAAAGTAATATCGCAAGAAAAACAATCATCACTCCGGCTTCCACATAGGTTTTGATTGCGGCAATCTCCTGTGGCGTTTTTTGCGTTTCTTCCTCTTCCGTTGCTTCTTCCTGTACGCGATCAGCCTCCGAAGACGATTCCACGGTTTCCACCGACTGTTGCTTTTCTACCATGGAACCGACCACGCCAGCAATCAGTCCAAATATGATTCCAAATCCAAAAATGGCAAGAATGATCACGAGAAATGTACTTCGAAACATCTTTTTTATCGTGTTCCAAAAGGTATGCCATGCATAATAACCCCATAACCGCATCGCCTACACCTCTCTCTCCAGAGCCGCGCCCTCTGTAATCTCAAAGAAAATATCTTCCAGACTTTTATTGTTATCCTTTAAATTTTCACGTTCAACCACAGCGGCTACCCGCCCCTGTTTCATGATATAAGTGGTATCCCATAATTCTTCCATACTGTCAATCATGTGCGTGCTGACCAGTACCATGCAGCCACTGTCCCGCAATTCCTCAAACACCTTTTTCAGTTCTTTGATGGCATGTGGGTCCAGTCCGATCATTGGCTCATCAAACAGTACCAGCCGTGGTTTCGGCAAAAGTCCACAACAGATGGACAGTTTCTGCTGCATCCCTTTCGACAGCTCATCCCCGAATTTTTTCTTCTTATCTGTCAGATCAAATCGTTCCAGCAATGCATCTTTATAGGCTTTATAATCCTTTAATTTATATGCCCGTGCAATAAATTCCATATGTTCATCCACAGTCAGGTTCGGATACAGCGATGGAATTTCCGGAATATATCCCATGATCTTTTTCGCCTCGATGGACTTATTTTCGAGACCGTTTACCTGTATCTGTCCCTGATATTTCAGAAATCCCATAATACATTTTATAATCGTGCTTTTTCCTGCACCGTTAGGTCCAAGCAGTACTCCGATGCGCCCATCCTCTATGGTAAGATTGATATCATCATTTGCAAGCACCCTGCGGTATCGTTTCGTCACATGTACAACTTCTAACATAACCATTTCCCTTTCTTTTTCTTACTAACATGTTCCATGTGTTTACGATATCACATTCATTTGCTGCAAACCATCTTCTTTTCCTTAAAAAACCTTAACGCTTCCTTAATATCTCTTCGCGTATTTGCCCACGCCCTTCCTCTGGTATTTCTCGCCAATCACATAACCGATCTCCCCAATTGCGAGCTGTGGATACGGAATATCCATCGTAACATATCCGATGCATGCTCCACTTTGTTTTTCTGTAATAAGCCATGCGTTCTCATTATCTGCCAGTACATTTACAAAGGACTGCATCTGCTCACCAGCTACTGTTATTGTCCTTAACCACTGTGGAATAAAAAACGAGGCCATCGCAAGCGACGACCCCATCTTAATATTACTCTTCTTCTCTGTGCATGGAGAATGTTTCCATATGATAATTCTTCAAATTGTCAAGAATCTGACGATCATCTGCTTTCTGAAGAAGTTCGTCACGGAACTTCTTTGTCACAAGCATATCGTTAAAGGAGCTTGGTCCACCGACGCAGCCTCCTTCACATGCCATACCTTCAATGAAGTCATCCGGCAGCTTGCCAGCCTTCATAAGCATCAGGAACTTGCGGCACTCTGCGGCACCGTTTGCCTTGCATACTTTCGGCTCAATGCCAGCTTCCATCTCTTTCATGCTCTCGACAACTGCTGCGGTAACTCCACCGGAGTTTGCGAAACGCTTGCCGTATACGGAAGACTCCTGATAGCTGGTATCGCTTGGCTGCAGTTCTACGCCCTTGGCACTCATGATGGCACGCATCTCACTGTATGTCAGCACATAATCTGCATTGCCTTCAATCTTCTGATCGACAACTTCAGACTTCTTTGCTACACATGGTCCGACAAATACAGTCACAGCATCCGGATCCTGTGCTTTGATCATACGGGATACCGCACACATTGGAGAGATGGTTGTGGAAATCTTATCTGCCATCTCTGGGAAGTGCAGACGAACCATATTAACAAATCCAGGACAGCAGGAAGTTACTTTCTTCTCTCCTGCCTTGTATGCCTCTACCCACTCTGCGGCTTCGGAAGCAGCGGTCATATCTCCACCTAATCCGGCTTCGATAAATCCGTTAAATCCAACTTCCTGCATAGCTTTCTTCCAGCTTCCCATTGTGATATTTGCACCAAACTGTCCCTCGGTAGCAGGTGCTGCAATCACGTATACTTTCTTATCAGACTTTAAGGCATTGATGACATCAACCATAAATGTCTTAGATCCGATTGCTCCGAACGGACAGCTATGGATACATTTTCCGCAGCGGATACACTTGGAATCATCAATCACGGAAATACCATATTCATTGTATGTAATAGCGTTGACCGGACATGCAAACTTACATGGTCTCTTCAAATGCGCGATTGCATTGTAAGGACATGCAGCTGCACATCGTCCACACTCTTTACATTTCTGCGGATCAATGTGGGAACGATGACGTCCCGCCTCAATGGCACCGAATTTACATGCATTGATACATGCTTTTCCCATACAGTTCTGACAGTTTTCTGTAACGGTATAACTGGAAATCGGACAGTCCTCACAGGCTGCACTGATTACCTGAATCACATTTCCATTATCCTCCGGTCCTGGGGCTTTGCCCTCTGCAAGACGGACACGCTGGCGGATAATCTCTCTCTCTTTGTAGATACAGCAACGGAACTGTGGTGTCGGGCCCGGAATCAGACGAACCGCGATGTGGTCTCTCTCCGCATCAAGAGTACCCTCAAATGCCAGTTTTGCAACCTCACGCAAAACGGCATGTTTGATCTTGATTACATTTTCATCAGCGTACATAAAATCTCCTTTGCTTTTTCGTGGTTTCTGTTAAGCATAATATGTTCTTATTGTACATAAATTTTCATTAAAAAGCTATAGATGTATCTATCAAAATACATCAGGCGGTGCGATTTTATGGATAATATGAATACGATGGACTTCAATCAGAAAATTGATGTTTCTCTGCGCGCTTCGCTTGAGGCAACTCCCGTCGAACGAAACGCTTCCGATGATCTGTCCACAGGGAGCAGCTCTGACGGGTTCTGGGACCTGATTGTTCTGTACACCGGTTCTCCACAGACGTTACAGAATGAATTTCCTTCCTCTTCCTTTACCTTTCTCCTTGGAAATTATGCCATAGTGAAAATCTCCGAGGACGACATTCCATCACTTGCCGCCTTTCCACAAGTAATATATATCGAACGTCCAAGACAGCTTTTCTTTGAGATTGTTTCTGCCCGGCAGGCTTCCTGTCTGAGTGCCATTCAGGAAAACAGCAGCTATGGTCTGACCGGAAAAGGCATTCTGATTTCTGTGATAGACTCCGGTATTGACTATGCGCATCCCGATTTTTGCAATCCGGACAAAACCACACGGCTGGTTGCTCTCTGGGACCAGACCATCCTCGCTGATCCTTCTGCTGGACGCTTTGCCCCCGCCGGTTATTCACAGGGTACACTTTTTTCTCCGGAACAGATCAATGCGGCACTTCAGGCAGACACTTTTGAGCAGCGCATGGAACTTGTACCCAGCACAGATGTCACAGGGCACGGAACCCATGTCGCCGGTATTGCCGCCGGAAACGGCCGTGCCTCCGGCGGACTCTACCGCGGAGTTGCCCCGGAATCCTCACTTCTTGCCGTCAAACTCGGCTCGCCCGATCCAAAGGGATTTCCAAACACGCTCGAACTGATGCAGGCGGTCGATTTTTCCGTAAGATATGCCATCGAACATACCGTGCCTCTTGTCATCAACCTGAGTTTTGGAAATACTTACGGCTCCCACAGCGGAACATCCCTTCTGGAAACCTACCTGGACTATGTCTCAAATCTCGGACGCATTAATATTGTTGTCGGAAGTGGAAATGAGGGAAACAACGGCGGGCATGCCAGCGCCCGACTGGCTTCTTTAGAATCTGCCAGAATTGAATTTGCCGTTGGAAATTATGAATCTTCTCTTTCGATTCAGATCTGGAAAAATTATTGGGATGATATTCGTTTTCAGCTGACTCCTCCGGGACTCGGAACCTCATTTAAAATTCCCAATCAGCCCGGCAGCTGGCGCTTTTCCTTTGGCACCACACAGATTCTGGTGTACTACGGACTTCCCTCCCCTTATAGTCTGTATCAGGAAATTGCCATCGATCTGCTGCCGCGGCGGGACTATATTTCGGGAGGTGTCTGGTTTTTTACCGCAGAAGCACGGTCTGTCATCGAAGGAATTATTGATCTGTGGATGCCGGCGGCCGCTATCCGCGGGACTGCCACACAATTTCTCACGCCGACAACGGAAACCACTCTCACGATACCTTCCACCGCCGGAAATGTCATTACCGTCGGTGCCTACGATTCTTCCACCAATACGCTCGCCCCTTTTTCCGGCAGAGGATATACCTGGAATACCGGACAGGTCAAACCGGATCTGGTCGCTCCCGGTGTCGACATCACCAGCTGTGCTGTCGGGGGCGGTTACGAATCCCGAAGCGGCACCTCCATGGCTGCTCCTTTTGTAAGCGGCAGCTGCGCACTGCTCATGCAGTGGGGCATTCTACAGAACAATGATCCCTTTCTATATGGCGAAAAAATGAAAGCATATCTGATCCGAGGTACCAGACAGCTTCCATTTTCCGTTTCCTACCCCAATCCGCAGAGCGGATACGGAGCACTCTGCGTCAGCAGCAGCCTGACGTTTGTGTGATATGCTCCACTACTCTGCGATAAAGGCTTCATAAAATTTTTCTTTTGGCACAGGTTTTCCAAAGTAAAATCCCTGGATCATCTCTGCCTTTGTTTTCTTTAAAATATCTACCTGCTCTTTTGTCTCGATTCCCTCGACGATACAGTGAATTCCCAGATCATTGATCATGGAAGTCATATAGTCGAGGAGAATCCGGCTTTTGCGGTTATTGGTAATTTCGGTTACCATGGACCGGTCAATCTTTGCAGAATCAAAATCATACTGGATCAGTACCGCAAGATTGGAATAATGACTTCCGAAATCATCCATTGACAGTCTGAATCCGAGTTCTTTGAGGCTGTTTGCAACATTTTCAATCAGAACATGATCCATGTCTCCCACGGTCTCCGTTACCTCAATATGGATCAGTTCCACCGGAATATCATATTTTTGAACCATCTGCGTTACTTTTTCAATAAGTTCCGGATACATGATCGTCATCTTCGAGAAATTCACGGATATTGGCACCGTACGATGTCCTTCCCGGATCTGTTCCTTCTGATAACGAAATACTTCATCCAGAACAAACAGGTCAATCATATGCACCAGATTGTAATGTTCCAGCACCGGAATAAACATCCCCGGTCCCACAATGCCCAATTCATCATCCAGCTGCCGGATCAGTGCCTCCGCGCCCTCTGTGCGCCCTGTGTGGATATCCACTTTCGGCTGCAGATATACCAGATACCTTCCACGCTCCATCAGATCGTTGATCTCATCTATCACGCTCTGCTCCATGCGCTTCATCACGGTTGTGCCATGCATCAGCTTAAGCTTATCGTTGCTCATAAGAACCTCTGCCTCTGCAATCTGGCTGCGTGTCTGCGGATGCGCACTCCAGCTGTATCCCATCGCCACGCCAAAGCCAAGTCCGGCAAGCCTTTTCTGCAGATTTTCCACCTGCTGCTCCATTTCCTGCCGTTTAATGTTGATACACAAAATCAGCATCTCATCCTCATCATACCGGTAAATCCGGTAATTGGGAAACATGGATTTCAATAGTTCCGCAACTTCCATCAGTCTGCGGTTGCCGCTGATATAGCCAAACTGTTTATTAATCTCCGACAGATGGATCACATCGGTCGTGATTACGCCAAGTGAACGAAACATATTGTCCGCACCAGTGCGTGCCATAACGGACAATCCCTCCCGGTTCCAGAGACCTGTCAGTTTGTCATGTGTGCGGTCATATTCCTGCTGTTCCTGAAGATTGCGAAGTTCAATCCGCGCAGCCAGTGTCGTGCCAAGCATGGAAAGAACATCGGCCTCCTCGAGGTGTCTGTGTGGGTTTAAAACCATTAAAATTCCAAGCAGATGATCTCCGGTATACAAAGAAATCCCGGCTGCAGACCATGCACGTAGTTCTGCCAGATATTCATAGATCACCGGATGACTTTCTCTCAGCGACTTGATATCCGGAATCACCACGTCCCCGAGTTGTCCTATTTCCTGAATAACTCCTTCTGCATCTCCTGACTCAATTTCCTCGGTCACAAGTCTTGCCATCATCTGTGCCGTATCCCTGTGACACTCTTCCACATAGCGGATACCGCCCTCTTTTGCATAGGCAAGCACAACACAGTCCGCGTCAAAATACTGGCGCAGCGCTTCAAATGTCTGCATAAGGGCATCTCCGATTCCCTCGCTTCCAAGCGCTTCCATACAGGTACGGAGCTGTCTTAACATGGATTTTTCATTGCCTTGTGCGAGAATCGGTTCCACCGGATCTGCCGTTTCCGGCTCCTGATTTTCTTTGATCTGATCATAAAAAACAATCCGGTTTTTTCCGCCTCTTTTCGCCGCGTAAACTGCCCGGTCTGCCTCATAATAAAAATCCGGAAAACTGATTCTTCGTCCGTCCAGTTTCGCAGCACCGATAGATACGGAATATTCCATATCAAAGATAATCTTTTTCAAATTTTCACGCAGGGAGACACAAAATTCTTCCATTTCAACAGAATTCTGAAAGCCGGAAGCAAACACCGCGAATTCATCTCCCCCAAGCCTGCCGACAATTCCCCGGTCACCGGTCACTTCACTTAAAATACTTCCGGTCTGGCTTAAGACCATATCCCCTACCGCATGTCCCTGCGTATCATTGATCATTTTAAAATCATCAATATCAAGCATGACAAATAAGGCATTTGTTGTACATTCCGCAAGTTCTTTTGCACAGTATTCCTCAAATGCCTTATGGTTATACACATTCGTCAGTACATCAATCTCTGCCCGGCGCCGCATGCGTTCCGTGATGGCTTTCTCCTGCTGCACACAGCAAAAACGCCCCACCATACGGTCTGTTTTTCCATCTTCTTCCGCAATACTCACTAGATAAAAACGGTACCATTCCGGTTGATTTTCTTTTTCGCAATAACGGACATCGACCGTAACAGTCCCTTCTTTTTGCAGGCATGCATGCATCGCTCTGCGAAATACCTTTTTATCTTCCGGATCAATAAAAACAGATCCATAATGGTTCTTCTTTACATAGTCTTCGATATCAAAAAGGACCTCGAACCGGTCATTTTCTATCGCATAAACCACTGCCCGGTCTTCTTTTACATCATATTCTATCAATCTCTCATGGTTTTGCTCTGCAACCACCCTGAGAAGTTCATTTTGCTTTTCCTGTTCTTTCTGCTCCCGCATAGTAACCTCTTATCTACTGCAGAACCTGATCTGCCACGTTCTCCAATTCACAGAATTTGTGAATTTCAGGAACCTTGTCTTCTATTGTACCAAACCCGTATGCCGCATGAATAAATTTAATCCCCGCATCCATGCTTGCATCGTAATCTCCCTGAATATCACCTACATATACCGCATCATCCAATGCATTCCGCCTGTACAGTAACGCGATATTCTCTCCTTTTGATTTTTCATTATTTCCGTAGCACTCAGTATCCTCTATCAGATCGTGCAGTTTGTAATAATCCAGAAAAGCCTCTATATATCCGGACTGGCAGTTGCTTACAATATACAGATGATATTTTTTCTTCAACTGTTCCATTGTCCTGCGGATATCCGGGTAGAGAGTTGCTCCGTGTATCCGGAGATAATCATTTTCTTCTTCCCCACACTGTGCCAGAAGTTTCTGGCGTTCGCCTTCTTCCAGATCCGGAAACAGAATCCGTGCGATCACATCCATCGTCTTTCCCATTACTGACTGAATGTCCTTTACCGTAATCGGTTTTCTGTCGTAGCCGGCTCTTTTTACGGTCTCATTCCAGGACTCTGCCACTTCCGCAGCGGAATCCCAGAGTGTTCCGTCCATATCAAATATGATTCCTTTTTTCATTATGCCTCGTCAATTGCCTTTCCGATATCATGGCGCATATACTTATTTGCGAAATCCACCCATTCGGTTGCCTCATAGGCTTTCTTTCTTGCTTCTTTTAAATCTTTTCCGGTTGCAGTAATGCCAAGGACACGTCCGCCGTTTGTTACGATGCGTCCTTCCTTATCGAATGCAGTTCCTGCATGGAAACAGAAGTAATCATCCTTGCCCTCGAACTTTTCAAGTCCGCTGATTGGGAATCCTTTCTCATAGGAAACCGGATATCCGTCAGATGCAAGTACAACACAGACAGCTGCATTGTCCTCAAACTGCAGATCAATCGTGTCAAGTTTTCCATCGACACATGCTTCCATGACATCAATGATATCATTTTTCATACGTGGAAGAACGACCTGTGCCTCCGGATCTCCAAAACGGGCATTGTACTCAAGAACCTTTGGTCCTTCCCCTGTCAGCATCAGTCCGAAGAAAATAACTCCGGTAAATGGTCTTCCCTCCGCAGCCATAGCATCTACAGTTGGCTGATAAATATACTTCTTACAGAATTCATCTACTTCTTTTGTATAGAACGGACTTGGAGAGAAATTTCCCATACCGCCGGTATTCAGTCCCTGATCTCCATCCTTGGCACGTTTGTGATCCTGTGCGGAAGACATGATGCGGATGGTCTTTCCGTCCACATAGGTCAGAACCGATACTTCACGTCCGGTCATAAATTCTTCGATTACCATCGTATTTCCAGCATTTCCGAATTTCTTATCTTCCATGATCGTACGCACGCCTTCTTTTGCCTCTTCGAGTGTATTACAGATCAGCACACCCTTTCCGAGTGCCAGACCGTCTGCCTTTAACACGATTGGCATCTTTGCCGTCTCAAGATATTTTAAAGCTTCTTCCGGATCGGTAAAGTTCTCGTAAGCAGCCGTCGGAATATGATACTTTTTCATCAGATCCTTGGAGAATGCTTTCGATCCTTCCAGAATCGCTGCATTTTTGCGCGGTCCGAATACCTTTAAGCCCTCTGCCTCAAAGACATCCACGATTCCGCCAACCAGCGGATCATCCATACCAACAATGGTAAAATCAATGGATTTCTCCTTTGCAAATGCAACGAGCTTGTCAAACTCCATGGCTCCGATCGGCACACACTCTGCCAAAGCTGCAATTCCTGCATTTCCAGGTGCACAATATATTTTGTCAACTCTCGGACTTCTGGCAACACTTGTTACGATTGCATGCTCACGTCCACCGCTTCCAATTACAAGAACTTTCATGATTATCCTCCTATATGTGATGCATTTCCTATTTACTGATATGTACGGTTTTGCCCGTCACCGTCACTTTTCCATTTGCGATCAGGTCGATCGCCTGTGGCATAATCTTCCACTCTGCCTGCTCCATGACACGGCGCTGCAGGATCTCCGGCGTATCGCCCTCCTGCACTTCTACCGCTTTCTGCAGAATGATCGGACCGGTATCCGTTCCCTCATCCACAAAATGCACGGTGGCACCTGTGACTTTGACTCCGCGGGCAAGTGCACCTTCATGCACTTTCAGCCCATAATATCCGGTTCCACAGAAAGACGGAATTAAAGACGGATGAATATTGATGATGCGGTTTCTGTACTTTGCAATCATCTGTTCCGGAATGACGACAAGGAATCCTGCCAGCACAACCAGATCCACCTCATACGCATCAAGTCTGCGCAGAAAATCTTCATTAAATGCCGCACGGCTCTCATACTCCTTCGGGCTGATGCATACTGCCTCAATTCCGTGCTTTTTTGCACGTTCCAAAGCGTATGCTCCCGGATTATTGCTGATCACTACCGCAATCTCTGTATTTGTGATTGTTTTTTGTTCAATTCCATCGATAATGGCCTGCAGATTGGTTCCGCCGCCGGATACACATACTGCGATTTTTAGCATAATGTTACACCCTTCTCTCCGTCTGTGATCTTACCAACCACATATGGAGTATCTCCGGCTGCTTTGATTGCTTCCATCGTCTTGTCCACGTCTGCCGGATCGACTGCAAGAACCATTCCAAGTCCCATGTTGTAAGTATTGTACATCATATGCTCATCTACATTTCCCTCTCTTGCCATAAGGGTAAAGATTGGAGGAACCGGGTAGCTGTTCTTTTCCACTACGGCATGCTTTCCTTCCGGAAGCATACGTGGAATATTCTCATAGAAACCACCACCGGTAATATGGCTGCAGGCTTTCACACGTACTCCAGCGTTCTTGATAGACTTCAATGCGCCTACATAGATACGGGTCGGAGCAAGAAGAGCCTCGCCAAGCGTTGTTCCAAGCTCATCAATATATGTATTTAAGGTTTCTTTGTCCATACGGAAAATCTTGCGCACGAGAGAAAATCCATTGGAATGTACACCGGAACTTGCCATACCGATCAGCACATCCCCAGCTTTTACGTCTTCTCCGGTAATGATATCCTTCTTGTCAACCACACCTACGGTAAATCCGGCCAGATCATACTCATCCTCCGGCATCAGTCCCGGATGCTCTGCAGTCTCTCCACCGATCAGTGCACATCCGGACTGCTTACAACCCTCTGCCACACCGCTTACGATCGTTGCAATTTTCTCCGGATAATTTTTTCCACATGCAATATAATCCAGGAAAAATAACGGTTCACCACCGGCACAGGCTACATCGTTGACACACATTGCAACGGCATCAATACCGATCGTATCATGCTTGTCCATCAGGAAAGCCAGTTTTACCTTGGTTCCGCATCCATCGGTTCCGGATAAAAGAACCGGCTCTTCCATATTCTTGATCGCATCCAGCGAAAAAGCACCGGAAAATCCGCCAAGTCCGCCTAATACCTCCGGACGCATGGTTCCCTTTACAAACTTCTTCATCAGTTCCACTGACTCATATCCTGCTTCGATATCTACGCCCGCGTTCTTGTAATCCATTTATTTTTCCTCCTAATATCTGTGTTTTAATCTATTATTGTCGCTTATAGTATATCGGGTATTTTTCGATTTTACCAATCATAAATGTTAATAAATCTAATTAGTAGTTCTTATATCCCACTTCCTGCAATCTGGCATCCTTTGCCTCAACCTGCTCTTTTAAGTTTTTAGAATACTCTTTCAGGCGTGCAAGTAAATCCGCATCACTGGTTGCAAGAATCTTTGCTGCAAGAATACCGGCATTTGCTCCGCCGTTGATTGCTACGGTTGCTACCGGAATACCGGTCGGCATCTGCACGATACTGTACAGGGAATCTCTTCCGCCAAGAGAAGTGGTGTGCATCGGGATTCCGATGACCGGCATCGGGAAGATTGCTGCGCACATGCCCGGCAGATGTGCTGCCATACCTGCACCTGCGATAATCACTTTAAATCCTTTTTCCTCCGCACTCTTTGCATATTCAAAAAATACATCCGGCTCGCGGTGTGCGGAAATGATCGTCATCTCATAGCTGACGCCCAGCTGGTCTAAGATGTCTGCTGCCTTTGCCATGATCGGCATATCTGAATCACTGCCCATTACAATTCCTACTTGTGCCATTTTAAATATCCTCCTATATGTGAAAAAATTTATGGTTCCATTGCATCCAGCGGCTCATTTAACGGTTCCGTTCCCGGAACGACAAACCGCCCGTTTCTTATAATATCTGTCGTCGTGCCATCTGCACGTACTACTGTAATCGCTCCTAACTCATCATACGGAATCGTAATATCGGTATGACAGTTAAAATATGCTTTTGAAATATCTTCTTTGCGCCGGATCGAAATTTCATTGTCCCTTGCGATGATCGCTTTTCCATCCGGATTGTATGTCATGTTGTCCTCATCGTACGTGTAACAGGTGTCTCCGACCGCAAAATGCGGACCTGTCTTTTCCGCAATCAGAATCGGAAGCTTATCCGCGATCTGATATTTCCGTGCCATCCGGTATGCGGTGGTATTTGTTCCGATTGCAAACTCTCCCATCGGAAGTGTTTTGTGATGGAACAGAATATTGTCCTCTATATACTTGTGGTTTTCATCCTCAGAATCAAAATTTGTACAGGAATAAGCTGTAATTCTTCCGTTTTCAAAATCCAGTTCCAGATTCTTGAAAAGGAATTCCCCCAGATAGACCTGTGTGACGTGCAGCTTTCCTTCTGTTTTCTGCAATACCGGAGATGTGAACACTTCCCCGACCGGAATATTGACATCTGCCACACAGTTTTCAAATGCGGTCTCTTTGGCAGGATCGGAAAGCGGATGAATCTTTACATACAGATCCGTGCGGTTTCCGTTACAGCCTTTGATGTGCACACGGTCCGCCGTATCCAGCACATCAATGATCTTCTGCTGCATATTGCGGTAAAGCATATAATCAAGCGTATTGATATGCACCGTTTCCGCAAAGATTTCTTCGTATTTTTCTCCGATGGACGGAACCGGATAAGCAATAATCGTAAAACTGCGTTCCTCCCCGTGAATGTAATGATTGATCAGCTGGCTCTTCTCGCTGCGCTCATACACATCGATTTCCCTCTGTTTGTCGGTATAGGTAACGCGCTCCTCTTTCTGCTCCGGCGAAAACGGCTTTGTCCCGAAAATTTCGATCACGGCCGGTCCTCCGTAATTCGGAGCCATTTCTTTGTGCTTGTCCCAGACAGTACGATCTACTTCAAGGCCCCGCTCAACCAAAGCCTTATCCAGCCACAGTCCGCGATCCTCCTTATGATCGTACATATACTGTTTATTCAAAGAAATGGAATACGGGCGCAACACCGGCTGCAATCCAATCTTTTTAAAATTGTGGATAGCCGCGCGTACCATCCGCTCAAATCCGATCGGATAGCGGATTTCCACAACCGTTTTTTTCGTAATATCTTTGCCGGTTGTCTCAAATCCAATGCGATATCCCTCAGTAAAGGTATCTGCCATCGCCTGCACCTGCTGCCTGGTCAGGGATTGCAAAAAATGCGCCGATTCGGTTTCGTCTTTTCCGATATAAAGTCCATAACGGTACAGATATGCCGGATGATCCAGATCTGCCTCCATAACAATCTGTGTGAAATAATCATAGGCCGGATCGATCAGCCTGCAAATCGCATCTGCATTGAAAATTTCTGTATAATCGTGCATAAAAGAATAGATACATTTTTTAATCTCCTGTACATTCAGATTCTGCACATCCTCAAAGCAGTTATAAATTTCCACAAAAAGCTCTGCATAGATACACAGATAGCGGATACTGCCTTCCATACAGCTGGTATAAATTCCATGCAATCTGGCATCCAGGGCGGATAACAGCGGTCCGTACTCCCAGCCCATCCGACTGACAGCATATGCCGGGTTTGCATAACTATCTGCATAATCCTCCTCCACGTCCAAATACAGGCGGCGATTGATTTTTTCCCCTTCCAGAGTGGAAATCTCTGCCAGTTTTCCGCTCAGGGACGCTTCTGCCAACTTGTATAAGACGACAAACAGTTCCGACATTTCAAAGAAATATCCCCGGTACAGTTCCTCCACACCAGAAGCTTCCTCCTCACTGACTGCCTCTATGCGCTCCATCACAAGTTCCAGCCGTTCCCAGTATTCCTCATTATTTTTGTGATTGATCTCTCTAAAGCTCATATTATTAAGTTTCCTTCTCTATCCTTTTTAGCTCAAAAATCCCCAAGTATAGGTTCCTATCCAGCAAACCATATCCAATAGGGTCAGTCCCAGTCCCAGCCGCGGGAACAGCGGAAACGAATCTTCCTCCCGCAGACTTTTGCCTGCAATCACCAGAACAACAAATGTTGCAATCATGGCAACCACTCCTGCACTCCCGTAATAAGGCGAGAGCGAACCGCCTCCACGAAAAGCCAGCTCCAGGAACACAAGATACCATACCAGAAGCGCAAGTGCTAATATCGTGGCCAGGATTCCCTGTCTGGAATGTTTTTTCTCTGTAAATTTATAGCCACGTCTTCTCCGGTTTCTCATATATATATCTCTCTTTCCCACAACCTTTTGGCTTATTTGCATCCATACTGCTCATAATAAGCATCAATGGCTTTCTTGATCGTGTCATCAATTACAATTTTACCCTGACATTCCCTATTATATAAATGTTCTACCACTTCTTCCATAGTAACAATGGCCTTTCCCTCAAATCCATACTTCTCATGGATCTCGTCGAGCGCACTCTTGACACCGCCCTGTCCGACTTCCATACGGTTTAAGCTGACCATAAGCCCAACGATTTCCACGTCTGCAGCACCGCGTACTTTTGGAACCGTTTCCTCCATGGACTTGCCGGATGTTGTCACATCTTCGATCATAACGACACGATCTCCATCCTTTAAACTGCTTCCTAAAAATCCGCCTTTGTCTGCCCCGTGATCCTTTGCCTCCTTGCGGTCACTGCAGTAACGGATTTCTTTTCCATATAATTCGCTGAATGCGATTGCGGTAACCACAGCCAGCGGAATACCTTTGTACGCTGGTCCGAACAGTACATCAAAATCGTCCCCATAATTGGCATGGATGGCTTTTGCATAATACTCTCCGAGTTTCTTTAACTGGGAACCGGTCACATAAGCACCCGCATTCATAAAAAATGGCGATTTTCTTCCACTTTTCAGTGTAAAATCGCCAAATTTGAGAACATCACTCTCTACCATAAACTCAATAAACTCCTGCTTGTATGCTTCCATTTTATTAAAACCTCCTGTTTATAAGGCTTTCACGCCTTTATTATTGTCTCAAATTGCTTTACTACACACTTTTACACCGCTTCCATTTTTTCAAAGTCTACATCAGACCACTGAAGCCTCATCAACTCACCAATACGCATTCCTGTGTCGATTGCTACCACATATAAATTGTAGTAGAATGTGTCCTTCGCATAGCTAAAAAAAGCTCCGCGTCACTTACCGTTAATACTCTACGTTCTTTCTTAACCTCTTTAGAAATCACAGTATTGATCTGCTTAGCAGAATTTTTGATAAGTAAATCAGAGTCTATTGCTTTCTCCAGCATATCGACCAGAATCTTTTTCGAATTCTTACGCTCATTGTCTGTTTCCAGTTCGTTAATCGCCTGCTGCATAATCAGTAAATTCAAGGATGTGAGTTTTTCCATCCCAGAGCCTTCTGTATTCTGCGATAATGACCTGCGTATGTCTCCTTGGTGGAGGCTCTGCAATTCTTCTTGCAGGTATCCATCCAGATTTCATACCATTCGTCAAGCGTTACGTCCTTCGTAACAACATTGAGTGCCTTTTCATCCTCATACTGTTCGTTTCTAAGCTTCTGTCTTACCTCATTCAGCGTCTTTGCGTAAACCGTCTGCTTCTTGCCAAAACGATTCACGAATCTTCCCTGATAAAGACCATCCTTTCTCTGTGATAAGCCTTTACCTAATTCTTTACCATTAAGGGATTTACCCATATGTGCCTCCTTCCTAAGTGTAGAATAGGAAGGATTCCAAATATCGTCCCTATTTTACCATAAAACCTTACAATTATCAATCCGTTTCAAAAATTGAATTCTCATTTTGAAACTCCTCCGTGTTCTTATTATGAAAGAATCTGATTCAGTAACCAGTGGTCTAATCTGCCCTTATGAGTATATAGTCTGTTACCGATTCTTACCGTGAAACCATTGGCCGGATTGGAAAGCAATTCTCTTGCTTTCGTCTGTCCAATACCAAGGTAAGGACTTATGAAGAAGATGAATGGGATACGATGGAGGAGGATTTCAGAGATAAGATTATTCCGAACCTGTTAAACGAATCACACCAGAGATTACGGAAGAAACCAACCACATTTCTGCCTGTGACAAAGCATTATTATTAGATTACAAGGCACAGCTTCTGTTCCCACGCAAGGAATATGATAATGCCATCAAGAAATATAAGAAAGCGATTGCTCTCATGAAAAATTACCATAAGACCAATGCTGTGGATGCTCGTTCTGCCAATCTGCTTTCAAACCTGCATAACAACCTCTCTACTGCTTATCTGTTCCGGAAGAAACGTGAAGAAGCTGTAACAGAATTAAAGACAGCTTTCACAGTACGCAGGGAATATGCCAGTCTTGGATTGATAGAGAATAATGATACCCTGCAGCAGACACTATCCCTTGCAAATATGCTGGTGCAGAATAAGGAATATGATTCAGCTCTGGAAGTCATTGATTTCTGCGAATCCACAATTACGGAAATCATGGGCACAAATAATGTAAACGCTCCATAGCAAGTATATAGAAGTACGCCTCTTTCTTTGAGAAAATTGACTTAACTATTTAAACTGAGTCAAAAAAGTTGAGTCTCAACTTTTTTGACTCCTATGTGGAGGTTAAGTCTATGAGTAAAACAAGTTTAGTTGCACGCCAATACCGTCTTCGCGAATGGGCATCGATGATCCGTGAATGTAACCAACGCCCAGTCGGAATGTCTGTTGATGAATGGTGTAACAGCCACTCTATCACGAAAGCGAATTATTATTACCGGATGAAACAGTTTTGCAAAGCCTGTCTGGAAGCGATTCCGAAAGAACCTGCAGAGCAGTCAGTTGTTCCGGTTCCGGCAGAACTGATGACCATGGAGATTCCGGCTGATGCAACACAGATACAATCGGGGCAATCTGTTTCCGCTTCTTTAGAAATAAAAGTAAATGATATCACTCTTTGTGTTACAGAGCTGACATCATCTGAACTGCTCAGAAAGGTACTGCAGGTGATTCGCGATGTTAAATGACGCCACATGTTTCAAACAGATTTATATTGTTTGCGGCTACACCGATTTACGCTCCGGGATTGATACGCTTGTTTCTATCATCAATTCCAAAACGGGCAATCCACCTTACCTTCCGGACACACTATATCTTTTTTGCGGACGGAAAGCAGATCGTATCAAGGGACTCGTCTGGGAACAGGACGGTTTCCTTCTTTTATACAAAAGGCTGGAAAATGGAAAGTTTGTATGGCCCCGCACCGAATCTGATGTGCAGTCCCTTACCCCCAGGCAGTTCCGCTGGCTGATGGAGGGACTTACAATCACACCGAAGAAATCTGTCCAGCCGGCAGAGCCACCTGAATATCAGGCATGATGTTTGTGCAAAAAGTAGAAATTTTCAACTGCTTTTCACCATGAAGAAAGCAGTATACTGACAATACTTGTAAGTGCATCAAAGCATCTGTCAGGAACGTATGATGACCTCCATGCGGTTTTAATCTGTAGTTATCATTTCACGAGGGCAGAAATCCCAACCGATGCATACCGTTTACAAAGCCTTGTATTTATAGGCATAATGACGATTTTTGAAATGACGGACATTCGCTTTTTATGTCCATATCCGTTATAATAGAAGCATCGAAAGGATGGTTCGTTATGGCGATGGAGTATACAGAAGAACAACTGAATAACTTTGACAAGTCCACACTCATCCAGCTGTTTCTTGTCCAACAGTCACAGCTTAAGGATATCGATGCCAAACTGCAGTTGTTACTGGAGCAGGTCGCTGTACTAAACAACAATCGTTATGGACGGTCTTCCGAAAAGCTGGATACCGAAAACCAGATCTGTTTCATGGAAGTTGATGGCAACATCGTGTACTTTAACGAAGCGGAAGCGGTTGATGCGCTTGCGGAGTCGGAAGCAGACGATGAAAAGACACAAAAACCAAGATCAACGAAGACCAAAGGCAGGCGCGCTGCCGATATCCGTAATCTTCCGGTTGTTCCTGTGGAACACATGCTGTCGGAAGAAGAACTAACGGCCGAATTCGGTAAAGACGGATGGTATCAGCTTGAGGATGAAATCTTCAGGCGTTATCGCTTTACCCCGATGAAAGTCGAAATCGAAGAACATCATGTCGGTGTATATAAATCGAAGAAAGATAACCACTTTAAGAAAGCTGAACATCCCGGATATCTGCTTCGCAACAGCCTGGTATCACCATCGCTAGAAGCTGGCATCATAAATGCAAAGTATGTCAATGCCGTTCCGCTGTACCGTCAGGAGCAGGATTTTCAGAGGATGGGAGTTAACATTGACCGCGCAGATATGGCACACTGGACAATCCTTTGTGCAGAGAGATATCTTTCCATCCTCTATGATTATCTGCATAAGTGTCTGTATGATTATCATGTAATCCAGGCCGATGAAACTCCGGTGCGTGTAACAAAAGAAGACCGTACCGAAGGTGACAAGCATTACATGTGGGTATACCGTACTGGAAAAATGTATGCGGATAAGCAGATCGTCCTGTATGATTACCAGCCGTCACGTAAAGCAGACCATCCAAGGGAGTTTCTGAAAAATTTCAGTGGTGTCTGCGTCACAGACGGATATCAGGTCTATCATACAATCGAAAAAGAGCGTGATGACTTAAAGATTGCCGGATGCTGGGCTCATGCAAGGCGCCGTTTTGATGAAGCTGTCAAAGCTCAGCCGAAGGAAAAACGTAAAAACACCCTTGCGTATATGGCACTGAAGCAGATCCAGGCAATTTATCGCGAGGAAAACAAACTGGAAACAATGAGCCCGGAAGAGCGCCTGAGACATCGCCAGCTGACTGTAAAGCCTCTGGTGGATGCTTATTTTGCGTGGGTAAAACAGAATCTGATGAAAGTTCCGGCAAAAAGCAAAACTGCGAATGGATTTACCTACTCCTTAAATCAGGAACAGTATCTGAGATGTTTTCTTGAAGATGGAGAGGTTCCGATGGACAACAATGCTGCAGAGCAGTCCATCCGCGGCTTCTGTATCGGAAAGAAAAACTGGGTAATGATTGACACCGTTGCCGGAGCAGAATCGAGCGCAATCATTTACAGCATTGCCGAGACAGCAAAAGCGAATAGCCTTAAACCGTATAACTATTTTGAACATCTTCTGGCAGAAATCCCGAAACACATGGATGATCATGATACTGGATTCTGTGAAGATCTGCTTCCGTGGTCAGATAAGCTGCCTGCGGAATGCAGGAAGCAAACTGATTTGTAAGCCGCTCTATAAGGAGCGGCTGCTTGTGTGGATGTACCCACTATGGAGCGTTTACAATACAAAAAGAAGAACGAGTACTTAAACAAAATCATTAGTTATCACAAAGCGTTTGACTATTCTAAAGAAGTAAGAGATAGAATTAGTTCTAAGTGGTCTTTAAGTTCCTTTGAACTAAATATCATCAACGATAATATTGTTTTACCGTACAAGAATTGGTTGTTTTTTAATAAGTAAAAAATCAACAAATGGCTTAAATAAAGGGATTGGCTCTTGAGAATTGTTCAATAACAGAACATTTAAAAGGAGCAATCAGATTATTCTGAAAGCTCCTTTTGCTTTATCAACAAGAAATATAGAGACGTGAAGGACGTTTTTGACGTCCGCTCTTGACATGCTCGAAATCATGTCGTATATATAAATCAAGAGCTGGAAGCCTATTTTAGCACTTCCAGCTCAATCATTATCATAGAAGATTATTATTTACAGACTTTTTTCATAGTCTCCAATTATTATTTATGAAGTGTTTGGCTATCACGAATTTTTGGTAACATTTAACGAACTTTCAGACGAAGTTATTCCTTCAATCACTAGGTTTCCATTCCCCATTCTTATCCTTCACACGCTCTTTTTGGAACCATACCATGCCTCCATATACATCTTTCACGGCATCATTAAAATAATGATTATAATTTTCACCAAAGCATTCATAACATCACTGTTATACCGGAAGAGTTTCTTATCCTCAACTTTTATTTGTTTCAACCGACTTATGCCATGTTTTCACTCCTTAATAAATAGCCTGATTAGTTACAATTACTCCCACCCAAAATCAGTTACAACATAGTGCTTACCGCTCAAAAACATGCGGAATCCTTTCTGCTGTCCCATCATTCTTCGCATTATTTCATACCATTTTGTTGTTTTATCATCCTTAAGCGGGATGTGATAATCCAGCTCCTTATTGTCTTCATCTCTAAGAACTTTTACCCAGCAACCATATGTTATGTAATCAGGTGCAGGTAATACGTCCTCTTCCTCTGGCATGTCGAACCATGTAAGTGATTGTGATTCAGCGGAGTTCTCAGTTACTGACTCTTCAACATCCTCATCTTCCTGATTCTCTTCATCATCAAACTCATCGTCAGAATCTTCATCAAACTCATACTCCTCATCAGAATCCGAAGCCTCGTCATATTCGTCTTCCTCTTCCTGAAGTGTCATTTCAGCTTCTTCCAAATCTTCATCTATTTCCTCAAATAATTGATCCTCTTCAGACTCATCAACATCGATATCTACAGCCTGACCTTTAAGTATTGCGGAGATTCTTGTTATCATTATCCTCGAAATATCATCTTCGGATAATGCATCAAGAAGTGTAGCACCGCCTACAGCATTTAAATACTGCATCGCAGCTCTGATATGCGTTTTCTCATCAAGCGTCTGCCCCCTGTCGGCAAAAAATTTAAGAGCATCGCAGATTCCGTTTAAGATAACCGGGTTTGAAGAAAATGTATTGCTGTAAAAAATGTCACTTATCTTTGTTGTCAGATCGGCCGATCCAATAATGTCTAACTTAGCAAAATGATTATCTGCTGCCTTATCAAATGTTGCTCTTCCTACCCACCAACACTTGGATAAAACATTTCTGTAAAAGCCACTTCGTCCACCACCACTAAAGAAGAATCGGCTAATTACCGCACTTGCATCAGTTTCCTTCTTCTTAAGCTGCTTCTTGTCGTATTGATATCTTCTGCGTACATAATCATAAAAAGTCCCATTACACAATCCTGCCCACAGTCGTTCATCAGAGCACTGTGATTCGCTTAGCATTCTCAGATTGTTGTACAAAATCTTGCAGTTTCCAAAATCGACTTCACCAATAGTTCCCGACTCAATATCTGACAGCTCAAAATCTGGCACATCCATGAATTCAGCAAATGGATTACTGCCGTACTCCTGTTCCATCCAAGAATTATCATTATCCTGGAAATAATGAGTGTACAGGCGTTCCATATTATGTTTCATGAAGTCAACAGCATCCTGCTTCATAAAAAACAGCTTCATATCACTATTCCCCTAACATCTCCTGCATATTCAGAAAGGTCTTCCCAATAGGAAGCTGTAGCATTTCCTGAACAATTTCAGTTATTGTATCCTCTCCATAAATCACATCATCAATAAAATCTTTTTCTTGCTGCTGGTAAAACTTTGAGAATTTCAAAAACCATCTTGTATTCTCATATGTTGAGACATCATCTCTGCGTAGTGCCTCGACCATATATGTAAGAGCGGGCATTACAAGCACAGACAAAATCAATGGTCTCATAGTCAGATTATTCTGGTACTGAAGATATGCACCATATACTTCTTCATCCACGAATATTTTGATTCTCTCACGATCCAATTGAAAATGGATTGGTCTCTGCTCATTTTGATCCAATCGCATTTCCTTAACCACACTAAAAAGAGAGTCTTCTTGCGCCAACTCTTCATAATTTTTCAGGACATTAATTTTTGGCATGTTGTAATATGCCAAGATTGCGGCACGCGGTATCATAAGATCAATATCATCATAATCTGCGTTCAGTTTGCTGTTCTGGTAAAAAGGAATATCGTTAAGTGATACGATCATTCCCAAAAGAGCAACCTCACCATTAACTCTGCTATTACTGATTCGATATACTTCCTCTTCTGAAAAGGTGTGAATGACTGTCCTGAATGCAGTATTAGAGCATTCAATATGAATAACATACTCAGCACGTCCCTGCGAAATAAGGCCTTTGAGACCGGGATTATCCAGATTCATTCTGAAGCGTAATTCAAGTGTATTTATATCCTGACTAACAACCTCTGTGTCTACTACAAACTCGCCTTCTGTATAGTCATCCGTATCTTCACAAAGGACAGGATAAGGAAAAAGTCTATTCTTGATTTCCACTAACTTCTACCCCCATCGCATAGTTCTGTCTTCCAGAAACCTGAAAATCCACAACAACCTTTTCTGAAGGACTAACATCATGAAGAATTATTTTTCCATTCTTTACTTCTGCTTTATTCGTTCCTTTTACAAGATTGCTAATATGAATTGGCAAAGACTTCCCATTTTCTCCGGTTGCAAGAACCTGTACTTCACCATAGGATAATGCTTTCTCGGCAGTACAAATTAACCTATTTGTTCCGTTTCCGACACTTATTACTCTTGCCCTGACATTTACGCTTGTCATTCCTGCAAAAACATTATCCTGCCCTGCATCATCTGTACTGCCTTTTCTTCCGGTAGGCTTTCTCGGCTTTTCACCATCACGATGCCTATGACCACTAAGTTTTCCAAGGTCATCAATGGTGCCTTTTACTTTTCTTGATCCTGATCCGCCACTTCCCCGAACAGAAGTACTCTTTGTAGGATTAACAACAACTTCGACTGACTTCGTTGTATCTACAACGTTTTCACGCTTCGGAACATCTTCATTCTCATTATCAGTGGGTGTAGATTTATCAGCCGTATTAAAAAGATTTCCAGTGTCTATAAGTGTTTCTGCTCCAGACATTTCTTCGACTTTCTGCCGAATGACATCTTTCACCCAGTCCTCAACCTCATTTTTATATAGTTTTGCCCTGTCTGGATCAGAGTGTCGATTAGGCTCCCACTTATCATGTGTTGGGTTTTCCATTTCACGAAAGAAGACATTCAGCCCATCTCCTTGAAGTTCCAAGATCCCAGTGTATGAAATACCCTTGGGAAGACCTTTGATCTCTGTAATTTTCATTCCAGATTTTCTTACAACCAGGATTTTCTTATTCAAATCATTTGCATACATAAGCCTCAAACGAAGCTGCCCCATGCAATGAAAATCCTTGACTTCTTCTACGACTTTGTCTGGGTCAGCAAGCAAAATTTTATTAAAGCAGAATGCATCCTTGGCATATTTCTGGTTACGAGCAACAATATACCTGAGATCTTTTTTGTAACCTCCTGATTTTCAATAATTACATTAAGGTTGTTGTATTCAATGGCCATGAGGAAATTTTCAAGTATTTCCCCAATCATCTGATTTACCCAGTCGTTTTTTCCATTTACGACATAATCAAATCCAGGAACAAACAAGTCAGTTCCAACTTCATTACGTTCATAAATCCTATCCAATGCTGGGATCATAGCAACTGGCAGATTCCCAGCAGATTCCCCAAAATAGCCAACCGAACGTCTGATAGGATCCGAATCACCATATGACTCATCTGTAAAGGACATGAGATGTGCCACTCCTTGAACAGCTTTTTCGTTGTTTAGATTCTGTGTACGATAAAATACTGTCTGATACTTTGAATTGATAAACGGTGCCGCTTTACCTATGCCATAACTTCCAGCAGCTGTTTTACTAGATGATTTCACGGAAAACGCCGTACCTTTTACAAGGCTGACCCAAGGGGTAATCTTTCCAGATTCATAAGGTCCTTCAAGCCCTTTCGTGTTGAAATCACTTATTCTTAAAACAGTAATTTTCCCATCACGCATATCTCGAAGAGCGCGGTCTATAAAATTGTGCGCCCTCTCGTTACCATCTTTCTGCCAAAAACTCCTACACATAATTAGAATGCTCTGAAGTTCCTGCATCCCTGGAAAAGAAGAAGCATTTTCATAAGTCTTAAAAAACTCGATTGTAACTGGCTTATCCTCATCGTATTGTGCATCAAGCGAATTCTGACATATTTCCCTTGCCATTGCGCGAAGCGGATTTCCCTTAAACCATTCCAGCGCAGGGTTAGAAAATCCTTCTATATCGCCATTATTTCTTGATGGAAAATTCCATTTAATCATGTAACCGCCCCTTCTTAATCACTATGCATTCATTATCTTCTTGTCAATTGAAGGCATGATATTTAGCAAGCTCTGATAACTATCTACATCGTGATATACAACATTCTCAGTAGAAATCTCATTAAACAACCTCCTTGCACAGGATATTTTTGCTTTTTCAATTGGTCTTAATTCTAAACTCTCCATACCAGATCATAGTTACCCCAGTTAATTCTTCCAAGGTCAAGACCGTTTGAATTACCATGATCTCGTGAAAGATCAGTGTGGAACAAAACATCATATCTGAGCCTATCAGCAGCCAGCGGATTATTAATATAGTTACTCTTATATGTATTCCAGTTTTCTGCCAGTTTCTTAGGGCACAAAATCAAAACAGATCTGTTTCTGCTCTCGTAATATTTCACTACTGCGAGTGCAGTAAAGGTCTTACCAAGGCCTACTGAATCCGCCAATATGCATCCATTATATTTTTCAAGCTTGTTTACAATTGCAACCGCAGCGTCCTTTTGGAACTGATATAAGGTATTCCAGATTTTGCTGTCCTTGAACCCTGTCGCTTCATTTGGCAATTTATCTTCCGTAATATCATCCAGAAACTCACTAAAAATTTTATATAGTATTACAAAGTACAGAAATTCAGGCGAATTCTCATTGTAGAGAAAAGCTATTCTGTCTAAGACTTCCTTGGTAACATCTTTTGTTCTGGCAGTGTCATTCCATATCTCATCGAACATTTTCAGGAAATATCTGCTGTTTTCTGTCTCATCTGTCTTAACGATTGGATAGTATGCATTATTTCCGGTTGCAGCTCCAAGATCCACCTTCGTGAAATCCTGTATGCCGGTATATGCTTTCCCGTTTATTGCAACAAAACCGGGCATTATTTCACCAGATACATTAGATTTGAATCTTACCTTTTTCTGTATCCAGTCTGCACACTCTCTGGCTATCTTCTTTTGAAGCAGATCACTTTTTATCTTCGCCTCAAATTCTGAGCCAAAGATATTCCTTTCACTTTCTAATATTTCCTTAGAGCATTTGCCTGTAAAGAGAGGCTTATTGAAAAGAAACGCTACCTCTTCAACATTCTCCAGCTCTTTCTTCAGCTCTTTATAGGCATACATAGAAAAGCTTGCTACAACAATAGATAACTTACTGTTGCCAGAAAGCTCTTTTTTAAGATCTTCATTAAGCTTTTTCTACATATTGTCAATAATTTTCAATTCAATCACCCTTAATGAAAAGCTGTAATTATCGCATCTTCGCCTTTTCTTCCATCTGCCTTACAGTTGACACACCTGTTTACCTTTACAACCTGTATATCAAACCTTTTATAGAGGTCATAGATCATCTCATGATTGGAATTCGTAATCATAACACTACAGCCTTTGTCATATAGTTCATTCACTATCCCCGCCAACTCGATCTGATCCGGTTCATAAAATCTATCCTTTGTATATCTCAGAAAGGTCTCTTTTTCAGTAATCTGAAAATACGGAGGATCCAGAAAAATAAAATCTCCTGGCTCTGCATACTTTTTCAGCACTTTACGATAGTCACTGCACAAAACTTTCTTTTTCTTCAATACCTTTGCTGCTGCTCTGATTCGTTCAGGATCGCAGAATATAGCATCAGGATTTTTGCCATAAGAAGTATTAAATTCTCCACTGCGATTAACCCTGTAAAGTCCATTGAAGCAGGTTTTATTGAGATAAATCATTCTGGCTGCAGCATCTTCTTTTTCCAGTTCATGCCAGTCTTTTGCCCTGATCTTGTAAAAATCTCTTTCAGTATTTTTGTATTTTTGAAGTCTTGAAATCACATCTTCCGGAGACTTCTTGACTGTTTTGTACAGGTTAATCAGTTCCTCATTGCAGTCAGATATAACAGCGTTTTCCGGAACAAGTGCAAAAAACATTGCACCTCCTCCGACAAACGGCTCAATATATTTGCCTGTATATTCCGGCACTAGTGGAAGAAGCCTGCTCAGTAGTTGCCTTTTTCCACCTGCCCATTTCAATATTGGTTCAGCACTCATGTGAATTATTTGTTTCTTTCCATTATTTTTTTATTATTAGTTCGAGCAAATAATACTTTGCCCTGGTATAAGCAATGTAGTTGAGGTTCTGGCTAACATCTTCATGGCGTACATATATGACCATGTCTGATTCAAGTCCCTTAAAATCCAACACAGATGAAACACGTACCTCATCGTCATTCGTCACAGGTTGTTTTATAAATTTCCATTTTGCAATACCTTCAGGATACTGCTCCATAAACCAATCTGCATCGTCCACGAGAATTGCAAGTGATGTTGTGTTAAGCCCTTCGTCTACCAAATATTCTTTAAGCAGATTATTAAGCCGCTGAGTCAGTTTCTTACCATCTGCTATATTCTCACTCTTTGGTGTAGGTCCTTCTACCGGATTCGTTATTACATCTGTGCCAAGATCTGTTTCCTGGGTTGCATATTTATAGATATTCGCGGTATTTCTGATATTCTCATGTAAAAGAAGCGGGGGTGTGTCTATCATAAATGCATCACCAAAGCTCTCTGCTCTTACCTTTTGTACATCATCATAAAATACGCCCAATCTGGAAGCTTTTTCATCCTTCAGATAGGTCTTTAAGTTAAATGCGTCCTCTTCAGAAAAATCCTGGGCCTCATCAACAAATATTGCATCATACGAACCAGCTGGTGTATTCTCTCTTAGCGACTCCAAGTCTATAACATCAACGGCATCACTCGTTTCATTTTTCATAACTGCTGACAGTGCCTTGGATTTACATGTGAGTAAAACTCGCGCTCCATTCTCAGCTTCTGCATTTGCCATTTTAATTGCAATCCATGTCTTTCCTGTACCAGCACCACCTCGCATATAAAACTGTCTGATATTGGATACAAAGTAGATATAGTTATCCTGGACTCTATTCACGATATCAAGCTGTTTTTCTTTAAATTTTACAAGTGCACCAGCTGCAGCTGCCATAGCTGAACGTTTGCGGATCATATCAAGGAAGAATTCATGGTTCTCCTTCATATACTGATTTCTCCCATATTTGGAACCGCCCCATGTCTTGAACATATCACGAATTTTCTTATCCAGATTATCCATATCCTGGGCTTCAATAGTACATGCCTTGTCACGATTACTTATCGATTCTACCTGTGGTAATGCGTAGAAAGGGAATATAGCACCTGCTCCAAAAAGTCCTCTATACTGTTGATGATACTCAGTATTGAACTTATCCTTAAAGTAGTACATGCTTTCTTCAGCCTGCTTATAAGGACTTCTTTTCAGCGGTCTGTCACCATGCACATTATCAAGCAGCGTCCATTTATCGCCATCAATATCAATTCCGGAACCACCCTTTACCTCCAGGCACAGGAACCCATATTTCGGACTTGCCACTATAAAATCGGCCTCTGATTTTTCAAGTGATCCATCTTTTCTTTTCCTATTCCATTCAACAGAATAAAAAACCGTGTAGCTGTCATCCAGCTGTTTTCTGAACTGGTTATATACTTCCAGTTCAGAATCTTGAGGATCAAGTTCATTAATGTTTTTTGGAAACATTACAGCCATGTCTACATCTCCCAAAATCCTATAAAAGGTTTCTTTGTATCTTTATTATCTTTAAGAGTATATAAATACTTACGCCCCAGGTCGTGATTAAAAAATTCGCAGCAAATCTCTGGCAATATAAGGCAAGCACTACATGCTGTGTCGTCTCGTTCAAGACAAATCGGATCAAAAATACAGTTTTTTGTCTCCTCTAACGCTTTCTGCAGGAAATTGTAATAGTTTGTTTCAATCATTCCTGACAGCGCCCCAAGAGGTGTACCCTGTGATGTCTGTGCATATATGAATATACTGGTTGTTTCAAGTAGTATAACCTCTGTAAGCGAAGTATCCTCCAGACCACTTATCTCACCGGCAGTTTTTATAAATGCGTGTGATATAGAATGCAATAAGGCCAAAACATTCTTTGTAATTTTTTCTCCATCATCCACTCCGCTGAAGATATTAACCAGCTCGCTGTGAACATTTTCTGAGAACCATTCTTTCACTGCCACTTCGTCTTCTGTATCTGGCATCTGTTCTTCTGTTATAATCTCGTTTTTAAGAAACCAATCCAGAATCTTTACTCTGTCAATTTCAAAAAGGATACCTTCAGTTTCAAGCTTGGTTCCATATACCAGATTAGATACATTATCTTTGTAATGGTCAAAGGCAACCAGTTTCAAACGTTTCTTAGCAAGATGAGGATCTGACGTTTTTCTTGTAAATCCATATGAACAGTTAATAACTTCGATGTCACAGGATACCTGCATAGATGAAATTCCCATGCGTTCATTCAAATCCGTTATATCCTCCCTTGAATCAATAAAATCCATAGAAAGCTGTTTACTGATTGAATCTTCAAGTGTTAGTACCTTTGGAGCATATTTTAAAGTGTTATACTGCATCAGTTTGAATGAGAAGTTTTCAATCCAGTGCTTATATGATTCCTCGTCCTCTTTCTTACGTTTGGCAAATATCTTGTCACAATAGGATGTGTATGGTTCTACCGACAATGCATTCTCTGTGGTTACGCCAAGCATCTTTGAGATAGCTGCTTCTCTCATTGCTTCCGGCATCATTCCTGCAGTTATCATCTGATCTATTGCCTTCTCTGCTTCTTTTCTCTTGGCATCATTTGTATTGCTCGCACTGAATGCAAGTGGTATATTATCAAGTATTTCAAGAAACTTTTCCTGGCTTAATTTCCCAAGCCATTTTGAAACCAATGTCTTTTGCGCATCTATCCCCTTCTCAAAAAATTCACCATTCTTCGTGTCTGCTATATTGATGATCTTCAGTGAGAATGGCTTATAATTTCTTGATGATTCTGCGTTGTCCAGAGTCAATCGCTGCCCACAGGATGGACATTTGATTGCGAGCTCCAGTGTATCTTCCTTACCATTATTTTTTACATACATGTGATAGGCACCTCTGCGCCCATCATTTGGTCTGTACTGAATATCTTTTGATCCGTTTCTCACATAAGGAATCTTTACCGGTTCAGCATGACCACATTCACATGAATATATCATCTGCAACTGTTTTACACCGGATTTATGACAATTGGGGCACTCCCAGTGTGCCAGATCAATATCCTGTGGATTGCGTTCTTCAAACGCGCGATGACAACTGTTGCAGTAGAATACAAGCGGAGACTTCCTGCCTGTGATATCCTGAACGGTATCATTCATTGCAGGTTCAACAATCGTAAAACTATGCTCACCATCATTGATATTAAAAGATGATATATCACCACCTCTATTACCAAATAAGCGGATCTGCCTCTTAATCTCTCCTTCAATAAAATTCTGATAGATGTTATCCATCTTGAGGTAATTCCAGCCGATTATCTCAGCAGTAACGCTTTGTGCATCACCACGGCTTGCCACCCACATATGGGGCAGGAAGCTATATACTGCCTGACTTTTACTTCTACTCATCTCTGTACTCATATTGATACCACCCTCAATCGATCCTAATTGTCACAGACTCTTCCATATCTCTAAGGCTGGACATCGGTTTTCTATGCCCATGTGAATACTTTTTAATGGTGTCTGAAATAAACTCATTAGGTAAAAGTGTGTCGTTCTTAATTCCGTTCATAATGGCAAGAGTTTCATTGGTAATTGCCTCTTTGTATGCATCTGACATTTTTTCACTATCGTTACAACCATATGCACTTATTAAATGCCTTGTCAGCTCCACAACATCCAGTTCTTCCTCTTCCAGAAGTTTCTTCCATGTACTTGCACTGTAAACATTTTCTATGTTCTTCTGCAAAGCAATGTATTGATACAGCATTCCAACAATCAGCCCCGGCAATGTGCAATAAACAGCATTTTTTGCCCACCTGTTAATCGGTACAGGTTCAACAAGATCGTCTTTGTTCTGATGGAAGATCACAAAGTTCTTCAAATATGACCTGTCTCTCACTCTGGTCAGACGGATAAGATCCAAAACAATTCCCGTATGCCTACGTCCAGTTCTCGAATATGCTTGAATATACTCAGCATTATTATTTGGAATACCGAAGAAATACATAACATTAAATGAATCCTCATCCACTCCATGAGATATGGTGCTTGTAGCAAGGAGCAAATTTTTCGCTTCAAGGTTTCTTCTGTTTTCCTGTATTTCAAACAATGTCTTCCTGACCTGCTGGAAATCAGTGTCGCTTGTCATTGATTCCGGATCAAAGAGCGGTATCCCCTTATCTTCCAGGTAGTTATTCGCCTGATTCTGGAAAGCATTATATAAGTTGTTTACATCATTCTTGACTTTGTTATATACCAGCTCGATCCAGTAATCATACAGTTCTTCCTTGAGACTGTTTTCATCGCCTTCATAACCCATTTTCTTTAATGGCTCAATATAATTCTCAACATGAGTCATCATGTCATACACAATCAAGCGCATCTCTAGTACTGACTGCCATACACTGTCAGTGATAGATCTTCCATAAGGAACATAGCCCATAATGATTCGTGTAATATCATTCTTGTCTATTGAAGAATAGAAGTTTCTATCATTCTGAACAGATGGGTATTCGCATGGGAATCTCCTGCCTTCGCCTTCAAGGTGATACAAATTTCCAAGGTGTTCTTTGTACATAGAAATTGTTGCCGTTGCACCTATGTATCTGATCTTCTTTCTTTGCTCCTGTGGAACTAGATTCTCTGCATAATACTTCAGGAATGATTCATAATGGGAATCGAATGTTCCCAAGCTCTCTTTAACCAAATGCAACTCATCCTGAATAAATAATGTAGGAATTGGATCCTTTAACGGTTGTATCTTTTCTATTGTATTTTTACAGCCAGCCTTTGCACACAGACATTTGGAGGTTGTTGTAAATCCATGTATTGGGCAACGATTTTTTACCTGTCCAAAGAGTGCCTTAAATTCTTCCGTCAGGCCCACCATAGCCATCTTATCAATAGTACTTACAATTACAGTAGGCAGATATCTGTATATTTCATTATCGACAATGTAAAGCGGAAGTTCCTTTACGCTACAGTTAGCATTGTCACATACGTGCTCCAACCGCCATTCTTCCTTATTGAAACGAACATTTACCATCTTCTTGCCGCAAACAGGGCAGCTGTCTATAAATCTGTAATAATCATTTAGCGTATCCTGATCACTATCAAGTATCAGCTGTCTGCTGGCATTCTTCTGTCCTCTATCACTTAATTTTTCGTATAGATCAATTCTGTTCGGAGTATTATCTTTACCAACATAGAATCCCAAAGCAAACCTTGTTGTATTCGAAAGTGAATGCTCCTGTTCGCGGATAATGTTAGCCTTCATTATGACGGTCAAAACACGTTCAAGCTGTTGGACTGCAAGAAGTCTCAGTGGATACTTTAAAATTGCAGTAACCCCTTCATTCTTTCCTCTCAACCTATCGAAAAACATGGAGAATACTGTAATTCCAAGAAAGGCTTCTGTTTTTCCGCCACCTGTAGGGAAATACAGCAAGTTTGCAACATTAAGATCTGCTGCCTTCATCGATGGATCGTCATCATCTTTGTATTCGCATCGAATGACTTCACAGATCATTGATACAATAAAGACAATCTGAAAAAGTCTCCAGCCTTCAATAGGTCGAGTATCATTTCCTATTTTGAGCTTAAAAGTTTTGTTCATGTACAGAAATGCCTTACGAACCCAGTCTGTATACTCAATCTGCTGTATGCCTGATTCAAATCGCGCTATTTCGCTTTTATAATTTGACAGTGCTTCTCTGTATTTGTCCTTTGCTACCTCCGTCAGTCCTTCTACTTCATCAAATTCATTCTGACAGGCATCAAAGTCTTTATTCAGTTCAGATAAAATATATTTCAGATTTTTAACCGGATCTTCAATAAGCGCATCAAACCTTGTATATGCCTTATATTTATCAGTCGTAACAGTACGTTCCTGATAGTAAACAGGAATGTTTACCGTGGTCAGCTTGTTCTTTTCCTTGTCATATTCAACTGATGCATTTTCAGCAACTGCATATACAGCCTCTCTCTTCTTGAAACTGCTCTTAAAATATTTGAGATCAATTTCCTTAAATTCCACATCAGGCTCCGCAATTACATCCATGCCTGCATCAAATATTCTCGGGAGGTATCCGATGTTCTGCCGGTCGGACTTAGGTGTGTTATTTACCATCTGTAAAGTTACATACTTCGTATCTTCATCTTCAGATACAAGCAATAGGATGTCTATTGCCCAATGAGCGTTAACCGCCTCAGGCTTGGCAGAACATTTTAATTTAAAGTGGTCTTCGTCAACAAGGTCATTAAAATATATATCTGCATCACGCACTATACAGATCTCCTCACTGATTTCACCAGCTACAAGATTCAGTCGTTCAGATATTCTCTCTTCAAGGTGCTGTTTACCCGCTTTAAGGTTCTCTAACGAGATTTCTATTCCTTCACCAAGAACTTTTTCTATTTCAACTTTCTTATAAACCTGTGGTAACTCATAGTGTTCATTTGGATATTTATCTAACAGCTCCTGAATATTGCTATATACCATATGATCTCTTTCAGACCATATGCGCATTATATAATCTCTTATCTCCTCGAACTGTGGAAGAACAGTATAAAACAGCAGACCACGAGGAACTATTTTCAGCTTTCCCGAAGCATTCTTATCAATCTGAAATGATAGACTGATTGATGGAATACTCTCAAACTGCCTCGTCAGGTCTTCTTTATAACCATCATCAAACGCCTGCTCTACTCTTTCTTCAGCAAGTGTTCCGACCATGACGGTTAATTCCGGATTGTCACCTACAACACGTTCTGGAAAGTCACGACCAGATATTCTCTTAATATATTTTCGGGATATATACTCAGCAACAACGTTGTAATCCTTCATTACTTTTCTCCATTCTTGATGATATCATCCATAATCGTTCCCGGTGTCAGGTCGCTCAAGACATACAGAACCTCTCGTGCTCTTGAGCATGCTGTATATAGTTTACGCATTTCAACCTGAACATTTTCTTTTACGTCAGGTTCTAATTTCCCGACCGTTTCCCAGCTGGACAACTTCTTGGCATTGCTGTTCGAATCAAAAACATAATTAAACGGATACAGCCCAGCTATTATCACTGCTCTAAAATCAAGTCCCAATGACGAATCAATTGAAGACAAGACCACTCCTCTTGTATCGCTGTACTTGACCTTCTGACCATCTTCTGGTGTTGAAATAATTGAAAACTGAATTTGATCCTGCTTAAGCCCCTCAGTCACCCAATACAAAAAGTTATATTTGAACAGGCGATTTCCTTTCTGGGGATATAACACAGCAATTTCTGAATATCCAATATGATATTTATCTGCTATCTCATGAATTGCTCCGATAACAACGTCTTTTATCTGACCTCTATTAATTTCCGTTGTTATTTTCAGTGCAACGTTTTTGCTGTCACCATTTTCAAAAGTGTCATATTCGAATTCGTCCAGATTAATCATGTCTAGTTCACTTAATTTGCTGTTCATATAAGTCAGCATTCTATTAAGAAATCCACTTATCTCCGGACTATTCCTATAATTTTTTTCTATGTATTTAACTCTGCCGGTAAAGTCCAACTTACCGTCAGCAATCTTTTTCCATGGAGCGTCTCCTCTTCGGCTTTGGCTTCTAACTGTTTGATTCAGATCACCAGCCATCAAGAACAGCGACTCCTGTGAACTTTCAAGCAACGAATAGCACAGTTCCAGCCACAACGGTGTAAATATCTGTACTTCATCAATGAATATTGCCTTGAAACGAATTTTTATTCGTCCATCTTTAATAGCTGCTATACATTCTTCTATTTCCTCATCAGTAGCATATTCATCAATTGTCTTTCCAAGACATTCCTTAAACAACTTTGCTACAAGTCTATGTAAGGTCAGGATGTATAGTTTTCTATCATGTCCAGTCATTGCCGCACATGACTTTTTAAACCTATAGGAATCAGCAAGGTTGTTATTGAAACAAGTTAAGAGGACATTACTTCCCTTATACATTCCTGTGTATTTAAATGCTTTTGAAAGGAGTAATACACTTTTGCCTGCTCCGGCATTTGCTAGTATTACCCTGTGTCCTCTACCCATATCATTTATCTGTCCGACCTGATAATCGTCCAGATAAAACGTCCTGTATTCAACTTCGTCGCCTGTAATTTCTTCGCTTTCAGCCGGAAGTTCATCTTCAATTTCCGGCACATAGACTTCTTCCCTCTCTTTCATGACAACAGTATATTCGGGAGCAAGTCGTTCAAATATTGCCAACGATTCTGCCTCTGTAATCCTTTTAAAATTGGAATCATAAGGCATCCTTATATTTTCAAATATATGAAGATCCTTCACAAACTTCGGACGGTTCTTTGCAGTCGTTGGTATAAAAAATCTAATTGCAGAATAAGGTGCAAACGAAGTCAACGCATCTGCATCAACAGAGTTTACCGGCACATCCTCATTTACAAAAAGATAAATATGCTTATAAGGAAACTTTAAAAGTTTCTTCTCATTATGGCGAACTATAAGCAGTTTTGAATTGACCAATCTTTCATAAATTGATTGTTCTATATTTTCAGCTGCCATTTGGAGCATAGGTACCTGTGTAGCATCAATTTTGTTCTGCACAATAGAGAATGTAATTAATCCCTGCTCTGGAGAAATATACATCCCCATATGAACCTGCTCGGTACAAAACCCAAGAGGATCAATTCCGGTAACAAAGCAGCCTTCCTTGAAATTCTTCAAGGCATTTCTCAAAAGGAATCTTTCCTCGGCATAAATATGTTCTTTTCGCTCAAAGTCATTTGGCCATATCTTAATTGGCATTGGTAAATCATCTCCCGGCATGCTTCTGTATTTTATTGGTTCTTCTTAAATATACTTCCCAGATTTGATGCGTTCATCTTTTGGTTTCTCAGCATCAGCAGGAACAGACCAGTATGCTCCCATCTTGTGAGCACCAGGTATCCTTCCTTCCTCGCATAGCCTTCTGATCCTACGCTGCTTAATACCCCATTTCTCTGCCACCTGACTGATTGATAAGTACTCCATATTTCTTCCTCGCTAAAGATTTAAAAACATAAAATACACCAAATATTATTGTAGCCCCAAGTCGGCACAAAATCAATCATTTTCTGCTCAGTTTGACCAATTTTTTTCTTATTCGATTTCTTTTTTTGCACAATTCGCACAACGGGATTCGTTTTTATTTAAAAAAAGCCAGAACAGAAAAGTTGTCACTTCCCCATCCTTAAATGAAAAACTCAGTGCAAAATCATAAAGTTTTCCAACACATTAATTAATGTATTTTCTGTTTTTCTGGTATTTTGTGTGATATAATCCGATTAAAACTGTTGAAAATGGCTTAATTGTTTACATGCTAAAATAGCGGCTCGCATTTTCTTCTGCAAAAGTTAATGCAACCCACTTCGTATTGATTATGGATGATTAACTATCTGCTTTTCATTCCTATTCTTTACTTAGTAACTTTGGACTTAAACATATCTCGTCTGCGGGGACTTGTGACATGTTAAGCACTTCCAACAGTTTTTTCATTTCTTCAGTTTCCACAAGCTCGTATGGACTTTTATATCCCAGTCCCGGTCTTGTTGTACTGTTGATATGATTTGCGATTAAAGTCATGTCTTCCTGCGTATAACCCTTAAAGGTTTTCCCTCTTGGAATAACATATCTTATAAATTCATGATTCTTTTCGATGTGAGGTTTCTGCCACGAAGCTTGCAGATCGCAATAGAAAATCTTTGTTCTGCGCGAACCATTCTTCGTATATTCAAGTGCCATAGCATCTTTGAAGCAACGTCCGTTATCCGTTAAAATCACCGGAAACAGTTTTCTGAATCTCCTAATACCTAATGCTTTCGTAAGCTTATCAAATACTTCTGTTACTGATTCCTCTGTTTCATCTTCAATCAGAATCATCAGCATTACAGAATTACTATTAAACATAATGGTAAGCAGCACCTGTTCCTTGGTTCTAAGTCCTCTAACCGTATCCATTTCTACTACTGGTATATCAGGATGTTCTTCCATGTATTTCTGAAAATCTTCGTACGTTCTACCCTGTCTGTAGTTGAATTTGTTGCACTTGATTTCTGTCTGCTTCTTACGGCGTTTCCTGTATTTCACTTTGCTCCTCAAATCCAAGTTGCAAATGCTTAATTCGCCTGCTTCTATGTAATTATAGATGCTTCTTTCTGACACTTTGATTTCCTCACTATGCGTATTGCATATGTGGGATAAAGGTTGTCCCTAGCGAACAAGCGGTGATAAAACTTCATCTAAAGTTTTTAATTCCTGTGGTGTTAAGCGAATACCCTCCCGCGATTCTGAACGGACCTTTTTCGCCTTTGCATCAGCCTTTTCTGCAATGTAATAATACTTATTGTACTTACATGCTTTCTTATTCTTCTCACTACAGGAATCACATACAAACGGTGCCTTCTCTGTCTTTTTGCAGGTATGTGTAACGCATCGATCGCAATACTGCGTACAATCATGCTCTGTGCATGTCCAACACCTCTTGGTACAATACTCATCTCCGCAAAGACCTGTCTTCCTACAATTCGGGGGATACACACAGTCAGTTCCACATGCATAAGGTGACTTGACCATTATTCTGTTTTGCCTTACTTCTCTTGTGATACTGGATGTACTTCTACCAAGTTCTTCAGCTATCTCACCAAATGATTTCTTAGCATATATACCAGCTTCAATCCTCACTCTTTCTTTTAAAATTATTCGATTGTAATTACTCATTTGACTCCTAACCGCAGATAGTAATCACATCGAATCATATCACACAAAATACCTCCTTCTGCAATAGTTATTGCAACGGATTTCTCCAAATTACAATAATTTCGTTGCGTTAAGTTTTTCAATTAAAGGTGTTTATCTCTTATCTGATTCTTATTATAAAAACTAAGGTGTCCCATAAACACACCTTGCATATCGAATTTTTGTTCTTACTTTTTGTATTGTTTTATCAATCTGTCAATTTCAGCATTCATCATTTCAACCACATTTTGCGGTCCTGCAAGTGTTACCCCCTCTCCAAGACCTATGATCCATGCCAGAAACTGACTGCTGACTGCAACCTCTACATTGACTATGAAGCGTTTATCATCCAATCTGATCATTGATACATCTTTACCAAAGCGGTCTATCATTACACCAGCAAAAGAATTGTCGCACTCAATGCGCACCCACTCTTCTTTGCCTCCATACATGCCAAACATTTTGCTGGCATATGCAGCCATATCAAATGATTTAAATGCCTGCCTTCCTTCTCTTCCCTTACCATTTGACTTGATATAAAGCATTTTATCTACACGAAAATGTTTAATTATTCCCTCATTACTGTCATACGCAATTAAGTAATAATTTTCATCATCCCAGGATAATGACCATGGACTAACCTCGTAAAGTGCTCCATCATGACGCAGTTCCATCTTCTTGTCAACATTCCACTGAAAATACTGGAATGTTATCCTCGAATTTTCTGCTATTGCCGTATGTATCCTGTCAACATTGTAATAAATGCTCTCATTCATCGTCTTTACACGACCAGCCACAAATACTTGTCTGTGTAACTGCGATGCTTCATATTTACTTGCCAATCCTTCTATCTTTTTTATAAGCTCATTTGACTTCTTGGCTGTGATAAATTTTGCAGACTGCACAGAATCAACCAATAATTTTAATTCTGCAAGTTCAAACTGTCTGTTACCTATATGATAGGAATATGTCCTGTCTTCCTGCGTTCCTATAACATCCAGACCATACACTCTTAAATTTTCAATGTCATTATATAAGCTTTTGCGCTCCGCACTTATATCATACGCAGCGAGTGCATCTATAATCTCCGGCATAGTAATACTGTGCGTTTCATCAGTCCGCTCCAGAAGAATTTTCATAAGATATATCAGTTTCAATTTCTGATTTGATGATTTAGGCATATAGCACCTCCAAACTCCCCGATAAAACTAAAAACTTCTCTTATATGATACCATAAATAACCATATAAGAGAAGTTCCTTCATTCCTGCAAGTCCTAATGTCGGTACACTATTATATTTTATCTGTATTTGCTACTTTGCAGAGCAGCATATCACAATTAAAACCAGTACTATAATAGCAATTATTAATAAAACAGGCTGGGTAAATAACCATAATACTGCGAATAGCAATACAAAAAATCCTACAAATTTACCGATTGCAGCTATTCCTGAATAATCCCCATCACAAGCGGCAATGATTGAACCAACAACAAATATTAAAATAAACGCCAATATATGCATAACTGCCACCTCCGTAAATGTTCTATTTAACTCATTTATCATGCATCTGTTCCTTATGCTTTATTTATAGCACTTTATACTGTCCAATAATCATCCCTTGTACATCAAATTAATGTTCTGTATTGCAACAAATCGGTAAAAAAAGGACGCAGAATTTCTCCCACGTCCTCACTACCATCTGGCTTTATCTTCTCTTACCTTCGATACTTCCTTATGTGCCGCTTCCTGCTTCACCTCATCCACATCTCTAGCCTCAAATGCATCTCAAATACATCATTTGCCTGCTCTTTCATGGCATTCTTCCTTAATAATTCGAGAAGTTCTCTTATGACCTCCTCATTGGTAAGTTTTTTCCTGCTTCCATATCCATTCTGTTTCCTCCATTCTGTATACACTGTATTGATAAGGTCATAAACTGTTCTATGTTGATTACCGATATTGCACCTATGCTAACGGATGACTTTTATATGGTACGATGAGGATGCATGGTCAATTCCATCTATGTACGAAAAGACGAGCCGTCCTTCTGGTTACAGTTATTTACCAAAAAATGAACATGAACGTGCTCCGTATCCACATGCACTGCAAACAATACCTCAAAACCCTTTTTCCAGAAGAACTTATGAGCGAAGTCCTCCGCTATCTTGTAAGCATCTTCATAAGTCAGTTTATCATTGTCCTCCGGATGAAAGGATATGGACAGCTTCTGTGCAAGAATGTCCCTTGGGAAGAACCGGCTGTACTTCTTCTGATGCATTTTCCTTGTCATAAGGACACTGTTTGCAAAGTTATCCCGATTGCAGCCAAAGGCATTATATAACTCCGACTTTGTCTTGATAACACCGGAACTTAGCTGTTCCTTCTTTTTCCCCAGAATATAATCTGCGGCACTGTGAAGCTGTGCCACAGACTTGCATGGAGCATATTTTACATTGACATTTCCATATACTGCCATCTAACTCACCACCTTTTCATATAGCTTTAATACCGAGTCTTCCAACTGCCGGAACACTCTTTGGAACGGTTCAAATGCTGTCATCGAGATCAAATCCGGATAGGCATTGATATTCCTTGCTAACTGGTTGATATTGATACCCTGCTTTTTCAGTTCGTAGCAGACCTCATTCATAACTTCCATAAACTGCTTTAATGTTGTTCCGTCAATCTGCCTGCCCTTGTTTACACGGAGCAGATAGTCGATGAAATCAGCGGAAGTCTTATTTCCGCTTTCCTTCATCTGCAATTCAAATTCCTGCTTTACACGGTAATCCACACGGGAGTAGATTACCTCGTCTCTTGTTCGTTTCCCCATAGTGCCCTCCTTGTTTTATCTGTAATAAAAAAGCCACAAAACTCATTGGTTGAATTGGCATTGCTGCCTTTTCTTCCATTTGTTTCATGGCTTCGCTTTTTGGTATTTTTGTATTCAGTTATTGTGTTTTGGCTACTGTTTCACCAGATTTCAGCTAGATATTAATAGAAATTGTGGTCTGCCCCGGTAAATTGCAGTGTCATAACCGTGTTGTGGCACTACTGTTGCTCTGCTTTGTAGCCACTTGGTTGCAGATATAGCTTGGACTGTATCTGCTACAGCTACAGAATCCATAAGAATTGCTATCATCTGCATCCGTCTGGGTAATTCTTCGTAGCCTTGGTGTAAGCGATGCTTCGTCAGCAGGGCACATCATCCCCACAGGTCTGCCCGCCGGAAAAAGACTCCGTCAGACAGACAAAAGCAGCCCTTCGCTTACCGCTTCGGACTGCTTTTCCCACATCTCTACTACTTACTGAAATCTTCTATTCCCTTTCCGATGTGGTGGGGATGATATAGGCAGGTAGTACCGCTGGCTTGCCAACTCGTCAAAAATAAAATCAGGGTCCCCTCCGGTACCCTGATTTTATTTCCGCCTCTTTGTCTTTACCATCGGTGCTACCTGCTCATGGGCTTCGCCCCCGAGACCCCCGGACATAAAAGAACTCCATCTTCACATGGAATATAGTTCTTTTATGTCTTTGCTGCAAATTTGTTTCATTTTGATAAGTTATCTGTCTTTCTTCTATTGCATTCATGCGATCATACAAAAGTGACGTGTTTGCCATATATTTACGCATTTCAACAAATGTTTCCATTATCCTGATACTGACTTGTATTGCAATATCACTCCTCAGCACCGCAGAAAGCATTGCAATACCTTGTTCTGTAAAAACATATGGCAGATATCTTCTTCCACCTCTCCCTTCTTTTGAGGTCACAAATTGTGACCTCAAAGAGTCGTACTCTTCCTTTTTTAGTTGAAACCTGAAATTCTCAGGAAATCTTTCAATATTTCTTTTTACAGCCTGATTAAAAGTTTTTGTTTCAACTTGATACAAAATTGCCAAATCACTATCGAGCATTACCTGTTTTCCTCTAATAACATATATAAGACTCTGTATATGGCTTTCTTCGACCCTCTTGTGTCAAGTAGTTGGCAACATTTTCTTTAGAAAATTTTTGATGTCATTTTTCTATAACCTAAGATATAATAGATTTTAATTAATAGAATTATTTTTCTTCCTTTACAACAAATATGGAGCAGATTTCTCTGCTCCATACGCACATCTTATAATCAGGCAAGAACTGCTTCCTGCTTTACGATTTCTTTCACTTCATCCAAAGACAAGCCGGAATAACGTGCCATTTTCTCAACGGATGTTTCGCCATCACGAATCATACGAACAATGAACTCACGTGTTACTTCTTCACGCTCCTGATTTCTCATTTCTTCAATTGCTTTGCACATACTCTCAACTCCTTTCGCATCTTCCTTGAAGTATCTGACTCTGTCTGCCAGTTTTCCATAAAACATATCATCCGCATCGGTACAGGAAAAATCATGCATCAGCTTCCCGATATCCGAATCTCCTCGATATGCTCCATTCACATACAGGATATGGGAACCGTCATCAAAAAATTCATCGGTTTCCAGAATTTTTCTCTCTACTCTGTATATCGGCTCTCCTTTTCCTATCACATCATGCTCCGTAATAAATATCACATATGTTTCCGGAAGAAAATTGACATCTTCCTGTGGTGCAAGTGCATTGGCATCCAACATACTGCTGTTGTGTCTTGCACGCTTTCGTCCTGCTCCCTTATCCGCTCGCTGCACCTCTATATCGTATTCCTTATTCTCAGAATCCGTAGCCTTTACATCCAGCCTAACGGAACGCCCCTGCAAATTCTGGATGACATATTCCGTTTTAGAATGAAGAACCTTAAGGTCCTCTTTATTCATTATAATACGCAGAACAAGCTCCGCACATTCATCATGATCTTCAAAGCATTTCTTCAAAAAATCGTCATCAAACAGGCGAAATTTTCTTATTCTCTGCATATCCTGCTCGTGTTTTTGTTGCTTTGTCAGCATTCTTATCACCTCCAAATCTCTTCGGTGTTCTTCCTGTATTTCTGACCTCTGGTTATAGTATACACGAAAAAACACCTCCTGCCTACTAATTAATTTGTGAAATTTTAATAACCTCTTTCACAATCATATCTCTTTAAAATTCCATACAATCTCCACACTGTTATCTGTGTATATCACTATCTTCTTCACAAAAGTTGTTATATTTTCCTTGGTAAGCTTTCACTGCCACTCGTGATATTTGACGTATCCTTCCTACGAATTACTACACACTTTACTACACACTTTTTTCATCAAATCACACCATTTTACGATAGTTTCCTTTCAAATTAAAAATGCCCTCAAAGCCTGTAAAATCAAGCATTTGAGGGCATTCACGAGGTCTATAAAAAATGGACAGGCAGGAAATCAATAAACTCACTCTTATAACTTTCCATTGTATACTTTCCTCCTGTATCAAAAGGCTTTGTGCCCTTGTTATTTCGCAGTTTTCCCTTAAATTTTAGCATATTTTGGGTGTGTTTTCAATGCAGGAATCGCTTCTATATAAAAAACAATCCGGGTTTCCAAACTTTGCAGAAGAAGCAGTGGCAATGATATATGGAAATGACTCTTTTGTGCTGTTTCCTGTGCTGTCCTGTTTCGATAATTTTGCGATGGTGTAAGAGAATGGCACTTCCTCGGATACTCCATTGACGGTCAGTCTTACTACTCCTGAAATACTTCCCTCTTTTTCGGTTGTCGGTGCCACCTTGGTATAGGAGATCCCCTCTGCGCTGATATTCTTGGTATCTGCAGGACAATCGGAAGAAGCATTTCCGCATCCGAAAATGTACTGCTGTTTTTTATTTCGGATATTGAAAGCTGGGGGCTTGCATGTTACAATTCGAATAAAGGAACAGCCGCTGGATCATACACATTTTCCTCTCCATCACTACAAAGGAGAAGAAACATGTATATCAGCAAAAAGTTCGAAGACCTTACCATCAGTGATGATTTTATGTACCAGCTTGACAAAGGCATGGACTATATGCAGTTAAAACAGAGCTTTGTGATTTTCGTCTGCACATTTGATCCGTTTCAGCTTGGCAGACATATCTATACTTTTACAAACCGCTGCGTAGAAGATCCTGATCTGCTGCTTAACGATGGCACACAGAAAATTATTTTAAATACAAAGGGAATCTTTGATGATGTACGGCCGGAATTGAAACGGCTGCTTAACTTTATTGACGGCAGGCAACCGGAGGATGCTTTCACGCAGGATCTCTCCGAAGCTGTGGAATCCGCCAAACGCAATGAGAAATGGAGGCTTGACTATATGACGCTGCAGATGGCTTATGATGAAAAATACCGCGAGGGACTTGAGGCTGGTATTCAGCGCGGTGTTGAACAAGGGATCGAGCAGGGGATTGAACAGGGTGTTGCTCAAGGTATTGAGAACACAGCCCGGCGGATGCTTGCTTCCACAAAATACTCCGATGCAGAAATTTCGGAAATCACCGGGCTTTCCATGGCGCAGATTCAGACTTTAAAGGAATCCCTCTAATCTTTTCTCCGCCCAGCTGTGTTGTTTCATATATTCTCCGTGATAAGCCTTTATAGCTTCCGGATCATGCTCTAAATACCGATAATAATCGCAGTCGAGCTTATCCGGATCTATGGCAAACAGGTTTCGGCTGTTGATAAATACTTCCCCGGCATTGCACAAAGCTCCCAGGTATTGATTCCGGCACCGTGCCGATCCACCAGATAGGCAAAAACTTCTTTTGCTTTTGTCCGTCCAAAGGCTGCAGGCACTCCCTCACAGAACACTTCAAAATTTCCGAAACATTTTACCCGCAAAAGCTTTTTTGATGCAGCAATTGGAAAACGCAGATTTTCTTAATCTTTTTTTGAAATTATGCAATCCGTTGAATTATTTTGCACTTACCATTTAATCTTTCCCGTACTTGTTAGTTCAATAAATTTTGATGGGTAATACCGTTCATCCATTTTAACTTTCAATAGTTTATAAAACTGTTCATTGTGTGTTGAAATAACGATTTGTCTTTCAAAATCTGTTGTAATGGTTCTCAATACATCTATAAATGATAACAAATTAATTCCATCCAAATGCTGAATAGGATCGTCAATAAAAATTGTATTAAAGGTAGTATTTTTTTCACTCAATACCTTGGAGAGAAAAATACATAATGATAAAATATTTACCTGAGCTGAGCTCAAATATACAACTGGCGACATTTTATCAGTTTCAGATTCATCATATGTATATATATGTGTCTTTAATCCATCATTATCTTTTTCCGTTATGAATTTGATATGCTTCATCATAGGATGAGGATCAATTTTGTTATATATTTGATTAATTATATCAGAATTAAAATATTCATTTGTCTTATTCATTATATAATCTTCTACATAGTTCTTGCTTTCCTCTAATTTTTCCATACGTTTATCCAAATAATCCAAGTTCGCTTTTTTCAATTCCAAACTTTGTTTTCTATTCAACCATATTGTTTGTTCTTTTAATCCATTCAATTCTATAAGAATAGATGTTTCACTTTGAATTTTTTCACTGATACTTTCTAATTTGTTATAATAATTTTTTTTAACCTGATTTATTTGTGCAAATAATTGCTCTTTATCCGTTGTACCCACCAATTTTTCACATCTCTGAAGATAACTTGAAATTTCAACTTGTAGTTCGTTCATTTCCTTATAGCATTCATTTAATTTTAATAAATACTCATCTTTTGAACACATATCTTCCAAATGATAACTTGTTAACTCATTATCTAAATTATCTTGTCGATGCTCTAATTCCTTACTGGAAGCCTCAATTATAGATTTCATTTCAAGATAATTATATTTCAAATCAAAAAATTTTTTATTTTCCAGGTTCTTTTTTATTTCAATATATATTTTCTCTGCATTAATTCTATTATTAGCCTCTTTAATCTCCAAAATTTTCAACTCATAGGCTTGAAATTGCTGTTCGAATTCTTTTTGTTTATTTTTTTCCTCCTTCATACTATCCGATACTTTATCTATATCTTTTTTTATTCTTGTCCTTTCTTCTTCAATTTTCACCTCATTATTTTCTAATTGAATGCTATCAGAAATATCAAGTTTTTCCTGTTTGTACTTTTCTTCTAACGTTTTGTAGACATATTGTGCAGTATTTAGATTTCTTTCCCATGTTTCTGCCTCTGTTTCCAATCTTTTTACTTTTTTGGTTTCTTCCATATATTTGGCTTTATATGTATTACTAATAGATAAAATCTGACTTTCTGTATCTTCGCATAACGTCTTTAATTCTTTGTCTATTTCCCATTCTCTTTTTTGGTTCTTTTGAATTTGTTCATCAATTTTTACCAATTCAATATTTTCTTCTGTGGTTGCACTTATTCTGTCCAATAATTCATTATAATCCTGATATTCCATATGACATAATGGACACTCTCGCTGCTTTTGCTCAATAACAATGTCCCTTCCTTTAATCGACAACTGTTGAATTTTATTAAATAATCCAACTAAATTTTTTTTATTACTCTCTAGAATATTATTATTCTCGGCTAACGTTTTTCGTTCTATTTTAAACATTGTTATGGAATTATATTCAGCAATAATCTCCTCTGTAAAAATGTCACACAAAATCTCTATTCCTAATTTGCCAGCTAAAAACTGATCAATTTGTTCAATGTATAAAGACAGCTTCTGTATTCTCTTGTTGCGCTGTTCCAAAATATATTTTGCTTTATCACTTAGTCTTTCATATTTTTTCTTCTTAGCTTCGTTGCTATTATACTCGTAATAATCTTTCTTTAATTGTTCTTCCCTAGTGTCTAACCTTTCCAGTTCAGAATTACTATGTTTCCATTTTTCCTCTAATTCTTTAATTTTATCAGCAGTGCTAATTTTCTCTTTTTGACATTCAATTTTATTATGCCCTATCATATTTAATTCTGTTATGTTCTGATTCAATTGATCCATATAACTATAAAATTCTTTCAGATTACTTAGCACATATCTAGTCTGCTCTATTTCTCTTGTTATTTCTTCTTGTAATTTTTTTATTTGTTCAATTTTATTCCATGTCTCTATTGCCTTGTCAAATTCTACTTTGCTTTCCTGTAATAAACATTTTTTCTTTTGGCTCTCCTCAAATACCGGATAATCCTTTATTAATATATCGATATCATTACATTCTTTTTCCTTCTTTTCTCTTTCTTTCTGCGACTCTTCATGTAACTGATTAAATAAAAATAACATTCCCTCAATGTCAGAATATTTATCATTCATAAAGTCATTATCATATTTTATCTTATAATTTTCTATCAATTCAAAAACTTTATCACTTTTCTCATTTTCAAATTTATATTTTTTTAATTCTTTTTCTTCGCTTGAAAGTTCTAATGCAAACTGTTTTCGTTTCTTTTCCAATTCATTATATAATTCAGTAATATCATTCAATATTTTTGAATAGTTATTTTCATCCCACATCACCTGTAATTCACTGGTTTTATCCTTTGCGGTATAATTCTGTAAAAAACCTGTAATTTTATCATGTGCCAATAAATTAGTTGTACAAAATGATTCTTTTTCAGCATATATAGTGTCTAATTCAGGAGAAATTTTAAGCACGTCTCCCTGTTTGAAATCACTTTTCATTTTTCCTCTTTTTTTCTTCGTATTGACACTAAAAACTTTATTTTGCTCGCTGATAATTGTTACGTTACCATGATCTTCATTCGAGTCCCGATTCTTCAGAATATATCCTTCTTCATTCTTCACTTCTTCTTTAATTGGTTTCCCATTGTTTAACCTCTCTATAGTACCGGTAACTGCCCACTCAACCGCATCAAAAAAAGATGTTTTTCCATAACCATTTGGTGCATAAATTGCCACTAGATTAGCTATATTTCCACTGTTCTTATGTATAAAATCGAATTTCTGTACATCTTTGTAAGCCCGAAAGGCTGTAATATCTATCTCTTTAATTTTTTTACTCATTAATACCGTCTCCCACATACAATGCAACTTTTTTGTCAAGAGTCAAATCTTTTTTTTGTAATATTTTGTATAACTCCAAATCTTTCTCCTCTATCCTTTTTATCAATTCATCCTTATTTTCATGTTTTTCTGATTTTTCATTAATTTCAAAGCAAAGCAAACGTTTTCTAATATACTCTTTATCTTTCATCTCCTCCTCTTTCAAATTATCCCAAACAACTTTACGCACTGCGAACTTATCCTGCTCCACTTTTAGTCTGATTTTCCAATCTACTGATTCTTTGCATTCAAATACCAAATATATGTTCCATCTCTCTATTGCCTTTTCTAAAGTAGACTGAAATTCCGTTGCAATTGATGCAGTGATAGTTTCATAGTATTTTTCCATTTCTCTTTGATTTTCAACAATAGCTTGAAAAATGTATATATTATACCCTGACTCCTTTTTTACCCAACAAATGATTTTATCTATCCATTCTATGTTATCATCATTCCTCAGCAGTTCTTTTCCCTGTTCATACAAATCAAATTCCATATAAAACCTCTACTATTCTTTCTCCCAATTTTTTGGCCAATGCTTGCCCTCTTAATTCTTCATTTTCCTCTTGTTCTATAAAATTAATCATCTCATCAACCAATGCATCTATGTGTATAACAGACATTTCACCTATACTATTTTCAACGGTGTCAATATAAAGATGATTTTCTTTACCTATTGCACTACTTATGTCCGACACTATATTTTTTATTTTTTGTTTTGGAAGTCTTTTTGCAGCAGGTGTTTTCTCAGTTTTTATAATCATAATCTGTCCAGGGCTAATATCCTGATATGCATTTCCAAGATAATCTTTAAGAAATTCCGGAAGTGTTATATGATTTGTAGCATAAAGCACTTTAACTTTTCTATTTTTCTCTTCATTTTTTATTATATAAAATCCTTCATTTCTTACATTATCGCAACTCTCTATGCACCGAATTACTAAATATAACAGCCATTCCTCCCAGACTTCCTGTTTCAGAATCGATTTATCGGAATAAGGCCAAACAATTTTATTTCCACAATGTTCTAAAATACTACCAGGTGTCACATTTTCTACTATTTCAGGTATTTGAACTGAGCAAATATTAGCCAGCGGTTCATCAAATATGCTTAACGTAGATTCCATAAACTTTTCAAAGCTATCCCATTTTACATTTGGAAGATGTATATTCTTTACTTGGTATAATTCATTATCAATACCAAGTATTGATATTCCATTTACAAACGAAAAAAGTCCTTCTTCTGATCCTAACTCAGTAATAATTCCGCACAAATATGAAATTTTCTCACTTTCTATAAAAATCCCACACCCCGAATAACCCGACATATTCTGTTTTGCATCGTTCGAATATGTATCAAAACCTCTCTCACTGTTTACTTGAATAATGAATTCATTCGGAAAATCATTGATTTCTCCCCTATTTATATATCTATGTGTCATACACTCTTCGTCTTTTAAACCATTTGGAAAACCAACGAATGCTACTTGATCTCTAAGTTTTGGACATACTATTTGATATTGTGGTATTTCCTCCAAATAATCTAACTCCAAAATAATAATATCAGTTTGCTCAATTATTATTTTATCTTGAAAATTTAAACACAGCAGTTTTAGTTCATTTTTTTCCTGCCTATATATCTCTATTTCTCTATAATCAATATCATGATGCTTATAAAAACAATGCCAGGCAGAAATCAAATATGAATTATTCTTCTTCGTGTCAGATATTAATATCCCCGAACCCTCGCTGCCTTTATATTTTATTTTCACTACAACCTTATCATAAAAGTCTGTTTCCATTTTTATTTTTCTCCCACATCAATGCCCTGTTCGTCCAGCAGTAAAAACTTCATGCCATATTTCAAGAATTCTTCCTCCGTAAAAACATTTTTCCAATCTAATTTATAATTACAATAAAAATTAATCGGTTTTCCAGAATTACATATAATTCTGCTCAAACATTCTTTACTTGGTCTTCCATCATTTGTCTGCTGCGTACTTATTATATAATTGCTGCAATCCAATATTTGAATAAGTTCATTGCTTGTATTATGTCTGCTCGCATGATGCGCAATTTTACAAAATTCAACCTTTAATTTGTTATTTTTAGAATATCCCAGTTTCGCTAATGATTCTACAATTTCCTCAGGATCTGAATCCCCCAAAAGTAATATATTTAATCCCTCAAATTTAAATAAACAGGCAATACTACTTTTATTTGACAAAGAAATTTTTCTCTCAAATTCCTTTTGATTTAATTTAGCAATACTCTCTTGATAATCATTCCTATATGCGATTTTGGTTGTTGCTTTTTTTTCTTCTTTATCCTGTCTGCAAAATTTCTTCAACACTTCCCTAGAAGGAGATAATATTGTTACAGAAGCTCCTGACACAGAAAATCGTTCTAGTTTTGTTACAATCTTTCTTCTTATTCCTTTTTCCTGTATTATTTCCTCCAGATCCGTGCCTTGCTTCCAACTAATTTCAGTAGAATTAGCATATAAAGTTACTTGGTGTCTCCTATCATTTATTCCAAACAGATCATTCAAGCCTTGTCCAAAATCAAACCATATTTCATCTATCAATGAAAAATCAAATGTTTTTTGAGATAATAACCGCAAAATTCCATCAATATGATCCGAATCAATATGCGTCAAAATCAACAAATCAATCTTATTACCAGTTTTATTTTCATTATCAACATAGGTGCACAATTGTCGGAATCCAATTTTCCCCTGTCCTCCATCAATTAAAATATTATGCTTTTCTTTTTCACCATAAGAAATAATAATACAGTCCCCATTTAGTGCTTTTAATGCTTTGATATTTAACATCTTACGTTCATTCCTCTCAAGGCTTGAATATTTGCCACTTTTTTGCTCATGTCTATCTTTTTTAATACTATAATATTGTTATGCCATAATGATTATAACATAATTTCTTATAAAAAATAGACTAATCTATGTTTAAATCGATTTACAGAATCCCAATAATGTATCTGTAAAAGTGGATTGGGTTTCCATGTTCAAAGAAATGGCTAATACTTATCTGCAAAATATAAAGACATATTCACCGTATTTAGATAGCAGTGTGCTGGCGTATGCATTGGAAAGTGGAGTAATTGAAGAAAAGGAGCATCCTGAATATCTTTAGCAGATTGGATATCATACTCCTGAGGCAAACCTTGGATAAGATTTCTTTTTCCCTCAGTCATTGGTTTTGGTTTGTAAACTTCTTTTTTCTGTTTGCCATAATAAAAGGCCTCCTATGATTTTAATATTCTATCATAGAAGACCCTTATAGTGTTGAATTTACAGAGATTATTTCACGGGCTCCCAACCGACCTTACCAAAACAGAGATAAAGGGGCGAGATGATCGCCCACAACCTCAAAAATAGCCCTATCCACACATCAGGATAAGGCTATTTAATCTGTAAAGCTGAATTTTCGCATGCATACCAAATCGAAACTCTTCTCCAGCAAATCATTTCACATTACAATCCTAAATACCACAAGCCATTACTCCCAATATCTTTTTATTTCTTTCACGTCAACATCTATCTCTCCGGTAGAATTTTCAGCAGTAACAGATAAGGTATTTAGATTATAATCCTGTATATATGTCATACCTAGAAACACACTTCCATCATCTGCAAACACTTCCGTATTGACCGTATCCATAAGCAGTCGAATAGATAAATTTCCATTATTACCTGCAACTTTTACTTCTTTATCGAGGCACTTAAGAATAGCCGTTTCCGAATTGTACTGCATGGTAAATCCATATAGCTTAAGCAAAAATGACTGGGACGCTCTTGCGTTTATTGTAATATCACAGCATTTCGACCCTACGGTATGCTTAAACGGTTCCGTTGGTGAAATTACAACATGATTAAACTGCCTATGTGATGTATATAAACTTTCGATTTCTTTTACCGGCTGCACACAAAGCTTAGTCTCACCATTCACCATCCGCAAGTTCATTTCCTGCGGAACATTCATGCAGCTTGCATAAGGTTCCCCTGGAATAATCACTGTCGAAAACGCAGTTCGTACTCTTCGTCCATCCGGCATATCTGACCACGACTGTGCTGCATACGAATTATTTCCATAGTTAAGCCGCATGAGTGCACTAAGATTCGTATAGCTTTCTCCATTAAATTCTCCGATATAATATCGGTCCGAAGCTCCAATAAATACCCATTTGATGTTGTCATAATTGCCATCCACAGCCAATGGAAAGAAATCCGGGCACTCGGCATCCTCTTCCATATAAAGACTTTGGATTTTACTCCAATGAATTAAGTCCGTAGATTTATAAAGTACATACTCATGGTTATCCAGATAAAATGCCATAATATAACTATCATCCGGTTCATAATAGATTACTTTTGGGTCCCTGTTTCCGCCTACAATTTGCTCAATCAAAGGATTATGGGCATACTTTTTAAAGGTCAATCCACCATCCACGCTGTATGCCAGATTTTGCGTAAAAGGTTTCCCCTTTGATGCTTCCGAGGTACTTCCCGCACAGGTATAATAAATCAGAATGACATCATTTTCGTTCTGTTTTAATCCTGTAACGTTCTTCCAGTCAACAATGGCGGAACCGGAAAATACCGTTCCATCCTCGTCCGGATAAAACACAATATCTTTTTCTTCCCAATGAATCAAATCATTGCTTACTGCATGTCCCCAATGCATATTTTCCCATTTGCAGTCCACAGGATTATGCTGGAAAAACATATGATACTGTCCATTGTAATACACCAATCCGTTTGGGTCATTTATCCAGCCTCTCTTTGCAGTAAAATGGGCATACGGACGATATTTTCCGTCAAATACATCATTTCTTGTATTGGATTCTTTTATCTGAACCTCCATATCTTCGTTGCATTCGATTCGAATTTTTTTCCCCTGAAAACGCTCTACATTCAACGGAAATTCATACTCCGGATTGTCATAATCCAGGGGAAATACCAAATCATACACCAGCTTATCGTCCATATAAAAATAAAGACGCTTATTTTGTGCGAAATGACTTGCCGGGAAAAGCCAAAATTTTGTGTTACATACCAGTTCCATACCAGTTCTCCTTGTTATATTATTTTAGTATTATACATAATCATTTCCGGAAGTTATTAATTTCTCTACGCATTCCCTGTTAGGCATTGACTTAATTGCACCCTTTTTCATTGTTATCAAACATGCTGCAGCATTGGCAAAAAGAAGCATTTCTCTTAGCTGATTTTCCGTAAAATCCGGTTATCTTTTGCCAGTTTAACCGCTTCCATCGTTGCCTGTCTGACGCTCTCGTGTGTCATGGATAATGTACCAAAATGAAATACCTTAGCATGCTTAACCATATCATCTGATATTTCATCTGCAGTTAACATCATATCTGCACCTGGGTTTCTATAAAAAGAGAAGTTTCTATCTCCTTCCATCGTAGTATGAACAAATGCAAGAGTAGTCGGAACATTTTCATCTTCCAAAAGATAATCATTTAAGATACCAGCCTCCGCTATCGTCTGTCTGAGTAGTTTCCCAAATTGATCACTACCTACCTTACCAATAAATGCCGTTTTTTTGCCTAATTTTGCAAGCATTGATAATACATTACACGGTGCCCCACCCGGGTTTGCTTCAAATATTGGATTTCCCTGATTACTAGTTCCATTATTGGTAAAATCTATTAATAATTCACCCAAAGCTATAACATCAACGTTTTCCATATATTCTTCCCTCAATTTATGCATTTTCCAGATAACCAAAAACAAATCTGATACATGTATTATAGATAATGTGTAATTGACTTGCAATGAAAAACATGTTATATAATTGTAAAAACCTATTATGGAGAAATGATATGAATTTATTTGAATACATTGATTTGTTAGATAAACCTTATGACATATTTATTACAAAATCCAACTATGCGCCTATGCATTGGCATTATTACAGTGAAATTTTATACATTCGCAAGGGACGCCTGCGACTCATATGTAATGAACGTAGCTATATCTTGGAAGAACACGATCTTTGTTATATTTATCCACTTCAACTACATGAAATACAGCTTATTAGTGATGATGCAGAACACGCAGTCATTAAATTTGATATTCATACTGTACACATACCTGAAGCATTCTTGTGGAGAATCTATGCTTATTTTGTTCAGAAGACTTCATGCAATGATGATTGCATTCTTATAAAGAATATAAAATTACTACACCCTGAACTTCCTGCATTGATTTATCGTACTGTAGCAGAAATAGATAATCCTTCAGAATTGTCTACATTACAAATTCAAGCAAATTTGTTTAGTATCTTAATAGCAATTGTAAGATCATCTAACAAAGAAATTGAAGTAAAAGAGAAAGAACATACGGACACCACTCTGTCATTCCATCACATTTTGGAATATATTGATTTGCACTCTTCAGAACCACTTGAGGTTCAGAAATTAGCAAACATGTGTAACCTGAGCTATTCTCATTTTGCGAAGCTATTCCGTGAACACTTTGGCCAATCCTGTAAAGAATACATTACTTACATTCGTCTAAATAAAGCGGATGAGTTACTGATGCACACTAACTATGATATTTCATATATTGCCACGGAAACAGGTTTCTTTGATGGTAGTCATTTTATTCATGCATACAAAAAATGGAAAGGAATAACACCAAAGCAACGGCGATTGTTCTAACTGCTTCTAAGTCATGTTATAATATGTGTCGCATTGTCATCTTTAAATTATACATACGTAATATAAAATTCTTGAATGTGGTCACATCAATACTGTTCGTATGAGGGTTCGTAAACAAGGGTAGGACGATATAACAGTTATTAAATCTCTTAAAATACGTCAAGTGAGAATTTTCCTTTTGTGGTGATACCGAAGAAACTCTATCATCAATATTATGCAAATTTCTAATATACTTCATATCTATCCGATACAAATTTAATCTTTCCTGTTTCATAAAACTCTTTAATATTAAAAGTGGCTATGCTAAAAAGCATAGCCACCATGAAGAATCACCAGAGGCGATTCTCACGCTTTTACGACCTCCACTTATTCTGTAAAAAACACTGCTTTTTACCACCTAATCTCCTTTCATGAATCAGGAACTCAATTAGCTCTCGCTTTATCATTGCCAAAATCAAAAATACTGCGTGTTAAATTAATGCAAGTTCTGTTTTCTGAATTACAAAATGAGCTCATTCCAACTCAAAATAACCATTGATCCGGCATTTTTTCGTAGGACTAAATCAGCGGGAACCCTTGATTTTATTGGGTTCTTACTAACTTGACATTATAATAACACGCTCCCCTGTATCCTGCACCGTAAGAATAATATCCTGTCCTCTACGCTCCGTACGGATGGTAACGGTTCCGCCTTCCGGCTTTTTGCAGATTCCATTTTTTCCTTCAATAATTGAATTTTTATGCAACTTATTGTACAATATCATCATATGAAAACCGTATCATATATCCAGGCAAAAGCATATATGACACGCACAAAAGAAATGGGGGAATAGATATGAAAAACAGAAAGGAAACCAGTACCGAACGTAACAACCGGACAGCCATGATCGCACATTTCAGCGATGTCACTGTCATGTCGGTCTTTTGGATTCTACAGGCACTCTCTAAAGTACAGCCGTGGGCATTTGTCCTGATCGCACTTCTCTTAGGCTACGCACCTGTCATCGCGGAATATTATTTTTTCCAGAAGACACACGAAACCAAAGCGATCAAGCATCTGTGTGCGATCGGTTTTGCAGTCTACTACACCTTCACATTATTCACTGCAACCAACCATCAGGTTCTTTTATTTGTCCTTCCGATGCTCTTAATCATTTCAGTATATGGGGATGCCCGTTACTGCATCATGATCAACACCGGAACTGTACTGGAAACCATCCTGCTGGTCATCATCGGAAATACCACCGGACGCTATGGCTATGAAAATATGTACACAGGCATTATCCAGATCATTGTCATGCTTATCATCGCCATTGATTCTTACTATACTTCCCGCACATTAAACCGCAATATGCAGTCCCGTCTGCAGCGTGCCAACGAATCCCGTGAGGAATCCGAAAAGCTGGTTCAGAAACTGTCAGATCTTTCTTCCCACGTAAATGAGGAAATCAACCAGATCTACGGTTCCATTGACCAATTAAATGAAGCTGCCAAGAAAACACAGACTGCAATGCAGGAAGTTTCCTCCGGTGCATCTGAGACAGCAAACGCCGTGCAGAATCAGAGCCTTCAGACACAGGCAATTCAGGAAAAAGTAGATCAGGTCAATGCTGCTTCCCAGGAGATCAGCCAGAATATGCAGCGTACCATTGAAATGGTAAGCGAGGGAAATTCTTCCATGGAATCCCTGGTACAACTGGTTGACATATCTGTTGCCAACAGCGAAGATGCCGCCGGAAAACTAAACACCTTGAACCAGTACATGGAAAAAATGAACTCGATCGTAGAACTGATCGGAGATATTACTTCCCAGACAAGCCTTCTCGCACTAAACGCAAGCATCGAAGCTGCCCGTGCCGGGGATGCCGGAAAAGGATTCTCGGTTGTTGCCAGTGAAATCACCGGTATGGCAACCCGTACCAAAGACGCTACGGTACAGATCACAGAACTAATCGACAATGTCACCGCTGCGATCCGTGAAGTCGTGACCGTCATCCAGCAGATGATCGACGGAATCAAAGCAGAAAAAGAAAGTACGCAGAATACTTCGAAAACATAATGGAAATATTGCGGTGGTTACGGACGAAGGAAGATTATATCTGATCCGCGGGAAGGAAATACTGGCAGAGCTGCAGCAGGAAGAAGGGGAAAACTACACCTGCTGCATGTTCGATGAGGAAGGAAAATTATATGCGGGAACATCCGGAAAAACGATTGAAATATATGACTGCAAAGAAGGACTCGTGCTGTCAGACCGGTTGTCCTGCGAAGAACTGAATAACATAAAGTCAGTATGTTTTCAGGAAGACGAAACTCTCTTCCTCTGTGCCGACAACGGTATTGCATATTTTGACGGAGAGGGTGTATATCATATGCTGAATACGGATGCCTTCAACAGTTCCATTGACCATATGATTCAGGATTATCAGGGAAATCTGTGGTTTACCTCATCCAGACTGGGGCTGCTGCGCCTGTGCAAATCCGTTTTTATGGAAGTGTACAGCCAGAGCGGGATAGAAGAAAATGTGACAAATACGGTCATCCGGTGGAATGGAAAGCTGTATGTCGGAAAGGACGGCGGCCTCGAAATCGTGGACGAAGCAACGAATCAGCCACAGCAAGATATGCTTACCGATATGCTCGATGGGGTAAGAATCCGCTGTCTGTTTGTGGACAGCAGAAATCATCTGTGGATAGCAACCACGGGAAAAGGTATCTATGAAATATTGGAAGATGGACAGTTCCAGGTCTATGATCAGGACGGCGGAACAAATGGAAATAAATTCCGGAATATCATTGAACTGCAGGACGGAACGATAGCGGCAGCCGGTGATTCCGGTCTGACCTGTATCAGGGATGGAAATGTAGTTTCTGTCTTTGGAGCGAAGGATGGATTACGCAATCTGAAGATATTATGTCTGTATGAATACCAGAACGGTGTTATTTTTGCAGGAACGGACGGGGACGGAATCGCCAGAATAAAAGACGGCAAACTGGAAAAAGTTTACCGGAAAGAAAATGGTCTCGGCTCAGATGTGATTCTGCGCATGGAAAAATCTTCGGACGGGGAAGGATTGTTTATCGTAACCGGAAATAGTATCTGCTATATGGATCAGAATGAAGAAATCAGGATTCTGGATAATTTTCCATATTATAATAACTATGACGTGATACATGGAAATGACGGAAATCTCTTTGTGCTGAGTTCTGCCGGAATTTATGTGGTGGATCAGAATGCACTGATAAGCGGTGCGAACCTGGAATATAAACTTCTGGATGCAAAGAGCGGTCTGGAAAAAGCATTGACTCCGAACTCCTGGAATTATACGGATGAAAACGGAAATCTGTATTTGTCAACGGACAGCGGAGTTCTGTGCATAAATCTGGATAATTATGAAATTGCAGTCCGATCCTATCGTATGCAGATACGCATGGTTAAGATAGATGATGAAAAACTTACGGTTGAGAGGGAACAGGAAGTATATATTGAACGTGGTGCGGAAAAGCTGGAAATACTTCCGGAGATTATTAATTATTCCGTAAATACACCGTATATCAGCATCTATCTGGAGGGATATGACAGCGAGCCTAGAATCGTGCCGCAGAATGAACTGACAAGTATCGTATATGCAGGACTTCCGGTAGGAACATATACCTTCCGGCTGGCAGTTCTGGACAGCAAAGCCAGAAATACCGTGGTTGAAAACAGTTATACGATTATAAAAGAAAAAGAAATATATGATAACTACTGGTTTGCTGTATACATGGTTGTAGTATTTGCCATGGCGGTTGCATATCTGACCTGGCTGTTCTTCCGGACACAGATACAGAGAACATTAAATATGCAGAAAAAGGAACTGGAACTGGCAAGAAATCAGATCGAGATGGGAAATGAAACCGTTCTTACCATTGCCCGGACTGTGGATGCAAAAGATGAGAATACCAGCCAGCATTCTGCCAGAGTCGCACAGTATTCGCTTATGATAGCCGGAGAGCTGGGATTTGATGAGCAAAGCTGCGAAGAATTAAAAAGGGCCGCATTGTTACATGATATCGGAAAAATCGGAATACCGGACAGTATTCTGAATAAACCGGCAAGACTTACGGATGAAGAATATAAGATTATGAAGTCGCATGTAGTAAAAGGCGGGGAAATACTGAAAAACTTTACCCTTATTAAAAATGTGGAACAGGGAGCATTATATCATCATGAGAGATATGACGGAAGCGGCTATGTGCATGGACTGAAAGGGGAAGAGATACCATTAAATGCGAGAATAATTGGTATCGCAGATGCGTTTGATGCCATGACGGCAAACCGTGTATACCGCAAAAAACTGGATCTTGACTATGTAATCGGAGAGTTAAAACGGGGACGCGGGACACAGTTTGATCCGAAACTGACGGATATTATGCTTGAATTAATTGCGAAAAAGCAGATCAATGTAGAAGAAATCTATGCGGACAGTAAAAAAACGGAGGCGGATACAGATGAAAAGAGTATATAGAATCACATTTCTCACAGTTGCAGCCGTAATTATATGCGTTGTGGCAGCACACCAGTTCTTATTAAAAGAAGATGTACAAAAAACAATAAAAGTAGGCTTCCTGTACGTTGGAGATGCTACGACCACTTATACCAACAACTTTATCAAAGCCCAGAAAGCAGTCGAAAATGAATACGGCGACCGGGTTGAGGTTATCGCAAAATACAACATTGCAGAGGGAACGGAAGAAAAGCCTCTGGAGGAGCTTGTGGATGCCGGCTGCGAACTGATCTTTTCCACCAGTTATAATTATGGTGTGACTACGAAAGAATTTGCCGAACGTTACCCGGATGTACAATTCTGCATGGCAACCTGTGCCAATGCAAATGAAGAACCAAAGCTTGCCAATTACCATACCTTTATGGGCGAAATTTATCAGGGAAGATATGTTTCCGGAGTGGCGGCAGGTCTGAAACTTCAGGAGTTAATTGAAAACGGGACGCTCACGAAAGAGCAGGCAAAAATAGGATATGTGGCAGCATACCCGTATCCGGAAGTAATCTCGGGTTATACGGCATTTCTTCTGGGTGTGCGTTCTGTTGTAGAAGATGCTGTCATGAGTGTCCGCTATACGAATAAATGGAACGACTATCTCCAGGAAAAGAAATTCGCCAGGGAATTTATCAAAGAAGGCTGTGTCATTATTTCCCAGCATTCCGACACGGCAGGACCGGCAGCCGCCTGCGAGGAAACCGCCGCAGGAACGCCGGTTTACCTCATCAGTTACAACCAGAGCATGACAGATGTAGCACCGACCACATATCTGACTGGCTGTAAGATAAACTGGCAGCCGTACATCATGGGTGCAGTAGCTGCAGTTCTGAACGACAAAACCATAGAACAGTCCATACGCGGAAATGTAAATGGCAACGATCTGGGTGCAGGATTTGAGGAAAACTGGGTGGAAATGCTCGAACTCAATGAATTCACCTGTGCCGCAGGCACACAGGAAAAACTCAGAGAAGTAATAGAGCAGCTCGAAAAAGGAAAGATAGAAGTCTTTCAGGGGGATTATACAGGAACGGATCCCGATAATCCCCAGGATGTGTGCGACCTGCGAAAGGCATATAAGGAAAATGATAAAAGTTCTGCACCGACATTTCATTATGTGCTGGATGATGTGATAACTGTGGAATAGGACATCGCATGTTGTGGTTTATCAAAGTTATAAATACTATGAGAATAAGTATTTAAAAACAAAATAGTTGTGGTTTAATAAAAAACAGGATACACTTCGCATTTGTACCCTGTTTTTTTATTATACAAAAAAAATAAAATTTTGCAAGCAGATTATATTTTGCAAAAATTTTGCTTGCAAATATAGAATATGGTGCTATAATATTTCTATGAGAATAAGTTGAAAGAAAGGAGAATGAAATGAAAGTATATGAAATACGAATAAGGGTATATATTCTTGAAAATATTCCTTATCAGCACATGTTTTCGCAGGAAGCACATTTTATCGATTCGGCATTGGCGAAAGATAAGAACTGGCTGGAATATCATAAGGAACGTCAGTACAAGAATTACAGTTTTGGCGGATTCTACCCGGTAGAGAAAGATGGTCTGTATAAAAAGGATAAGATTTACACCATTACCATGCGTGCCATGGATGCGGAGCTGGCAAAGTATCTGACGAGGGTGTTAAGAAATCATTATACAAGGGCAATTAAGGGACTTACACTGGAGACCCGTATAATTCCGAAAAAGATAATCAGCGAATTGTATACATTGACACCAGTTTTACAGAAGACGGAAGATGGATATTGGAGAAATCAGATGTCACTGGGAGAATTTGAAAGACATCTTTTTGAAAACGCTGTAAAGAAATACAATTCTTATACGGAAAAGAAAATGAATGAAGACTTTCAATTATATACCGGGATTACATTTTTGAACAAAAAGCCGATTGCAAATCAGTACAAAGAGATTACCCTGCTGGGGGATAAGATTCATTTAAGCATTGCAGACAATGAACAGGCCCAGGAACTGGCATATTTTCTTACCGGCAGTGGGATCGGAGAGATGAATTCCAGGGGCTACGGATATTGTAATTACAGGTGGTTATAGAGAGAGGGTGGACAAGTGTTAAAAGATTGCCTTGAAATTTTTAACGAGGAGATGAAGCGGGCGAAGGAAAAAACCGGAGAGGAAGAACGGCTGATTCTGGACAGATATATTCCGGCGGATGGAGATTACCTCATTGTAGGAGTGAATGGAGAAATTCTTTCTCATACAGTAGTAAAACTGGATAAGAAAACCGGAAGGCTGGAGCAGACTCCTCCGCCGGAATTGTTGTTTTATGATTATCACAGCAGACTGGTAAGTATGAATAAACCGGTTGATCCCGGAAAAATTATTCATTCGAATAATTATCATTCGTTCTGGATAAAATGGGACAGCCTGGAAAATGGAAAACTTGATGAAGAAGCTGTTGACCGATATTATGATACATTAAAACATCCGGAAGAAAAATATAAAAAGCCGAAAGATCGGAAAATGTATGACTATATTGCAGCACAGATTGGAGAAATTCAGGAAACCGTACTGGAAAGTCACAGAGAATGGATTAAGAAACATATTTTTTCACTGGATAAAACAGGAATGAGTGAAAAGAATTATCTGAAGATTTTCTTTGAGGCAGAGAAGGAAAGTTATCTCGATGAAGATAAGCGATATCTGATGACAAAACTGTATAACAGTAATGATTATAATATTGAAATCGGAAATCAGATATTAGGGCTTCCGAATGATAATCTTGGATTAAATGGAAAAAAACCATACTTAGAGCATAAAACAAGGAAAATGTCAGTTCCATATCTGGTTTCTCCAGAAGAGGCATTAAGACAAAAGCTGTTTTTTGATTATTTAATGAATTTTGCCAATGCAGGGAAGAACGATATTTTCTTTGACTATGAAGAACAGAAAGTTTATCCACAAAAAAGGGGAGAAATTCCAGCCAAGGATTTTTCCGGATATTTTTTACAAAAGCAAAAGAATTAGAAATTGTATATCAGGATATCATTGTTGATTTCAGATGTAATCTGAAGAAGAAATTTGTATACAGAAATGTACTGCAGCTTGAGGACAAGGAAGAAAGATACAAGAATTACAGAAGTAAAGAAGAATTGCAAAATGTACTGCATGAAATTCTGTTTTCAAAATATCTGAAACAAAATTACTTTACCCCACAGGAGGATATCCCAGTAGATGGTAAGTTAAAGAAAACACTGCTTTGGTCCAGAGGATCGATTTTTTCCTGGATTTATAATGGAAAAGATGGAATGAAGCATATTATGCATATGGTCTGCAGGGATATGCTGCAGAATTCCATTCAAAACGGATATACAGCGAAAATGGGACAGCAGTTTAACTTAATGTGTTCGTTGGACGAATATTTTGGAGGTGAAAATATGGAAGAAACATATCAGACAATCAGAAATAAATTAAGAGAGAAAATAAACAGCAAGGAAGATAACCTGATTGAGAGTGATGCAGAATTTGCATATGCTGCGGGACAGCTGGTTAATTATTTTATTTCACTCAGCAAGACAAATGAAAAGAAGCATTCTCTTGCAAATCCGTTTTTTAGTATTACAGACGGGGAAATGATGAAGAAAAAACTGAATCAGTATTTTATCAAGTACGATTATGCGATAGATAAAACAAAAGCTGTCAGGTTTAATCGTCTGTACAGTATGGTGCTTCATTATGACATGAATGGAAAAATAATACAGGAAAGTGTAATTGCAGGATATATCAGTAATAGTCTTATATATGAATCAAATAAACAGAATGCAGAGGAGGGCAAATAATGATGGAAAAAAGAGTTTATGGTGTATTAGGAATTTCTTCAATAATGGCAAATTGGAACGCAGATTTCAGTGGATATCCGAAAACAACTTCTGATGGAAATGTATTTGGAAGTGACAAGGCATTAAAATATCCGATGAAAAAAATGTGGGATAATGAGGGACAGAAGGTTTTATATATTAAATCCATGAAATTTGCAAAGGATAATTCACTGGTTCCAAATTCCCTTGCAGAGCGATATGAGGTTTTATTTGGAGAAGGGACATTAAAAAACAGTAAGGATTCAAAGGAAGTATTGTCAAATCTTATGTCAGCAGTTGATGTGAAAAATTTCGGAGCAACATTTGCAGAGGCGAAGAATAATTTTTCCATTACAGGAGCAGTCCAGTTTGGACAGGGATTTAATAAATATGAAGATACACAGGCAGAGGAACAGCAGATCTTATCGCCTTTCCGTGACGGAAGCAAGGATAAGGAAAAAGAGGGAGAAGCCAAAAATTCTACACTTGGAACAAAGATTACAAGTAATGAAGCACATTATTTTTATCCATTTGTGATTAACCCATTGGCCTATAAGGAACTGGTAAATCTCGGTGTAACGGACGGATATACAGAAGAAGATTATCAGAATTTCAAACGCACAGCACTAACAGCAACGACTTCCTATGCCACAAATGCAAAAGAGGGATGTGAAAATGAATTTGCATTGTTTGTAGAAACAGAGCCGGACTTATATCTTCCAAATCTGTCAGAGTATATGACTTTTGAAAAGGGAGAAAATACAAATATCATTGATTTGAAAAATTGCAGTGAAATTTTAGCAGAATTAAAAGGTAGAATCAAATCCGTAGAGATATATTATAATCCATATACAACAAGGCTGGAAAATGAACCTGAGGAGGCAAAGATTTACAATATTATCACGCAAAAAGAGGTGTAATATATGGAAGCAATAAAATTTACACTAAGCGGAAGAAATGCATTTTTTAAAAAGCCGGAAGTAAATGCAGTCCATTATTATACATACGGGCAGATACATAAAGTCGCACTGCTTGGTATGTTCGGTGCAATTCTTGGTTATAACGGATATGCACAGAAAGAATGGAAAGCAGCAAAAAAAGGACAGGAAATTCCTGAAGAATATCCGGAATTTTATGAGAAACTGCAGGATTTAAAAATAGCAGTTGTACCAGGCAATAAAAAGGGATATATTCAAAAAAAATTGCAGGTTTTTAATAATTCTGTGGGGTATGCATCCGGTGAAACAGGAGGAAATCTGATTGTAAAAGAGCAATGGCTGGAAAATCCGATGTGGCAGATCTACGTATTACTTGATACGGAAGCTGCTAGGGAACTCACAGAATTTCTTGAATTAAAAAAATGCATTTATATACCATATCTGGGAAAAAATGATCATCCTGCAGATATTACAAATGTAGAGAAAGTAATGTTAAAACAGGGAAAAAACGGAATTTACAGGATAGACAGTTTATTTCTGAAGAAAAACGGAGATATCTGTCTTTGGGATAATGAAGACGATGATGAGGAAGAAGAAACGGATACCTATAAGTATGAAGAAAAACTTCCAACAGCAATAAACGGATGGACAAATTTGTACGAATATGAGACATTTTGCTATACCAATATGCCGGTAGATATTAAAGACGGGGTACTTTATCAGGAAAACAACAGGATATTAATGTTTTATTAGAGAAAGTCCCCGCAATATGCGGGGACTTTTCGGGTAATGGGAAGCAGAAATATTTCATCTGAAGGGAGAGGTTTTATGCAGATAGAAGAACTGATGATAAAAATAGAAAGTATTACGGACTGCAGTGAAGAATGTCTGGCACATTTGTCAGAAGATGGAGTTAGCAAAGAAACATTAAAAGAACATACAGGGACTTCACAAAAATACTGGATTCAAATGATAAAAGAAAAAAATGTGGAATCCATTATGGAAGAATTTGAAAAAGAAATGTTTAAAGAGATGAGTGCAGAAGGAAAAAGAATTTTTGAATCCATGACATGGAATATTGTTACTATGCATGATTTAGGAAAGTTAAATCCGGCATTTCAGAAAGACAAAATGAAACATACCTGGAAGCCGGAGCTTCGTCCGGATAGTGAGATTGGAAGTAAACATTCCATGCTTTCAGCAGTGTTTTATCTGGAGTATTATATAAAAGAAATAAAAAGTAAGGCAGAAGTAATCGGAAAGCCGGAGGTAAAACTGTTAAGGGAATACGCATATATCTATTCCTATATTATATCCAGGCATCATGGGAATTTAGTCGAATTTCAAAGGTATGTCGAAAGCTTTCACGATGAAGAAGATTTTGGAAACATAGCAAAGAAATGGATGAAAAGGTGGAAAGAAGAGATAGAACATGAAAAATTTACAAATTATAAACTAAATTGGAAAAGACTAAAAGAACAGATGGAATTAAACAGAAATGCGATATATCTCTACACATGGACAAGATTGCTTTATTCCCTTCTGGTTGCCGCTGATTATTATGCAACTTCAGAATATATGAATGGAGTAGAAGTGAAAAATTTTGGGGAAATTGCTGATTGCAAAAAAATCATAGAAGTCTATGAAAATGGCACCGTACAGAAAAAAATAAGAGAACAGCAACAGAATAATTATCCGATTTCAAGAGAAAAATGGGATGAGATACAGGATATTAATCTGTTGAGGACAGAAATGTTTCTGGATGCAGAACAGGTATTGAAAGAAAATGGGGATAAAACAATTTATTATCTGGAAGCACCAACAGGAAGTGGTAAAAGTAACACAGCCATGAATCTCAGCTTTCAGCTTATACAGTCCCATTCGGATGCCAATAAAATATTTTATATTTATCCATTTAATACACTGGTGGAACAAAATATGAAATGTATGGAAAAAGTATTTGGAAATAAGAAAGAAATAATGTCCCAGATAGCGGTAGTGAATTCTCTTGTTCCGCTGAAAGAAAATAACACTATAAATGCAGAAACAAAGGAAACAACAAAGAAGTATCAGGAAATCCTTTTGGACAGACAGTTTTTGAACTATCCCATTATTTTGTCTACGCATGTAATGCTGTTTCAGACAATGTTTGGGGACAGTAAAGAAAATGCATTTGGTTTTCATCAATTATGTAATTCTGTGATTGTGTTGGATGAAATACAAAGTTATAGAAACAACCTGTGGAATGAAATTATTACATTTTTAAAAGGAATTGCGAAACTGCTGCATATCAGATTGATTATCATGTCAGCGACACTTCCGAATCTGGAACTTCTGACAGAAAAAGGGCAGGAGTATGTAAATTTAATCCGGGACAGAGATAAATATTTTCATCATAAAAAATTTGCCCATAGAGTAGAAATTTCTTATGAGCTGCTGGATAAAAAAATAACTTATGAAAGGTTGGCAGAGCATATAGAAAAAAATAGCATTGGTAATAAAAAAATATTAATTGAATTTATAAAAAAGAAAAGTGCAGAAGAATTTTATACATATTTAAAGGATAATACAGAAAAACCGGCGTTTCTGATGACTGGTGACAGTAGCATTCAGGAACGAAAAAGTATCATAAATAAAATCGAGGAAATGGATTGCGTGATTTTGATTGCAACACAGGTGATAGAAGCGGGTGTCGATATAGATATGGATATTGGATATAAAGATGTGTCAAGGCTTGACAGTGAAGAACAGTTTATGGGAAGAATCAACCGGTCTGGGAAAAAGAGTGGAAAAGTGTATTTTTTCCATCTTGATGATGCGTTAGGGATTTATAAAGAAGATGTGCGGGCAAAGGAAGAGAAAACCTTATTAAATCAGGCAGTCAGAGAAATCCTGATAACGAAAGATTTTCCACAGTTTTATGAAAAGGAAATCCTTCCGGTACTGAAAGAAGAAAAAGAAAGATTAAACGGAGAGAATATACAGGATTTTTTTAAGTATGTGGTTGGATATCTGGATATGCCGGAAGTATCAAAAAGAATGCAATTGATTGTTGATAACCGGCAGCTGCTGAATGTATATTTTGCCCGGGACCTGGAGATGGACGATGGAAGCATTAAAAACGGGCGGGAAATATGGGAAGAATATAAGCAACTTTTACAGAATGAAGAGATGTCATATGCAGAAAAAACGGTGAAATTATATAATATACGGAGTGAAATGAATCTGTTTATTTATCAATTGGGAAGTCAGGCAAGGGTTTCAGAGAATGAACAGATTGGTGATATCTATTATATAGAAGATGGAGAATCATATTTTGATGAAAATGGTGTTTTGCAAAAAGAATTATTTAGTGGCAATGAGGATTTATTCATATAGGAGAAAATCATGAGGGTAAATGGGACATTAATCAATTATTATTTCCATTGCAGACGGCAGTGCTATCTGCTTGGAAATCGTTTGAATCTTGAAGATAATAGTGAACTTGTAAAAATCGGAAGAGCAATTCACGAAGAGCATGCAGAAGATAAACAGAATACAGAAATAGCGATTGATAATATCAGGCTGGATAAAATCACGAAAGAATATCTGACAGAAATAAAAAAATCAGATGCAGATGAGGAAGCAGCCAAATGGCAGTTATTATATTATCTGAGTGTATTAAAGAAAAAAGGGATCATACGGAAAGGAAAATTAGAATTTGTAGAAAAAAATAAAAAAGATAAAAAAACAATTATTTTAGAACTGACAGACGAACTGGAAAATGAATTAAATAAACATATTCAGGAAATAGAGCAATTACTTGCACAGGATGAAATACCGGAGTGTATACATAAAAATACATGTAAAAATTGTGCCTATTATGAATATTGCTATATTTAGAGGAGGGAAAAGATGGGAACTACAAAATATATTATGTCAATGGGAGAACTGTCAAGAAAAGATAATTCGCTGTGTTTTCGGAAAGATGGAAAAAATGTACATATTCCTGTTGAAAATACAAAAGAAATATATTGCTTTAATGAAGTAAGTATTAATTCAAAACTATTGGGTTTTCTGGCGCAAAATAATATTATTGTTCATTTTTTTAATTATTATGGAGGATATAGCGGAACATACTATCCGAGAGACCATTACCTTAGTGGAAAATTAATTGTAAAGCAGGCATTAAAATATCAGAATGACAGAATGGATATTGCAAGAGCCATTGTAAAAGGAATTGGTCTTAATATTTACGAAGTGTTGTATCATTATTACAAACATGATAAAAAAGAAGTAAAAGAAACGACGGACTGGATAAAGAAAATATTTTTACCGCAGGTGGAACAGGCGGGAGATGTAAAAGAACTCATGGCATATGAAGGTGAAGTGTGGCTGAGATTTTATCAGGACTTTCAGTATTTTCTCCCGGAAGATTTTGTTATGAATAAAAGAGTGAAAAGACCGCCGGATAATCCGATGAACGCATTGGTGTCATTTGGAAACACATTGCTGTATACAAAAACAATATCAGCCATATATCAGACTCATCTGGATCAGAGAATCAGTTTTCTGCATGAGCCTTCAGAAGGAAGATTTTCACTGAGCCTTGATTTGAGTGAAGTATTTAAACCGGCTATTGTATTTAAAACAATATTTGAACTTGTAAATAACAGAAGGATACAGGTGGAAAAGCATTTTGTAAAAGATGTCAATTATTGTATTTTAAACGAAGAAGGAAGAAAGATTTTCATTAAAGCTTTTGAGGAAAGAATGGATAGTGTATTTATGCATTCAAAATTAAAAAGAAAAGTTTCCTACAGAACCGCATTAAAGCTGGACTGTTATAAATTAATAAAAAATATTTTAGAAGAAAAAGAATTTATACCATATTCAATAAAGGAAGGAATTTAATGAAAAAAGAATTAAACTATAATTATGCATTTTTATTTTATGATGTTGGAGAAAAAAGAGTACAAAAAGTTTTTAAGATATGTAAAAAATATCTGTCGCATTTCCAAAAATCTGTATTCCGGGGAGATATGACACCATCAAAATTTATTCAGTTAAGAAAGGAATTGAAGCAGGTTATTGATGAAGATGAAGATTTTATTTGTATCATCAAGTTGATGAATGATAATGTATTCGGAGAAGAAATCCTTGGAAACAGCGGAGAACCAACAGGCGAAGATTTAATGATTTGACGGTATTCGGTTGTAAAAATTTACGCAGATATTATTTTGACAGGTGCTTTAGTTCAAGGTAAATGTATTATTCCGGATTATATAAGTGGTACTGCTTTCATATTGCGAATGGTAATATTGGAATACTGGAAACAGAGAAGGTTATTTGGTTCTTAGATATCTGGTATATAGCAGGACACTGGTTTTAAGCATGGAAGAATGAATATACACCACTTTATAGATGATATTCCTGACGGTAAATCAATTGTTTTAAGGCTCTGAGGATGTGTTGTGATTTTATACCGTTTTCGACTGTTTTTCACGAAACCGGCCAAAAATATCTGTTGCCTGATATGGCAGAATTTTTATGGCACAATATGCGATATTGCTCAGGTTTACCATCCGTTCGATTTCGCTCCGCTTTCTTACCATGTAACTGCACAGCGACCAGAACGTTTTCTGTTCATAATAACTGGTTTCCTATGTCCTGTCTTTTCGTCCGGTCCGTGCCTGTAGCAGCTCATACAGGACAGAATCTGCCCAATTATGTCCAGATTCGGATATTCTTCGGGGAGGGATACCAGCGGACTTTCATATACCAGCTGTCACAAAGTAGAATGACATTTTTCTGTTTCTGACATTCCAGCATTACCTGACGGATCCTGTCAGCAGCCAGTTTGAGTTTTGAGTTCTATTTTGTCCACATACGATAACCGGGCGGAACTGAAAGACAGGAATTGTTATCATTTTTCCAGACCAGTATGTAGAGCATCAGGCTGACAAAACAGTGCCTGCACCGTAGAAACAGAAAAAGTTTTAAAATAAACAGAAAAATAAGAATTTAGTCTACTAATTAGTAAATTCCTTTATGTAGGAAGTGAGGAATTCATTGGCAGAGTCTATAGTCGTTATGCCTGCAAGTCTTAATTCGACTGGCAGGCACGACTGTAACGTCTGGTTGAGACGTTACATACGGCCTTTCGCCTGTGGGGCACTGCTTGATTCTAGCTCAACTCCAAGTTGTCTGCAGGCATAGGCAAACTGGGTGCAGGTATCCTCATCAACAGATGGGAAGTTTTTTCTTTTATAGGTAAATACCGTGCGTCAGTCAGTAATGAGCTTATGGGGAATGCCATAAGTTGTGAGTATCTGATGGAAAACATGATAATAACCATCGAGAGTTTCCTGGGTGTCAAACCAGCCGCCGGTAATTCTTCCGGTCGCATCATCGATGGCCAGATGCAGATGCCAGATCTGTCTTGGAACCCATTCATGGGGAGTCGCATTCATCTGCTGCAGTTCGCCGAAATAAGCAGCTCTTGGGCGGTGGGAATGTGCATCTTCGACATACACAAGATTGGTCTGAATACAGTCGGCATCTTTCTGTGTCTGGACAGCCTTTTTATCGGCTTTTAATTGTTCTCTGATGCTCTTTTTCTTAGCCTTTGCAACTTTAGGAGATAGGATGTATTTCGCTTCAGGGATGGATCTGGCGGAAGAAGGAGAGATGTGGATATGTTCTCATTTTGCCAGCAGCTCCGTGAAGTGTTCAAAATTTGCGTCATAGTATTTATTACGATACAGCTTAACAACAAGATGACGTGTTTCATCCGGGATCGTGTTAGCCGGTTTGCGGCCTCTGTTGCCATGAATAAAATAAGTTTTACCCTGTTCCCTGTAACCCTTCAGCATACGATTGACATGACGTACCGTGCAGCCCAGGGTAAGAGCAGCCCTCTGTTTGTTTGGCACTGGGTGATCTGCCAGTGATTTAATTACCTCATATTTCATTTGTTCATTCATCGATAATGTTACCTTTCTGCTCATAGTCACCTCCATTTGATCATGGAAGTATTATACCATAAAGGGACATTTTCCTTTGTGGTATATAAGGACTTTATCATAAATGGCTCATACTTCACGGATTCAGATTTATTTTAGGCTTGCAATGGAAACAAAAATATGGTAAATTATATAGGGTTTACCAACCGCAATGTGCTTGATTAGCTGTAAAAGTGTTGTAATTCAAGCATTAATGAGGATTGAAATTGGAAAATAAGAAAATAATAGGACGGTTGGTAAAAATTGAGATAGTAGTTGAGATTTCAATGAAATATCAAAAAGCAATTAATTACAAAACGCATATAAATGTGGGATAAACTACAACATGAGATGTATTGAAACCGGAAGCACAGCGCAAGGCTGTGTACCGCTACGAGATAAACTACAACATGAGATGTATTGAAACAAAGTTTCCTGAAATGTAGCAGAAGTTTCATCCAGATAAACTACAACATGAGATGTATTGAAACAAAACGTAGTTAATCCAGCTGTCATCTTGGATTTTGGATAAACTACAACATGAGATGTATTGAAACCCGATATTCCAAACAAAAAAGTTAATAGGAATTTTAGATAAACTACAACATGAGATGTATTGAAACACTGTAAAGCGGTAACTGTACTTCCATCCGCTTTACGATAAACTACAACATGAGATGTATTGAAACTTATCCAGGAACATACAACTATGGAGATTGTGTATTTGATAAACTACAACATGAGA
>OGEK01000126.1_pt1 | contig 87402 bp, 83 predicted proteins | sample 1570641 | NCBI WGS metagenome assembly OGEK01 (sample SAMEA2582136, study PRJEB24529) | metagenome | biome: Human gut stool | place: China | collected 2011
CTGAAAGTACTTGGAGGGAAGCCTCCCGGGAGGATAGGAACTTGCCAAGCTTTTTAACTGAAAATAAATAATTTATATATATGCTTAGTGAAGATAGCTATGGAGGTACACCTGGTCCCATTCCGAACCCAGAAGTTAAGCCCATAAACGCTGAAAGTACTTGGAGGGAAGCCTCCCGGGAGGATAGGAATTCGCTAAGCTTTTTTATTATATTATATATATAATAATTATTATTGAATAATATGATTTTTGATGAAATATGTAAAAAGTTAATAATTTTAACCAAATAAATGAAAAAAAGAATTCCATTTTACTGGAATTTTTTTATTTTTTGAAAACGATTTTTCATTCTTTTAATATGATAAGAAGAATGATATTAATAGAGCCATTTGAATTCTTTAAACATTAAAAATATGTATCATTGCTTAGTAAAAAAAGTATTTAGTTTTAATAGTTTCTATGTTATTATAATATAAATAGAATTAAAATCTTACATAATTAAATGAGGAGGGGTCAAAAAATGATATGTAAAGATAATATTGGGTTTAAAGAACTAAAAAGTTATATATCAACATTTGAGGACAAAAAAAGTGCTCTTATTATAGTTTTACACAAAGCCCAAGAAATTTTTGGATATATTCCAGCAGAAGTTCAAGAATTTATAGCAGAAGAATTAGAAATACCAGTAGCAAAAGTATATGGAGTAGTAAGTTTCTATAACTTCTTCTCTATGGAACCAAAAGGAAAATATCAAATATCTGTATGCACAGGGACAGCATGCTATGTTAGAGGAGCAGGAAAAGTTCTGGAAAATCTTGAAAAAGAACTCAACATAGGAGTGGGAGGAGTTACTAAAGATGGACTTTTTTCTCTTGATTGTTTAAGATGTGTAGGGGCATGTGGATTGGCTCCAGTAGTTATTGTTGGTAAAGAAGTTCATGGAAAAGTAAAACCAACTGATATAAAAAAATTAATCGAAACTTATATGGAAAAGGAAAGACAAGAGAACGCTTAAATTTGGGTAAATACAAGTAATTATTCAGGAGGGACTAATGAACTACAGTAAGAAAATTTTAATATGTGGTGGAACAGGTTGCTTATCGTCTAAAAGTGATGAGATAAAGAAAAATTTAGAAAAATGTATAGCAGAATATGATATAAAAGACATAGAAGTAGTTCTTACAGGGTGTTTTGGATTTTGTGAAAAAGGACCAATAGTAAAAATAATACCTGAAAATACTTTCTATATAGAAGTAAAGCCAGAAGATGCAGAAGAAATAATTAAAGTTGATATAATAGAAGGAAAAAAGATAGAAAGATTACTTTATATAGATCCTAAAACTGAAGAACGTATTCATGATTCTAAAGATATGGAATTTTATCAGAAACAAGAAAGAAGAGCACTTAAAAATTGTGGAGTTATTGACCCTGAGAATATAGATGACTTCTTGAAAAATGATGGATACAAGGGAATAGAAAAAGTTTTGAAGACTATGAGTAACAGAGATGTTATAAAAGAGATATTCGCCTCTGGACTGAGAGGAAGAGGTGGAGGAGGATTTCTTACTGGTATTAAATGGGAGATTGCTTCTAATATAGAAGCTGAACAAAAATATATCGTGTGTAATGCTGATGAAGGGGATCCAGGAGCATTTATGGATAGATCTATACTGGAAGGAGATCCACATTCAGTAATAGAGGGAATGATGATAGCAGGATATGCTATTGGGGCTACAAAAGGTTTAGTATATATTAGAGCTGAATATCCATTAGCAATTCATAGATTATCAGTTGCTATAGAATCAGCAAGAAAAAAAGGATTTTTAGGAAAGAATATATTAGGAAGCGATTTTGAATTTGATATTGAATTAAAATTTGGAGCAGGAGCATTTGTATGTGGGGAAGAAACAGCTCTTATTCATTCAATGGAGGGAAGAAGAGGAGAACCTACTTCTAAGCCACCATATCCAGCAGAAAAAGGATTTTGGAATAAACCTACAGTAGTAAATAATGTTGAAACTTTGGTAAATGTACCAGGAATACTTTTGCATGGAAAAGAATGGTTTAGAGAAGTTGGAACTGAAAAATCTCCTGGAACAAAAGTATTTGCTTTGGCAGGAAAAATTAATAATGTGGGACTTGTTGAAGTTCCTATGGGAATAACTTTAAGAGAAATAATATTTGAAATAGGTGGAGGAATTAAAGATAATAAAAAATTTAAGGCAGTACAAACAGGAGGACCATCTGGAGGGTGTTTGACTGAAAAAGATCTTGATACTCCAATAGATTTTGATACTTTAAGTAAAAAAGGTTCTATCATGGGTTCTGGAGGAATGGTAGTAATGGACGAAGATGACTGTATGGTTGCCATTGCAAAATTTTTCCTAGAATTTACTCTTGATGAATCTTGTGGAAAATGTACACCTTGCAGAGTCGGAAATACAAGGCTTTATGAGATGCTTGATAAAATAACTCAAGGAAGAGGAACATTGGAAGATCTTCAGCTTTTACAAGAGTTATCAGAAGGGATAAAAGCAACTTCTCTATGTGGATTGGGACAAACATCTGCTAACCCAGTTCTTTCTACATTAGCACAATTTTATGATGAATATGTTGAGCATGTAGTAGATAAGAGATGTGCTGCAGGAGCATGTCAAAAACTTATTACATATTCTATTACAGATAAATGTATTGGTTGTACAGCTTGTGCGAGAGTATGTCCAATAGATGCCATTACAGGTACTGTAAAGCACAGACATGAAATAAATAATGAAATCTGTATAAAATGTGGAGCTTGTTATGAAACATGTAAATTTGGTGCAATTGTAAAATTATAATATTTCTGATGAGGTGAACTAATAAAATGAGAATGATAAGACTTAAGATAGATGGTAAAATAGTACTGGCACCAGAAGGAACAACTATACTTAATGCAGCATTAAAAGCTGGTATACATATTCCTCACTTGTGCTATATGCAAATGGACGAGATTGGATATAAAAATAATTGTGCATCATGTAGAGTTTGTGTAGTAGAGGTAAAAGGAATGAATAGACTTCTTCCTTCTTGTACAACTCCAATAGTTGAAGGAATGGAAGTTGTAACAAATTCTCTTCAAGTGATGCAGAAGAGAAGAATGGTGGTAGAACTTATGCTTTCGGATCACCCAAAAGATTGTTTGATATGTGGAAAAAATGGAGAATGTGAGCTTCAAAAACTTGCTATTTCTTTTGGATTAAGAGAAATGAGATTTGAAGGTAAAGAAGCAGCTCATGACAAACAACTTTCTATTTCTATAACTAGAGATATTACAAAATGTATTATGTGTAGAAGATGTGAAACTATGTGTGGGGATATTCAAACTTGTGGAATTCTTACAGGAATAGATAGAGGATTTAATGTTGTGGTTAATACTGCTTTTAATAGAAATCTTATTGAAACTGATTGTACTTTCTGTGGGCAATGCGTAGCTGTATGTCCAGTTGGAGCATTATATGAAACTGATAATAGTTTTAAATTATCTCGTGATCTTATAAACCCTAATAAGAAGGTTATAGTACAGGTAGCTCCAGCTGTAAGGGTAGCTATTGGAGAACTTTTTGGAATACCTGTTGGAACTGATTCAACTGGTAAAATGGTTACAGCTCTTAAAAAATTAGGATTTGATGGAGTATTTGATACAAATTTTGCAGCAGATATAACTATAATGGAAGAAGCTACAGAATTAAAACATAGATTAGATGATTATTTAGCTGGAAAGAAAGATGTAAAACTTCCATTATTTACTTCTTGTTGTCCATCATGGGTAAGATTTGCAGAACTTAATTTCCCAGAAATATTAGACAATCTTTCAACTACAAGATCACCACAACAAATATTTGGTTCTTTAGCTAAACATGTATGGGCTGAGAAGATGGGAATAGATAAAAAAGATCTTGTATGTGTATCTATAATGCCTTGTATTTCTAAAAAATATGAAGCATCTCGAGAAGAATTTACTGTTGAAAAGAATCCAGATGTAGATTATTCACTGACTACAAGAGAACTTGGAAGAATTTTAAAACAATATAATATAGACTTCAATTCGCTTCAAGAAAGTGAATTTGATTCACCTATGGGGAAATCTACAGGAGCTGCAGATATTTTTGGTAGAACTGGAGGAGTTATGGAAGCTGCTTCAAGAACATTGTATGAATGGGCTACAGGAACTAAATTAGAAGATGTAGATTTTGTTCCTATGAGAGGTTTTGAAGAATTAAGAGTAGCAGAAGTCAAAGTTGGAGATGAAACTCTTAGACTTGCTGTAGTCCATGGATTAGGAGCTGCCAGAAAAGTTGTGGAAAAAATAAAATCTGGAGAAGAAAGCTTCCATGCTGTAGAAGTAATGGCATGTAAAGGTGGATGTGTAGGTGGAGGAGGACAACCTTACCATCATGGAAACTTTGATATTGTTAAGACAAGAGCAGCAGCTATTCAAAATATAGATTATCATAAGGAAATAAGAACATCTCATAATAATAGATATGTTATAGATCTTTATAGAGAATCACTAGGAAAACCTTATGGAGTTATGACACATAAACTTTTCCATACTCATTATATAGATAGAAAGAATAAATAATAAATAGAGGGCTGTTATAAATTGTAGGGAGTGTAGTGAGATAGTATATTTTTAATATTAGTTGAAAAGGATTGACTCCTGTATTGTGCAGGAGTTAATCCTTTTAATTTTGTCTTTATTCTCTTATCGTTGTAATGCTCTATATCTTTCTTCTATTTGTAGCAGCCTCTGTTCATTATTTTTTATTATTAATTATATACATATAATCTTCAATAGTATCTATATCTTTAAATTCTTTTTCAGAAGAAAATTTAACAAGATTAATAATAGGAGTTTTTTTAATAACACTTTTTCCACCTATATCTCCTTCTAATTTTAGTAGTTCGCCTTTTTTATCTTCTGGAAAAAATACAGGAGAAAATCTTTTTTCTTCAACTGTAGGGACAGTGATAAGATTAGTTTTTTGAAATTCATAGTATAGATTAAAAATAGTATTTTCAGACAATAATGGCTGATCTCCAGGAAAGAATACTATTCCTTCACCAGTAGAATTTTCTATTCCAAGTTTTATACTTTCACTTTGTCCTAAATCAGCAAAAGAATTATAACAATATTCAAAGTTATATTTAGAAGCAAGTTCTTCAATCCATTTTTCTCTTCCACAAATGATAACTTTATTGAAAGGAATGTGAAAAATTTTTTCTAAAGTTGATTCTAAAATAGTCCTTCCATTGTATGTGAGAGATAGTTTATTTTTTCCCATTCTTTTAGAAAATCCAGAAGCCATAATTACAGCATCTAATTTTTTTAAGGGGAATATATTTTTTTCATGAATACTTCCCATAACTATTTTTGGTAAAAAATTATTTTCAGATAATTTGTATACTATTCTTAGAGTATTTTGAAATTTAGAAAGATAATTTTTACCATCAATTCCATTAAAAAAAAGATATTTTTCTGAATTTATATTTGAATTTTTAAAATAGTCAGCAGATAAAATATATTTGGATAAAAAGTCAGAAGTTATTTTTTTATTTATATTATCAGGAAACTTTTCTTTTAGAAGCTCAAATCTATGAATATTTTTTTCACAGAGATGCAAATCAATTATATCCATATTGATTACTCCAATTATTTTTGTGGAAAATTTAGGGATACAAGGCTCATAATCATTCCATTCTTTTAATAATTTTTCCTTTGCTCCATCTCCCTCTATTAAAACAAAATCATAATTTTTTCTTATATTATTTATCTCTTCATAAGATAAAGAGTGAAGTTTTCCATCTTCTACTCTACTTCCAACCACAGTTATATTTTTATTTTTTCCAGTAGAGGTATTATTTCCAATAATCAGTGATTCATATTTTTCTTCAGAAGGGCAAAAGATTTTTGTAGTAGTAGTTATAAGCACTTTTCCAAATTTTGAAAGTTCTTCTGCAAGAAAATATAAAAGTGAAGTTTTACCTCCAGCTCCTGTTATGGTTATTACATCATTTTTTGTAATATTAAAATATTTAAAAATCATAACTTCCTCCAGTTTATTTAGCTTTATATAGTATTGTATATGAAATTTTTTTTTCAGTCTATAAAAATTTAAAAAAATGTATTGACATAAATTGAAAAAAGTTATAATATACTTCTAACAAATGAATCAACCATCAAGAGAAACTGAGGGACTGGCCCTGTGATGTTTCAGCAACCTGCCTATGGTGTGGTGCTAATTCCAGACAGATGGATAGACTAAGAAAATTAGTGTAATTTATCTCTATTACTTGATGGTAGTAGAGATTTTTTTTTACTTAAATTTAGATATGGAGGAGCACAAGAAATGATCAAAATAGAAAAAATTAACAAAGTATACTCTAATGGCTTTCATGCAGTAAAAGATGTCAGCCTTGAAATAAAAAAAGGGGATATATTTGGAATAATAGGTTTGAGTGGAGCTGGGAAGTCATCTCTCATAAGACTTTTAAACAGATTAGAAGAACCTACAAGTGGAAGTATAATAATTGATGGGGTAGATATAACAAAGCTTTCAAAGAAAGAACTTTTAGAAAGAAGAAAGAAAATAGGAATGATATTTCAGCATTTCAATCTTTTAGCTTCAAGAACAGTAGGAGAAAATGTAGCATTTGCATTGGAAATAGCAGGCTGGGGTAAAGATAAAATAAAGGATAGAGTAAAGGAACTGCTAGATGTAGTAGAGCTTTCAGATAAGATAAACTCATACCCGAGTCAATTAAGTGGGGGGCAAAAGCAGAGAGTGGCAATAGCTAGAGCACTGGCAAATAATCCAGATATACTTTTATCAGATGAAGCAACTTCAGCTCTTGATCCTAAAACTACAAATTCAATATTGGAACTTATAAAAAATATTCAGCAGAAATTTGGTCTTACAGTAGTTATGATAACTCATCAAATGGAAGTTATCAGAGATATTTGTAACAGAGTAGCAGTCATGTCAGATGGAGAGATAGTTGAAACAGGAGGAGTACATCATATTTTCTCTAATCCGAAAGCTGAAATAACAAAAGAACTTATTTCTTATCTTCCAAGTACAGAGGAAAGAGGAGTGGAGATAATGAAAACTAAGGGGAAATATATAGTGAAGCTTAAATTTTTAGGAACTATAGCAGAAGAACCAATAATTTCACAAGCATTAAGAAAATTTGATATAGATTTTAGTATAATTGGAGGATCAATAGACCATTTATCTACAATGAAGGTAGGACACTTATTTATTGAATTATCAGGAGAGATAAAACAACAGCAGGAAGCAATAGAATGGTTTAATGAATCAGGAGTTATGGTAGAGGTGATTTATAATGGTATTTAGTATGATTTTAGACTCAACATTAGAAACATTGTATATGGTATTTTTTTCAACTTTATTTTCATTGATAATGGGATTTCCAATAGGGATATTATTGGTAATAACTAAAGAGGGAAATATTTTGGAAAAACCAAGATTAAATAAAATTCTTGAAATGATAATTAATACTTTAAGATCATTTCCTTTCATTATTTTAATGATTTGTCTGTTTCCACTTTCAAGAATAATAGTAGGGACAACAATAGGAAGTACAGCAGCAATAGTTCCTTTATCAATATCAGCAGCACCATTTGTTGCAAGAATGATAGAAGGAGCATTGAATGAAGTTGACAGAGGACTTATAGAGGCTAGTTCAAGTATGGGAGCAAGCAATTCTACAATAATATTGAAGGTAATGATTCCTGAAACTATGCCTCATATCATACATGGAATAACAGTTACAGTAATAAGCTTGATAGGATTTTCAGCAATGGCAGGAACTATCGGTGCAGGTGGACTTGGAGATCTTGCAATAAGATTTGGATATCAGAGATTTAAAACAGATATAATGATATATTCAGTAATCGTTATAATTCTTCTAGTACAAGTATTACAGTCATTTGGTAATTATCTTGTATATAGAGCTAAGAGAAATCGATAAATAAAATTAAATTATAAAAGGAGTGAATACTTATGAAAAAATCATTGAAAACATTATTAGCAGCAGCATTTGTATTAGTGGGAACAACAATATTTGCAGGGGAATTAAAAGTTGGAGCTACACCTGTACCTCATGCAGAACTTTTAAATCTTGTAAAAGATGATTTGAAAGCTGAGGGAGTAGAACTTAAAATCATTGAATTTACAGACTATGTAACTCCTAACTTAGCACTTGCAGAGGGAGAAATAGATGCTAACTTTTTTCAGCATTATCCTTATTTAGAAAAATTTATAACTGAAAGAGGATTAAAACTTGCTTCAGCAGCAAAGATTCATGTTGAACCTCTTGGAGTTTTTTCTAAAAAATATGAGTCAATAGAAGCGTTACCAGATAAAGCAACAATAGCTATACCAAGTGATCCCTCAAATGGAGGAAGAGCACTTATCCTTTTACACAATAATGGAATTATTACTTTAAATGATTCTTCAAATCTGTATGTTACAGAATTTGATATAGTTAAAAATCCTAAAAAATTAAAATTTAAGCCAATTGAAGCAGCACAGCTTCCAAGAGTTCTTCCTGATGTAGATGCAGCTGTAATTAATGGAAACTATGCTTTAGAAGCTGGATTTTCTCCAGTTGATGATTCTCTTTTGTTAGAAGGAAAAGAATCTCCTTATGCTAACATTATAGCTGTAAGAGCTGGAGATGAAAATAAAGAAGATATAGTGAAACTTATAAAAGCACTTCAAAGTGAAAAAGTCAGCACTTATATTTTAAATAACTATAAAGGTGGAGTAGTACCTACATTCTAATAAAATACATAATTGATAAGGGGAGCTGAGAGATGAAAAAAATATTTATACTTTTTATATTATTGACAACATTGTGTTTTGGAAAAACTTTAAAAATAGGAACCACTTCTTATCCAGGGACAGAAATTATGGAGCTCATAAAAGATGATTTAAAAGCTGAAGGAATAGAACTTCAAATAGTGGAGATGAATGATTATGTGACACCAAATATAGCACTTGCAGAAGGAGATATTGATTTGAATTCTTTTCAGCATCTTCCATATTTAGAGCAATTTAAAAAAGATAGAAATCTTAATCTTGTTTCAGCAGGAGTGACATATATAGCACCTTTAGGGCTGTATTCTAAAAAATATAAATCAGTGGAAGAACTTCCAGATAAAGCTACAATAGCTATACCAAATGACCCTACAAACAGTGGGAGAGCTCTTTTACTTTTTCATAGAATAGGATTAATAAAACTTAAAGACCCTACAGATCTTCATGCTACTGCATTTGATATTGTAGAAAATCCAAAGAAAATAAAATTTAAACAATTAGAAGCAGCACAGCTTCCAAGAGTGATAGATGATGTAGATGCAGCTATTATTAATGGGGGATATGCACTTAATGCAGGATTTTACCCTACTAAAGATAGTATTCTTCTTGAGGATAAAGATTCTCCATATATAAATATTATAGCTGTGAGAGCAGGAGATGAAAACAGAGAAGATATAAAAACTTTTGTAAAATGTTTCCAAAGTGAAAAAGTAAGAAACTATATTAATGAAACTTTTAAAGGTGGATTTGTGCCTGTGTTTTAATAAAAAAATGTAAATACCTTTCTGAATGAGAAAAAATTTTTCATATCAGAAAGGTATTTTTTATATGAAATTATGATATACTATATGGAAATAATTTGGTCTTTTTATATTTTTAATTTTTTAGGAGGGGAAATGAAGAAAACAGTATTACTTGTAGTAGATGTTCAGACAGCTCTGATTTTGTATGGTATGCATGATGCTGAAAAAGTAACCGACAACATCAATTCTCTTATAAAAATATGCAGAACAAAAGGGATAGAAGTCATATTTGTAAGACATAACAGTGGAAAAGGGAGTGAACTTGAATATGGAACTTCTGGGTGGGAAATATACAGTAAACTTCAACCTGCTCAAAATGAAAAAATATTTGAAAAAATCTATAACAGCGCTTTAAGAAAAACAGGATTGAAAGAATATCTTGAAAGTAAGAATATTGAAAGAATTATATTGACTGGAATGCAGACAGAATATTGCATAGATGCTACTTGTAAAGCAGCTTTTGAATATGGATATGAACTGGTTATTCCAAAAGATACAGTAACTACTTGTGATAATGGAAAATTTAGTGCTGTAGATTTAAATGATTTTTATATGAATAATATTTGGAAAAACCGTTTTGCACAAGTAATAGATATTGAAGATATAGAATTTTAATTAAAAATGGGTGATTAAAAATAAATTTAATGTCTAATCACCCATTTAATTTTTTAGTCTTTTTTCCAACGTTTTAAATGTGGGAAAAATTCTTTCATCATCTGTCTTGCTTTCTCTTCGGTCATTTCAGGATGAGCCTCAACCATATGAGGAACACAAAGTTCAACCATTTCGTCCATTGTCATCTCACTTGTAAACTTTCCACTATCAAAACAATAACTGCAATAATCACTATTTTTTTTACCATCTGCATTAGTTCCATAAAGTTCATCAGTATTTCCCATAGGCATTCCACAGCTTTGGCAATATTTTTCATTCATTTTAATCCCTCCCACATATTTTAGATATTTTTCTGTAACATTTAAAATCTGACAACAGTATATGAAAATATTTTTTATAAATTATTCTTATTTTTTCTATATTCATTGAGGAACGCAAAATATTCTCTTAACATGTAATTAGGAAAGGCTGTTGCTGGAGTTGCTGCATAAACAGCTTTTAAAGGAAAATTTAATTTTTTAGATATTAATTTAACTCTGTACATATGAAAGCTGTTAGACATAATACCAATATCTCCAGTTATACCTTTTTCTTTAATTATTTTATCAGAAAATTTTAAATTTTCATATGTTGAGGTAGATTTATCTTCCTTGATAATATTTTTAAAAGGAATTCCTTTTTGGGAAAGATATATCTCCATAGCTTCTGCTTCAGATATCAATTCATCTTTTCCCTGACCTCCAGAAACGATAAAGGTTGTATCTGGATTTTTTTTATTATATTCTATAGCTTTCTCTAGCCTATATTTTAATATTTCTGATGGAATATCTCCTTTTAGTCCAGCTCCAAGGACAATGAGATATTTTACTTTTGGATCTTTATTTCTATTAACTAATATATCTTTTAAAATTATTCCTTCAACAAAAATAAAAGTAAGAATAAAAAGACAGTATCCAAGTTTACAGAGTTTTTTTAGAAATTTAAAAAAATTATTTTTTTCAGCTCTAGCAGCTATATTTTTATATATTATTAAGGAAGTATAAAATAAAAAAAGAAATCTAAATCCAAAGGATGATTTGACTATAATGCTGCATAGAAAAAGAAAAGTAAGTATGAGGAAATCTATTTTTTTCATTTTGTACCCCTTTATATTTTTGATATATTCTATCATGAAAATACAAAATAAAACAAGAGGAATCCCTTGAAAGTTTGTAACTTTCAGAGATTCCTCAGAATTATAGAAATATATTTTATAGTCTGAATAATAAATCATAGTAAGTAGGTATAGGCCAAACAGATTTTTCTACCAATAATTCAAGTGCATCTACAATAGTTCTCATACGAGTAAGAACAGGTATAAGTTCATTATTATAATAACATGCTCTTTCATATTCATCTGGAATAGCAACTGCTGTTTTTAATCCTTCATTTAATTCAGTGATAGTATCTTTAAGCTGATTTTTATATCCTATTACTTTAATTAAGTGTTCCTTATCATATTGAATGAATTGTTCTTCACCCAGAGCTTCTCTTACACTATTTATCATTTGAGAAATATTAGTTATATATCTTGAAATACATGGATATATTTCGTTTCTTGCCATTCTTATAGCAGTAGAGATTTCTATATTTGTTTGTTTATTATATCTTTCACTATAGACTTTGAATCTTGAATAAAGTTCATTTCTAGATAAGACTTTATTTCTTTCAAAAAGATTAATAGTTTCTTCTCTTATAAATACAGGAATCCCTTCTATAGTATTTTTTAAGTTTGAAAGTCCAAGTTCTTTTGCTTGTTCAATCCAACTATTTTCATATCCATTTCCATTGAATATGATTCTTTTATGTTTAGGATATCTATCTTTAATAAGTTTTATTATATATTTGTTTATATGCTTTGTAGGATCAGTTTTTTCAAGGTAATCTGCATATTCTTTTAAAATGTCAGCAACAATAGTATTAATCATAAATACTGGTGTAGAAGCAGATGCACTTGATCCAGGCATTCTAAATTCAAATTTATTTCCTGTGAATGCAAATGGAGAAGTTCTATTTCTATCAGAAAGATCTTTTGCGATTTTAGGAATATGAACTCCTATATCAAGAGTACCTCCATCAGCAGATTCATTAAATTCGCTATTTCCTATATTTTCTAAAAGTTCTTGTAATTGTTCACCAAGGAATATTGAAATTACAGCTGGAGGAGCTTCATGACCTCCAAGTCTGTGATCATTTCCAGGAGTGGCAGTACATGCTCTTAGGATATCTGCATATCTATCTATACCCTCAACTACAGCCATTATGTAAAGCAGAAATTGTAAATTATCTTTTGATAAGTTATCAGGATTAAAAAGATTTATTCCTGTATCAGTTGCAAGTGACCAGTTACAATGTTTTCCAGAACCATTTACTCCTTGGAAAGGTTTTTCATGAAGAAGGGCAGCAAGATGATGTCTGTTTGCAACTTTTTTAATAATATCCATAGTAAGATGATTTTGGTCTACAGCTACATTGGCAGAAGTAAACATAAGAGCAAGTTCGAATTGGTTAGGAGCAACTTCATTATGTTTAGTTTTTGCCATAACTCCAACTTTCCAAAGTTCAGCATCAAGTTCAGCCATGAAACATTCCACTCTTTCCTTGATTGTTCCATAGTAATGATCATTCATTTCTTGGCCTTTTGGAGGTAAATTACCAAAAAGAGTTCTTCCAGCAAGGGCAAGATCAAGACGTTTATCCCAGAATTCTTTTTCAACTAGAAAATATTCTTGTTCAGCACCTAATGTTACATCGATGTGTTTAGTTTTATCATCTCCAAGAAGTCTTTGAATTCTTAAAGCCTGTGCTTCAACGGATTTAATAGATTTTAGAAGAGGTACTTTTTTATCAAGAGCTTCTCCATTGTATCCAACAAAAGCAGTAGGAATGTATAAAGATTTAGAAATACCTTCTCCTTTTAGAAACATTGGAGAACTTGTATCCCAAGCAGTATATCCACGTGCTTCAAAAGTAGATCTAAGTCCACCATTTGGGAATGAAGAAGTATCAGCTTCTCCTTTTATAAGATCTTTTCCAGAAAATTGAGACATGATAGATCCATCAGAAGTGATAGAGATGAATGATTCGTGCTTTTCAGCAGTTAATTCAGTAAGTGGTTGAAACCAGTGTGTGAAGTGAGTGGCACCTTTCTCAGTGGCCCAGCTTTTTACGGCGCTGGCAATGATATCTGCTACTTCTAAAGACATTTCTGCCTCTCCAAGTTGAACAGACTTAAATTTCTTGAATATTGAGCTAGGAACCCTGCTCTTTAATTCAAGCTCGGAAAAATAATGGATACCGAATACTTCTAGCATAGTGTTCATTTTTGTAACGCCTCCCCTTTAAAAAAAAGATAAAAATATTTTCTATAAATATGTGTTTGCTACACAATTATATATGTTGTATATATAGAATCAAATTTATATGGAGTATAGAATTTATTATATTAATTTTTATTTTATGATTGTAGCACAAGTGAACATGATAATCAATAAAATTTTTAAAAAAATATTTTTAAAAAAGTAAATAAATTGAAAAATGAATTAAAATGAGATATAATTTAATATAGTCCACTAGAAATATAACAAGGGGTGGTATAAAGTGGAGATTTTAAAGGGAACTTTTGCTTTTGAAGGAATTGTAATAGGAAGAGTATTTTTAGACAGGAAAGAATTGTCTAACAATGGAATAACTGCACTTTTAGATGAGAGAGAAATAGATAGTGAAATTGAAAGGTTCAGAGATGGACTAGAAATGTCAAAAGAATCTTTGGAACGTTTAAAAACAAGTCTTGCTGGAAAAATAGGAGAAAAAGACCTAGAAATAATAACAGCACATCTTATGATTCTAGATGACCCTGTATATATTTCTGATATTGAAAAATATATACAAAAAAATAGAACAAAAGCTGAAGACTCTGTTAAAATAGTCACAGGTAAGTATATTTCTTTATTCAATAAACTTGAAAATCCTATATATAGACAAAAAGTGCTGGATATAAAGGATGTAGAAAAACGAATAATTAGAAATTTGAATTCGAGAAAAAATGAATGGATTGATTTAAATGGAAAAATACTTATAACTGAAGAAATATTTCCAACTGAATTGTTAAATATGTACCATGAAAATATAAGATTAAAAGGGATTATCATGGAATATGGAGGGGAGACTTCTCATCTTGCAATTCTGGCAAAAGCCTTAGAGATACCTACTTTAATGGGAATAAAAAATATTTTTAGTTATGATTGGAAAAAAGATGTAATTTTAGATACTACTGAACAGAATTCTTGTGTTATAATAGAACCAGATGAAAAAACTTTAGAAGAATATAAGAGTAAAATAGAAAAGTTTAATCATAAAAAAGAAGAAATGGAAAAAACTGCTTTTCTTCCAGCTATAACACTGGATGGGGTAGAAGTTTCATTAAATTTAAATATCAGTGGGAAAACTACCAAAGAAGAGATAGAGGCTGTTGCACCAGATGGAATAGGATTATTGAGAACTGAGCTTCTTTATATGAAAAGCAATAGTTTTCCTGATGAAGAAGAACAACTTGCTTCATACAATGATATAATTAAAAATTTTGATGAAAAAAGTCCTATTGTTATAAGAACACTAGATATAGGAGCAGATAAACAGCTTCCCTATTTTCAGATGAAAAGTGAAACAAATTCATTCTTAGGTCTAAGAGGCATAAGATTTTCTTTAAGTGAAAAAAATATATTTAAAGTACAGCTGCGAGCAATACTTAGGGCAGCATATAGTAAAAATGTAAAACTTATGTATCCAATGATTACTAATATAAGTGAAATAAGAGAAGCAAATATAATATTAGAAGAAGTAAAAGCAGAGTTAAGACAGGAAGGTAAAAATTTTAAAGAAGATATAGAAGTAGGAATAATGATTGAAGTACCTTCAGCAGTGCTGATGGCAGATATTTTTGCTCAAGAAGTAGATTTTTTTAGTATTGGTACAAATGATTTAACACAATATATATTGGCTGCTGATCGTTTATCAGAAACAGTTTCAGATATGTATGACAGTTATAATCCAGCTATATTGAGAGCTGTTTCTCAAATAAAAGAAGCAGCAGATAAATATGGAAAATCTGTATCAATATGTGGAGAAATGGCTGGACAACAAAAAGCTATAGTGGCATTTTTAAGTATGGGAATTACAAATTTAAGTATGGTAAGTGGGTCAATACTTGCAGCAAGGGCTCTAGTAAGAAATCTTGATTATAATTTACTGAAACCTTTGAGAAAAAAAATTCTTCAATGCCATGATTCAAATGAAGTAAAAGAAATTTTAAAAAATTATATATAGAACAAGATAAGGAAAGTGATATTTTTATGAAAAGCAGAAAAGTTCAAATAAAAAATAAAGCAGGACTTCATGCAAGGCCATCATCATTATTTGTACAATTAGTAACAGGATATGACTCTGATATAGTAGTCAAGTGTGATGATGAAGAAATAAATGGGAAAAGTATAATGGGACTTATGCTTTTAGCAGCGGAACAAGGAAGAACATTAGAATTAATAGCTGATGGTCCAGATGAAGATGAAATGCTGGATGCTTTGGTAAATTTAATAGAAGTTAAAAAATTTAACGAGGAATAAACATGGAAATAATAAGAGCTAAACATATGGGATTCTGCTTTGGGGTATCAGGAGCTATAGAAACATGTTATAATGTATTGAAAGAACCTGAAAACTTAGGAAAAAAAATATATATACTTGGAATGCTTGTTCACAATGAATTTGTTGTAAGAAAACTTGAAAAAGAAGGGTTTGAAACCATAGAGGAAGAAGATATTTTAACCCAAAAAGATAAATTAAAAAGCGGAGATATAGTTATAATAAGAGCTCATGGAACATCAAAAAAAGTGTATAATATATTGAGAGAGAAAAATATAAAAATATATGATGCAACTTGTATTTTTGTAACTCAAATAAGAAAAACTTTGATAAAAATGGAAGATGAGGGATATGAAATTTTATTTGTAGGAGATAAAGAACATCCAGAGGTAAAGGGAATAATCTCTTTTGGAAAAAATATCCAAGTTTTTAAAAATCTCGAAGAAATTGTAAATGCAGAAATAAAGAGGGATAAAAAATATTGTCTTTTGACACAGACAACTTTAAATAAAAAAATTTTAGAAAAAATAAAAAGTTTCTTGGAAAATCACTATTCAAATGTTAAGATATCAGATAAGGTGTGTGGAGCAACACAAGTAAGACAACAAGCAGTGGAAGAATTATCAAAAGATGTGGATATATTATTGGTTGTCGGAGGTAAAAATAGCTCTAATACTAAAAAACTTTATGATATATCAAAATCAATAAATGAATCCACTTATTTAGTGCAGGATGAAAATGAAATAAAAAAAGAGTGGTTCAGAGGCTGTGAAAAGATAGGTATCACAGCTGGAGCATCAACACCAGAAGAAATAGTAATTAATATAGAAAATAAAATAAGGGGGATCTTTAATGTCTAATAACGAATATTATGAAGAATTTGAAGCTCTGTTGAATGAGTATTTACCAACAGAGGAAAAATCAAAAGTAAGGGTAACAGGAGTATTATCTCAGGTAGATAGAAACTTTGCTTACTTAGATGTACCAGGGCAACCTACAAGTGTAAGAGTGAGAAGTGAAGAATTAACAAACTATAATATAGGAGATGAAGTAGAAGTACTTCTTATTGGAGAAACTGATGAGGGAGAATTCATAATCGGTTCTAGAAAAAGAATAGATATGGAAGATAACTGGAAGAAATTAGAGGATGCTTTTGAAAATAAAGAAACTGTAATTGGAAAAATAGTAAAAAGAGTAAAAGGTGGATATATGGTAGAAGCTATGTTCCATCAAGGATTCCTTCCTAATTCTTTATCTGAAATTTCTATGAAAGATGGAGATAAAGTAGTTGGAGAAGATATTACAGTAATGATAAAGGATATCAAACCTGACAAAGATAAAAAAGGTAAAAAAATAACTTTCTCTAAAAAAGATATCACTCTTCAAAAAGAAGAAAAAGAATTTGCTGAATTAAAAGTAGGAGATGTAGTAGAAGCTGAAGTTGCAGATGTATTAGATTTTGGACTTTCTTTAAGATTACAGCACCTAAGAGGATTTGTTCATATTTCTGAAGTATCTTGGAAGAAATTAGATAAACTTAGCGAGAAATATAAAAAAGGAGATAAAGTAGAGGCTAAAATAATCTCTTTAGAACCTGAAAAGAAAAACGTTAAGTTATCTATAAAAGTTCTTACTAGAAATCCTTGGGAAGTAGCAGCTGAACAATATGCAGTGGATTCCATAGTAGAAGGAAAAGTAACTAAAATACTTCCATATGGAGTATTTGTAGAAATAGCTGATGGAGTAGAAGGACTTGTACATATGTCTGATTTCACATGGAATAAAAAAAGAGTGAGCTTGAATGAATTTGTTCAATTAGGAGATACTGTAAAAGTTAAAATAATCGAATTTCAACCAGCTGAAAGAAAATTAAAACTTGGAATAAAACAATTAAGTGCAAATCCTTGGGATAGCGCAGCTGAAAGATATGCAGTTGGAACTGAATTAAAAGGAAAAGTTCTTGAAGTAAAACCTTTTGGAATTTTTGCTGAAGTAGAACCAGGAGTAGATGTATTTATTCATCAATCTGATTTTAATTGGCCAGGAGAAGAAAATAAAAAATTCGCAGCTGGGGATATAGTAGAATTTAAAGTTATTGAACTTAATACTGAAGATAATAAAATTAAAGGAAGTATTAAAGCTTTAAGAAAAAGTCCTTGGGAAGTAGCTCTTGAAACTTATAAAGTAGGAGAAACTGTAGAAAAAGAAATAAAAAATATTATGGACTTTGGGTTATTTATTAACTTAAGTAAGGGAATAGATGGATTTATTCCTGCTCAAATGGCTTCTAAAGATTTTGTAAAAAATCTTAAAGATAAATTTACAGTAGGACAAGTAGTAAAGGCTCAAATAGTTGAGATAGATAAAGAAAAACAAAGAATTAAATTATCTATTAAAAAAATAGAAATTGAAGAGGAAAGAAGAGAAAATCAAGAACTTCTTTCTAAATATGGAACTTCAGGAGAAGAGAATTAAATAAAATAAAATAAAAAAAGTGATGGAGGTAGTTTGAGAAATCAAATTGCCTCTATTTTATTTTTAAATAAAAGCCAATAAAAGAGAATGCCTGTATTGACAATTTTCTATATTCATCATAAAATATTATTAATGTGTTGCAAAAAAATGTAAAAAAATAAAAATATATTTAGGGGATGACACAAAAGTAAAAATTTTATTTTTAAATTTTTTGAGGCATCTTCTTTTTATTTCTGAACATAAAAATGAAAAAAATAATGATGATTGTAATGTTTATGGTTATAATAATTGAAAAAATACAATATTTATGATAAAATAGTTTACTAGAGAAGTAATGAAATTTTAATGAAATTTGAAGGTGAAATATAATGACAGGATTGAATATTATGCTAATAAAATTAGCTCTTATAGTTGGGATAGGAGCAATGATTGGATGGATAACAAATTATGTAGCTATCAAAATGCTTTTTAGACCATATAGAGAAATAAATTTTGGATTATTTAAAATACAGGGACTTATTCCTAAAAGGAAACATGAAATAGCCATAAGCATAGCAGATACTGTACAAAAAGAACTTATATCTTTGAAAGATGTAACAAGTACTTTAGATGGCGAAGAATTGGAAACAAGAATGGGAAATATGATTGATAAAATTCTTGATGAAAAGTTAGAAGGAGAATTAAATAAAAAATTTCCTATGCTGGCAATGTTTATGAGTGAAGATATGCTTAAAAAAATAAAGAATATGATAAAAACTTCCATTCTTGAAAACAAAGATACTATCATAGAAATGTTTTCTAATTATTTGGAGGAAAAAGTGAGCTTTAGAGATATAATTATAACTAATGTGGATGGTTTTTCTCTTGAGAAACTAGAAGATATAACATATTCTCTTGCTAAGAAGGAATTAAAACATATAGAAGTGGTAGGAGCCATATTAGGAGGAATAATAGGGTTTTTTCAATTTGGAGTAAGTTTGTTTATATAAGGAGAGTAAAGTGGATAGAGTAGTTACAACTTCAGAAATGGAGAATGATATAGAAATTCAAAAAACTCTCAGGCCGAGATGTTTTAAAGATTATATAGGACAAGTTTCTTTAAAGGAAAAAATGTCAATTTCAATAGAAGCTGCAAAAAAGAGAGGTGGTTCTATTGATCATATTCTTTTATATGGACCTCCAGGTTTAGGAAAAACTACTCTTGCAGGGGTTATAGCTACTGAAATGGGAGCTAATTTAAAAATAACTTCTGGACCTGTATTGGAAAGAGCTGGGGATCTTGCAGCTATACTGACTTCATTAGAGGAAAATGATATACTTTTTATAGATGAGATACATAGATTGAATAATACAGTGGAGGAAATATTATATCCTGCCATGGAAGATAAAGAACTGGATATAATTATAGGAAAAGGTCCTTCAGCACGATCTATAAGAATAGAACTTCCAAGTTTTACTTTAATAGGAGCAACAACAAGAGCAGGACTTTTAAGTTCCCCGTTAAGAGATAGATTCGGTGTAACTCACAGAATGGAATACTACAGTGAAGAGGAAATAACTGATATTATCCTCAGAGGTGGGAATATACTGGGAGTAAAAATCGAAATAGATGGAGCTAAAGAACTTGCAAGCAGGAGCAGAGGAACTCCAAGAATAGCAAATCGTCTTTTAAAAAGAGTAAGAGATTTTTGTGAAATAAGAGGAAATGGAGTAATAGACAGAGAAATCTCTTTAAAAGCATTGGAAATACTTGGAATAGATTCTGCTGGTCTAGATGATTTAGATAGAGATATAGTAAATGCTATCATAGATAACTATGGTGGAGGACCTGTTGGTATAGATACTCTTTCTCTTATGTTGGGAGAAGATAAAAGAACTCTGGAAGAGGTTTATGAACCTTATCTGGTAAAAATTGGTTACCTAAAAAGAACTAATAGAGGAAGAATGGTAACTGAAAAAGCATATGAACATTTTAAAGGTGTTAAGGAGCTGGGAGAAAATGAAGATAAGCACAAAAGTTAGATATGGATTAAGAGCTTTAGCATATATAGCTGAAAAAAGTGGAGAAGGAAAATTAGTAAGAATAAAAGAAATTGCTGATGATCAGAATATTTCTGTACAGTATCTTGAACAGATTCTTTTTAAATTAAAAAATGAGAATATAATAGAAGGTAAAAGAGGGCCTAATGGGGGCTACAGATTAGCAAAAGAACCAAATGAAATAACATTACATCAGCTATATAAAATACTTGATGAAGAGGACAAAGTTATTGATTGTAATGAAAGTGAAGAGCATAAGGCTACATGTAGCGAACAAACTTGTGGAAGTACATGTATATGGAGTAAATTGGATAGTGCTATGACTAAAATATTGAAAGAAACTACTTTAAATGAATTTATAAAAAATAAAGATATGATATAGGAGTTTAGAGTGATAAGTGTTATAATAACAAGTGAGAATATTAGCAGAGATAGGATTACAATAAATGAAAAAAGCGATATAAATCATTTGAAAAATGTTTTTAGAGTAAAACTAGACGAAAAAATAAGAGCTGTAGATGGTGAAAAAGAGTACTTCTGTAAAGTTGTTTCTATAGATAAAAAAGAGATAATTCTAGAAATAGAACAAATATTTGAAGACAGATATTCTCATAAAGTTAAGATAGATGCTGCATTAGGAATATTAAAGAATGATAAAATGGATCTTGCTATTCAAAAACTTACAGAGATTGGAGTTAATAAAATAATACCTTTGGCTGTTAAAAGAGGTGTTGTTAAAATAACAGAAAAAAAAGATAAGTGGGATCTTATAGTAAGAGAAGCTTTAAAACAATGTCAGGCAGTTAAAGCTACTAAAATAGATGAAGTGAAAAAACTTGAAGAGATAGAGTTTGAAGAATATGATCTTATAATTGTTCCTTATGAATGTGAGGAAGAATATACATTGAAAAATTTATTGAGAAACGAAGAAAAATCTCCAAAAAAAATTCTATATATAATAGGTTCAGAAGGTGGATTCGATCCAGAAGAGATAGAATTTTTAAAAAGAAAAAAAGCAAATATAGTTACTTTAGGAAGAAGAATACTAAGAGCAGAAACAGCCTCTATTGTAGTGGGAGGAATATTGATAAATGAGTTTCAATAAAAGAGTTGCCTTTTATACTTTAGGCTGTAAAGTAAATCAATATGAAACTGAAAGTATAAAGAATCAATTACTAAAAAAAGGATACACAGAAACAGCTTTTGAAGAAAAAGCTGAAATTTATATAGTAAATTCATGTACTGTTACCAGTGTAGCAGACAGAAAAACGAGAAATATGCTGAGAAGAGCAAAAAAAATAAATCCAAGAGGTATAGTAATAGTTACTGGATGTTACGCTCAAACTAACAGTAAAGAACTTTTAGAAATGGAAGAAATAGACTATGTAATTGGAAATAGTGACAAAAATGCTATAGTTAATTTTATAGAAGATATAGAAAACAGAACTATGGAAAAAGTAAAAAATCATAATATATTTTTGGATAGTGAGTACACAGAATATGAGTTTGCAACATTGAGAGAAATGTCCAGAGCTTATGTTAAAATTCAAGATGGGTGCAATAATTTTTGTTCTTACTGTAAAATTCCTTTTGCAAGAGGAAAAAGCAGATCAAGAAAAAAAGAAAATATAATCAAAGAAATAGAAAAATTGGTGGAAGAAGGATTTAAGGAAATTATTCTTATTGGAATAAATTTAGGAGCTTATGGCGAGGATCTTGATGAAGGAGAAAACTTTGAATCTCTTTTAAAATCTATATTGGAAATAAATAAATTACAAAGAGTAAGAATAGGATCAGTTTATCCAGATAAAATTTCTGATGAATTTATAAATATGTTTGATAATAAAAAACTTATGCCTCATCTTCATATTTCTTTGCAATCTTGTGATGATGAAGTATTAAAAAGAATGAGAAGAAAATATGGAAGTTCTCTCATTGAAGAAAGGCTTTTGAAATTAAAGAAAAAAGTAAAAAATATGGAATATACAGCTGATGTAATAGTAGGTTTTCCAGGAGAAACTGAAGAAATGTTTCAAAATTCATATAATCTTATAGAAAAAATAGGATTTTCAGGAATTCATATATTTCAGTATTCTGATAGAGAAAATACTATTGCAAGCAGTTTTACAGATAAAATAGATGCAAAAGTAAAAAAAGAAAGAGCTGATAGACTAGAGGTTCTTAAGTCAGAGATGGCGAAAAAAGAAAGAAAAAAATATATAGGAAAACATTTAAGTGTTTTATTAGAAGAGAAAATAAATGGATATCTATATGGTTATAGTGAAAATTATCTTAGAGTAAAGATTAAGGATAACGGGATAGAAGTCAACAGTATTATTGATATAAAAATAAATTCTTTAGAAAAGGAGATGTTGATAGCTTATGAGTAAAGGATTAGGGAAATTAAAATTAATAATATTTGTAATAGGAATAATAATAGCTTTAACAGTTTTTTTATTTATAAATATGAATGATGGAAACAGAGATTTAGATAAAAACAGCAGATACCTTATAATAGGTAAAAATAATCTTATAGCAGTCTATGAAGATAAATTAGCTGTGAAAATACCTTATGAAATAAGCATCAGTAAAGATGAAACTGTTGAGGAGCTTGTAAAGAACAAAAATAAAGAGGAAATAATGGCAGCAGTAAATAGGATTCTTCCTGAAAAGGTAGATAATTATAAGGTTATTAAATTTGGAGATATAAAATTAAATGTAAAAAATGCTAAAAATATACCAGAAACAAATATAGGGGATAAAAGATATATACTTACTTCAAGTTTATATTCTATGTTTGATTCTTTATATACAGATACAAACAGAGCTAATGAAGTAAATGAGAATATAATAGTTGATATATTAAATGCAAATGGAAGAGCAGGATATGCAAGAAAAACAGGAGAAACTTTAAAGAAAAATCTGTCTATGAAATATAATGCTGCTAACTATGAAACATTTCTTGAGGAAAGTTATGTAATAATGAATGATATTTCCAAAGAAAAGACACAAGAAGTATTAATGCAGTTAGATGAAAAATATTTTAAAATTAAAGATGTTCCTTCTATTCCTACATTGGCTAATGTAGTAGTAGTCTTAGGAAAGGAGCAGAATGTAGATTTTAATTTAGAAATAGTTGGAAATACTAGTAAAGCAGATGAAATAGGAAAAGAACTTAAAAAATTAGGATATAAGAATATTAAAAATATTAAAAATGACTCAAAAGTTGAAAATTCAGTAATAGAATATAACTCTGAAGATTATTTTATTGCATATAAAATAGCTCAAAAACTTGATATAAAAGATATGATAGAGAAAGATAATTTAAAGAATAAAATAATAATATTTGCAAAATAAAGGACGGACTGATGATTTATATATTGTCTTTTTTAGGAATAATAATAGAAGCAAGCTTACCATTTAACAGCTCTGTGTTAATAATAGCGATTCCATTTTTTACATATCTTGTAACTTTAAAAAGGATTCGTTCAGTGAGTTGTATATTTTTGATGACTGTAATTCTTTCATTACAGACACATGATTTTGTAAGGTTATTTTTAATAATGGCAGTATTTTATTATCTGTTTAATTTTATATTTTTAAATTTTGTGTATAGTAAAGAAAATATTTTAAGTATTTCTATAGTTCAAATTGGAATGTATTTTATAATGGTATATAAAAATTATAATTTACATTATTTGATGTTTAATTTTATTGGGTTTATAATATTTAATTATTTATATGTGGCAATTATGCGAAAGAAGAAGAATACTAAAGGACAATAACTATGAAAAATGGAAAAATTCAAATAAAATTAGGATCAGATAATAGTAAGAGAGATGTTGTATTCAAAGTTTTTATTTTACTTGTATTTTTAGGATTGGGAACAAGAATGATGTATCTCCAACTTATAAGAGGAGAGAGGTATGCATATCTTTCTGAAAAAAATAGATTTAAATTAAAGAAGATAGAATCTCCAAGAGGGAAAATCTATGATAGAGAAGGAAGATTAGTAGTAACAAATGGTGCAGGATATAGACTTGTATATTTGAAAGAAAGAGATAACAATCCTGAAATAGTTAGAGAAATTAGTGAAGTAACTGGCTATGATGAAGAATATATAAAAAGAAGAATAAGAAATGGAGAGATATTTCCTTATACTAGAGAGAATGTATTGGTAGAAAGTCTAGATGAAGAAACTGCTCATAAATTGATGGAAAAGATAGTGGACTATCCTTACCTGCAAGTACAGACTTATTCTAAAAGACGATATCTTTATGATTCAGTAGCTTCTCACAGTATAGGTTATGTTAAAAAAATATCAGAAAAAGAATATGAAAAATTAAAAGATGAAGGATATTCTCCAAGGGATATAATAGGTAAAGATGGAATAGAGAGGGCTTATGATAAAGAGCTTCAAGGTGAAGATGGTTATGAATATATAGAAGTAAATGCTTTTAATAAAGTTCAGAGAAGGGTAGCAGAAGAGAAAGATCCGATACCTGGAAAAGATCTATATATGACATTAAATATGGAACTTCAAGAGTACATGGAAGAGCAATTCAAAGAAGATGGAAGAGTAGGAGCATTTATAGCATTAGATCCTAAAACAGGAGAAATAATTACTATGGTAAGCTACCCTACATATTCTTTAAATATGTTTAGTTCTCAGATTTTAAATGAGGATTGGCAAAAGATAATAACTGATCCAGGAAGACCACTGACTAATAAAACAATAGCAGGGGAGTATCCACCAGGATCAGTATTTAAAGTAGTGTCAGCAATGGCATTTCTTGATAATGGAATTGATCCTAAAGAAAAATATCTGGATAAAAATGGATATTATGAAATAGGAAAATGGAGATGGAGAGCTTGGAAGGTTGGAGGACATGGATATGTAGATATGAAAAAGTCTATTGTTGAATCAGCCAATCCATATTATTATAGGCTATCTGATCAAATAGGTCATAAGCCAATAGTGGATACAGCTCGTTTATTTGGATTTAACGAAAGAACAGGAATAGATATTCCTGGAGAAAAAAAGGGACTACTTCCAGATGCTGAATGGAAAAAGAAGGCAATGGGAAGTGGATGGTACAAGGGAGACACTATACTTTTATCAATTGGGCAGGGGTATCTTACAGTAACTCCTCTACAGATAGCTGTTCTTTATGCTACAATTGCAAACAAAGGGTATGTGTATTCTCCTCATTTAGTGAAAGAGTTAGTAGATTTTAGTGGAAAAAATGTGACTCCAATAACAGGAGAGAAACGTCAGATAACAAAATTTCCTAAAAAGTATTATGATGAATTAAATGAAGCTTTGATAGCAACTGTTGCACAGGATAATGGAACAACTAAAATACTTAGAACTCCTGGAATGAAAGTTGCTGCAAAAAGTGGTTCTGCTCAGAATCCTCATTCTAAAACTACACATGCATGGGTAGCAGGATACTTTCCTGCAGATAATCCTGAGATAGTCTTTTCAGTTATATTGGAAGGAGCTGGAGGAGGAGGAGCCATGGGTGGAGGAATGGCCAGAAAATTCATAGATAAATATTTGGAGATAAAAAACAGGGAAAAACTAATCAAGGAAAATTCAGTTAATAGTGAGGAGAAAGTTAATTAGGTATATTTTAGTGTTATAGTAGTTTTGAAGTAGTGGAGGTACAGAAAAAATACTATTAGAATAAGGAGAACAGATGATAAAAAGAAACAAAGATACAGAAAGAGAATATTCGAAAAAGAAAAAAACAGAAACTAGTGGAATAAAAGAGGTAAAAGATATAAAAGAAAAATTAAAAGCAATAAAAGCTGGTATAAAAGAATTGAAAGGGGATAAAGAAGGAAATAAATCAGAAGTTAAAGCTGAAAGAACTACTGAAGCAAAAGAAACAAAAAGTATAAAAGAAGAAAAAATGTATGTCATTCCTTTAGGTGGTCTTGAAGAAGTAGGGAAAAATATGACAGTCATTCAATATAGAGATGAAATAATAATAATAGATTCAGGGGTGACTTTCCCAGATGATAATCTATTGGGAATAGATTTAGTAATACCTGATTTTTCATTTATAGAGAACAATAAGGATAAAGTGAAAGGACTTTTTATAACTCATGGACATGAAGATCATATAGGTTCAATTCCATATCTTTATCAAAAAATAGATAAAAATATCCCAATGTTTGGAGGAAAACTTACATTAGCTTTAGCTAAGTCAAAATTTGATAATCCAGGATTTTCAAAAGAACTTCCTAAAATGAAAGAGGTAAAAGGAAGAAGCAGAGTAAAAGTTGGAAAATACTTTACAGTTGAATTTATAAAAGTGACTCACTCAATAACAGATGCTTACTCATTAGTAATAACATCACCAGCAGGAGTAGTATTTCATACAGGAGATTTTAAAATAGATCTTACTCCAGTGGATAGTGAGGGAGTGGATTTTGCAAGACTTTCTCAAATTGGAGAACAGGGAGTAGATTTAATGCTTTCTGATTCAACAAACTCAGAAGTAGAAGGATTTACACCATCAGAAAGAAGTGTAGGAGAAGCATTTAAACAAGAATTTTCAAAAGCTAAGGGAAGAATAATTGTGGCAGCTTTTGCTTCACATGTTCATAGATTACAGCAGATAATAAATACAGCAGAAGAGTATGGAAGAAGAATAGCCATTGATGGAAGAAGCTTGGTAAAAGTATTTGAAATAGCATCTAATCTAGGATATCTTAGAATTCCAGAGGGTATGATGGTAGCATTATCTGAAGTAGATGGACTTAGAGATAATAAGGTAGTTATTTTATGTACAGGAACACAGGGAGAGCCAATGGCTGCTCTATCTAGGATAGCTAAAAATATGCATAAACATATAAAAATAAAAGAAGGAGATACAGTAATAATTTCTGCTACTCCAATACCAGGAAATGAGAAAGCTGTTTCTAATAATATAAATAATCTTCTTAAATATGATGCTGAAGTTGTATTTAAGAAAATAGCAGGTATACATGTTTCAGGACATGGAAGTAAAGATGAACAAAAACTTATGCTTAATCTTATAAAGCCTAGATATTTTATGCCAGTACATGGGGAGCACAAAATGCTTAAAGCTCATAAAGATACAGCAATTGAAACTGGAGTACCAAAAAATAATGTTATAATTGCTCAAAATGGAAGTAAAGTAGAGGTAACAAAATCAGCAGTAAAAATTAAAGGAAAGGTAAATGCTGGTTCTACACTTGTAGATGGTTTAGGTGTAGGGGATATAGGAAATATAGTTTTAAAAGATAGACAGCAGTTATCACAAGATGGAGTGGTAGTAATTGTTTTTACAATTAGTAAGGAAACTGGAAAAATAATAGCAGGGCCTGATATTGTAACAAGAGGATTTGTATATTCTAAGGAATCAGATGATATAATAAAAGAGGCAATTGAAGCAATAAAAGCTAAATTGAGCAATATAGAAGGGCATTCAACAAAAGACTGGAATACATTTAAGAATACTACTAGAGATATAGCATCAAAATATTTTTATAATAAAACAAAGAGAAATCCGGTAGTACTACCGATAATCATGGAAATATAAAAGGAGAAGAATATGGCATTAACAAGTAAGCAAAGAGCGTTTTTAAAGAAGAAGGCTCATGAATTGAATCCTCTAGTAAGAATTGGAAAAGATGGAGTAACTGAAAGTCTTATTCAAAGTATATTGGAAGCTATAGATTCTAGAGAGTTATTAAAAGTAAAAATACTTCAAAATTGTGAAAAGGAAAAAGAAGAAGTTTTAGAAGAACTTTCTAAATGCAGTGAATTTGAAATTGTAGGAATAATTGGAAGAACTATTATATTGTTTAGAGAAAATAGAGATAAACCAACTATTTCATTAGAATTAAAAAGTATTAAATAGAAAATGTATTTAGGAGGGAAGTTATGAGTCCCGGAATAATTTTTAATAATAGAGTGCTAGATGTGGTATTTATAGCATGGTTTATAGCACAATTTTATAAAGTATTAACACTTATATTTAAGAAGAGAAAATTTGATATAACAAGACTATGGGACACTGGTGGAATGCCGAGTTCTCATAGTTCTACAGTGTCATGTCTGGCTACATGTATAGCAATACGTTATGGAATAAGCAGTGATATTTTTGCAATAACTATTATTTTTGCAGGAATTGTTATGTATGATTCAGCAGGGATAAGAAGAGCAGCAGGAAAACAAGCAGGAGTAATTAATTCTCTTATAGAAAAGATTCCTCTATTTATTGGAAAAGCTCAATATAACAAACACTTTAGTAAGGAAAAAGAAGCAAAATTAAAAGAACTCCTTGGACATACACCTGTTGAGGTAGTAGTAGGATGTGCCCTTGGAATAGTAATTGGATTGATATTTAAAATATATCTACAAGGGTAAGGAAGGAATATGGAAAATTTGAAAGATGCAAGTGTAGATGAAATTAAAAAAAGAGCTGAAGAGATAAGAAAAATATTAATAGAAACTGTAAGTAAAAATGGTGGGCATCTTGGTCCAAATCTTGGAGTGGTAGAACTTACACTATGTCTGCATAAAGTTTTTGATTTTTCCAAAGATAAATTACTTTTTGATGTAGGACACCAGTCATATGTGCACAAAATATTGACAGGAAGAGAGGAAAAATTTTCTACTTTAAGACAGAGAAATGGAATTGGACCATTTATGGATCCTAAAGAAAGTTCTTATGATCCGTTTATATCTGGTCATGCAGGGACAGCCCTTTCAGCAGCAGCAGGAATAGCATTAGCTGATCCTGATAAAAAAGTAATAGTAGTTATTGGAGATGCTTCTATCTCCAATGGACATTCTTTAGAGGCTTTGAACAACATTGGTGCGAAACTAAAAAACCTTATCATAATATTAAATGATAATGAGATGTCTATTGGGAAAAATGTGGGATCTCTTTCTAGGTTTTTTGGAAAACTTATGGTAAGTGAAAAGTATATGAGCTTTAGAGATGATGTAAAGGCTATTATAAATAAAATCAGAATAGTAAATAGGGTATCTAATACACTAGAAAGAATGGAATTTTCTATAAAGAATTTTTTTCTACCACTAAGTATTCTTGAAAGTCTTGGATTGAAATTTTTAGGAGTTATAGATGGGCATGATATAGAAGAACTGACTAATACTTTTAATAAAGTAAAAGATATGGAAGGACCAATCTTTATACATATAAAAACTCAAAAAGGAAAAGGATATTCATTTGCTGAGAAAGATCAGGAAAAATTTCATGGAATATCGCCATTTGATATGAAAACTGGATCTATTCCTTCTAAAACTAAGACTTACTCTAGTATTTTAGGAGAAGAAATGGTAAAGCTTGGAGAGGAAGATGAGAATATTTATGCCATTTCGGCAGGAATGGTGAAAGGAACAGGACTAGGAGAATTTTTTGAAAAATTTCCTAAGAGAGCTGTTGATGTAGGAATAGCAGAAGGACATGCTGTAACTTTTGCAGGAGGACTTGCTTCTATGGGGAAAAAACCATATGTTGCAATATATTCAACTTTTATGCAAAGAGGATTCAGTCAGCTTATTCATGATATTTCTATTCAAAAGTTGCCAGTTCGTTTTATAATAGATAGGGCAGGTATTGTAGGAGAAGATGGAAAGACACACAATGGACTTTATGACATTTCCATATTTACTACTATACCAAACTATACAGTTATAGCTCCTACTACTTGTAATGAGCTAATAGAGGCTTTGGAGATATCAAAGGATTTTGATGATGGACCTATAGCTATAAGAATACCAAGAGAAATATCTTTTTCGCTGGAAAATGATGAAAAATTTCAAATTGGTAAATGGAAAGAGATAAAAAAAGGGGAAAAAACTCTCTTTATAGCAACAGGAAGTATGCTAAAAGAGATTTTAAGTATAGATGAGCAGTTAAAATCAAAAAAAATTGATGGAACAATAGTGAGTGCAGCTTCTGTAAAACCTCTTGATGAAAAATACATATTGGACAATCTGGATAAATATGATAATATTTTTGTTATGGAAGAAGCATATGAAAAAAATTCATTTGGAAGCAGTATATTAGATTTTATTAACAAAAGAGGAAAGGAAAAAATCATAAATAAAATAGCAATAGAGAATGGAATCGTGCCACACGGAAAGCGGGGAGAACTTTTGGAAGAGTTTGGTTTAAAAGGAGAAAATTTAATTAAAAGAATTGAGGAAAAAATAGATGCAGGAAAAAAATAAGAAAGCATTGGAATTCATAGAAAATCTTTTAGAATCAGAAATGGTAAAAGATTTGGAACTTTTTGATGACCAAGGTGTGAAAGTATCAACTCATACCTATGATGTCTTGAAAATATCTATCGATGAACTCAAAAGAGATTATAAAAATTTTTCTGAGGCAAAAGAAAGAGTAGATTTTTTTGCTATGACAGTAGGAATAATAATTCATGATCTTAGCAAGGGAAGCATAAGAAAAACAGAAGAAAAATTTTCACATTCACAAATGATGCTAAAAAAACCTGAATATATAACAAGGGAAGCAGATAAAGTATTAAAAGATGTAGAAGAAACTATTGGAGCAGAACTAAATGATTCTATAAGAAAAAATATAATCCATATAGTTCTATCTCATCATGGTAAATGGGGAAAAATACAGCCTAATACAAAAGAAGCCCATATAGTTCATAGAGCAGATATGTACTCTGCAAAATATCATAGAATAAATCCAATAGGTGCAGATAAAATACTTGAACTTATGGCTCAGGGAGCTCAACTTGAGGAGATAGCTGAAAAATTGAATTGTACTCAAGGAGTAGTAAAAGATAGATTAAAAAGAGCAAAACAGGAACTTAAATTAAAAAATACAAAACAACTTATAAATTATTATAAGAAGAATAAAAAAATTCCAATAGGAGATAATTTCTTTATTCAAAGAGTTAGAGAAACAGAAAAATTAAAAAGAATGGTAGATAGAAAGGGATTTAAAAATATAATGCTGGAAAGCCCACTTCTCCCATACTTTAATGATGATATTATTTTTAAAAAAGATAAAGATAAATAGATGGTATATTTAGAGGTGAAAAATGAAAGAGAGATTAGACATTCTCTTAGTGAAAAGTGGTTTTTTTGAAAGTAAGGAGAAAGCTCAAAGAGCTATAATGGCTGGTTTAGTAATAGTAAATGACAAAAGAATAGATAAGAGCGGAACCTTCATAAAACTTGATAAGGATCCTGTTATAAGAATAAAAGGAGAAGTGTCTAAATATGTGAGCAGAGGTGGATTGAAACTTGAAAAAGCCTTGCAGGTATTTGGAATGAAATTAACTGAAAAAATAGTTCTTGATGTAGGAGCTTCAACAGGAGGGTTTACAGATTGTTTACTCCAAAATGGAGCTGGATTTGTATATGCAATGGACGTTGGAACCAATCAACTTGACTGGAAGCTTCGGAATGATGATAGAGTAAAATCTATAGAAAATACTCATATAAAAGATTTAACAGAAAATGATTTAGATAATAAAAAAATGGATTATATAGTTATGGATGTGTCTTTTATATCTATAACGAAAGTATTAGAATATTTAGTAAAATTCTGTCAGCCAGAAACTAAGCTTATGGCTTTAATCAAGCCTCAATTTGAGACAGACAGAGAGTATATAGAAAAAGGTGGAATAGTAAAGGATATTGGGCAACATATAAAAGCTATAAAGAGAGTTATTGAAGAGGGAGAAAAGAATGGATTCTATATTGAAGGATTGGATTTTTCTCCAATAACTGGAACAAAGGGAAATGTAGAGTATATATCAATATTTGGACTTAGAGTTGAAAATAAAAAAAATATAGATATAGATGGGATTGTCAAAAATGGTAAAAATTTAGGAGGAGCTGTATGAAAAAGTTATTTAAGAACAAAGCAATAGTGCTATTATTTTCAATGATTATTTTTTCTAATTGTTTTTCAGCAAATGAAGATAAAAGTGGATTTCTTTCAAATATAAGGGAATTGAAAGAACTTTCTGATATTATGGATATACTCAATGAAAATTATGTAGGTGAAAAGAAAATAGATAAAAAAATCCTCCTTCAAGGTGCAGTAAAGGGAATGGTAGAATCATTAGATGATCCTCACTCAAACTATTTTACTAAAGCTGAATTAGAAAGCTTTAAAGAAGATTTAAAAGGAACTTATGTAGGAGTGGGAATGGTAGTACAAAAAAGAGTTAACGAACCTCTTACAGTGGTATCTCCTATAGAAGATGGACCAGCTTTTAAAGTTGGAGTAAAACCAAAAGATAAAATAATAGCTATTGATGGTGAAGCAACATATAAGCTTACAAGTGAAGAAAGTGTAAAAAAACTTAAAGGGGAACCTAATACAAAAGTAAAAGTAACAGTATATAGAGAATCTACAAAAGAAACAAAGGATATAGAAATAGAAAGAGCAGTAGTTGAACTTAAATATGTAAAACATAGAATGATTGATGATAAAATTGGATATTTAAGACTTACTCAATTTGGAGAAAATGTATACCCAGATGTAAAAAAAGCTATGGAAGATTTACAAAAAAATAATATGAAAGCTCTTGTGTTTGATTTAAGAAGCAATCCCGGAGGAGCATTGGATCAAGCTATAAAAATATCATCTATGTTCCTAAAAGAAGGAAGAGTAGTAAGTGTGAAATCTAAAGAAGGAGCAGAGCAGGTATCGAATAGAGAAGGGAAATATTATGGAGATTTTCCTCTTGTTATTCTTATTAATGGAGGAAGTGCTTCTGCATCTGAGATTGTAGCTGGAGCAATAAAAGATAATAAAAGAGGAATTCTTGTAGGAGAAAAATCTTTTGGAAAAGGAAGTGTTCAAACTCTTATTCCATTGCCAGATGGAGATGGAATGAAACTTACTATTGCTAAATATTATACTCCAAGTGGAATATCTATCCATGGAAAAGGAATAGATCCAGATGTATTAGTAGAAGAAAAAGAAGGATATATGCTTTTTGACAGTATGGTAACTAATATAGATGAAACTGAAACAAAAGAAAATAAAAAAGAAATAATAAAAGAGATTAAAGGTGAAGAAGCAGCAGAAAAATATGAGCATCATAAAGATATACAGTTGGATACAGCTGTAGGAATACTTAAAGGACTTCTTCTAAACAAAGAAAATAGTAAATAGAAAGGTGAAAAATATGCTTTATATAGTAGCAACTCCAATAGGAAATCTTGAGGATATGACTTTCAGAGCTGTTCGTACTTTAAAAGAGGTAAATTATATCTTTGCTGAAGATACAAGGGTTACAAGAAAGCTTTTAAATCATTATGAAATAGAAAATACAGTGTATAGATATGATGAACATACAAAGATGCATCAAATTGCAAATATAATAAATCTTTTAAAAGAAGGAAAAGATATTGCATTGGTAACAGATGCAGGAACACCATGTATATCAGATCCCGGATATGAGTTGGTAGATGCTGCTCATAATGAAGGAATAAGAGTTGTACCAATACCTGGAGCAAGTGCTTTAACAGCAGCAGCTTCAGCAGCTGGAATAACTATGAGAAGATTTTGTTTTGAAGGATTTCTTCCTAAGAAAAAAGGAAGACAGACACTTTTAAAAGCTTTGGCTGATGAAGAAAGAACAATAGTAATATACGAATCACCTTTTAGAATAGAAAAAACTTTAAGGGATATAGAACAGTTTATGGGAGTAAAAGAAGTAGTAATTATTAGAGAAATTACAAAAATATATGAAGAAATATTGAGAGGAACAACTACAGAGCTTATAGAAAAACTTGCTAAGAATCCAATAAAAGGTGAGATAGTTCTTCTTATCAAGGGGCAAGAAGATTAATTTAAGGGAGTAGTGTAAATCATGTCAATGACAAAAATAAATTGGTATCCAGGTCATATGAAAAAAACAAAAGATCTGATAAAAGAAAATATGCAGCTGATAGATATAGTTCTAGAGGTAGTAGATGCAAGAATACCTCTATCCAGCAAAAATCCTGATATTACAGTTTTTGCTAAAAATAAAAAAAGAGTTATAGTTTTAAATAAATCTGATCTTGTAGAGAAATCAGAAATATTGTACTGGAAAAAATATTTCAAAGAAAATAATATGGCTGATGAAGTTCTTGAAATAAGTGCAGAAACTGGATTTAACATAAGGGCTCTTTATTCTATTATAGATAAAGTATCTGCTGAAAAAAAAGAAAAAATGAAAGCTAAAGGTTTAAGAAAAGTAAATACAAGATTGATGGTTGTAGGTATACCAAACGTAGGAAAATCAAGACTTATCAATAGAATTGTAGGAAAAAGTAGTGCTGGAGTAGGAAATAAACCAGGATTTACTAGAGGGAAACAATGGGTAAGAATAAAAGAGGGATTGGAACTGTTGGATACACCAGGAATTTTATGGCCAAAATTTGAAAGTGATGAAGTTGGACAAAATCTGGCAATAACTGGAGCTATTAGAGATGAAATACTTCCAATAGAAGATATTTCTTGTATTTTGATTTCAAAAATGATTAAATATGGATTATGGGATATTCTAAAAGAGAGATATAAACTTTTAGATGAGGATAAAAGTGAAGTCATAGGAGAAATTCTTGAAAAGATAGCACTTAGAAATAAAATGTTTAATAAAGGAGAAAATCTCAATATCCAACAGGCAGCTTATACAGTCCTTAGAGATTACAGAAATTGCAGATTAGGTAAATTTGGTTTGGATAAGTAATGGAGGAGCAATGGAAAAGCTAAATATAGACTTGAATGTTTTAGAAGAAACATTAGTGAATTTTTTGAAGGAAGAGGTAGGAAAAGTAGGATTTAGCAAAGTGGTGCTGGGGTTATCTGGAGGGATAGATTCAGCTCTTGTAGCTTTTCTTGCAGCTAAAGCATTTGGTCCTGAAAATGTCTTGGGGATAATGATGCCATATAAGACTTCAAGCAAGGAAAGTGTTGAACATGCAGAACTTGTAATAAAAGCTCTAGGAATAAGAAGTAAAAAAATAGAGATAACACCAATGGTAGAAGCTTATTTCAATTTAGAACAGGATATGGATAGCCTTAGAAAAGGAAATAAAATGGCAAGAGAAAGAATGTCTATACTTTTTGATCATTCAGCTAAAGAAAGAGCTTTAGTACTTGGAACTTCTAATAAAACTGAAATAATGTTGGGATATAGTACTCAATTTGGAGATTCAGCTTCAGCTGTAAATCCAATAGGTGACTTATACAAAACTCATGTATGGAATTTATCAAGGCATATGGGAGTACCTAGAGAACTTGTTGAAAAAAAACCAAGTGCTGATTTATGGGAAGGACAGACAGATGAACAGGAACTTGGATTTTCTTATAAAATGGCAGATGAAATATTATATAGACTTATAGATGAAAGAATGACTTCAGAAGAGATAATCAGAGAGGGATTCTCAAAAGATACTGTAGAAAAAATAATAAAAAAAATAAAACTTTCACAATATAAAAGAAAACTACCAACAATAGCTAAGGTGTCAAAAAGAACTATGGGAATGGAATTTAGATATCCTAGAGATTGGGGAGTATAGCAAATTATCTTGTATACAGAGGGAGTGATTTTATTGCCAAAAAGAGAAGAACATTTAAGAGAAGAATTAGATGAATTTCAGAAAGAAAAGGAAAGAATTAGAAGTATTGTAGGACAGATTGGTGGAGCGAATAATTCACAGCATAAGATGATTAATCTTTTATTTGTTGTGTTAATAATAGCTCTTCTTATCTTAGGGGTAGTACTTCAAAAAATTACACTGTTTTTAACTTTAGAAGTGGCTGTGCTTTTAGGAATATTCAAACTTATATGGATGTTTTATGAAGCACAAAGAGCAAGTCATTTTCAATTTTGGATATTGAATTCATTAGAGTATAGGATCAATGAAGTAGATAGAAAAGTAAAGAAAATAGAAAAGATTTTGACTAAAGATCAAGGAGTTAAAAAAGATATAGAAGAAAAAAATGCTGAAAACATAGATATTGAACAACAAAAAGCTGAATAGGAGGGATATGTATGGCAGTATATTGGCTGGTAGGAGCAGTATTTTTTGCAGTGGTGGAACTTATAGTTCCTGGACTTATTTCTATTTGGTTTGCTTTGGCAGCAGCTATTACTATTTTCTTTTCTATGGCAGTAGATAGTGTATTGTATCAAGGATATTTTTTTGTGATATTGTCAGCTGTACTTCTTGCATCAACTAGAAAATTTTCTAAGAAGATGCTTGAAAGAAAAGATGGCAGTGTAGACAGGATAACTGGGAGCATTGTTGAAGTAAAAGGGATTGCTCCAAATGGGAATTATGAAATTTATTTTGATGGAAAACATTGGGTAGGAAAATCCGATGAAGAATTAGAAATTGGAGATAAAGTCAAAATTTTGAGAATAGAAGGGATAAAACTTGTTCTTGAAAAAGTTAAATACAGAAGTGGGAATGAATAAAAATGGAGTGAAAATGGTAATAAGTATTTGTACTTATGAATCATTTTCATTTTTTTTTGAAAAAATAGAGATAATGAAATATAAAATATATTTGAATATGACTTTTTTTGAATTAAAATATAGCATTTATATTTTTTTTAAAACACTATTTACAAAAATAAAAAAAGGTAGTATAATACAATCAATAAAACATCCTACGTTATACAAAGGATGAAAATCAGGGGGTTATATGAAAGTAGCATTAGTTTATACAAGTACAACACCAGAATTAATAGAATTAGTAGAAAAAGAAGTAGGGAGAGCACTTCCAGAAGGAACAGAAATTTTATCATATCAAGATCCAAGCATACTTGCAGATGTAAGAACAGCTGGCTATGTAACTCCAGCACCAGCAGCTCGTTTGATAGGAATGTATATGGAGGCTGTAAGTGCAGGGGCAGACGCAATTTTAAATATTTGCTCTTCAGTGGGAGAAGTAGCAGATTCTGCACAGGATGTTGCTAGATATACAGGAATTCCAATTGTAAGAATAGACGAAGAAATGTGCAGAGATGCAGTTAGAAATGGAAATAAGATTGTAGTTATGGCAACACTTCCCACAACACTTGAACCAACAAAGAATACTATAAAACGTGTAGCTAGAGAAATGAATAAACATGTTGAATTAATAGATTGCTTAGTAGATGGAGCATTTGGATTAGATCAAGAACAATTTAAAGCATTGATGACAGAATATGCAGGGAAAGTGGCAGAGGAAGCAGATGTAATATTATTTGCACAAGGTTCTATGGCATATTGTGAGGATATAATCAGAGAAAAATATGGAAAAATGGTTGCATCAAGTCCTAGATATGGAGCTCTAGCATTAAGAGATGCTTTGATAGCAAAAGGAATGGTAAAATAGGGAAGATAAAGAAGAGGAGGAAATAAAAATGTTTAAAGAAAAATTAACAAAGATTTTCTCAATAGCAGTAACAGGAATAATGCTCTTTACTTTAGCAGGATGTGGTGATAATTCTCAGAATGAAAAAATAATCATCCGTATGACTCATACACAACAACCAGAATCTATCAGTGATTTAACAGCAAAAAAATTTCAGAAATATGTGGATGAAAAATCTAATGGGAGAATACGGGTTGAAGTTTATCAGAATTGTGGGTTATCTGGAGGAGATTTAACAAAAGCAATAGAGCTAGTCCAAGCAGGGAATATAGATATTCATGCTTGTGCTCCAGCAAATATAGCAAATTATAATCCTAAATTCTATGCATTCTGGCTTCCATTTTTATTTGATTCAACTGAAGATTTAGTCAGATTTGTTAATAGTGATAGAGCTAAAACTGAAATCAATAAATGGTGCAATGATTTGGAAATGACAATGCTTGGAATAAATAATGCTGGGTCTAGACAGATTTCAAGTAACAAAGAAATACATTCACCTGAAGATTTGAAAGGAATGAATATTCGTGTTCCAGGAGCAAATGTGTTTATAGATCTTTACAGGGATTATTTTAAAGCAAATCCTACTGCTATGGATTTCTCGGAAGTATATACTTCACTTCAACAGAGAACTATTGATGGACAGGAAAATCCAATTGCAGTTTTTAATTCTTCTAAATTTGCAGAAGTACAATCTAATGTTTTGCTTTGGGATGGAGTTCGTGATACAAATATTTGGGTAATAAGTAATAAGACATTGGCAAAATTATCCCCTGAAGATGTAAAAATTATTAAAGAAAGTGCAGCAGAGGCTCTTCAATGGGGAAATGATTACCTTGCAGCAAATGAATCTTCAATTATTGAAAACTTAGAAAAAAATGGGACAAAATTTGCAAGATTGACAGATGAGGAAAGAGAGAAATTTAAAGAAGCATGTGCAGGAATTTTTGTTAAATATGTAGATGTAGTAGGACAGGATGTTATCAATCTGTTTCAGGGCAAATAATTAGGAGGAGATATTATTATGAGTAAATCACAAGGTTTTTTAAAAGAATTTTGGGATAATTTCGAAGAATATTTATGTTCCATAGCTCTGGTAGTAATGGCAGTGGTAACATTTATGAATGTATTTTCACGTAAAATTACTTGGTTTAATATGTCATTCAGTCAAGAATTAGTAACAACAATGTTTGTATGGGTATGCTGTTTAGCAGCAGCAAGTGCTTTTAAAACAGATTCTCATATGGGATTTGCATACATAACAGATAAATTTAGAGGAAATACAAGAGTAGTACATGCTTGGTTCCGTCTGATTATCTGTTGTGCAAACTATGGAATCTGGGTCGTTTGGGGAACAGTTATGGTGTATAGAGAATATAAATATGGATTACTTACAGGAGTTTTAGAAATGCCAAGCTGGCTCATAGGACTAGCAATTCCATTATCAGCAGTATTTTCTATCATTAGAATGATTCAGTATGAAGTAGCTATAAGTAAAGATCCTGAAGAACAGGCTAAGAGAAAGGGGGAATAAATAGATGGCAGCAGCAATATTATTTATATCATTAGCAGTTTTTATATTTTTAAATATTCCTATCTCTATTTCTTTGGGGCTATCAAGTGCTTTGACTTTGATGGCTACAGGATCGCCCTTAGGAGTAATTCCTTCAATGATGCAGGCAACTGTACAGAAATTCTCACTGCTTACAATTCCATTATTTGTACTGGCAGGAGTATTGATGGACAAAGGAGGAATTTCAAAAAGACTTATTAATCTGGCAGATAGTATGATGGGGCCTATTCATGGGGGACTTGGGTATGTAGCAGTTATAAGTGCTTTATTCTTTGCAGCAATATCAGGATCAGGAACAGCTACAGTGGCGGCAATGGGATCTATATTGATACCAGCAATGGTGAAACAAGGATATGATAAAGGATTTTCCAGTGCACTATCTGCAATATCAGGTTCATTGGGAACTGTTATTCCTCCAAGTATTACTTTCATCATATACGGAATGATTACAGGACAATCTATTAGTGATTTGTTCCTTTCTGGAATTGTTCCAGGAATTATATTTGCAAGTATCCTCTGTCTGACTGTGTTTATCTACTCTAAAAAGTATGGATGGAAAGGAGATAAACCTAAAGCAACTAAAAAAGAAATAATGAAAATTTTTTGGGGAACACTTCCGGGATTCTTGAGTCCAGTTATAGTGTTAGGTGGGATTTATTCAGGATTCTTTACACCAACAGAAGCAGCAGCAGTAGCTGTAATATACAGTTTTGTTGTAGGAAAATTTATATATAAAGAACTGACTTTTGAAGCTTTAAGAGAAACATTATTCAGTACAGCAAAAACTACAGGAATTATTTTATTAATTATTATGAATGCAGGAATTTTTTCATGGATATTGACACAACAAGGAATTGCAACTCAGTTGACAGAGCTGGCAATTGGATTTACTACAAATAAATATGTAATGTTATTGATAATCAATGTTGTATTTTTATTAGCAGGATGTGTTATGGATAACACAAGTGCCCTTTATATCATTGTTCCAATTATTCTTCCAATAGCAAAAGCATTGGATATAAATTTAGTTCATTTAGGAGTAATTTTAGTATTAAACCTTTCAATAGGACAAGTTACACCTCCAGTAGGACCAAACCTTTATGTCGCGGCTGATATAGGTAAAGTCAAATTTGAAGTGATTTGTCGTAAAATGGTTCCATTACTGATAATGTCTTTAGTAGCACTTTTAATTATTACATTTGTTCCTTGGCTGACAACATGTTTAATATAATAATTGCAGAAAATTTCAGTTTGTTATATACTTAAATATAGGTATGTTACATAGAAGGGGTAGTAATTAATGAAAGAAAATAAATTTATGTCAGTTTCATTGGCTAATAAGTCAGTTGTGGAACGAATAACAGATCAAATTACAAATGCAATTATTAATGGAGAATTAAAACCAGGGGATAAAATTCCAACTGAAGTGGAATTATGTGAATCATTTGGTGTAGGAAGAAATTCTGTTCGAGAAGCAATAAAGATTTTAGAAGCCTATGGAGTTTTAGAAATTAAACGTGCAGATGGAACATATATACGCCAAGAGTATGATGATAAAATGCTGTATCCAATACTATATGGAATTATTCTGCAAAAAGATTCTAAAGAGCAAATAGTGGAATTGAGAAAAGTAATTGATGTAGGAATTTTTCAAGAAGCTATAAAAAGAATGACAGAGGAAGATTTTAAGCAGCTGGAAGAGGAATTGCTAAGAATGGAAGAAAAAATTAATAAAAAAATTCCATCACCACAGGAAATGTTTGAAGCTGATGTAAAATTTCATGCAGTTATTGTGGAAATTTTAGATAATCGTCTTTTAGAAAGTATTGGATATTATATAGATAAAATCACAAAATCAAGTCGTATAGTTGCAAATGAATATATTTTGGAACATGGACATCAAGATGATTTTATATCACTTCATAGAGAGATAATTGAAATATTCAGAAAGAAACAAACTGAAAAAATCAGTGAAATTATTGAAAAGCACTATAAATATTGGGAAAAATAGAAAAATAGCCGCGAAAGATAATGCGGCCTGGAAAACGGGCTTTAATTTTAAGTCCGTTTTTATTTTTTAGAAAAAAGGAGAGTAATTATGATTTATAGAAAATTGGAGGAGTTAAAACCTATTCCATTGGAACATTGTATGGGAGGAAAAGGAGTTGTGATGATGGAAAAGCTTTTAAATGCTCCAGAGGAAATGCTTGGAAAAGGAAGAGCATATGTACGTCATACATTAAATCCAGGTGTCAGTATAGGAATGCATACCCATGAGAAAGAAATGGAAACAATGGTTTTAATAGAAGGAAAAGCAAAGCATATTATCAATGGAGAGGTTCAACATTTGAAAAAAGGGGATATTATAGGAGCAATGCCTGGGGATACTCATAGTATAGCTTGCGAAGGGGAAGAACCATTAGTAGTTATAGCTCAAGTATTATATGAATAAAAATTAATTTAGGAGGAAATGATGGAAAATAAAGTATTAATTTCTGTAGCACCAGTTTCTGCTGCTGATAAGTATATAGATCCAAAGAAAATAGCAAGGGATGTAATTGAATGTGCAAAGGCAGGTGCGTCAATGGTTCACCTCCATGTGCGTGATAAATATGGAAACTTAACAACAGACTTATCTGGATTAAAAGAAACAGTAGAATTGATAAGAGCTGAATCAGATATTATTATTCAAGTATCTACAGGGGGAGTATCAAATTTAACTATAAAAGAGCGTTGCACTCCCTTGTATTATGATAAAGTAGAAACTTGTTCCTTAAATGTAGGGTCTACAAATCTTGGAAATGCAGTTTATTGTAATCCTATTCCTGAGGTAAAATACTGTATAGAAGAAATTATAAAAACAGGAAAAACTCCAGAGATAGAAGTATTTGAAATAGGGCATATACATCAGACAGCTGAACTGCGTAAAGAATATAATATGAAGCTGCCGATTTTATTCAGTGTTGTACTTGGACATCCAGGAGAAGCTCCTGCAACACCAGAAGCTTTGATGGCTATGGTAAATTTTATTCCAAAAGATACAATATGGGGGATTACACATGCTCATAGAAAAGATTTTGGAATTATAGCAGGAGCATTAGGATTAGGAGCAAAAACAGTACGTATAGGATTTGAAGATAGTGATTATTTGGATTCAGAAACTAGAGTAGACACTAATGTTCCATTGGTAGAAAAAGTAGTAAAACTTCTTCATGCAATGGATAAGGAAGCAATGACACCATATGAAGCAAGAAAGATGTTGAATATATAGGGGGAAAGTAATGGGAGAAACTACATTAGGAATTGAAGTATTAAATTCATATAAGCCTATAGATGAAAAAAAATTAGATGAGCAGCTTTTAGCTTGTGTAAAGAAAAATAAAAAAAAGATCATTGTTTTAGATGATGATCCTACTGGAGTTCAAACTGTTCATGATGTATTTGTATATACAGACTGGTCGGAAAATAGTATTCGTGAAGGATTTACAGAGGAGGGGAATCTTTTTTATATATTAACTAACTCAAGAGGGTTTACTGTAAATCAAACAATAAAATGTCATAAAGAGATAATTCAAAGAGTAAATAAAATTTCTAAAGAAACTGGCAAAGAATATATGATTATAAGCAGAGGAGATTCTACTTTAAGAGGTCACTATCCTCTTGAAACTCAATTACTTCGTGAGGGATTTGAAGCTGATGGGAAAAAACATCTGGATGGAGAAGTTATATGTCCATTTTTTAAAGAAGGAGGAAGATTTACTATTGGGAATATTCACTATGTAAAAACTGGAAATGTTCTTGTACCAGCAGGGCAGACAGAATTTGCAAAAGATAAAACATTTGGATATACCTCTTCTAATTTATGTGACTATATAGAAGAAAAAACAAATGGAAAATATTCAGCTGAAAAAGTAATCACTATTTCTTTAGAAGAACTTCGTGAAGTTAAAATTGATGAAATAACAAAAAAATTAATGCAGGTAGAAAATTTTGAAAAAATTGTAGTAAATGCAATAGACTATTGTGATTTGAAAGTATTTGTAATAGCTCTTTATAAAGCAATGGAACAGGGAAAAAATTTCATGTTTCGCGTAGCAGCAGCAATTGTAAAAATTATTGGGGGAATTTCTGAGCAGCCACTTCTTACAAGAAAAAAGATGGTAGTAAAAGAAACAAAAAATGGTGGAATTATTGTAGTAGGTTCACATACACAAAAGACAACAAGTCAGGTAGAGGAATTGAAAAAATTAAAAGATCTTGTTTTTATAGAATTTAATTCTGATTTGGTACTTAATGAAGAAGCTTTTCAAAAAGAGATAGAAAACACCTTAAAAATGGAAGAGGAATTAATTACTTCTGGAAAAACAGTTGTAGTATATACAAAAAGAAAATTGTTAGTCATAGAAAACGATACTAAAGAAGAAGCGCTTCTTCGTTCTGTGAAAATTTCAGATGCAGTTCAGTCTTTAGTTGGAAAGCTTCAAGTAATACCAGCTTTTGTGATAGCTAAGGGGGGAATAACTTCCAGTGATGTTGGTACAAAGGCTCTTAAAGTAAAAAGGGCAAATGTGTTAGGACAGATTTGTCCAGGCATACCAGTATGGCAGACAGGAGAAGAAAGTAAATTTCCAATGATACCATATATTATTTTTCCAGGAAATGTAGGAGAAGCTTCAACATTAAAAGAGGCAGTAGAAATTTTATTAAATAATGAGTAGGAGGATGAAATGCCTTATAATTATAAAGAATTAGGCTTGGTAAATACTAAAGAAATGTTTAAAAAAGCTAATGAAAATGGATATGCAGTTCCAGCTTTTAATTTTAACAACTTAGAACAGATTTTGGCAATAATAGAAGCTTGTGCAGAAATGGGGTCACCAGTAATACTTCAATGTTCAAAAGAAGTTATAGAATATTTAGGAATTAATATGATACCTTTGATTGCAAAAGGAGCAGTTGATTATGTAAAGACATCAGGAGCAGAGATTCCAGTAGCACTGCAATTAGACCATGGTTCAAACTTTGAAATTATTAGAAAGTGTATAGATAATGGTTTTTCTTCTGTAATGTTTGATGGCTCACATTATCCTTTTGCTGAAAATGTAATAAAAACTAAAGAAATTGTAGAATATGCCCATGGAAAAAATGTAACAGTAGAAGCTGAACTTGGAGTATTAGCAGGGGTAGAGGAAGGGAAAAAAGTAGAAAAACATGAATTTACCTCTCCAGATGAAGCAGAAGATTTTATTAAACAGACAGGAGTTGATTCTCTTGCAATTGCTATTGGAACTTCTCATGGAGCTCATAAATTTAAGCCAGGGGATAACCCTAAATTAAAATTGGACGTATTGGCAGAGATAGAAAGAAGAATATCAGGTTTTCCAATAGTACTTCATGGTTCTTCAGCAGTTCCAAAACAATATATTGAAATGATAAGACAATATGGAGGAATGATAAAAGATGCTGTAGGGATACCAGACTCAGAATTAAGAAAAGCTACAAAGTCAACAGTTGCAAAAATTAATGTCAGTACAGATGGTTCTCTTGCTTTTACAGGAGCATTGAGAAAAGCTTTAGCAGAAAAACCTGAAGAATTTGACTTGAAAAAATATTTAGGTGCAGCTAGGGAAGAAATGAAAGTTTACTATAAGACAAAAATTGTTGATGTATTTGGTTCCGATGGAGCATATAAAAAAGCAATAATATAAAAAATTATAACCTATGTACTTTAAGATAAAAATTAAGGCAGCATAGGTTTTTCTAATTTCCTTGATATTAGACTGAAGTAGGTGAAAAAAATAAAAAAAATGAAAGGTAAATTACCTAAATTTGTGAAAAATTATAATATTTTACTTTGCTTTTATATAAATTATAGTTTATAATTAAAATAAAATCATTTAAATAAGAGGGGAAAACTATGAAGAAAAAAATACTAAATTATTTGGATGGAAATTATGAAAGCTTCAGTAAAAGTTTTAAAAAAATAGCTGATTATATTAAATATAATCAAAGTATAATATCTTTTATTTCAATAAATCAATTAGCTATAGAAACTGAAACAAGTCCAGCAACAATCACAAGATTTTCAAAAAATCTTGGATTTAAAGGATATCCAGATTTTCAAAAAATATTTCAAAAAGAAGTAGAAAAAGAAACATCATATATGAAAGGTCTTAAAAATAGTATAGGAGAGGCTGCTACAGGAAGTAATATAATTAAAGATATTATAGATACTAATATAGAACTTCTTCAGGAAATGGATATAGTTGAATTAGAAAAATCTTTGGATCAAGCTGTTGAGTGGATAAAAAACAGCAGAAAATTGTATGTATTAGGAGCTAGAGGATCATATGCTCTTGCATATTATCTTTATTTTATGCTGAAAGAATTTAGAGAAGGTGTAGAATTGATGATATCAGGTGCTTCGGATTTTACAGATAAACTTCTCTATTCACAAAAAGAAGATTTATTATTTACAATATCTTTTCACCCATATACAAACTTTACTTGCCAAGTAACAGAATTTTTTAAAGAGCATGGAAATAAAGTAATAACAGTGACAGATAAAAAGGATTCTACACTGGGAAATATATCAGATCTTGTTTTAACAACAAAGAATGGGGAAAAAGCATATACTTTTGTTCCAGGTATAGTTCTGATTAATGCACTTTTAGTAAAACTTGGAATGGAAGATAAAGAAAATGTTATGGATAGATTCGATAAATTAAAGGAAATAACTGACAGATTTAATATATATATAGATAAGTAGTAGATATGATTAAATAACTAAATCTACTAAGCTTGAAATGAGAGTAGGAAAAACACTTCAAGTAGAAAAAATATATTAAAGGATATTCTTTTGATACCAGAGAAAGAAATTGAACTTGGAACTTATACAGATATAGGAGAGTGAAAATGAAAAGAGTAGGATTTATTGGCTGTGGAAATATGGGAGAAGCTTTTCTAAAAGGAATAATCAATTCTCTTATGGTAGAAATAAGCAACATAAGTGTTTATGATTTGGCAAAAGGAAAGGAAATAGAAAGTAAGTATGGAGTTAAGGCTCTTGAAGGGGAACTAGATTTAGTTCATAATAGTGATATAATATTTTTAGCAGTGAAGCCTAATATTTATTTCGATGTAATTGATAAAATCAAAGATAGTATCAATAGCAGTAAGATATTAGTAGCAATGGCACCTGGGATAACTATGGAAGATATTCTTGAAGAAACTGAAAATAGAAACAGTAAAATAGTTAGAACTATGCCTAATCTTCCTTTGATGGTGCAGGAAGGATGTATTGCTTATTCATTTAATGAAAATCTTGAAGATGAAGAAAAAGTTTTTTTTAAAGAACTTTTTGAAAAAATTGGTATGGCAATAGAGATTAAAGAAGAACTTTTTGATGCAGTAATAGGAGCTTCAGGTTCATCACCAGCTTTTATGTTTATGTTTATAGAAGCTCTTGCAGATGCAGTAGTTTTAGAAGGACTTCCTAGAGCAGCAGCTTATAAATTAGTGGGACAGACTCTTATAGGCTGTGGAAAACTTTTCCTTGAAAGTGGAAAACACCCAGGAGAATTAAAAGATAATGTTTGTTCTCCAGGTGGAACAACAATAGTTGGAGTAAAATCATTGGAAGAAAATGGGTTTAGAGGTGCTGTAATAAAAGCAGTTATTGAAACTATAAATAAATCTAAGGAAATGAGCAAAAAAGATAAATAGATTTATAGGAAATATTGAGCCTATATAACTTTAGAAATAAAAATTCTAAAAAGAGAATTATTGAATGAATGGTTCTCTTTTTTTGTTTGTGTAAAAAAATTGCTACAGTATAGGAAAAATTACTTATTTGGTATATTTAACCTTAGATATTATAACAAATTTTTTCTAATTTTATGAACAAACTATCAATAAAAAATTATTTAGGCTATTTTTTCTATAGATGCCTCTAAGTGATAATAGGAATAATTATATATAAATAATAATTTGACAATTCTTAAGAAGACACGATATACTAGAATATAAAACTAGAAAAAGGAGAGAGAAAAGTGAAAAACAGAAACATAGCTTTATGCATAATCTTAACACTTGTAACTTGTGGAATTTATAGTTTATTTTGGAATGTTAACTTAAACAATGATTTTGCAGAACATAATGGGAAAGAAAAAAATGGATGGATGATGATACTTTTGAGTATAATCACATGTGGAATTTATTATTTTGTATGGATATACAGAATGGGAGAAGAGATAGAAAAAGCTGGTGGAAAAAATGAAGGAATAGCTTATTTATTATTAAGCCTTTTTGGTTTTGGAATAGTAGCTATGGCTCTTATTCAGCATCAGGAAAATGAATTATGTCCAAAAATAGAGAACTTATAGTAGTAATATTAATTGGTGCAGTTATAAGTTTTATAGCAGTAATTTTTTTAAATAAAAGTATCTGTCTTTTTATTAATATATTTGGACTGCCATGTCCAGCTTGTGGAATGACAAGAGCATATATCTCTCTTGTCCATTTAGATACAAAGAAAGCATTTTATTATCACCCACTTTTTTGGAGTGTGCCACTTATTCTGTTAGGATATAAAAATAAAAAACTTATATATATAATAGGAATTATTTTTATAATTGTTTGGGTAATAAGAATGTATCTTTATTTTCCAGATAGAGAGCCTATGAAATTCAATGACAGAGCTATTTATGTGAGAGTATTTACCACAATAAAAAATATAAAAAAACAAATTAGTATAGAGTAGATATATAATTTTAGAATTTTTCCAGTAGAAAGGGTTGTTATTAATTTTGTTTATAAAACATAGAAGACAGGTGAAGATTTACAACAATGGAACTGTTTTTTACGTTTTATTTACTTCATTAATTATATGCCCTTTCTAATTTCCAAATTTTTAAAATTTAGCCTAGATTCTTTATCATCTGTTTTTTTATTTTTCTCTCATTAGTAGCATCATTTTTTTAGTAAGTGCTTTAGTTGCTTTAATATCTTCTAAAGAGTCATGAGCTTTTAATTCTATTCCAAAGTGATTACACCATGTTTCAAGTTTATTGTCTTTAAGTACAGGGATTTTTTTTAAAAGTTGCAGTGCTGCAATCCATTGAAGTGGATCCAGTGTCGTTGCCTGAATATAGCTGAAAAGATATTTTTCTCCATTTCTTCTTAAAAACCTGTTTATAACATCTATATCAAATCTGACATTGTACCCTCCAACAAGAAATTTATCTTCTTTATTGTATTTATCAATATGCTTATTTAAAATTTTCATAAATTTTCTAAAGACTACCTCTTCAGAATCATATTTTTCAATTTCTTCTCTAGTTCTTCCTTGAATTTTTAAAGCCTCATCTGTAACTTCAGACCCAGGGAAAGGTTTTACATAAAAATTAAATTCTTCAGCCACTTCTTTTCCAATTTGAACAATTCCTGAAAGTTGAATGAGTGCAGATTTTTCAGTTATTCCCCCAGTTTCAGTATCTATAAAAAGTATCTTCATAAAAATTCTCCCTTAAATATTTAATAATATTATTTCTATTACTATTATAACATAAATATTTTATATAAAAAAACCTCTTTATAAATATGAAAAAATTATAAATAAAATATTATTTAAAAGATTTTAGAGTATTTTTTATTTGTTAGAGATATAAAAAAGATAAATATTTACTTAATGGAAAATTTTTCATAGGCTGAAAGTATATTAGCTATCTGCATTTTTATTCCCACAATAATAGCTGATTCATCAATATTAAATTTATCATTGTGGAGAGGAGCTGTTATTTTCTTTTCTTTGTTTCCAACTCCTAAATTGAAAAAAGCTCCAGGTATTTTTTCAAGGAAATAAGCAAAATCTTCTACTCCCATATCAGGAAGAGCTTTTATTTTTACTTTATCCACTCCTAAAATATTTTCTCCATTGGTTTTGATTAAGTCAACATATTCATCATGATTTATAAGGGCATTGTAGCTGTCACGATAAAAAACTTCCCCTTTAGCTTCATAGGCAGCACTTACCATCTCAACTATAGAATTAATTCTTTTTTTAGCCTTATCTCTAACAGAATTAGAAAGACTTCTCATGGTACCACAGCAGAAAGCTTCCTGTGCTACTATATTTTCTTTTGTACCACTTTGCATAGTTCCAAAAGTCAATACAAGAGAATCTCTTGAATCAATGTTTCTGCTGACAATAGTCTGTAATGCTGTGATGACATAAGCAGCTGTTACAACTGCATCAACTCCTCCACTGGGATAAGCTCCATGACAGCTTTTTCCTTTTATTTTTATATTTACATCTGTAGCTGAGGCATTCATTGCTCCATATTTAACAGCTATTTTTCCTGCTTCTGTAGAAGGGTCTACATGTAAACCGAATATACAATTGACACCTTCAAGTACTCCATCTTCTATCATGGGAACAGCTCCACCAGTTGTTTCTTCAGCAGGCTGAAATATAAATCTTACATTGCATGGGAGTTCTTCTTTTTTAGCAGCTAAAATCTTAGCTGTACCTAAAAGAATGGAAGTATGAACATCATGACCACAGGCATGCATTTTCCCTATATTTTTTGATGAATATTCACATTCTGTATTTTCGAGAATAGGAAGAGCGTCAATATCAGCTCTTAATGCTATTGTGATATTGCTGTTTTTACCTTTAAGATCAGCAACTATTCCACTTTTTCCAATACCTGTCTTATATGGAATTTTTATTTCATCAAGATATTTGCATATTATTCCAGTAGTTTCAGGCAAATTAAAATCAAGTTCAGGGTGCTGATGAAGCTCTCTTCTCACATTTATGAACCACTGTTCACAGTTTTCTATGCCATTAAAAAAAATATTTTGTAAATTCATTTTTATCCTCCAATATTGATATAATAAAAAAATCACAGCTATGAGAGCTGTGATAAAAATTTCTGACAATAAAAAAACATCAAAAAAAATCTATTTCCAGACAGCACTCCATTGATAAAAACCAATGACAGCAGTATAAATATTCTTCATACTGCCAACAAAGATATCAGGCGATATCTCCATTTCGGCAAAGTTCCCTTTCAAAATACCTCGCAGTCTGCCAGACTAAGTATTTTTACTGATGTTCCATGCACCTCTATCAAAATTATTTAAACTATATTTAAAAAAGTATATAGTAATTTATGAAAAAATAATAATATATTTTTTGTATTTTAAAAATATATATTTTGAATTATTAAATTTTTAAATTGTGTTGTAAAATTTCACTTAAATAAATAAACAGATTGAGGAGCAATTGACAAGAGTAACTATAAGGAGCCAGCCAGCTATGAGATATAGTAAAAGGGGAGATTGCCGAAATTTTGGTTTTGTGAGGCAGACAAATCAATTTTGGGAATGCAGATAACATCTGTATAACTGTCATTGAATATTCAATGTTGTGCTTTCTGTGAGTCTTTTTTCTAATGGAAAATTTTAATAATTTTATTTTAATTTTTTTGTGATGAATATTGACCAGCAGACTGCAATCTGCTGGTTTTTTTATTACAAAATATTTCAAAAGGAGATTTTTTTATGAGAGTAGTATTAAAGTATGGTGGTTCAAGTGTAGCAACAATAGAAAAAATAAAAGCAATTTCTGGGTATATTAGCAAGTTGAAGAAGGAAAAGTATGATGAAATTGTTGTTGTTGCTTCAGCAATGGGAAAGACAACAGATACTTTGATAAAGATGGCAAATGAAATTTCTTCTAGTCCTAATCAGAGGGAACTGGATTCTCTTCTTTCAACTGGAGAACAGCAGACAGTCACACTTCTTTCAATAGCATTAAATGCCAAGGGAGAAAAGGCAGTATCTCTTACTGGGACACAAGCTAATGTAAAAACAATGGGAATACATACAAAGAGCAAGATAAAAAGCATAGAGGTAGAGAGAATAGAAAGTTATCTAAAAGAGGGGAAGATAGTTATAGTAACGGGATTTCAAGGAGTTAATGAAAATGGAGATATAACAACATTGGGAAGAGGAGGCTCAGATACAAGTGCAGTGGCATTAGCTGCTGCTTTAAAATGTGAATGTAGAATATATACTGATGTAGAGGGAATATATAGTGTAGATCCAAGAATATATAAAAATGCAAAATTACTGGATAAGATTTCATATGAGGAGATGATGGAAATGGCACATCTTGGTGCAGGAGTTATGGAAACAAGAGCAGTAGAATTAGGAAAAAAATTTAATATACCAATTTTTGTAGGAAGAAGTTTAAGTGAAGCAGGAGGAACATATATCATGGAGAGAGATAGTGCTTTAGAAGAAAAATTAGTAACTGGTTTGAGTGTAGCAAATGAAATAATTGTAACTACAATTTCAAATATAGAATATTCATCAAAGAAAATAGCAGATATATTTTCAACGATAAACAGTTGTGGATTGAATATAAATATGATTACACAAAATATAAACAGAAATAGAAAAACAGATATATCATTCAGCTGTACTCTTGGGGAGAAATATCTGCTAGATCAGGTAGTGAAGCAAATAAAAAGTAAATATCCAGAAATAGAAATAGAATATGAAGATAATCTAGGTATGATATCAGTTGTAGGAATTGGAATGATAAATAATTCAGGAATTGCAGGAAGATTTTTTTCAGCACTAAGTAATGCTGGAGTGGAATTTTATCAGGTAACTACTTCTGAAATAAGTATATCATGCAGTGTAGATAGAAATTTAATAAATAGAGCAGTAGAGTCAGCTGCTATAGAATTTGGACTTTAGGAGGAAATAATGAAAATTGCCATAGTGGGAGCTACTGGATTAGTAGGAAGAACATTTTTAAAAGTACTGGAAGAAAGAAATTTCAATCTAACAGAGCTTTTCCTTTTTGCTTCAAAGAGAAGTGTAGGAAATAAAGTAAGGTTTAAAGATAAAGAGTATACAGTGGAAGAACTTACAGAAAATAGTTTTGATAGAGATATAGATATTGCATTATTTTCTGCTGGTGGAGATGTAAGTAAAAAGTTTACTCCAATAGCAGTGGAGAAAGGAGTATTAGTTATAGATAATTCATCTGCATGGAGAATGGAAAGTGGAGTTCCTCTTATAGTGCCAGAAGTGAACTCAGAAATAGCTTTTAAAAATAGAGGGATAATAGCAAATCCTAATTGTTCAACTATTCAATGTATGCTGCCTTTGAAAGCATTGGAAGAAAAATATGGGTTGAAAAGAGTTATTTATAGTACTTATCAAGCAGTATCTGGAAGTGGATATAAAGGAATTGAAGATTTGGAAAATGGACTTAGAGGGGAAAAACCAAAAACTTATCCTCATTCAATAGTTAACAACTGTCTTCCTCATATTGATAAATTTTTAGAAAATGGATATACAAAAGAAGAAATAAAAATGATAGAGGAAACAAGAAAAATATTAGGGATTCCAGATCTTCCTGTAACAGCTACATGTGTAAGAGTACCAGTGATAAATTCACATTCTGTTTCTGTTACAGTAGAATTAGAAAAAGATTTCACTTTAAAAGAGATAAAAGAGGTTTTAGGAAGTTTTGATGGAATAATACTTGTAGACGATATAAATTTCAATAAATATCCTCTGGCTACTGATGCTACTGGTCAGGATAAAGTACTGGTAGGAAGAGTAAGAAGAGATTTTAGTACAGAAAAAGGGATAAATTTATGGGTAGTTGCTGACAATATAAGAAAAGGGGCAGCAACAAATGCTGTTCAAATAGCAGAACTTTTTAGAGAAATATAACATAGGAGGAAATAAATGAGATTATTTACAGGATCAGGAGTTGCTCTTATAACTCCGTTTGATGAAAATAATGAAATAAATTATTCAAGACTTAGAGAAATACTTGAATTTCATGTAATAAACCATACAGATGCAATAATCGTGTCAGGAACTACAGGAGAAGGAAGTACTCTTACTGATGAAGAAAAAATTTCATTAATGGAGTTTACAGTGGAAATAATAAATAATAGAATACCTGTGATAGCAGGAACTGGTTCAAATAATACTAAAAATGCTGTGGAGTTTAGTAAAAGAGCAGAAAGAACTGGAGTAAATGGACTTTTAGTAGTTACTCCATACTATAATAAAGGGAATGAAAATGGAATATATGAACACTATAAAGCAATAGCAGAAGCAGTAAAAATTCCTATCATTCTATATAATGTTCCTTCAAGAACAGGGGTAAATCTCTCTATTTCACTTTTGAAAAAATTGGCACAAATAGAAAATATAACAGCTTTAAAAGAAGCCAGTGGAAATATATCATATGTTGCAGAAGTCGCAAGAGAGGTGCCGAAACTTGATATTTATTCAGGAAATGATGATATGGTTGTTCCAGTTCTTTCTTTGGGTGGAAAAGGAGTAATTTCTGTATCAGCAAATATAATTCCCGATATAAATCATGAAATGGTAGTTTCATTTTTAAATGGAGATATGGAGAAAGCCAGAGAATTGCAACTGAAATATAATGATCTTGTAAATGCTCTATTTCTTGAAACAAATCCAGTTCCAATAAAAGAAGCTATGAATTTTCTAGGATATGAAGTAGGAAATTGCAGACTTCCATTGGGAATGATGGAGGAATCAAATAGAGCAAAATTAAAAGATATACTTATTGCTCATGAGGTGACAGGATGGAAATAATAATACATGGAACTGGAGTAATGGGAAAATTGATAAAGGAAACAGTAGAAAACAATAAGAATATGAGAGTAACAGGTTTTGCAGATGAACTCACTGTTGAAACTGGAGATGTAATAATAGATTTTTCTCATTATTCAAGATTGGATTCTCTTTTAGATTATTCCAAAAATAAAAAAATACCTTTGGTTATTGCAACTACTGGATATTCAGATGAAACATTGAAGAAAATAAAAAAAACAGCTGAAGTGATTCCTGTGCTTCTTTCTTCAAATATGTCTTTGGGAGTAAATCTTTTGAATGATATTCTTGAGAGAATAGTTCCAGTACTTTATGAAAATTATGATATAGAAGTAGTAGAAAAACATCATAATAAGAAAGTGGATTCACCAAGTGGAACGGCTAAAACTTTAGTTGAAACTATAGAAAAAAGTTGTCCTGAAAATATGAGAGAGCAGTATGGGAGAGAAGGAAACAGCAAAAGAGAAAAATATGAAATAGGAATTCATTCTTTAAGAGGAGGAACTATTGTTGGAGAACACTCAGTTCTTTTTTGTGGAGAAGATGAAATTATAGAGATAAAACATACAGCAATGTCTAAAAAGATATTTGTTGTTGGAGCATTAAAAGCAGCTGAATTTCTTATTGGAAAAGAAGCAGGGCTATATACTATGAAAGATATTTTTGGAAATTAGGAGGAAATATGATAAACTTAAATACAGCAGAAGAAATAATAGCATTTATAAAAAATTCACAAAAAAGAACACCTGTAAAGGCATATATAAATGGAGATATGGCTAATATTGAAACTTCAGCTAAAATCTTTAGAGGAAATGGTTCGTATATACTGATAGGAGAATCAGATGAAATAAACAGAGTATTGGAAAAATATAGAGATAATATAACAGATTTCTATATAGAAAATGATAGAAGAAATTCAGGAGTACCAACTTTAGATTATAGAAATATAAATGCAAGAATAGAGCCAGGAGCTATTATAAGAGATAAAGTAACTATAGGAAATAATGCTGTCATTATGATGGGAGCAGTAATAAATATAGGAGCAGTAATTGGAGATAATACTATGATAGATATGGGAGCAGTTCTTGGAGGTAGAGCTACAGTTGGAAAAAACTGTCATATAGGAGCAGGAGCAGTTCTTGCTGGAGTTGTAGAACCACCATCAGCTAAGCCAGTAGTAGTTGAAGATGGAGTTCTTGTAGGAGCTAATGCTGTAATTATAGAAGGAGTGAAAATAGGTACAGGAGCAGTGGTAGGAGCAGGAGCAGTAGTTATTGAAGATGTTCCAGCAGGTGCAGTTGTTATAGGAAATCCTGCCAGAATAGTAAAAAATGTAGATGAAAAAACATTAGAAAAGACACAGTTGGTAGATGATTTGAGAAAATAGGAGGATAAAATGGAAATAAACAGAGAAGTGTTAAAACTTGAATACTCTCTTATCAGAGCTCTTAATGAAGAATCAAGGAAATATTCAAATGCAATAGATCTCACAATAGGAGAGCCAGATATACCTTCTCCCAAAGAACTTATAACAGAAGCATTAAAATATGGGGCAGAGCATCAGTTAAGATATCCTCCTACTGGTGGTGGAGAAAAAATCAGAACATTGGTAGCAGATTATTATAATAGAAAATATGGTTCTAGTTATGTAATGGATAATGTTATTATAAATGTTGGAGCCTCAGAAGCTTTGTCTTCATGTTTGAGAACCATTTTAAATTCTGGAGATGAGGTAATAATACCAGCACCTTTCTATCCTGGATATCCTTCAATGGTAAATTTATGTTATGCTAAGAGTATTTTTATGGATACAACAAAAACAGATTTTAAAATAACATCAAAATTATTAGAGGAAAATTATTCTGATAAAACTAAGGCTATTCTCTTAAGCAATCCATGTAATCCTACAGGGAATGTATTAACTTTGGAGGAAATGGAAGTAATAGCAGATTTTGTGGAGAAGAGAGATATATTTCTTATAGCAGATGAAATATACAGTGAACTTTCATTTTATAATTTTTATTCTTTTAGTTCCTTTGAGAAAATAAAAGATAAAGTTATTATAATAAATGGATTTTCAAAATCTCATTCAATGACAGGATGGAGAATAGGATATACTATTTTTCCCTTAGAATACAGAAGATATTTCTTGAATACCACTTTATATACACTGAGCTCTCCAATGGCTTTATCTATTGCAGCAGCAGAGATTGCACTGGAAAAATTTGAAGATAGAAAAGAACTTATGAATATATATAAAAAAAGAGCTGTATATATGAAAGATGCTCTGACAGAACTGGGATTTAAAGTAGTTGAGCCTAAAGGAGCTTTTTATATATTTGCAGATTATTCAAAAATTTCAAAATTAAATTCTTTTGATTTTGCAATGGATATGCTGAAAAAAGTACAAACAGCAGTAGTGCCAGGAATATCTTTTGGAACGGAAAAATGTTTTAGAATATCTCTTACAGTAGATATATCTAAGTTGAAAGAAGCAGTAGAAAGAATAGAAGAATATGTGGAAAAATATAAAAATTAAGCTTAAATAAAAAGATTTGTTGGTAGATGAAAAAATAAACTTAAAATTACTGTAGGTATAGTAATAAAAATAAAAAAATAATTAAAGCTATGCTATATTTGGTGTTGATATTAGAGTATCAACACCTATTTTTTTAATATTCAATATCTAGCTTTTTCATTTTTGCGTAAAGACGACTTCTGTCTATTTTAAGAAGTTTTGCAGCTTTGGATTTATTTCCTTTTGTAATTTTTAAAGCTTCAATAATAGCATTTTTTTCATTGGACATTGTAAGTTTTTTTAAGGAAGTTTCTTCTGAAAATGAGTCAAATGAGATTTTTTCTAAGTCACTGTTTTGTAAATTTTCAAGGAAAAAATCAAAATCATTTAATGTAAGAGTACCATAATGAGCTAAAATAGAAGCTCTATACATAACATGTTGTAATTCTCTTATATTTCCAGGCCATGAATAATCCATAAATTTTTCAATTACCTCTTTACTTATTTCTGATATGGCATAACCATATTCATCATTTATTTTTTTTCTAAAGAAATCACATAATAAAGGAATGTCTTCCACACGTTCTCTTAAAGGAGGAATTTTTATTTCTAAAGCATTCATTCTATAATAAAGATCTTTTCTAAATTTATTTTCATTAACCAAAGCTATCATATTTTTATTTGTACAACCTATAATTCTTGTACTTATTTTTATTGGCTTTAACCCTCCTATTTTTTCAATTTCCTTTTCTTGCAGTATTCTTAATAATTTAGACTGTAAAATCAAAGGCATTTCTCCAATCTCGTCTAGTAATATAGTACCATTATCAGCAAGTTGAAATTTTCCTATTTTTCCATTTTTTAATGCTCCTGAAAATGCTCCTGGTTCATAACCAAATAATTCGGACTCCAAAAGTTCTTTTGGGATAGCAGCACAATTTATTTTTACAAAGTTTTCATTATATCTACGGCATAATTGATGAAAAGCATTTGCAATGACTTCTTTTCCAGTACCAGTTTCTCCAGTTATTAATACTGGGATATCAGTATCTGCATATTTTTCAATAGTTGCTTTTATTTGCATCATGGCATTTGATTTTCCTATTATTTGATCTAGTGAATACATAGGATTTTTTTTATTATCTAAGTATTGTTTATAAAGCTTAGCCTTATGAATTAAATTTTCTATCTCATCTTTTGTATCTACTCCATATGATGAACTATGTGGAATGGACATACCTAGAGCCCCTATTATTTTATTGTTTTCATATATTGGAAATTTATTTGTTATAAGAGAAAAGGTTTTGCCAGTTTTTAAATTTTTTGCAAGAAAAATATCTCCAATACGCTCTTTACCTGTTTCTATAATTTCATCTAGCAAAGTATTGGGAAGATATTTCTTTACATTTTTTCCTATTACTTCTTCCTGGGTAGCTCCTATTAGATCAGTATAAACTTTATTCATATAGACAATATTAAGGTCTAAATCAATGATTACACAGTTGGGCATAGCTTCTAAAGCATAATGTAGTAAATTATCTAAAATCACTTTTTTCACTTTTTTCTCCTTTATTATAAAATCAACATAAATTTAAGTTATTATATCATTAAAATGTAGAAGATATATGTTCAAAAATAATGTTTTATGATTAAAATGTATCGAAAACACTACATTGTATGAAATTGTAGTGTTAATGCTACATTTTTTTTACTTAAAATTTTCGTGAATTAAGGGATTTATTGGAAATTGAGATTTGGCACATTTCTTGCTTTATATAAAATGTAATAAAGAAAGGAGGAGGATTTAGTTGAAGAAAAAGTTATTGATGTCACCTGAAGAAGCTGTAGAGCTTATAAAAGATGGTGATGTTGTTGCAACTGGTGGTTTTATAGGAACAGGACTTCCAGAAATTATATCATCAGCTTTAGAAGAAAAATATAAAAAAAGTGGATTTCCAAAGGATTTGACTCTTGTTTTTGCTGCTGGACAAGGAAGTAAAAATGGAGATGGAAATGATCACTTTGCTCACAAAGGATTAATAAAAAGAGTTATTGGGGGGCATTGGGCCAAATGTCCAAAAATGGGAGAAATGGCTAATAACAATGAGATTGAAGCATATAATTTTCCTCAGGGAGTAATATGCCAGATGTATAGGGATATAAGTATTCAGCAGAAATTCACTTTATCTAAGATAGGTCTTTACACATTTGTAGATCCTAGAATATCAGGGGGAAAGTTAAATAGTGTTACAACAGAGGACATGGTAAAAGTGGTAAACATTGAGGGGAATGAAATGCTTCTTTATAAGCATGTACCTATTGATATCTGTCTTTTGAAAGGAACATATGCAGATGAAAAGGGGAATATCAGTTTTGAAAAAGAGCCATTAGTTCTTGATGCTACTTCGTTAGCTCAAGCATGCAAAGCTTCTGGAGGGAAAGTATTAGTACAGGTAGAAAAAATTGTAAAAAATAATACATTGGATCCTAAGCTTGTAAAAGTTCCTGGAATTTATGTAGATGGAGTAGTACTGGGAGATGAAAAAACTAATTGCCAATCTCTTGGGATACCTTTTGATCCATCATTATGTGGTGAAAAAAATGTAGTAATTGATAGAAAAAGTAGCATTGAACTTGATAGTAAAAAAGTAATAGCCAGACGAGCTGCACTTGAATTAAAGAAATGGTCTGTGATTAATTTGGGAATAGGGACTCCTGAATATATATCAAATGTTGCTGTAGAAGAGGAAATAGATGAGTATCTGACTTTTACTATAGAATCTGGAATAGTAGGAGGAATAGCTCTGAAAGATATTCAATTTGGAACTGCTAAAAATCCTGACTCCATAATGGATCATAGACTGCAATTTGATTTTTATGATGGTGGTGGTCTTGATATGGCATATTTAGGACTAGCTGAAGGGGACATGAATGGAAATGTTAATGTAAGTAAATTTGGGCAGTTAATAGCAGGGTGTGGGGGCTTTATAAATATAACACAAAGTGCAAAAAAAGTCTTTTTTTGTGGAACTTTTACTGCTGGGGGATTAAAAACAGAAATTAAAAATGGAAAACTTTCAATATTAACAGAAGGGAAAAAGAAAAAATTTGTAAAAAAAGCAGAACAGATTACATTCAGTGGAGAATATGCTCAAAAGAAAGATCAAGCTGTAATGTTTATTACAGAAAGAGCTGTATTTGAATTAAAAAAAGATGGATTGTATCTTACAGAAATAGCTCCTGGAATAGATCTTAAAAAAGATATACTGGATCAAATGGATTTTACTCCATTAATAAGTAAAAATTTAAAATTGATGGATGAAAGAATATTTTGTCCTGAAACAATGAATCTAGAAGAAAATTTTAAAAGGGAGGATTAATTTATGTTGAAAAAATTTACATCGGCTTGTATAAAAATAGCCAATAATTATTTACCGAATCCATTTTTATTTGCTCTTTTATTAACAGGAATTATATTCTGCATGGGGATTTTTTTGAATAACCAAACACCATTGGAAATGGTAAACCACTGGGGAGGAGGTTTATGGAATTATTTGGGATTCTCAATGCAAATGGTTTTAGCTGTTGTGCTTGGAAACTGTCTGGCAAATACAGAACTTTTTGATAAAGTACTGAGTAAATTGGCTGGAATACCAAAGACACCTAAACAGGCTGTAGCTTTTGCTTCTCTAGTAGCTGGAATAGCATGTCTAATTCAATGGTCATTTGGATTAGTAATAGGTGCTGTATTTGCTAAAAAAATAGCTAAAACTGTAAAGGGAGTGGATTATAGACTGTTAATTGCAGCTTCTTATTCAGTTTATATTTTGACTGTTCTTACAAGTACAATTCCTTTAAAAGCTGCCAGCAATCCAAATGAAATAGTAGTTGTAACAGCTGGGGTATTAAAAGATGTTGTTCCTATGTCATTGACAGCATACAATCCAGTAACTCTTATCACATGTTTGATTATGCTGATAACAATTCCTCTATTGAATGCAGCAATGCATCCAGATCCTGATAAAACAGTGTGCATAGATGCTTCTCTTTTAGATGAAGATACAAAATATGTAGCACCAGACAGATCAAAAATGACACCAGCTGAAAAAATAGAAAACAGCAGAATAATTACATTGCTGATAGTAGCCTTGAGTGTAGTGTATATAGGAAATATTATACATAAGACTGGATTTAATTTAACAATAGATTTGATGAATCTTATTCTCTTTACTTTAGGAATGCTGCTTCATAAAACACCAATAGCTTTTGTAAATGCTGTTATGAATGCTATAAAAAGTGCTACTGGTATTGTAATACAATTTCCATTTTATGCAGGTATAATGGGTATAATGACTGGAGTAAATGCTGATGGAGTATCTTTAGCAAAAATTCTTTCTGATGGAATTGTATCATTTGCTACTCCTGGAACATTTCCACTATTTTCATTCATCAGTGCAGCATTGGTTAATATGTTTGTTCCTTCAGCAGGAGGTCAATGGGGAGTTCAAGCACCAGCTATGTTCCCAGCAGCTCAAGCTCTTGGAGTACGACCAGAACTTACAGTTATGTCATTATGCTGGGGAGATAACTGGACTAACTTAATTCAGCCGTTTTGGGCATTGCCAGCACTTGGAATAGCAAAACTTGGGGTAAGAGATATCATGGGATATCTAGTAGTAATATTTTTATGGACAGGAATAATTTTGTTTTCAATGTTTATGATTTGGGGATATTTACTTGTATAACAATAAAAAAATAGGAGGCTTAAAAAATGAGCAATAAACTTATAATCAACGCAGCAATAACAGGAGCAATTCATATACCAACACAATCTGAGTATCTTCCTATAACTCCAGATGAAATAGCAAAAGAAGCTATAGAAGCATATAAAGCTGGAGCATCAATAGCTCATATTCATGTAAGGAATCCTAAAGATGGAAGTCCTACTCCAGATGTAGAGCTATTTAAAGAAGTATGTGAAAAAGTAAAAAAAGAATGTAATATAATATTATGTTTAACAACTGGAGGAGATCCAACTACTATGACTCTTGAGCAGAGATTAAAACCAGTAATTGATTTAAAACCTGAAATAGCTTCTTTTAATTCAGGATCTATTAACTTTGCTCTTCACCCTTTAGCTGAAAAATTGACAGAGTATAAATTTGATTGGGAAAAGCAGTATCTGCTTAATACAGAAAATAATATTCACAATAATACTTTTAAGTCTATGAGAGAATATTTGGAAGTATTTGAAAAATGTGAATGTAAACCTGAATTTGAAGTATATGATACAGGGCATATAAATAATTTAAGCTATTTAATGAAAAGTGGAAAAATAAAAAAACCTGTAAGCATTCAATATATTTTAGGGGTATTAGGAGGACTTCCAGCATCAGTTGAAAATCTTGTACATCTAGTTGATATGACAGAAAAAGCTTTAGGAAAAGAAAATTTTGTATGGTCAGTTGGAGGAGCAGGAAAACACCAAATGCCTCTTGGAGCAGTAGCAATAGCTATGGGAGGAAATGTTCGTGTAGGATTGGAAGATAGTATATGGTTAGGAAAAGGTATAAAAGCTAAAAGTAATGCAGAACAGGTAGCAAAAATAGCAAGAATAGCAAAAGAGTTAAGCAGAGAAATCGCTACTCCAGATGAAGCTAGAGAAATATTGAAAGTAAAAGGAAATGATAAAACAGCTTTCTAAAATTTGAATATTAAATTTTATTTTCACTCATTCTAAGAAAAGTATATAAAATATAAAAATTTATTTAAAAGAGTTAAAAAAGAGGCTGTTGTATTTCCAATGGCTTAAACTAAAAATACTGAAAAGAAAAAGGACTGTTCAAATAAATGATTAAAAATCATCAATTTGTAACAATCCTTTTTTCTTTAAAGTATTATTTTTTTATTAATCTATTATCTGTTGTTAGATTAGTTACGCCATTTTTCTTAATATTTTCTATAACTATTTCTGTAAGAGCAGGATAATTAGCTACTTCTTTGGCATTGATAAACATATTGTATTCATCTCCACCTACAGCAATGTAGTCATCACTAGCCACTTTGTATGTTTTATTTAAATCAAGAGGAGTTCCATTTTTTAATGTTATATTTTCTACTCTTTTCCCAGCTGGTTTTTTAGGATTAAAAGTAACTGTAGCTCCAGAAAATTGAGGAAATCTTCCATCAGTTTCAGGATATTTGCTGAAGCCATTTTCAAACATATTCCATATTTGTTTTCCAGTAAGTTCTTTTACCACAACATAGTTTCCAAAAGGAAGAACACTGATAATATTTTCAATTGTTATATCTCCTATACCAATAGAGCTTCTTATACTTCCTCCACTTGTGATAGCTATATCAGCCTGACTTTTTTCAAGTATGGCATCTGTAACAAGATTTCCCAGATTAGTTTCACTAGTTCTTACTTTCTCTCTGCTTGCTTCTAAGACTACAGGAGTTTTGCCAATTTTTTCTGATATTATTTTTTGTTGCTGTGCTTTAATATTAGATATTAATTCTGCTATCTTCTTATCTTCTTTAACTATAAATTTTTCATTTAATTCCATTTTTACAGATAAATCTTTTCCACTATTTACTTCATCTTTTGATAAAAGAATAGGATAGATAGATTTTTCTCCATAAGCAAGCTCATCAAAATCTATCTTTACAATACCAATATTTTTATCATACTCACCAGTTTGTACAATAGTTACACCATTGACTACAGTTTTGTTTTTAAGAACTGTATGACTATGTCCATCAATAATAAGATTAATTTCTGGAACAGATTCAGCTAATCCTACACTCTGCCATTCATATTTAGTAGAAGGATCATCACCAAGATGTGTGACAGCAATAATAAATTGAACACCTTTCTTCCTTAATTCTTCAGTTGTTTTTTTTGCAGTATCTATAGGGTCTGCAAAAATTAGATTTTTAACTATTTGTGGATTAGCCTTATATACAGTTTCTGGTGTAGTTAGACCAAATATTCCTACTTTGACACCTCTTATTTTTCTTATAATATACTTTGTTCCAATAGGGTTTCCATCTTTGGTTAATACATTAGTTGTAAGAAATTTAAAATCTGCCATATTTTCTAGTTTTAATAGTTGCTCCATTCCATAATTAAAATCATGGTTTCCTAAAGCTATAGCATCAAGACCCATTTCATTTGAGAGATTTATCATAGATTCTCCTTTTTCAAGTGTAGCAAAAGTAGTTCCATGAATATTATCCCCTGCATCTAAATAAAGAACATTTTCTTTTCCAAAGACTTCTCTATATTTATTGATTATAGAAGCGACTTTAGGATACCCCATTCCATCATATTTTCCTTCTTCAGCTCTTCCATGAACATCATTTAGATGAATAACAACAAGTTCATATTTATTGTTTGGATTAGACTGAATATTACTGCAACCAGCCAATAAAAAAATAATGGTTATAAAAGAAAATACTAATTTTTTAAGTTTCATAATCTTCCTCCCAAGAAGTTCATATTTTTATTTGTTAAAGAATTCCTTCCATTTATCAGCTTTAAAGCCAATTAAAACTCCGTCATCAGTTACAACTAAAGGTCTTTTTACAAGCATACCATTTGTAGCAAGTATTTTAATCATTTCATCATCAGTAGCTGAAGCAGTTTTTTCTTTTAAATTCATTTCTCTATAGAGCATACCACTAGTATTAAAGAATTTTTTTACAGGAAGTCCACTTAGCTTTATATATTTTTTTAACTCTTCCTCTTTTGGATTATCCTCAACAATATGTCTACTCGTAAATTTTATATTATTTTCTTCAAGCCATTTTCTAGCATTGATACAAGTGCTACATTTAGGATAGTTGATAAATAGTACTGACATAATTTTTCCTCCTTAAAAATATATTTTATTTACTATTATACAATAAAATTTAATATTATTATATAGATATTATTTAAAGAAACCATATAAAAATAGTAAAAATTATATATGAATTTTATACTGAAAAAATAGTCTTGTAATATTACTATATTGACATGTACTAAAAATATTGATATAATTTTTGTTAGTACACTTATTAATCATTAAGTATAAAATATAAACTTAAAGGTATTAATATAGAGGCTTTATGTATAGTGGTATAAATTTTTTTAGGAGGAAAAGATGTATAAAAAGAAAGATGTCATATTAACAGGATTTGCTTTATTTGCAATGCTGTTTGGAGCTGGAAACTTGATATTTCCACCAGTAGTAGGATTTACCAATGGAGATAATTGGATAGTTTCAGCTATAGGATTTATATTAACTGGAGCTGGATTTCCACTTTTAGCAATAATAGCAGCAGCAGTTGCAGGGAAAGATCTCGATAGTTTTGCAACAAGAGTTTCACCTCTTTTTAGTAAAATATTTAATATAGCACTTATTTTGTCTATTGGGCCTCTTTTGGCTCTGCCAAGAACAGGAGCTACAGCTTTTGAAATGATGGTTCCTCAAAATATAGAAAATTTCCAAATATATAAATTTGGTTTTTTAACAATATTTTTTGCAGTAACTATTCTATTTTCCCTAAAGTCAAGCAAAGTAGTAGATAGAGTAGGGGCAATTCTTACTCCAATACTTCTTATAGTTTTGGCAATAATAATATTTAAAGGGGTATTTTCTCCAATAGGAGAACCTAAAATTATGGGAGCAGCAACACCATTTAAGTATGGATTTCTCAATGGATATCAGACAATGGATACTCTTGCAGCAATAGTCTTTTCAGAAATCATATTGAAGTCAATAAGAAAAGGAAGAAATATCAGTGAAAAGGCAGAGTTTTCATTTTTAATAAAAGCAAGTTTTATAGCTATTGGAGGTCTTACAATAGTATATGGAGGGCTTGTATATATTGGTGGAACTGCAACTGGAGTATTGACACAGGGAATAGGAAGTACAGAACTTCTTTCTACTGTAGTAACTCTTCTTTTAGGAAAAATAGGTAAAGTTGTACTTGGAATATGTGTAGCTGGAGCTTGTCTTACTACTGCTATTGGACTTACAGCAACAGTTGGGGATTATTTCAGTGAGCTTTTGAAAATAGCATATGAGAAGGTAGTGATAGTAACAGTAATAATCAGTTTTATTTTTGCTAGTTTTGGAGTAGATGCTATAGTAAAATTAGCAGTACCTGTGTTAGTATTTATTTATCCAATATCTATAGCTTTAATTTTTTTGAATTTTATGAAAAATATGATAAAGAATGATAATGTGTATGTAGGAACTGTTATAGGAACTGGAATAGTAAGTGCTTATGAAGCTATGCAAGCAATGGGAATCAATATTGAACTATTCAGTACTATTTATTCAAAGCTTCCTTTAGAAAGTTTTGGTTTATCTTGGGTACTTCCTGGAGTAGTAGGAGGAATAATATTTAGCTTTTTTAAAAAACATTGATATTTTTTTAGAAAAAATGTTACAATTTAATAACTAAAAAATAAATAGTATGCCTTAAAATAATAAGGAAAGAGAAATATTCCTTTTAAGGCATACTATTTTTATGAATAAGGTAATTTTTAAGATTGGAGTGATTTATATTTATAAGAAAAAAGATGTTATATTAACAGGATTTGCCCTATTTGCAATGTTATTTGGAGCTGGAAATCTGATATTTCCACCTATGGTAGGATATGTAGTAGGTGATAAATGGATATCAGCTGCAGCAGGATTTTTTATAACTGGAATAGGATTTCCTCTTTTGGCAATATTATCATCAGCATTAGCAGGAAAAGAATTAGATGATTTTGCTGATAAAGTATCACCCCTTTTCAGTAAGATATTTAATATTGTTTTAATTTTAGCTATTGGACCTTTTCTTGCAATTCCTCGAACTGGAGCTACAGCTTTTGAATTGATGCTTCTTCCTCATATAAATAATGGAAATGAAAATTTATATAAGTATGGTTTTTTGGCTTGCTATTTTATAATTGTACTTTTGTTTTCTATAAAAGCTAATGCAGTTATAGAAAGAATTGGAAAGATTCTTACACCAGTACTATTAATAATATTGGCAGTTATAATTATAAAAGGAATATTTTTTCCAATAGGAGAGCCATTAGAAAAAGAAATTAATAATACATTTAGATATGGTTTCTATAATGGGTATCAGACAATGGATACTCTTGCAGCTATAATATTTTCAAGCATAATATTGAAAGCTATCAGAAGTGGAAGAAATCTTACTGTAAAACAGGAAATGAATTTTTTAAGTAACTCAAGTATGATAGCTGTTTGTGGACTTTCAGTTGTATATGGAGGACTTCTATATATAGGAGCTACTTCTTATGGAATACTTCATAGTACAGGAACTACTCAGCTTTTAACAGATATAGTAAATAAGTTGTTAGGAAAAGAAGGAAACTTGGCTTTGGGAATCTGTGTAGCAGGAGCTTGTTTAACAACAGCAATAGGACTTACAGCAACAGTAGGAGATTATTTTAGTAGTCTTTTAAAAATTTCATATGAGAAAATAGTTATTGGGACAGTTGTATTGAGTTTCATTTTTGCTGGATTTGGAGTAGATGCAATAGTAAAAGTATCAGCTCCAATACTAACATTTCTTTATCCAATAGCAATAGTTTTGATATTACTTAATTGTTTTAAAAAGTATGTTTCATCAGACAAAACTTATCTTGGAGCTGTAATAGGAGCAGGAATAGTAGGTTTTTTTGAAATGACTCAAACTCTTGGAATAAATCTTCAATTCTTGAATAAAATATATGTAAAGCTTCCATTACAAACTTTTGGACTTGCATGGATAATGCCAAGTTTAATATTTGCTGTCATTTTTAGTATTATCTTTAAAAAGAAGTGATAAAGTTCATTTTTCGTACTGTTTTCAAATGATTTTGTTTATAAAGGAAATTAAGTTGTATGTTTTTTAAATATATTATAAAATATAGTATAAACCTTTTAAGCGAAAGGAGTTGAAGTATGGATTATAAAATTTTAGTATGTGGTATTTTGTTATTAATAAGTCTGCTTTCAATAAGAGTAACGAAAAAAGTACAGATACCTTTGCTTATAATGTTTCTTTTTATAGGAATGGCAGCAGGATCAGAAGGAATTGGAAAAATAGAATTTGATGATGCAAAATTAACTCAAAATATAGGAAATTTTGCGTTGTTATTTATTCTTTTTGCAGGAGCCTTGGAAACAAAAAAATCAGATGCCATGATGGCACTTTACCCCAGTGGGATATTAGCAACAGCAGGAGTTTTTCTTACAGCAGTATTAGCAGCTTTTGCAGCATATATGATAACAGATTTTACTCTAAAAGAGGCTTTTCTTTTTGGAGCAATAGTATCATCAACAGATGCAGCAGCAGTTATATCTATGCTGGGGGGCTCTAACCTGAAAAAAAGGATAAGAACAGTAATAGAGATAGAATCAGGAAGTAATGACCCTATGGCTTATGCTCTTATTCTATTCGTTTTATCAATGTTTCAAGCTGGAGATTCAAATATCTTTATGAGTATTTTATTTCTTATACAGCAGATAATAGTTGGAGCATTGATGGGAGTATTATTTGGAAAAATAACTCTTCCTATGGGAAGGATACTTCATATAGAAAGAGAAGAATTTCTTACTATACATATGATTGCTGTGTTATTTATATGTTTTTCAGCAACTAACCTTATTGGAGGAAATGGTTTTCTTGCAATATACCTTATGGGAATAATGGTAGGGAATGAAAGATTTGATTTTAGAATGAATACTATTAGAAATATGAGAGTAGCTTCATGGTTAATGCAGATAACAATGTTTATTATTCTTGGACTTCTAGTTTTTCCAAGTCAGCTAAAAATGGTTATGATAGCAGGAAGTATTCTTGCAATAATGATAACAATTGTAGCAAGAACAATAGTTGTATTTTCTTTAATGGCTCCATTTAATTATAGTAAAAAAGAAAAATTTTTTATGTCATGGGCAGGATTGAAAGGGGCAGTACCAATTATATTTTCTACAACAGCTATTACAGCAGGAATAGATAATTCTCAAGGAATATTTAATATGGTATTTTACCTAGTAGTATTCTCAGTATTGATACAGGGAATGACATTAAAGCCTCTTGCAAAATATTTGGGACTTGTAGAAGAAGTTGTAGATGATAAAGCTAATGAAATAGATTTAGAAGAATTAGAAGAACTTTCTATTAAAAAACTTTATCTTGATAAACGTTCAGAATATGTAGATAAAAAGATAAAAGATCTTCAGCTACCAAAAAGTATGCATATTATTTCTATAAGACGTGGAGATGAAGATATAACTCCAAAAGGAGATGTAATATTAAAAGCTGGAGATAAGATATTGTTTTCAACTAAATAATAAATAAAAAACTGACAGGCATTTAAATTATATGCTGAGTCAGTTTTTTTATATATTAGGAAATTATAATTTGGAAGGAGAAAGGCTAAAAAAATAAAGCAAGAAATTAATAACAAATTTTTTATTGAAAAATTCTAAAATTACACTTTTACTTATAAGTTAACTTCTTTTATATTATAAAATTATAAAAAAAGAAGAAATATCAAACTATTCTAGAATAATTATATAAATAAACATTTTATATAAAAGCAGAAGGAGGGGTAAAAATGGAATTTAAGAATAGATATATTTATACCCAACAGATGTTTAGAGAATTTGTAAAATATTATAAATACAGATATCTTCATGCAGGAGTAATATTTCTTATTGGAAGTACTGTATTCTGCCTTTTTATAGCTAATAAATTTGATTTAGTAAATATAAAATTTGTTCTTTGTATGATTGGAATGATTATTCTTCTTTTTCTGATAAACTTTCTTTATACTTTAGAGAGTGAAATTTTGTATAAAAATTCATTAGATGAAGAAGGAATTTTAGAAACAGAGGTGGAATTTACTGATAGAATAATAGTAAAAATTGGTAAAAATAAAAAATATTTTGACTATGGAGATATAAATTCAATATATAATCTAAAGGGCATTTGCATTTTAATGATTGGGAAAACAGATGGAATTATTTTAAAAAAGAATGGGTTTTATTCAGGAGATTATACAGAGTTTTTACACTTTATAAAAGAAAAGTGTAATGAAGTAAAAAAATTAGAAGTAATCTTATAAAAATTAAAAGAAATAAAGAAGCGATTTATTCGCTTCTTTTAAATTTTAATTATTTTTTAACAATTCATTTCTGCGCTTAAAGGCCTTATCAATAGCAGCATAAGGAAGTTTAAACTTTCCATCATGTGGTTTTAAGTATTTTATATCAAGCACCCAGATATTATTTTTTAGTAATTCTATTTCAAAATCATCTAGATTTTCAAAACTAGTATGTGAAGAAGTATCACTACCAATATTTTTTTCACTGCTGGTTATAGTTTCAATAAGACTTCCATTATCATTATAAAAATGATATCCATAACCATATATCTTTCCCCAACTGTTCATTATTATAAAAGAGGTAATTAGAGCAATTTCAGAAAAATAGTGAATTTTTTCCTTATCTTTTCTTAAAAAAATAACAGCATTTTCATATATTTGCAGCATAGAATTATTTTTTCCAATATAAGATTTTTTTAGGATACCTTTGTCTATATTTTTTTTAGTAGAAGAAGTGAATAATATTTCTACTAAATTATCTTTGGGATAATTTTTGTTTTCAAAAATTTTAGACATAAATTTTGAAATTAAGAAAATAATTGTTAATGTTACAATTCCCAAAATTATTACTAAAAAATATGCTTTTTCTTTATTCATCCTTTCCCCCTTGAAGCATGTAATTTACTGATGTATGTAATATATAATAAATATAGCATGGACTGAATTTGCTTACAAGTAATCTTTCTTTGCATTTTGTCATAGAATAGTTGCGTTATAGAGCTGAGAAATTGAAATCTTGATAAAAATAAAAAGAGGATAACCTCTAAGAAGAAATTAATCTGTCTTTTTGATTATCCTTTAATTTATTTAAATATTGTAATAAAGATTTTCTGTTGGGAATACTTGATCACAAGTAAGATCAATACCTAATTTTCTTAAAGTCTGTTCATCATTTCTTCCAAGAATATTAGTACTGTGAGCTTGAGTTCCTTTCAACATATGTATCTTATCCATAGCTACTTGAGCCATTGGATTAGTTGCAGCAGAAATACTTAAAGCTATTAATATTTCTTCACAGTCGAGAGCTATATTTTTACTTTTAAATGTTTTAGATTTTAAATTGATAATTGGTTCAAGTATAACTGGAGATATAAGAAGTATCTCATCATTTATATTTGCAAAATGTTTAATAGCATTAAGAATAGCAGCAGAGGCAGCATCCATTAAAGCTGATTTTTTTCCAGTAACAATGGTACCATCAGAAAGTTCTAGGGCAATAGCAGAACAAATACCATTTTTGTCATTGTGTTCAGTTTTTAACTTAGTTAATCTTTCTCTAGCCACAGATACTACTTTTCTATCTTCTTCTTTTAGATTTAAAGATTCCATTATCATTTGTGTTCTTTGGAAAGTTTCCTTATCTACATAACCTTTTTTATATTCACATCCAGTTTTAAAATATCTTCTTATTATTTCTTGTTTAGAAGCTTCTTTTACAACTTCATCATCAACTATTCCATAACCAACTCTATTTACTCCCATATCTGTAGGAGATTTATACATAGATTCTTTTCCTGTTATTTTCTCAATTATTCTTTTTAATAGAGGAAAAGCTTCAATATCACGATTATAGTTTATAGCTGTTTCACCATAAGCTTCTAAATGAAAAGGATCAATCATATTTACATCTTTTAAATCTACAGTAGCTGCTTCATATGCAATGTTCAATGGGTGTTTAAGAGGTACATTCCATACAGGGAAAGTTTCAAACTTTGAATATCCAGCAAAAGTTCCTCTTCTATATTCATGATATAACTGACTTAGACAAGTGGCAAGTTTTCCACTTCCAGGTCCGGGAGCAGTTACTACAACTATTGGCTTAGTTGTCTCTATATAAGGATTTTTTCCATAACCTTCATCACTGACAATTGTATCTATATCTGTTGGATAACCTTTAGTTGATCTATGTTTATATACTTTAATCCCTCTACGCTCTAATTTATTTATAAATAGAGTTGTAGCAGGCTGGTCATCATATCTTGTTATAACTACACTATTTACTGCCAATTGATATTCTCTAAGGTCATCTATCAATCTGAAGACGTCCATATCATAAGTTATACCGAAATCTCCTCTAATTTTATTTCTTTCTATATCTCCAGAGTATACACAAATAACAATTTCTACTTTTTCTTTTAACTTGTGTAATAATTTTATTTTGGCATTTTCATCAAAACCAGGAAGAACTCTTTTAGCGTGAAGGTCAAACAAAAGTTTCCCTCCAAATTCAAGGTATAATTTATCAAAATTATTTACTCTTTCAAGAATATACTTTGATTGTTCTTCAAGATATTTATTATGATCAAATCCTATCTTCATTCATCTCTCCTTTAAAATTATAAAAAATAAAAAATTAATTATTTTAATTTAAACGACTTTATATTTTAACATATTTATTAAAGAATTACTAGAGATTATTTGAGTATAAAATCAATATATTTATTTAACGATTCCCTTGTATTTCCATCTCTGCCAGTAGTTGCAGTGCTATGAAGAAGAGAACTGATGATAGATTCTTCTACAGCTTCTATAACTGCACGGAATATTGAATCTATTTTATTTTCATTGATTATTTTTATATTTATAATGTCTTTTTCTTCATAATGCATAATTTTATTTGCAGTAGTAAAAGCAATGACAACATCACCACTTCCATTACCAATATAGGAACCAGTTCTAGCAAGGGAAACAGGAACTCTTTTAGAAATTCTTTTTAATTGTCTTTCACTCATGGGAATATCAGTTGCAAGAATGATTATAATGGAACCTTTTTCCAGTTGTTCTTCATTTTCCATTGTAATAATTTTTTCTCCTACTTTCTTTCCGTTTATTATAAGATCTTTTTTTAAACCGAAATTTGAAAGTACCATAGCTCCAATAGTATATTCTTTTTCATCTAATTTAATCACTCTGGAAGCAGAACCAATTCCACCTTTCAGTTGGTAGCAACTCATTCCTGTACCAGCTCCTATACTTCCTTCTTGAAATTTTACCTCAGCATTTTCCAAAGCCTGAAAAATATGTTCTTCCTTTACATGAAATCCTCTTATATCATTTAAGAAACCATCATTACACTCACAAACTACAGGATTTACTGTTCCAGTAGTTGTTCCGATATCTTCATTATTTTTAATCATATATTTAATGAGAGCATTAGAGGCAGTTCCTACACTTAAAGTATTTGTAAGAATGATAGGAGTTTCAAGGGTTCCCAATTCATCAATCTGCATCAGACCACAGCTTTTTCCAAAGCCATTTATTACATAAGAAGAACATATAAGTTTTTCCTTAAATATATTTCCATCATGGGGAAATAAAGCAGTAACTCCTGTCTTTATTTTTCCGTCATTTAAAGTAGTATGACCAACTTTTATACCTTTTACATCACTAATAAGGTTATTTTTTCCAGAAGGAAGTTTTCCTATTTTTATGTTTAGATTTTCTATTCCCATAATTACCTCCATTTTATATTATTATAATTATAACTGAAATATTGGAGTATTTGAAGTGGAAATTAAAAAAGGAAAATTAATAAAAATTATATAAGACTTATATAGAAACTAATTTATTAGAGGGAGGGAAAATGAACGTTTATCAAATATTTACTGAAACCTTAATGCTTGTAGCCGTACTCAATCCATTTGGAAATGTTCCTCTTTTTGTAGGAATGACAGAAAAAATGGAAAAAGAAACAAGGAAGAAACTTTTTAAAACCATAGCTGTAACTGGTTTTTTTATAATGTGGCTGTTCAGTTTGGTGGGAGAATTTTTAATGACAAATTTTTATAAAATAGATATGAAAGAATTAAAAATGGCAGGAGGTATGATTCTTGTTGTAATGGCTTTTAGAAATCTTATTTTTTCAATAGGAAAGCAGGATACCCAGCAGGATGAAATATCACCAGAGGATCAGATAAAAAGAGCTGTAATACCAATGTCATTTCCAATGATGGTAGGACCTGGAAGTTTAACTACTGTACTGATATTAAAAGCAGAAAAAGGAATCATAATGACAAGTTTTTCTATTTTAATAGCTTTTGTGCTTATATATCTGACTTTTATTCTTGGAAATTATTTAGAAAAAATAGTTGGAACACTTGTATTGTATATTTTATCCAGAGTAATGCAGATATTTATTATGTCTATAGGTATAAGAATATTTTTCAGCGGACTTATGGGAATATTACAGGCTCATATGGTTCTCTGATAAGAATGATTGACAAAAATAGATAAAAATGATAGGATAAATTGAAAATTTAATACTTTGGGAATGAGGTTCTCCCTTTGTGACAACACAAAAACCGCTTATAAGCTGATGACTTCTGCATATTTTTAATGCAGGACATCAGTTTTTTTTTATTAATTATGAGGAGGAAAAAATGTTAACAAGTTTGGCACTTATATTTTTAACAGGTTTGATATTAGGAACATTATTTACAAAATTAAAACTTCCAGCTCTTTTAGGAATGATAATAACAGGAGTAATATTAGGTCCATTTGCCCTGAATCTTTTGGATGACTCTATACTCTCAATATCTTCAAGTCTCAGACAGCTGGCTTTGGTTATAATACTTACTAGAGCAGGTTTGGCAATGGATATAGATGATTTGAAAAGAGCAGGAAGACCAGCCTTTCTTATGTGTTTTTTGCCAGCATTGTTTGAAATTACAGGAACTGTTCTTATAGCTCCGAAACTTTTAGGAATAACAGTACTGGAAGCAGCTATAATAGGTAGTGTAATAGCAGCAGTATCTCCAGCTGTTGTAGTTCCAAGAATGTTGAAATTGATAGAGGAAAAAAGAGGAACAGGAAAAAGTATTCCACAGTTGATAATGGCTGGTGCTTCAGTAGATGATGTTTTTGTTATTGTATTATTTACCTCTTTTTTAGGTTTTGAAAAAGGGGGAGGATTATCAGTTGTAAAATTGATAAATGTTCCTGTTTCAATAGTGATTGGAATAATAACTGGAATAGTAATTGGATATATAATGGTAAAATTCTTCAAAAAGTTCCATATGAGAGATTCTGTAAAAGTAGTCATTTTATTAAGTATATCATTTTTATTATTGGAACTTGAAAAAAAAGCAGGAGCAAAGATTCCGTTTTCTGCTCTTATAGCAATAATGAGTATTGGAATAGGAATTTTAAAAAATTATACTGCCCTTGCAAAAAGACTTTCAGCAAAGTTTTCAAAATTATGGGTAGCTGCTGAAATACTTCTCTTTGTATTAGTGGGAGCAACTGTAGATATAAAATATGCTGTTGCAGCAGGAGTTTTAGCAATAATATTGATACTGGGAGCATTGGTATTCAGAATGACAGGAGTTTATTTTTGCTTGTTAGGAAGCAGACTTAATATGAAAGAAAGAGTTTTTACAATGATGGCCTATACACCTAAAGCTACTGTACAGGCAGCTATTGGAGGGATTCCTCTATCTTTGGGACTTGCATGTGGAGAACTTACTTTGACAGTAGCAGTTCTCTCTATACTTGTAACTGCACCATTGGGAGCCTTTGCAATAGATTATAGTTATAAGAAATTTTTAAAAAAAGAGTAATAGAAAAAAAGAGTGGTCGAGAAAAATTGGCAAAGAAGAAAGAATAACAAAAGAAAAAAAATTAATAAAGGAAGAATAAAAAGCAACAAAAAAGAGAGCAGTTCCAACATGAACAGCTCTCTTTTTTATCTATATATAAAACATCTTGGGGAAAGATTTATTTATGTTTAAAATATACCATTGTTTTATGGCAATTCTGTTACAGATAAAAGAAATAATAATAATTATAAAGCATATTTTTTTATAGCTTTTATTACTCCATTATCATTATTACTTTCAGCTGTGAAATTACTGTGATTTTTTAAAAGAGGATGGGCATTTTCCATAGCAAAACTATATTTTCCTGTAGACATCATTTCAAGATCATTTAAATAATCCCCAAATACCATTGTTTCATCATATGATATACCAAGTTTTTTTTGAATCATTTCAACAGCTTTTCCTTTATTGGCATCAGACATCATTATATCCAGCCATATTTTACCTGAAATAACTACTTTGTATTTATCTTCAAATTTTTTAAAATGAGTATAACTGTTTTTTTCAGAAATCATAAAATCACATATAGCCAGTTTTAAAATATCATCCTCTACTTTAGTAAGATCATCAACTATTTCTAATTCAGTGTAATATTTTTTAAACTCTTCCATAAATTTTTCATTGCAAGGTTCTATATATGCTGATTTTTTTCCGCAAAGTACTACACGAGCTTCTTCTATTTCTCTGGAAACCTCAATAAGTCTTATTGCTTCTTCTTTTGGAATTGTATTAACATATAATTCTTTATTTTTATACATAACATAAGTTCCATTTTCAGCTATAAAAAGCATATCATCTTTGATTGGAGAAAATCTATGAAGAAGGTTATAGTATTGTCTTCCACTTGCAGCAGAAAAGATGATACCTTTTTCATTAAGCTTTTTTTCAAGTTCCCAGAATTCTTCATCTATATGATTGTTATCATCAAGTAAAGTTCCATCCATATCTGTAATAATCAATTTTATCATTTATTTTTACCTTTCCATACAATTTTTCTTTATTTTATCACATTAAAGAAAAAAGTTGGAAAAATTTTGATATATGGAGAAAATTTAATTTTTTTTGAATGCTTTGAGAACTAAAGGTTTATATTTTGAGTAGAATGTATATAGAGAGCAATTAAGCACTAATATTCTCATATTTATGCAGATATTTTTTAATGAAATAAAAAGATGAAATAAGAGTAACTAATTCAGCAGCAGGAACAGACCACCATATACCTATAGTACCAAATAATCTAGGAAGAACTATAAGGAATATTCCTATAAGAATAACACCTCTTAAAATAGTTATTACAGTAGATATTTCAACTTTTTTTACAGCTGTAAAGTAACCGGCTGTAACTATGTTCAATCCATTGATTATATAAGCAAAACTATAAACAGCAAGAGCATATTTTGTCATTTTAAATGTTTCTATATCATTCAGGAAAGTTGATATTATTTTTTCAGAGAAAATATTTATACTTCCATAAAAAACTATTCCTGTGGTTATTATCATTAATAGACTTATTTTTAAAGTTTTTATTACATTTGTATATTTTTTTGCTCCTAGATTAAAACTGACAATAGGTTGTATTCCCTGACTGAATCCTATCATAGTCATAACTACAAAAGAGGAAATGTAACCAATTATACCAAAAGCAGATACTCCTTTTTCTCCCAGTTCCTTTATTAAAACAATATTGAAAATAAATATAGCAATACCAGTAGAAACTTCTGCAAGAAATTCAGCAAAACCTATTTTAGAAATTTTTAATAAGTCTTTAAAGGAATATTTTAATTTTATAAATTTTATTTTTTTAGTTTTGAATAATATATAAAAAAGAAGCATAGAAGTAGATGTAAGCTGTGACATTCCTGTAGCAAAAGCAGCTCCTTTTATTCCATAAGGGTATACTGCAACAAAAAGATAATCTAAAAATATATTTATGATGCCTCCAGTCATAACACAAATAGCTGGATAAACAGGATTGCCATCTACTTTTATATATATTTCAAGAGCATAACCTACCATATAACAAGTACAGAATAAAATAACAACACTCATATAATCTTTTACATATGGGAATAATACTCCGCTGCCACCTAAAAAATGAATAACAGGTTCTATAAATATCGTTATAATAACTGAGAGAATTATTCCAAAGACAGCTAAAGATAGAGTTGCTGTAGTAAATATTTTATTCCCAGCTGTTCAGTCACCTTCACCAAAATGTATAGCTATCATTGTTGAACTTCCAACAGCTATCATTATTCCAACAGCAAATGTGAAATTGATAAGAGGCATAGTAATATTTACTCCTGCAAGACCTAAAGGACCAACATATTTTCCAATGAAGATACCATCTACCATAGTATAAATAGTGAACATCCACATAGAGATTACAGAAGGTATACTATACCTCAGTATGGTCCTTATTAATGAATTTTTTTCTTTCATATAAATCACTCCTTTTAGTATTTGATTATATTTTAAACCTTGGAACCATTCTAAGGTCAAGGAAAATGTGATATAATTAAAAAAATCTAATTTACAGAGTTTATCGAGGAGATATTATGAAAAAATTATATAAAATTGGTGAGATAAGTAAACTTTATAATATAAGCAGTGATATATTAAGGCATTATGAAAAAATAGGATTGATTATTCCTGATGTGAGAGATGAAAATGGATACAGATATTATTCTCAAAAACAAATATGGAAATTAAATAATATAAGAAATTTGAGAAATTTAGGAGTTGGATTAAAAGAAATAACAGAATTTATGGAAGACAGAAGTTTAATAAAAACAAAGGAAGTAATAGATTTTCAACTGATAAAAATAGAAGAAAAATTGAAAAAATTATCTGAATTAAAAAAAGAACTTGAAGATAAAAAGAAGAATATAGAGTATTTTGAAGATTTTGAAGAATATGAAAAACCTGTGCTGCGAGAAATAAATAAAAGATATATCTTATATAAAAAAGGAAATTTTCATGAAGAATGGGAAATTGATTTTGAACTTAAAAAGCTAAAAAAGAAACTTCCAGATGATAATGACTTTATTTTTACTGAAAGTGAAGTTGGAACTACAATTCTCAAAGAAAATTGGGAAAATAATAAATATCTTGATTACAGCAGTACATTTGTGATAACTGCTGATAAAACAGAAAATATAATAGAAAAAGGGTTATATTTAACTTTTGTATTTAAAGGAAGCTATGAAAAAGTGAGAGAACATTATACTTTTTTAAAAGAATATATAGAGGAAAATAATCTTACTGTAATGGGAGATATAATTGAAATATACCATATAGAGGTACATATTACAGATAATGTAAATGAATATGTCACTGAAATTCAGATACCTGTAAAAAAATAGTATTATTCTTTTGAAAATAATAAAAAATAAGCTATAATTGTATTAAGGGAAATGGGGTTATATTTATTATTTATGGAGGATGATGCAGATGTGCTTAGAAGAAAATACTAGAATACTTATGGCTGATGGATCACAAAAACCTGTTAGAGAGATAAGAATAGGAGATATGGTAATGTGTGATTTAGGAGAACCTAAAATAGTAAGAAATGTATGGCAGGGAAGAGAAGAACACATGATGTGTATAGAATTAAAAAATGGCTCAAAAATTATACTTACAGATAATCACCCTATAAAAACTACAGCAGGAATAAAAAGAGCAAATGAAATAAATGAAGATGATGAGATATCAATAGTTTATGGAGATAAATCGAAAATTGCTTCAATAAGCTGCATTGAATATAATGGAAGAGTGTATAATTTAGATATTTCTGGAAATTTTATGATAGCTGAAGGTATAGCAGTTGGAGATGTCGAAGTGCAAAATAGAAGATAATAATAAAAAGACTGCAGAAAACCTCTACAGTCTTTTTTGATTATCTATTTATTTTAATTTTTCAACCCAAGCAGCTATTCTTTCATCAGTAAGATTACTTTGGTTATTTTCATCAATAACAAGTCCTAAAAATTCGCCATCATCTGCACCTTTTGAATCTGAGAATGAGTACCCATCAGTAGAAGTTTTTCCCACAAGAGTGATTCCTTTTCCTTTTATTTCATCATAGATTATTCCTATTCCATCAACAAAAGTATCTCCAAATCCTTCTTGATCTCCTACACCTATCAAGGCTATTTTTTTTCCAGCAAGATTCATTGTTTTTAATTTATCCAGAGGATCAATCCAGTCATCTTGAAGATCTCCCATACCCCATGTAGATGTAGCCAGAATAGCTAAATCATAATCTTTTATTTTATCAATATCAGATGCTGGCATAACATCTGCATTTAATAGTTTTCCCACTCTTTCAGAAATATCTTGAGTAACTCCAGTTGTACTTCCATAAAAAATTCCAGTTTTCATAATTATAACTCTCCTTTTTTTATTTTATTTTTTCTGCTAATAGAATTATAAAACATTTTATTTTGAAAATCAAGATGTTTTTAAATAAAATAATTTTAAAAAGAAAATAATTATAGGATGAATTAATAACTATTCAAAAAATCTTGAAAAAACAATTATTTTTGTAACTCGTGATATTCAGGAAATTATAAAAATAACTTATAAAATATGTAATGAACTGTAGAAATTTTGAAAAGTTTCTAGAAATATATAGGGGGAAAGGTCTTAAAATTTAGGATATTTTTTAATAAAAAATGTTATAATGAAAAAAGAAAATGAGATTTATAAGGATTGGTGGAAGATGAAAATAATAGAAATAGTGAAGAAAAATCATGTATCTGAAATAATACTGATAATATTTTTTCTTTTTTTATCATTTATATGTTTAAATTTTATAGGAGATATACCTGTAAAAGAAAAATTTACAGATTATTCGAGAATATCAGATTTGATTCAGCTTTTAAAAGTGGAGGTAGTAACTGAAAATGTAAATATGTCTCTTGTCTATGCATATAAGAGATATATAATATTATTTTTAGGTAGTGGATACCTGACATATTTGATACTACTTACTATACTTTTTCATAAAACTTGTAAAGAGAGCATACTATATATTGGTTCCCTTTATTTTTCTTTTGCAATAGGAACAGAAATTTTAAGTTATGTACTTCCTTTTGATAATTGTAAAGTATTTCTTACTATTTTAAGTTGGATATTTGTATTTTGCGGATATGTAAGATTTATAAAATATTTTTGGGAATTACTTTTTAATAAACAGTCAAAAATAATAGATATAATAAATCTTATTCTTATAGTTGCAACAGTTTTTCCCCTTTCACTTGCTATTAAAGAATTTCATAATATATACTTTACAGAAGATTTTATGAGTCCAACTTTGGGACTTCAGATATTTTTTGATTATTTTAAAAATGGGTTTATTGTCATAATAATGATATTCAGTTTTATTTCAATTTTTTATAATAAGAATAAAAATAAAAAGAAAGAATCTCTTTATTATTTCATACTTTTTTCAATTCAGCTTTTATGTAGCATATACATTTATAACGAACTTAATTTATATGGAAATTTTGAATTTATGGCTCATTTTATGCTTAATATACTTTTTGTTCATGTACAGCTTGAAGATATTAAACTGACAACAGATAATTTTTAGAACTATAAATTTTAATGTAACAAGAATATTAATAACCTTTATAACTATAAGTTATTTTATAAAGAAGAATATACTTACTGGATATGTTACTGGAATGCTTGCAATAATTATATCTGTAGAAATTATTTCTTTTGTTTTTTTATTTTTTTCAGAACAGGAAGAGGTAAATTTTGATAATTTTTTAAATAAATTAAAAGGGATTGAATCTTTAAATGAATTTTATATTTTTCTTGAAGATGGATATATAAAAATGTTCAGACTCATAGAATTTAAAATGATAATATTTGATCTTGACTTTAATTCCAGCAAATATGAAGATGAACCATTGATAACTTTTTCTCCAATTTTTGAAGGGAAAAAATATGATATAAGAATAAAAATACAAAATAGAAATAAACTTTTAGGTTTTATTTATATAAAAGATCCACGTATGTTGTTATATAGAAGAAAACTTAAAAATTTTAAAAAGCTTACTCTGGAAACAGCTCCTGTAATTGAAAATCTTTTGCTTAAAAATCTGCAGATACATCATTATAAAAAAATAGAAAAAGAGCTTAATAAAAAAATAGAGATTTTGGAAAAAGATTTATTTTATATAAAAGAGTTAGCTGGTCTTATAGAAAAAGTTGATGACAGGAAAAAAATAGAGATAATAGGAATAATAAGAGAAAAACTTGCTGGAAACAGTGGAGGTGAAAAATAATGAAATTTCTATTTTATGGAGATGATTTGTTTTTTTACCTGTTAAAAGAAACTTTTACTTTTGATATTGAAAGAGTAGAAAATTTTGAGATGTGTTTTATAGAAGAGATTATTCTGATAACTGATAATAATATTTTTAACATTGAGAATATTCATTTTGATAATTTAAAGAAAATGTATATTTATTCAGATAGAGTAGAAACAAAATTTTTGAAGAGATATAGTAACTTTATAAATAAAATATCTTTTCAGGGAAGAGATGAGTATATATTTCTTGAGAAATTACTTATAGAAAAACAAGATAGAATAAAATTAGAGAAACGAAATAAAGTCATATTATCTGACAGTTTTAAAGATGTAATAATTCCTATGGAAGATATTGAATATTTTTCATATGACAGGAATCAGAAAAAATCTTTTGCTATTGTTGATGGAAATTCTTATTTTTTAAAAAAATCTCTAACAGAAATTGAAAAATTTATGGAGGATTCTGACTTTATAAGAATTGAAAGAGGAATAATTCTCAATATAAAGAAGATAAAGGAAATAGATTATAAAGAAGAATACGTAATGACAAATAGCGGGCAGAAGATATATCTTGGAAGAAGTATACTGAAAAAAATAAGTGAGAATTATTTTGAAAATTTTTATAGATTGTAATAAAAAATAAATTTTGGGAAAAAAAATAAAGTTTTCGGGAAATAAATAGTTGTTTTTGTTCTTTTTTGATATTATTGGAGTTGAATTGATATATAATTATTTCAAAGATAAATAAAAGTATCATGGGAGATGGTTATATGTCTATAAAGGAAATGGAATTAGAAACAAAACTAGCTCATGGATGTCATACTCCAGATAGTGAAGCAAGGTCACTTACTTCACCTATATATCAGACAGCAACATATGGAGCTGTTACTCAAGAACATTTTGAGGATCTGTGTTATAACTGGGGACATGTATATGCTAGAGAATCAAACCCTACAACTGATGAACTTGCAAGAACTCTTGCTTTGATAGAAGGATGTGAAACTGGGGTAGTAACTTCTTCTGGAATGGGAGCAGTAACTTCCATGTTTTTCAGTCAGGTAAAAAGTGGAGATCATATAATTTGTGCAAATGGAATGTTTTCTCACACAACACTTTTTGTAAAAGAGTGTCTTATGAATTTTGGAGTGGAAGCAGATTTCGTAGATGCTACAGATTATAGAAATATAGAAAAATGTTTAAAACCAAATACAAAAATAGTGTATATAGAATCACCTTTAAATCCCTCATTAAGATTGGTCGATATAGAAAAAATTGCCAGTTTAAAAGAGAAACAAGATTTTATATTTGTGGTAGATTCTACATTTGCACCAAATCCTATACAATATCCAACAAAATTAGGAGCAGACCTTGTTGTTCATAGTCTTACAAAATTTCTCAATGGTCATGGAGATGCAATAGGAGGTGCAGTTCTTGGAAAAAGAGAACTTATTCATAAGATAAAATGGCCTTCTATGCCTTGTTTTACAGGAGCATGTCTTGCACCAATGACAGCATGGCTTATTCTTAGAGGGATAAGAACACTTGATATGAGAGTAGAAAGACATTGTAAAAATGCTTTAGCAATAGCTGAATTTTTAGAAAGTCATCCTCTTGTTGAAAATGTAAATTATCCAGGATTAAAGTCCAGTCCAGATTATGAATTATGTCAGAAACAGATGAATGGAATGGGTGGAGGAATGCTTTCATTCACTTTGAAAAAGACTGGAACTGATGAAGAAAGAGTTGCTATGACAAAAAAATTTATAAATAAAGTAAAATTAATTACAATAGCTACAAGTCTTGGAGAGGGACATACTCTTATATCTTTATATGATGGTGGACTTGTTAGAATAGCAGTGGGGCTGGAAAAAGATGCTGATCTCATAGCAGATTTGAGAAATGCATTAAATGAAATAAATGAGGGGGAGAGATAATTATGAATGATAGATTGAAAAAATTTATAATAGTATTTATGATAGGATTTGCAACTACAGCTATGTACAGCTTACCTTATATGAAATCAGTGTTTTATGATCCAATGAGAGAAGCTTTAAGTTTAAATCATAAACAATTAGGGAATCTATTAAGTATATATGGAATAGTAGCAACAGTTTCTTACTTCCCAGGTGGGTGGCTTGCAGATAAGTATTCAGCTAAAAAACTTGTTTCTTTTTCACTAGTATCATCAGGAATTTTAGGTATGTGGATGGCAATGGCACCAAGCTATTCTATTCTTTGTATGATTTTCTTTCTTTTTGGAATAACTACCATTCTTACGTATTTTGCTGCTATAATCAAAGTAATCAGAATGCTTGGAGATAGTTCAGAACAAGGAAGATTATTCGGACTTTATGAAGGCTTCGGAGGAGTGGCAGGAACTGTACTTTCATTTGGAGGATTATATTTCTTTTCAAAATTTGAGAATATAGTAGAAGGATTTAAAGCTGCAACTATAATGTATTCAGTTTGTTCAATGGTATGTGGAGTAATTCTATTTCTGGTTATAAAAGAAAGAGAAGTAGAGAAAAAGGAACAGGTAAAATTTACAAGTTTAATACAAGCTGTAAAAATGCCAAAGGCATGGCTGATAAGTGCAATTATTTTCTCAGCTTACATGGTATTTTCAAGCCTTACTTATCTTAATCCATATATGACAGAGATATTTAAGATGTCTATGGCATTGGTTTCATTTGTTGCTATTTGCAGAACATATGTTATTAAGTTTATAGCTTCTCCATTAGCAGGAGTAATAGCAGATAAAATAGGTTCGTCAACAAAATGTCTTTTTGGAGGATTTATTTTAGTAACAATAACACAAGCAGTATTCCTAATCACACCAGGAAATCCATCATTAGTTTATGTAGCTCTTGTAAATATGCTTGTTCTTACAATACTGATGTTTGCTTTTAGAGGTATTTATTTTGCAACAGTAGATGAGTCTAATATTCCTATCAATGTAACAGGAATAGTAGTAGGATTTGTGTCTGTTATTGGATTCCTTCCAGATGCTTTCTACTATACATTAGTTGGAAGCTGGCTGGATAAATATGGAAATATGGCTTATAAATATGTTTTTTCACTTTCTTTAGCTTGTAGTATTTTAGGAATAATAGCATCTTATACACTGTTGAGAATAGTGAGTAGAGAAAGAAAAGAAGAAATTATAAATTAACAATATTATTTGTAAAGGAAAAGAAGGAGGTAAATTATGGAGTTTTTAGAGTATATTTTAAAAATACATAGGGAAATCTTCTTCTTTTCCTGTGAACATATATTCTTATCTTTTATGTCCATTATAATGGCAGTAATTATAGGAATACCAACAGGGATAATTATAACTTATTATGGAAAAGCAAGAAAAACAATACTTGGAGGAATAAATATTATACAAGCAGTCCCAAGTATGGCTCTTTTTGGTTTTTTAATTCCAATCATTGGGATAGGAAAACTTCCAGCCATAATAATTGTTGTTCTTTATTCACTTCTTCCAATAGTTAAAAATACATATATAGGTTTAGATGGAATAAATCCTCTCACTATTGAAGCTGCAGAAGGAATAGGAATGACAAAATATCAAATACTGCAGAAAGTTCAACTACCACTGGCTCTTCCAGTGATAATGGGGGGAGTAAGAATAGCTGTGGTAACATCTGTAGGACTTATGACTATTGCTGCTTTTGTAGGAGCAGGGGGATTAGGTTATCTTGTGTTTTCAGGAATAAGGACAATAAATAATTATCAAATATTAGCAGGAGCCATACCAGCATGCATATTGGCTTTATTGATAGATTATCTTACTGGAATTTTAGAAAAAGCTGTTATTCCAACAGGTATACAGCTTAATAAGAAGAGATCTATTTTCAATAATAGAAAAAAGAAAAGAATATTAGCAGCAACAATGCTTGCAGGAATAATTTTCACAGTAATTTTTTGTGGAAGAGTAACTATGTATAAACCTAGAAGTGAAAAAGTTATTGTTATGGGAAGCAAGGAGTTTACAGAGGGAGAAATATTAGCAAATATAATGGCTATAATGATAGAGGAAAAAACAGATATATCTATAGATAGGAGATTTGCTCTTGGAGGAACGCAAGTATGTTTTAATGCTCTAAAGAGCAATGAAATAGATATGTATGTTGATTATACAGGAACAGTATATGGAGATACATTAAAATATCCACCTATTCAAGATATGGAAAAGGTATATGACACAGTGAAAAAAGATATGAAAGAAAAATATAGTATAGATGTTTTACAGCAGCTTGGCTTTAATAATACTTATGCACTGGCTGTAAGGAAGGATACTGCTGAAAAGTATAATCTGAAAACAATAAGTGATTTAGAAAAAATAGCAAAAAATCTTACTCTATCAGCAAGTCTTGAATTTCTTAATCGAGAAGATTGCTATATAGGATTAAGTAAGAAATATAAATTAGATTTTAGAAAAGTAATAGGTATAGATGGAAGTTCTAAATATCTTGCTTTGACAAATAAAGAGAGTGATGTAATAGATGTATATACTACAGATGCTCTTCTTCAAAAACTTGATTTAGTAGTATTGGAAGATGATAGGCATTTCTTTCCACCATACTATGCTGTTCCTCTTGTAAGAGATGAAATAATAGAAAAATATCCAGAAATAGTTCCAATAATAGAGGAATTACAAAATGTATTGAATGATAAAGTAATATCTTCTCTTAACCATAAAGTAGAAAATCTTGGGAAGAAACCAAATGAGGCAGCACTGGAATTTATAGAGGAATATGAACTTTTGAAATAGAAAGGAGTATAAAATGATAGAATTTGTTGATGTAAACAAAAATTTTGGAGAATATCATATAATAAAAAACCTTTCTTTGAAGATAGAAAAAGGTAAAATTACAGTTATAATAGGTTCTAGTGGCTGTGGAAAGACTACAACTTTGAAAATGATAAATAAACTTATTCTTCCTACTTCAGGAAAAATATATATAGATGGGGAAGATATTTCTCAAAAAGATACTATTAAACTAAGAAGAAATATAGGATATGTTATACAGCAGACTGGACTTTTTCCACATATGACTGTAAAAGAAAATATAGAACTTATTGCTAAAATAGAAAATATAGATAAAAATAAAATAAATTTGAGGACAAAAGAGCTCATGAAAATGATAAATCTTGATTATGCAACATTTTCTGAGAGATATCCTTTAGAACTTAGTGGAGGACAACAGCAGAGAGTGGGAGTAGCTAGAGCTTTTGCTCTTGATCCAGGAATAATACTTATGGATGAGCCTTTTAGTGCAGTTGATCCAATAAGCAGGAAGCAACTGCAGGGTGAATTGATAGATATTCAAAAAAAACTTGGAAAGACAATTATTTTTGTAACTCATGATATTCAGGAAGCAATAAAAATAGCTGATAAAATATGCCTTATGAATAATGGAGAGATAATGCAGTATGATACTCCTGAAAATATTATTAAAAATCCCAAAAATGATTTTGTTAGAAAATTTATAAATGGTTAAATTTTAAGATATCAAGAGTGATGATAAACTCTTAATAAATAAATATGCAAAGGAAGGTAGTCTATGAAAGAAATTTTTGAAATAAGATGGCATGGAAGAGGCGGTCAAGGAGCCAAA
>OGEK01000146.1_pt1 | contig 81826 bp, 66 predicted proteins | sample 1570641 | NCBI WGS metagenome assembly OGEK01 (sample SAMEA2582136, study PRJEB24529) | metagenome | biome: Human gut stool | place: China | collected 2011
CACGCAGTTGACGAAAACCATTCGCCTGAACATTCCTATGCTCTCTGCGGCAATGGACACCGTGACTGAAGCGCGCCTGGCAATTGCCCTGGCACAGGAAGGTGGCATTGGCTTTATTCACAAAAACATGTCTATCGAACGTCAGGCGGAAGAAGTTCGCCGCGTGAAGAAACATGAATCCGGCATCGTGTCCGATCCACAGACCGTTCTGCCAACCACCACCCTGCACGAAGTGAAAGCCCTGACCGAGCGTAACGGCTTCGCCGGTTACCCGGTGGTGACCGAAGAGAACGAACTGGTTGGTATTATTACCGGTCGTGACGTGCGTTTCGTGACTGACCTGAACCAGCCTGTCAGCGTGTACATGACGCCAAAAGAGCGTCTGGTTACCGTTCGCGAAGGTGAAACCCGCGACGTGGTGCTGGCAAAAATGCACGAAAAACGCGTTGAAAAAGCGCTGGTTGTTGATAGCAACTTCCACCTGCGCGGCATGATCACCGTTAAAGATTTCCAGAAAGCAGAACGTAAGCCTAACGCCTGTAAAGACGAGCATGGCCGTCTGCGCGTTGGCGCTGCGGTTGGCGCAGGTGCCGGTAACGAAGAGCGCGTTGACGCGCTGGTTGCCGCGGGCGTTGACGTCCTGCTGATTGACTCCTCTCACGGCCACTCTGAAGGCGTTCTGCAGCGTATTCGTGACACCCGTGCTAAATATCCTGATCTGCAGATCATCGGCGGTAACGTGGCAACGGGCGCAGGCGCTCGCGCGCTGGCTGACGCTGGCTGCAGCGCGGTGAAAGTGGGTATCGGCCCTGGCTCTATCTGTACCACGCGCATCGTGACCGGCGTGGGCGTTCCGCAGATCACCGCGGTGTCTGACGCGGTTGAAGCGCTGGAAGGCACCGGTATTCCGGTTATTGCTGACGGCGGTATCCGCTTCTCTGGCGACATCGCGAAAGCGATCGCTGCGGGCGCAGCGGCGGTGATGGTAGGCTCCATGCTGGCCGGTACCGAAGAATCCCCGGGCGAAATCGAACTCTACCAGGGCCGTTCTTACAAATCTTACCGCGGTATGGGTTCCCTGGGCGCGATGTCCAAAGGTTCCTCTGACCGTTACTTCCAGACCGATAACGCCGCAGACAAACTGGTGCCGGAAGGTATCGAAGGTCGCGTTGCCTATAAAGGCCGTCTGAAAGAGATCATTCACCAGCAGATGGGCGGCCTGCGCTCCTGTATGGGTCTGACCGGCTGTGGTACCATTGACCTGCTGCGTACTAAAGCGGAATTCGTACGCATCAGCGGTGCGGGTATCCAGGAGAGCCACGTTCACGACGTGACGATCACCAAAGAGTCCCCGAACTACCGTCTGGGCTCCTGATTAATTTCCGCGCCCGGCTTCTGCCGGGCGCTCTGTTTTTGTTTCACTTGCCTCGGAATTAGCGTCAATGACGGAAAACATTCATAAACATCGCATTCTCATCCTGGACTTTGGTTCTCAGTACACTCAGCTGGTGGCGCGTCGCGTGCGTGAACTGGGCGTTTACTGTGAACTGTGGGCGTGGGATGTCACGGAAGCACAGATTCGCGAATTCAATCCAAGCGGCATCATCCTGTCCGGCGGCCCGGAAAGCACCACCGAAGAAAACAGCCCGCGCGCGCCGCAGTACGTATTCGAAGCTGGCGTGCCGGTATTCGGCGTTTGCTACGGTATGCAGACCATGGCCATGCAGCTGGGCGGCCACGTAGAAGGCTCCAGCGAGCGCGAGTTCGGCTATGCGCAGGTTGAAGTGGTTAACGACAGCGCGCTGGTGCGCGGTATCGAAGACTCCCTGACCGCAGACGGCAAACCGCTGCTGGACGTGTGGATGAGCCACGGCGACAAAGTCACCGCTATCCCGTCTGACTTCGTGACCGTTGCCAGCACCGAGAGCTGCCCGTTTGCCATCATGGCGAACGAAGAAAAACGCTTCTACGGCGTGCAGTTCCACCCGGAAGTGACCCACACCCGTCAGGGTATGCGCATGCTGGAGCGCTTCGTGCGCGACATCTGCCAGTGTGAAGCCCTGTGGACCCCGGCAAAAATCATCGACGACGCCGTTGAGCGTATCCGCCAGCAGGTTGGCGATGACAAAGTGATCCTCGGCCTCTCCGGCGGCGTGGACTCGTCCGTGACCGCGATGCTGCTGCACCGCGCCATCGGCAAAAACCTGACCTGCGTCTTCGTGGACAACGGCCTGCTGCGCCTGAACGAAGCCCGGCAGGTTATGGACATGTTCGGCGACCACTTCGGTCTGAACATCGTTCACGTGGAAGGCGAGCAGCGCTTCCTGGACGCGCTGAAAGGCGAGAACGATCCGGAAGCGAAACGTAAGATCATCGGCCGCGTGTTCGTTGAAGTGTTCGACGAAGAAGCGCTGAAGCTGGACGACGTGAAGTGGCTGGCGCAGGGTACCATCTACCCTGACGTGATCGAGTCTGCGGCCTCCGCAACCGGTAAAGCACACGTCATCAAATCTCACCACAACGTGGGCGGCCTGCCGAAAGAGATGAAGATGGGTCTGGTTGAACCGCTGCGCGAGCTGTTCAAAGACGAAGTGCGTAAGATCGGTCTGGAACTGGGTCTGCCGTACGACATGCTCTACCGTCACCCGTTCCCGGGTCCGGGTCTGGGTGTGCGCGTGCTGGGCGAAGTGAAGAAAGAGTACTGCGACCTGCTGCGTCGTGCGGACGCGATCTTCATCGAAGAGCTGCACAAAGCTGACCTGTACAACAAAGTAAGCCAGGCGTTCACCGTGTTCCTGCCGGTTCGCTCCGTCGGGGTAATGGGCGATGGCCGTAAGTACGACTGGGTTGTTTCCCTGCGTGCGGTGGAAACCATCGACTTCATGACCGCGCACTGGGCGCACCTGCCGTATGACTTCCTGGGCCGCGTGTCTAACCGCATTATCAACGAAGTGAACGGCATTTCCCGCGTGGTGTATGACATCAGCGGTAAGCCACCGGCTACGATTGAGTGGGAATGATGTATAGCTAGTTCATAGCAGATCATATCTATTTAAATAATCCTCTAACCCTCTGTAATCACAGAGGGTTTTTTTATCTACTCATGTCTATTACTCTACACCACATTTTTCGACGGTACAGGTGACGGTATTACCCGAAAGGTATACTCTCATACCGACAAAAAAATGTATGCTTTATGGGTGAATTGTGCTTACCGATACCAAACTGAAAAACCTGAAGCCGCAGGAGAAACTGTACAAGGTTTCCGACCGTGACGGGCTGTATGTCGCCGTGCTCACGTCAGGCTCTGTCTCGTTCCGTTACAACTACTCGATCAATGGCAGGCAAGAGACGATCAGCTTTGGCCGCTACGGTGTTGGTGGTATCAGTTTGGCTGAAGCCCGCGAGCGACTGAATGAAGCCAAGCGGATGGTGGCCGACGATTAAGGAGAAGGCCCGTAAAAAGGCTCGGGTAAAAGATGCTGTAACATCTGGTGCTTGGGCGGAAAAGTGGCTGCGAGGTTACCAGATGGCGGACTCCACCCGTGATATGCGTCGCTCAGTCTATGTTCGGGAGCTGGAAACGAAATTTGGCAACCAGAAGTTGACCAAGATCTCCCATTAAGATTTGCGCATGTTGACGGATACCATTGTAGAGCGAGGGGCTCCAGAAACGGCTGTTCATACCCGTGACATAGTGCTGCAGATTTATCGTTGGGCCATTGAGCGAGGGTAGAAGGTTGAAAACCCAACTGACCTTGTGAGGCCAACGAGCATTGCCAGATTTGAGCCGCTAGATCGAACTTTGTCGCCTGCAGAAATTCGGCTTATGTATATATGGGGCGGATTGGTACATCGCCCTCCATCCGTGCGGCGGTAAAGTTGCTGCTTTTCACCATGGTGCGCAAAAGTGAGCTGACCAATACCACCTAGAACGAGATCAATTTCAGCGAGGCTCTTTGGACCATCCCAAAAGAGCGGATGAAGCGACGGACACCCCATCTGGTGTTTCTATCCAGACAAGCTCTGGACATCATGATTGCCTTGAAGACCTTCTCTGGTGGCTCTAGCTATATTCTGCCATCCCGTTACGACTCAGATTTGCCCATGAACAGCGCCACCCTGAATCGGGTGATGACTATGAACTACATATTGGCCCAGAAGGAAAGCAAGCCGCTCGCCAAGTTTGGGCCCCACGACTTGAGACGCACGGCTAGCACTCTGCTACATGAAGCTGGCTACAACACTGACTGGATTGAGAAATGCCTTGTTCATGAGCAGAGGTGCGTGATAGCGGTAAATAACAAAGTGGAGTATCGTGATTAGCGTACATCTAGCAGGACTGGGCTAATATGATTGACGAATAGGTTATTTAGGGGCTAGCTAACTTTTAAAGGCATCTCTTACAAAAAGGTAATCAGGGATGAAAATAGAGAAGATAAAACTACAGAATTTCCGTTGTTTCGGGCATGAGGTGGTCGAGATAAATTTCGAGGAAGAACTGACGATACTTGTCGGCGGAAACGGTTCCGGAAAGACGGCAGTGCTGCAAGCTGTGTCCCGGTTGTTTGGTACATCACCAACGCAGCGGTCGGTACAGCGTCGGGATTTTCACATACCTATTGACCGGCAGGAACTGCAGTCTGGCGACAGTCTGTTTGTCGAAGCGTTACTTGCCTTCCCTGAACTGGAAGAGCAAGACATGGCTCCTCTTGATGCTGTTCCGGAGTTCTTCAATCAGATGGCTGCTTCCGGTGAGGGAGAGCCCCTTAAGGCCCGGATACGACTACAAGCAACATGGACGGATGACGGTACGCCGGAAGGGGCAATTGAAGAGGATATACGCTGGATAAGAGCCCTGGATGATAATTTTGAATGGGATGATTGCTCCAGGGTTCAGGCTGTAGAGCGCTCTTCGATCCAGTTTATTTACTTACCGGCAAATCGTGATGCAACGACTCAGGTGACCTTTCTTCTAAAAGGGCGGTTATGGCAGGCTGCCAAATGGTCGACGGCATTTAGGGATGCAAGCTCTGATAGTGCCGGTCAGATCCAGAGCAGTTTCGAGGAAGAGGAGCCGTCGAAGTTTCTGCTGCAGCGTCTTTCGAAGCGTTGGCAACAGGTCTATGAAGCTGATACAGACAGTGAGCCACGCTTAAGGCTCATCGAAAACCGTTTTGAGGAGCTTGTTCGAAAAGCCGAATTTACCTTTACGCCTGATGAAGAAGGTCAGGAGCGCCGTTTGTCCGAGTTGAGTGATGGTCAGCGTTCTCTGTTTCATATAGCCCTTACAGCGGCAACGCTAGAAAGTGAGCGTGAAGCTTTTTCTTTGCCTGCTGATGACAGCTCATTTGAACAGGATAAGTTACGCCGTATTCACCTGACGATTCTTGCCATCGAAGAGCCAGAAAACAACCTGTCACCGTTCTTTTTGTCTCGCATCATCAAACAGGCGAGAGAGATCGGTGCACTGCCTTCTGCGCAGGTTCTGCTATCCAGCCATTCCCCGGCTATCCTGAGCCGGATAGAGCCGGAGGAAGTGAGATATTTTCGTATGGACCGGAGAGCCCGGTGCTCATCGATCCGAGAACTGACCTTGCCTGAAGATGATGTTGAGGCCAGCGTGTATGTCAGGCTGGGCGTAAAGGCATACCCCGAACTTTATTTCGCGCGATTTGTAATCCTGGGGGAAGGGGATTCAGAGCGCGTCGTCATTCCGAAAATAGCGGAAGATATGGGGGTGCCACTTGACCCGTCATTTGTTCCTGTCGTCCCACTAGGAGGACGGTTCGTAGCACATTTCTGGCGGCTACTTAGTGATCTTGAGATTCCATATGCCACACTGCTCGATCTAGATTTGGGGCGTAGACATGGTGGGGCGAACACCATGAGGAGCTGCCTTCAGAATCTGGCCCATATTGGGAATAATTTTGGGGAGCGCAATCTTGTTAGTGCTGCTCAGGTTACTGACCAACAGCTTTATGGTGAAGGCCAGCAAGGTCAATGGCTTCAAGCTTTCAGGGAGGAAGGTGTTTTCTTTTCCTATCCTATTGATCTCGATTTTGCCATGTTGCTTGCGTTTCCAGACGCTTATCAGGTTGCCAATCCAGGTGGCCGTGGGCCTCAGAGTGATGCTAACGCTATTCAAGCCAAAAAGGTCAGCACACTTAAAACAGGTGGTACCCCAGCCTTGTATACCGAGCTCTATGATGATGCTTTTAAATGGTATCCGTATTTGTTCTTGAGCCGCAGTAAGCCAGAGACCCATCTGGCTGCGTTTTCCCGTATCCCTGATGGCGATGTTTCTGCGTCAGTTCCTGCTGAGCTTAGGGCCCTTATTGAGTACGTAATGCATAAACTAAATCTGCCAGGAGTCGGGGAATGATCCGCGTAAGAAGAGACGACTGGGTACCTCAGGGGGTCGGTGGTCTGGAAGGCAGAGCGTGGGAGGCTTTACGTGAAACCGATAGTAGCATCCTCGTGACAGCTGGTGCCGGTGCGGGAAAAACTGAGTTTCTGGCACAGAAGGCGACCTATCTTCTGCAGACAAGCATTTGTCCGGCCCCCAAACGAATTCTGGCCATCAGCTTTAAAAAAGATGCTGCCCGAAACCTCGCTGAAAGGGTGGCAAAGCGTTGCCCGAGAGATCAGGCGCTGCGCTTTGATTCAATGACTTTTGATGCCTTCACCAAGGGACTTCTGGACCGGTTCCGTCCTGCTTTACCTGAGCCGTTCAATGCGCCTGGCACGTATCAGATCGTTACGCCATTTCGTCGGGATTATGAGGATTTTCTTGAACGTCACGGCTATCACGGTGTAAGTGTTCAACAGCTTGAGGGAAGACTGCTTCTGACAGACCTGCCAATTGACTTGTCAAATGGATCTGAAGTACATCGTGCGTTAGCAGATTACTGGCATGAACAATTCATCGGAGGTGACGAGATCTCTCTGTCCTTCCCGATGATAAATAGGCTTGTAAAACTGCTGCTGCAGGAAAATGCATATATCCGTCGGGCCTTGCAGGCAACGTATCCCATTGTCTTTCTTGATGAATACCAGGATACCACCTATGCCCAGTACGACTTGTTGCAAACGGCATTCGATGGTAGCGATGCTGTCTTTACGGCAGTCGGCGATGATAAGCAGCGTATCATGGGATGGGCGGGAGCCATGACTGACGCCTTCGACCAGTTTGAGAACGACTTTGGTGCGAGGCGTATCACATTGCTTTCAAACTGGCGGTCACATGCGGATCTGGTTCTAATTCAGCACGAGATTGCTCGCCGGATAGACAACAATGTGGAAGCTGTGCAGGCACAAGGGACCCGTGAAATTGAAGGTGAGGTTTCTGCTATTTGGCAATTTCGGAACGCAAATGACGAGAACAATTATCTGGCTGAATGGGTGAGGCGTGAGGTTCAGTCAGGGCGTGTTGCGCCACATGATGTAGGAATTCTGATCAGAATGCGGGCAGATCAGGTGGAGGGTGAGATAGCCCCTGCTTTTGCGGCACGAGGTCTCAGGATCAGAAATGCGGCCCGGTCAGTCGGTGAAATTCAAATACAGGATCTACTTGGTGAAGAACTGACCAGCATATTCGTCCCTTTGCTCCGCCTGGGAGCGACGAACCGAAGCCCGGAAAGCTGGGAGCTGGCCCAGCAGAACTATCTGTTTCTGAAGGCTGCTGATCCGGATAACGATCTCACGCAGGAACGGTTACAGGTTAAGCTTGAAGCATTCGTCCGCCAATTAAGAGGAGAGTTGGCGCGTCGCCAGCCTGATCCGGATGCAGCGGAAGAGATTGCAGAGATGCTTCTTGAATTTGTCGGGACCCCTGCACTTCGGCAATCTTTTCCCGCTTATCAGCGGGAAAGGGACTTTGAGAGGGTATGGAGTGGATTTGTCACACTCCTGAAAGAGTGCGCAGAACATAGCAGCAGCTGGATGGAGGCGCTGGATGAGTTTGAAGGTATTGGCCAAGTGGCTCTGATGACCGTCCATAAGAGCAAAGGTCTTGAGTTCCACACGATGATATTTTATGGGCTCGACAATCAGACCTGGTGGAGCCTTACGCCACAACGCGGTGAAGAGCTAAACACTTTCTTTGTTGCCTTTACCAGAGCAAAGCAACGTGCGTTTTTCTCCCAGTGCGTTGACCGAGGGCATGCTATTGGCTGGATACAGCAATTATTGGCTCCGGCGGGGGTCGATACTATAGATGGTGCGACCATATTGGGTGAAAACTGAATATGACCTAGGTAATTTATCCCTGCCCATTTAATAAAAATTTAATGTATCTCTAGAATAGATGCTTTTTTCAATTTGGATAGAGAGCATCTGCTCAAGGCTGAGCGGGTATATTTTAGCAGCTAAAAACTTTTATCCGTCTTAGATTCACTCATAATTGGAACTCCTTGCGAACTGATGCCAACGCTTTAGCATGTGATTTTTATCCTTATTTTACTGTTTTGTATGTATTTTTATCTTTTTTAATATCTTTTCCTGGCGTAAGTACATTACTTAACCCTATGTTTTGCGATAACAGTCCTTTCCTATTGAGTAATCTCGAAAGAAACAAGGCAGATCTGAGGGCAGGATGTGTGAAGAGAGTTAACCGGCAAGCCGGTTAACTCTCTTCACTGTCCCTTATTCGCACCTGCGGCGCTCAACGTACTTCCTGCCCTGCGTGGCTTGTCAGCTCTAAGCTGGTGATCACAAACCTTGTTGAGTCGGGCCATCGTTCCGTCTACGTGCCAATTCTGTCCGCATCTTGGCTGATGACTCGGCCATATCCCGCCGAAGCTCTGCGATCTCCTTGGTTGTAAGTCTTCTAGCTCTTTGGGGTATGCTGTTGTTTAGCAAGGCTTGGTTCATACTCTTAGCCTTAGTAGATTCGGTGTACATTTTCCTACCAGTTTTATTGGAAGCATTAATCTCGACTCTAATCAGATGATTGAAATCAGCTGCTAATCAAAAATGAAAATCATTGGTAGGCTACATACTGTTTTTACGGATTCTGCATAGAATGAAGCGAGGCTCTGATCGACGATATAGAAGTCACCGGCCTTCCGGCAAGTGGATTCTACCGGCCAATGGGGATGGTGATATGTCTTGTTTTCCGGATTTGCCGGTGCGATGAATAACGGCCTTTCGCAAAGGTTGGCGGACAGTTCTCGTAAGAGATCCAAGTTCGGGTCGTAGCTCATACGCGAACCGTGGTGCGGAAGCACGAAAATTGATGTTAGAGCTATTTCAGTGCTGTAGTGCCACATGAAGTCTCGTAGCTTTTCTTGAGTGGAAAAGTCGGAATCACCCGTAGAGATCCAGCCTACCTCACGGGAATATACACCGTCCTGGGGTTCTGTGCGCAGTGCCCTGCGCCCTAGGTGGACCGAACGGGAAAATTGTTCGCGCGGAACACTGGTGCCACGCTGTGCCGGTCCAGAGTAAACACACATCGAGGCATCGTTGTAATCCTTAAGTGTCTCGCTGAGCTCGTACAGTTGGCCTAGCACGTACTTACAACTGAGCCCACCATTTTTCGCTTTCTTTATTTCATTCTTCAGTTTTACCAATCGCTCATATCGGGGATCATTCTTTGCTGGCGTCACGCTTATTAGTGACATTACTTTTTCTGCATCGTTGGGAGCGATCTTCGCCTTCAACTCAGTTATTAACTGGGTGGAGAAATTGGTCCATGTGCTAGTATTCATTTGCTGCTTAGTTATGTTCACTACAGCTTTCAAACTGTCTAAAAACTCTAGATCCCAAATGGATTTCGCTTCTTTAGGGAAAGTCCATTCGCGTGAATAAAAGCGGAAAAGCCAATCCATCTCCCTTATGTTTAGTGACTGAGAACATGAAAAGACCTGTCCGCTTAATCCGCGAGCTTTTTGTACTGCCTTGTAAGCATCATCACTCAATACGTTGGCTAGGTTGCTATCTTCAAGTAGATCGTCTTGGTGCTCATCTATCGGTAGCAAACTTGGAGGGCCGACGAGCACCACGGACCCGTAATCACCACCATATAGGCGACCGCTAGTCTGCACAATATGAGCCAATTTTTCGGGGGTTTCCTCGCTGATACTGAGCTTCAAGGTCATCCACAGTAGGTAGCTTTGGACCTCCACATGTGGCAGGAACACGGTGTTGAACTTGATGCCTGCTTCGCGCAAATCATCGACGCCGTTAATGTGGTCTGCATCGAAATGGCTAATTGCCAAAATGTCGTGCTGGCGTTTACCTTCAGAAAATATCTTGATCAGTCGGTTGCGATGACTTTTGTCTGCACCTCCGCAGTCGATAACCATGCTCAGGTTCTTCCCGCGAGGCATGTGTATGACAGTTGCATGGAAGCCACCTTGGCCAATAGGAAATTGTGTTCGGTCTACTTGGAATAAGCTCATTGTCTCTCCTTGATCTAATATGGGACGAGCTAGGGTTTGATAACATTAATTTATCGACACGAAATTTTTTATGGGGGTGGGTAACATCGGCTTTTGCAGACGAATGGCTACATCAAGCCTGATCCTGACGCTCGCTACTTGAATTCGAGTCCCGCATCTGGATTACCTATGAGAATGCATGCTAACAATGATGCGGGCCTTGAGCCATTACAATGCTGCTCTTGCTGTCTTGTGTACATTTTTATTTTGGTATTTTTCATGGTGTTTTGTGGTTGTCGGATTTTAATTTTTTGTAAAATAAGTATTTTTGTCTTATAGACAATTGAGTGGGAATAATCTCCCTCTGAATTAACACCCAAACCCTCTGCCTGTGCAGGGGGGGGTTATTTCCTTATTTCCCTTCACCCAACCGATACGCCAGCGCCACCACCAGCGACTGCACCAGGCACAGCGTCGCCGACTGAGACCGAAACGCATCCACCTGCGCCTCTTTCACCACAAAACAGAGATCGCTGAACGTCGCCAGGGGGCTTATCTGGCTGTCCGTAATCACGATCTGCCGCGCGCCGACGCTGGCGGCGGTTTCGCTGACCATCACCGTCTCTTCCGCGTACGGCGAGAAGCTTATCGACACCACGATGTCGCGCGCCTTAATGCGGCTGATTTGCTCGCGCAGCATCCCGCCCATGCCGTCGAGCAGGATAGGACGGCACTCCAGATGGCTCAGAGCATAGGTGAGGTACGCGGCGACGCTAAAGGATCGACGCAGTCCGGCGATGTAGATGGTGTCGGCGTCGGCCAGCAGCTGTACCGCGCGCTCCAGCATCTCCGGCTCGGCGCGGGCGGCCAGCTGCTGCAGCGCCTGCGCGTTCGAGCGGGCAAACTCCTGCAGGATATCGAGCGGCGTTTCCGGCACGGCCTCGCTCTCCATCTCGCGGAACAGCCGGGCGCGGTCGCTGTAGCTGGCGGTCTCCTCCACCAGGTTCATGCGAAACAGCTGTTTCATTTCGTTGAAGCCGGTGAAGTCAAAGGCGTTGGCAAAGCGGATCAGCGTCGAGGGCGGCACGTCGGCGCGCTCGGCAATAACGGCAACCGTATCAAAGGCCACGCTGTTGGTGTTATCCAGCACGTAGCGGGAGACCTGCTGCAGCCTCTTGCTCAGGCTATCGTAGCGATCGCGGATTTGCTGCTGCAGTTCGTTCAGGCTGGTTGCTGTCGTCATGTTATCCCCCAAATACAGTCATATGATTCTAAACGCAAAACCGCGTCTTTTAAATGTCGGCCATCCATCTGGCAGCAAAAATGAAACAGAAGATTCAGTCATTTCCTCGCCCGAGAACCCTTAATAGCGCACGCGGTGTCAGTGGTGCTGGCTGTTAACATAAAAATCCATCCTTGATCACAATAATCATCATTTATTTTATTTCAACTTAAAATGGAATATTTGTTTCATATATAGTGTTCAGTACACAGTGTTCAGGTCAAGTCACGTATCAACAGCGAGAGGTTAAGGATGGAGACGGTAGCGAATTTTATTCACGGCGAATGTGTCACCGGTTCAGGCCAGCGCGTTCAGGCGATCTTCAACCCGGCCACCGGCGAGCAGATCCGCCAGGTGGTGATGAGTACGGCACAGGAAACGGAGCAGGCGATTGCCGCCGCGCAGCAGGCGTTTCAGGCGTGGGCGCGTCATGCTCCGCTTAAGCGCGCGCGCGTGATGTTCCGCTTCAAGGCGCTGCTGGAAGAGAATATGGAACGTCTGGCCCGTCTTATCAGCGAAGAGCACGGCAAGGTCTTCTCCGACGCGGTGGGCGAACTGACCCGCGGCCTGGAAGTGGTGGAATTTGCCTGCGGCATCCCGCATCTGCAAAAGGGCGAACACTCGGCGAACGTCGGGACCGGCGTTGACAGCCACTCGCTGATGCAGCCGCTCGGCGTCTGCGCCGGGATCACGCCGTTTAACTTCCCGGCGATGGTGCCGATGTGGATGTTCCCGATTGCGCTGGCGACCGGGAATACCTTCGTGCTGAAACCGTCGGAAAAAGACCCTTCTCTGGCGCTCGCGCTGGCGCAGCTGCTGAAAGAGGCCGGCCTGCCGGACGGCGTCTTCAACGTGGTGCAGGGCGATAAAGAGTCCGTTGACGTGCTCCTGACCGACCCGCGCGTGCAGGCGGTGAGCTTTGTCGGCTCCACGCCGATTGCCGAATACATTTACCAGACCGCGTCCGCCCACGGTAAGCGCTGTCAGGCGCTGGGGGGCGCGAAAAACCACTGCATTTTAATGCCGGATGCCGACATGGAGATGGCGACCAACGCCATCATGGGCGCGGCCTACGGCGCGGCGGGCGAGCGCTGCATGGCGCTCTCGGTGGTGCTGGCGGTGGGGGATAACACCGCCGATGACCTCTGCGCCCGGCTGGAAAAACAGATTGCCGCGCTGCGCGTCGGGCCGGGCCTGGACCAGACGCCGGAAAACGAAATGGGGCCGCTCATCTCCTCCGCGCACCGCAGCAAGGTGTTGGGCTACATCGACAGCGGAGAAGCGCAGGGGGCGACGCTTCGCGTGGACGGTCGCAGCTTCAGCGTGAAGGGCCACGAGCAGGGCTATTTCGTCGGGCCGACGCTGTTCGATAACGTCACCCCGGAGATGACCATCTATAAAGAAGAGATTTTTGGTCCGGTGCTTTCTGTGGTGCGCGTAGCAGATTACGCCAGCGCGGTGGACCTGATTAACCGCCATGAATATGGTAATGGCTCGGCAATCTTCACCCGCGACGGCGGCTGCGCGCGCCGCTTCTGCGAAGAGGTGCAGGCAGGTATGGTGGGCGTCAACGTGCCGATCCCGGTGCCGATGGCATTCCACAGTTTCGGCGGCTGGAAGCGCTCCATCTTCGGGGCGCTCAACGTCCACGGCAACGACGGCGTGCGTTTCTACACCCGAATGAAAACCATCACCGCGCGCTGGCCGGAAATGCAGCAGGAGACAGGCGCTGCGTTCTCCATGCCGACGCTGGGCTGACAGGAGGCGTTATGCAAACCGAACGTATGACCATGGCTCAGGCGCTGGTCCGGTTCCTTAATCAACAGTACGTTAGCGTGGATGGTCACGAAACGCCCTTCGTTGAGGGCGTGGCGACGATCTTTGGGCACGGCAACGTGCTGGGTATCGGCCAGGCGCTGGAACAAGATCCGGGTCATCTACAGGTGATGCAGGGCTGCAACGAGCAGGGCATTGCCCATATGGCGACGGGGTTCGCCAAACAGCACCGCCGTCAGCGCATCTTTGCCGTCACCTCCTCCGTCGGGCCGGGCGCCGCCAATATGGTCACGGCCGCGGCAACCGCCACGGCGAACCGCATCCCGCTGCTGCTGCTTCCGGGCGATATCTACGCCAGCCGCCAGCCGGACCCGGTGCTGCAGCAGATCGAGCAGTATCACGATCTCAGCATTAGCACCAACGACTGCTTCCGTCCGGTCTCCCGCTACTGGGACCGCATTAACCGCCCGGAGCAACTCATGAGCGCGATGCTCAGCGCGATGCGAACGCTTACTGACCCGGCAGATACCGGTGCGGTGACGATTTGCCTCCCGCAGGACGTGCAGGGGGAAGCGTGGGATTACCCGCTGAGCTTCTTCGCGCGTCGCGTGCACCACATCGAGCGTCGTCCGCCCGATCCGCAGCGTCTGGCGCAGGCGCGGGCGCTGATCGCCCGCAAGCATCGCCCGCTGGTGGTGTGCGGCGGCGGCGTACGCTATTCCGGCGCGCATGAGGCGTTTCGCGAATTTGTCGAGACGCTGCAGCTGCCGTTTGCCGAAACCCAGGCCGGAAAGGGGGCGCTGGTAAGTGACCACCCACTTAACCTCGGTGGCGTAGGGGTGACGGGCGGGATGGCGGCCAACCAGCTCGCCCCGCAGGCCGACCTGGTGATCGGCATCGGCACGCGCCTGACCGACTTTACCACCGGCTCCAAGGCGCTCTTTTCCCATCCGGACGTGGAATTCCTGCTGCTGAACGTGGCCGAGTTTGACGCCCTGAAGCTGGACGCCACGGCGCTGATTGCCGACGCTCAAACCGGGCTCGAGGCATTGACCCACGCGCTTGGTGATTACCGCAGCGGCTGGGGAGAGGCGATCGCTGAGGCGAAATCCGCCTGGCGCGACGAGTGCCGTCGCCTGTGGGATCGCCAGTGGCGTCCTGACGACGCGCCCGAAGTGGCGGGGCACCTGGACGCGCAGCTGGCGGAATACGGCGAGGCGCTCAATACCCGCCTGACCCAGACGCGGGTGCTGGGGCTGATCAACCAGCATGTGGAAGATAACGCCATCGTGGTGGGCGCGGCCGGTTCGCTGCCGGGCGATTTACAGCGCCTCTGGCAGGTCAAAACGCCGGACAGCTATCACCTGGAGTACGGCTACTCCTGCATGGGCTACGAGATTGCGGCAGCCATCGGCGCGAAGCTTGCCCGACCCGAGCAGCCGGTGTACGCCATGGTGGGGGATGGCTCCTACATGATGCTCCACTCCGAGCTGCAAACCGCCGTTCAGGAGGGCATTAAGGTCACCGTTCTGCTGTTTGATAACGCCAGCTTCGGCTGCATTAACAACCTGCAGATGGGGCACGGCATGGGCAGCTTTGGCACGGAAAACCGCCATCGCAACCCGGAAAGCGGGCGGCTTGACGGGCCGCTGGTGAAGGTCGATTTTGCGCAAAATGCGGAAAGCTACGGCTGCCGCGCGTGGCGGGTAAACGATGAGCAAAGCCTGCTGGCGGCGCTGGAGGCGGCCCGCGCCCATCCTGGCCCGACGCTGCTGGACATCAAGGTGCTGCCGAAGACCATGACCCACGACTACGCCTCCTGGTGGCGAACCGGTGATGCGCAGGTGGCAGAGTCGTCTGCCGTGCGTGAGGCCGCGGAGCAAACGCAGTCGCAGGTGAAAAAAGCCCGTCAGTATTGAGTTTTCCCGAAGTAACGAAATTTTCATTTCATTTTTGTTTTCCCCTCATCCTAACCCTCTCCCTCAGGGAGAGGGGACGGCTCGGTGTGGTTTTTTACTCCCTCTCCCTGAGGGAGAGGGCCGGGGTGAGGGGAGTTGCCGCACGTTCACCTGTGTTGTGAGATTGATAACAAAATTTATCTCATTCATCTCAAAAGTGTTAACCCGCACTCAAAAACATAATTTTCACTATTTATAAAAATGAAATAAATGTTTTATTTATAGAGTCGTTAGTTCACAGCATTCACCAACACCGGGAGCCGTTATGTTTAACATTGCTTTACTGGGCGCTGGCCGAATTGGCCAGGTACATGCAGCTAACATCGCCAGCCACGCCGCAACCACGCTCTGGTCCGTGGTTGACCCGAATCAGGAATTTGCCACCCGCCTCGCCACGCAGTATCAGGCCCGCCAGCAGAGCCTGGACGAAGCGATGACCGACCCTAACGTTCACGCCGTGCTGATCGCCTCTGCCACCGATACCCACGCGGACCTGATTGAAATGGCCGCCCGCCACGGCAAGGCCATCTTCTGTGAAAAGCCGGTACACCTCGACCTCGCCCGCGTGCGCGACTGCCTGAAGGTGGTCAAAGAGTACGACGTGCCGCTGTTTATCGGCTTTAACCGCCGCTTTGACCCGCAGTTCCGCCGCGTGAAAACCGACGCGCAGGCCGGGCGAATCGGCAAGCCGGAATCGCTGCTCATCATCTCCCGCGATCCGTCTCCGCCGCCCGCGGAGTACGTGCGCGTCTCCGGCGGCATGTTCCGCGATATGACCATTCATGACTTTGACATGGCGCGCTTCATCATGGGCGAAGAGCCGGTGTCGGTGTATGCCCAGGGCAGCAACCTGGTCGATCCGGCGATTGGCGAGGCGGGGGACATCGATACCGCGTTTATCGTCCTGAAATACGCTTCCGGCGCGATGGCGACCATCGTCAACAGCCGCCGCTCCTCTTATGGCTACGACCAGCGCCTGGAGCTGCACGGCTCCGAAGGGCTGCTTTGCGCGGGCAACATTCTGGAAAACCAGGTGCAGCACTACGGCAAACAGGGCTGCACCAGCGCGCTGCCGGAACACTTCTTCCTGCAGCGCTACAAATCCGCTTACGCCGCGGAATGGGAACACTTTGTTGCTGTCCTGCGCGGCGAAGCGGTGCCTGACTGCAGCGGCGATGATGGTGAACGTGCGCTGTACCTCGCGGATAAAGCGCTGGAGTCGCTGCGCAGCCAGCGCGAGATCGTCCTCTAAACACAACCACCCTACACAGAGAGACATAATAATGAAAAAACTGATCGTAGCCGCCCTCATCGCCATGACGTCCGAGGCCGCCTTCGCCGAAAACGAGCAAATTGTGTTCAGTACGCCAAACCTGGCCATGCCGTTTGAAGTTCACATGCAGCGCACGGCGGTAAAAGCCGCAAAAGAGATGGGCGTGAAGCTTCAGGTGCTGGACGGGCAGGGCAGTTCACCGAAGCAGGTGGCTGACCTGGAAAACGCCATCACCCGCGGGGCGCAGGGCTTTATCGTCTCCCCGAACGACGTGAACGCGGTCTCCAGCGCGGTGGATGAAATTCAGGATGCGAAGCTGCCGGTGGTCACCCTTGACCGCTCCGTCGACAGCCAGAAGAAGGTGCCGCACTTTGGCGCCAACAACTACAAGGGCGGTCAGGCGATTGGCGATTTTGTGAAAACCAAATTTCCCGACGGGGCGGAAATCATTCTGCTGACCGGCCAGCCGGGCTCCTCCTCCAACATCGAACGCACCAAAGGGATCCGCGACAGCCTGAAGGCGGGTGGCGATAAGTACAAGATCGTCGCCGATCAGACCGGCAACTGGATGCGTTCTGAAGGGATGCGCATCGTGGAAAGCGTGCTGCCCTCGCTGCCGAAACGCCCGCAGGTGATCCTCTCCGCCAACGACGACATGGCGCTGGGGGCGATCGAAGCCCTGCAGAGCCAGGGCGTGAAGCCGGGCGAAATTCTGGTCACCGGCTTTGACGCGGTACCGGAAGCGCTGGCCCGCGTGCGCGACGGCTGGCTGGCGGTGACGGCGGACCAGCGTCCGGGCTTTGCGGTGCAGACGGCGATGAGCCAACTGGTGGCCAACGTGCGCGAGAAGAAGGCCATCACCGGGGCCGACTACCCACCGACGCTGATCACCAAAGAGAACCTGCAGCAGGCTGAGCGTATCGGTGAGGCCGGTAACTGATTTATCCGCAGCCGCCGCTGGCGCGGCGGCTCACTCTAAAGGAGGAGCAGACCGATGTCGCAACCCTTACTGAAAGTGACCGACCTGGCAAAAAGCTTTTCCGGCGTCTGGGCGCTAAGCAGCGCCCAGCTGACCATCGGCGCGGGCGAGATCCACGCCCTGCTGGGGGAAAACGGGGCGGGTAAATCCACGCTGCTGAAGGCGCTCGCGGGGGCGCAGCCGCAAACCCGCGGGGAGATCTGGTTCAACGGCGAAACGCTGCCGGTGGACGACTCCCCGGTGGAACGGCAGAACAAGGGCATTATCACCATTTATCAGGAATTCAACCTGCTGCCCAACATGACCGTCGCGGAAAACATGTTTCTCGGGCGCGAGCCGCGTAAACGTAACCTGATCGTCGACGAAAAGGCGGTCAATCAGGAGGCGCAGGTCATTCTCGACTATCTGCAGCTGAACGTTGCGCCGACCACCCCGGTCGCCCGCCTGAGCGTTGCCCAGCAGCAGATGGTGGAGATCGCCCGGGCGCTGACCCTCAACGCCAGGCTCATCATTATGGACGAACCCTCCGCCGCGCTGAGCGACAGCGAGGTGGAAAGCCTGCACCGCGTAGTGCGCGAGCTTAAAAACCGCGGCGTGAGCATTATCTATGTCACCCACCGCCTGCACGAGGTTTTCCAGCTCTGCGACCGCTTCACCGTTTTCCAGGACGGCCGTTTCACCGGCACCGGTGCGGTGGCAGAGACCAACGTCGAACAGCTGATCCGCCTGATGGTCGGGCGCGACGTGGCCTTTAATCGCCGTCCCGCCAGCGAAACGCATCATGAGGACAAACCCGTCCGCCTGGCGGTGAAGGGGCTGAGCCGCGAAAAGCCGCCGCTGGATCCGCACGGCATCGCCCTGCACGACATCAGCTTCCACGTCCACGCCGGGGAGGTCTTAGGCATTGCCGGACTGGTGGGCGCCGGGCGCACCGAGGTGGCCCGCTGCCTCTTTGGCGCGGACGCGTTTACCTCGGGCAGCTTTGAGCTGGACGGCGTGCCCTACCAGCCGCGTGACCCGCTGTATGCCCTTGACCAGGGCGTGGCGCTGGTGCCGGAAGACCGCAAAAAAGAGGGGGCGGTGCTGGGGTTGTCGATTCGCGACAACCTGTCGCTCTCCTGCCTCTCCTCGCTGCTGCAGTGGCGCTGGTTCGTGAATACCCGCAAAGAGGACGATCTGATCGAGTCCTACCGCAAGGCGCTGCAGATCAAAATGGTCAACAGCGCGCAGGAGGTGCGCAAGCTCTCCGGCGGTAACCAGCAAAAGGTGATCCTCGCGCGCTGCATGGCGCTCAACCCGCGGGTGCTGATCGTCGACGAGCCGACGCGCGGCATCGACGTGGGGACCAAATCGGAAGTGCACCAGGTGCTGTTTGACATGGCGAAAAAGGGCGTGGCGGTGATCGTGATCTCCTCCGATCTGCCTGAAGTGATGGCGGTGTCAGACCGGATCATCACCCTCAGCGAAGGGCGAGTGACCGGCGAGATCCACGGTGACGACGCTAACGAAGAACGGCTGATGACGATGATGGCCATCAACCACAACGCCCTGAACGCGGCATAACGGAGTTTCTCATGACGCAGATGATTTCTAAAACGCAGGCCCCGGTCAAACGCGCCGGACGCATCGATCCCATCGCCTTCTTCGAGCGCTTCGGGGTGCTGATTTTCATGATCCTGCTGCTGATCTTCTTCCAGTCGCAGAACAGCAACTTTTTCTCTGAACGCAATATTTTCAACATCCTGACCGAAGTCTCCATCTACGGGATCATGGCCGTGGGGATGACCTTCGTCATCCTGACTGCCGGGATTGACCTCTCCGTGGGCTCCATTCTGGCGGTCTGCGCCATGACCGCGGCGTACGTGATTAAGGGCGACAACTTCACCACCGTCGACCCGAACGCCTGGGGCGGCATGAGCTGGCTGATTGGGCTCGGGATTTGCCTGGCGATGGGCACGGCGATCGGCTTCCTGCACGGTCTGGGCGTGACCCGCCTGCGCCTGCCGCCGTTCATCGTCACCCTCGGCGGGATGACCATCTGGCGCGGCCTGACGCTGGTGATCAACGACGGCGCGCCGATCGCCGGTTTCGATCAGGGCTACCGCTGGTGGGGGCGCGGGGAGCTGCTCGGCATCTCCATTCCGATCTGGATCTTCGCCATCGTCGCCCTCGGCGGCTATCTGGCACTGCACAAAACCCGCTGGGGCCGCTTCGTTTACGCCATCGGCGGCAACCCGGAGGCGGCGCGCCTGGCGGGGGTGAACGTCAAGCGCGTGCTGGTCAGCGTCTACGTGCTGATTGGCTGCCTGGCGGGGCTGGCGGGCTTCATTCTGAGCGCGCGTCTGGGAAGCGCCGAGGCGGTCGCCGGGATCTCCTTTGAGCTGCGCGTCATCGCCTCGGTGGTGATCGGCGGCACCTCGCTGATGGGCGGCTACGGGCGCATCGGCGGCACCATTATCGGCTCCATCATCATGGGGATTCTGATTAACGGCCTGGTGCTGATGAACGTCTCGGCCTACTACCAGCAGATTATCACCGGGTTAATTATCGTTCTGGCGGTGGCGTTTGATACATACGCCAAGAGCCGTCGCGGCGCACTGTGAGGATCACGATGAAAGAGGTTCGTATTGGATTGATTGGCACCGGGTATATCGGCAAGGCACACGCTATCGCCTATGCCCAGGCTCCGACGGTGTTCAACCTGCGCGGCAGGCTGGTGCGCGAGATGGTGGCGGAAGTCACGCCGGAGCTGGCGGCAGCGCGCGCGCAGGCGTTTGGCTTCAACCGCTCCACCGGCGACTGGCGGGCGCTGGTGGCCGACCCGGCGATTGACGTGGTGGATATTTGCTCACCCAACCACCTGCATAAAGAGATGGCGCTGGAGGCGATCCGCCACGGCAAGCACGTCTACTCGGAGAAGCCGCTGGCGCTGAACGCCCACGACGCGCGCGAGATGGTCGACGCCGCGAAGCGGGCCGGGGTGAAAACGCTGGTGGGGTTCAACTACATGAAAAACCCGACGGCGCAGCTGGCGAAGGAGATTATCGCCCGCGGCGAGATTGGCGAGGTGATCCACTTCTACGGCACCCACAACGAAGACTATATGGCCGACCCGCTCTCGCCCATTCACTGGCACTGCTTCAAAGAGACCGCCGGGCTGGGGGCGCTGGGTGACCTCGCGGCGCATATCGTCAACATGGCCCAGTACCTGGTCGGGGAGATTGAGCAGGTCTGCGGCGACCTGAAGATTGTGGTCCCGGCACGCCCGGCGAAGGCCGGGTCGTCAGACATGATTGCCGTCGAAAACGAGGATCAGGCCCACGCGATGGTGCGCTTCGCGGGCGGGGCGCAGGGCGTGATTGAAACCTCCCGCGTCGCCTGCGGCCGCAAGATGGGGCTGTCGTACGTCATCACCGGGACCAAAGGCGCCATCAGCTTCACCCAGGAGCGCATGGCGGAGCTGAAGCTCTATCTGCATGACGATCCGGTAAACCGTCAGGGGTTTCGCACCCTGCTCGTCGGCCCGTCACACCCGGACTACGCCGCGTTCTGCATGGGCGCAGGCCACGGAATTGGCTTTAACGATCAAAAAACGGTGGAGGTGCGCGACCTGGTGGACGGGATTGCCGCCGACGCGCCGATGTGGCCGGACTTCGAAGAGGGCTGGAAGGTGTCGCGCGTGCTGGACGCGATCGCGCTCTCGCACCGGGAAGGCCGCTGGCTGAACGTGAATGACATTGTCTGATGAGGTATCAACGTGGAAAAGCAGTTTGATGTGATATGCATGGGCCGCGTGGCGGTAGACCTCTACAGTCAGCAGATTGGTGCCCGTCTGGAGGATGTGTCGAGCTTTGCCAAATACCTCGGCGGCTCGTCCGGCAACGTGGCGTACGGCACCGCGCGCCAGGGGCTGCGCTCGTCGATGCTGGCGCGCGTGGGTGATGAACATATGGGCCGCTTCCTGCGCGAAGAGCTCAGCCAGGTGGGCTGCGATACCAGCCATCTGATTACCGATAAAGACCGCCTCACGGCGCTGGTGCTACTCGGCATTAAAGACCGGGACACCTTTCCTCTGATTTTTTATCGCGATAACTGCGCGGATATGGCCATTACGGCCAGCGATGTGGACGAAAGCTACATTGCCTCCGCACGGTGTCTTGCCATCACCGGGACTCACCTTTCTCATCCTCAGACCCGCGAGGCGGTGCTGACGGCGCTGGGCTATGCCCGCCGTCACGGCGTGCGCACGGTGCTGGACATCGACTACCGTCCGGTGCTGTGGGGGCTGACCTCCTTAGGCGACGGTGAAACGCGTTTTATCGCCGCGGATAAGGTCACCCGCGAGCTGCAGGAGGTGCTGCACCTCTTCGACGTCATTGTCGGCACCGAGGAGGAGTTCCATATCGCGGGCGGCAGCACGGAGACCCTGCAGGCGCTGGGGCAGGTGCGTGCGGTGAGCCAGGCCACGCTGGTCTGCAAGCGCGGTGCGCTCGGCTGCTCGGTCTATACCGACGCCATTCCGCCCCGGCTGGACGACGGCCTGACGGTGACCGGCGTGCGCGTGGAGGTGCTGAACGTCCTCGGGGCGGGGGACGCGTTTATGTCCGGCCTGCTGCGCGGCTACCTGAACGACGAGGGCTGGGAGCAGGCGTGCCGCTATGCCAACGCCTGCGGCGCGCTGGTGGTCTCGCGCCACGGCTGCGCCCCGGCGATGCCGAGCAAAATCGAGCTGGATGACTATCTCTCCCGCGCTGCGGATGTGCCGCGTCCGGATCTCGACCCGCGTCTGAACCATCTGCACCGGGTGACCACCCGCCGCCGCGAGTGGCCGGAGCTGTGCGTGATGGCCTTCGACCACCGCAGCCAGCTTGAGGATATGGCGCTGCAGTGCGGGGCGTCGCTCAAACGTATTCCGGCGCTCAAGCAGCTGATCCTGCAGGCCAGCCGCGAGGCGGCGAGCCGCGCCGGGCTGGCAGGCAAAGCGGGCCTGCTGTGCGACGGTACGTTTGGTCAGGACGCGCTCAACGCCATCACCGGCGAGGGGTGGTGGATTGGTCGCCCCATTGAGCTGCCTGGCTCGCGTCCGCTGGAGATGGAGCACGGCAACATCGGCACCCAGCTCATCAGCTGGCCGCAGGAGCACGTGGTGAAGTGCCTGGTCTTTTTCCACCCGGAAGATGCTCACGGCCTGCGCCTGGAGCAGGAGCAGAAAATCGCCGAGGTGTACCACGCCTGCTGCCAGTCCGGGCACGAGCTGCTGCTGGAGGTGATCCTGCCTGCGACCATGCCGCGCAGCGACGAGCTCTACCTGCGCGCCATCTCCCGCTTCTACAACCTCGGCATTTACCCGGACTGGTGGAAGCTGCCGCCGCTTTCCGCCGAGGGCTGGACGGCGCTGAGCGAGATTATCGAACGCCGGGACCCGCACTGCCGCGGGGTGGTGATCCTCGGTCTGGATGCCCCGGCAGAACAGCTGCGCGCCGACTTCAGGGCCGCAGCAGGGCAGACGATAGTAAAAGGCTTCGCCGTAGGGCGCACGCTGTTCGGCGACGCCTCCCGCGCGTGGCTGAAGCACGATATTGACGATGCGCAGCTGGTGGCGCGCATCCGGGACAACTACCTGCAGCTTATCGCCTGGTGGCGCGAGCGCGGACACGCATAATGGAGACGACAATGAGTGTACAACTGGGCATTAACCCGCTGACGTGGACGAACGACGATCTGCCTTCTCTGGGCGCAGAGACGCCGCTGGAGACCTGCCTGAGCGAAGGTAAAGAGGCCGGTTTTGCAGGGTTCGAACTGGGCAATAAATTCCCGCGCGAAGCGCGGCTGCTTGGCCCCATCCTGCAGCGCCATGATTTGCAGCTGGTCTCCGGCTGGTACTCAGGCCGACTGCTGGAGCGCAGCGTGGAGGCGGAGATCGCCGCCGTGCAGTCCCACCTGACGCTGCTGCGCGAGCTGGGGGCGAAGGTGCTGGTGTTTGCGGAAGTGAGCGGCTGCATTCACGGCGAGCAGCAGACGCCGGTGCATCTGCGTCCGCGTTTCCCACAGGCACGCTGGAAGGAGTATGGCGAGAAGCTCACGGAATTTGCCCGCTACACCCAGCAGCAGGGGGTGCAGATTGCCTATCACCACCATATGGGGACGGTGATTGAGTCCGCTGACGACGTGGACAACCTGATGACCCATACCGGCGAAGAGGTTGGACTGCTGCTGGACACCGGTCACCTGACCTTTGCCGGGGCCGATCCGCTGGCGGTGGCGCAGCGCTGGGCGTCGCGTATCAACCACGTTCACTGCAAAGACGTGCGTGCCGACGTGCTGGCGGACGTGAAAAACCGTAAAACCAGCTTCCTTGATGCGGTACTGAGCGGCGTGTTTACCGTGCCGGGCGACGGCTGCGTCGATTACCCGCCGATCATGCGGCTGTTGAAGGCGCAGGACTATCATGGCTGGCTGGTGGTGGAGGCGGAGCAGGACCCGGCGGTTGCCCATCCGCTGACCTACGCCCGTCTGGGGTATAACAACCTGAGCCGTCTGGCGCGCGACGCCGGACTGATTTGAGGAGGTGACATGTCACGTCTGTTATCACGCTGGCAACAGCCAAACGCGGAGGGGCGCACCCAGTCCGTCACGCCGGAACGCGCAGGGTGGGGATACGTCGGCTTTGAGGCGTATGAGCTGCAGGAGGGGCAGACGCTGACGCTGCCCGCCGTCAGCGAAGAGCGTTGCCTGGTGCTGGTCGCCGGGCGCGCCTCCATCAGCACGCCTTCCGCGCAGTTTAACGACATCGGCGAGCGGATGAGCCCGTTCGAGCGCATCAAGCCGTGGGCGGTGTACGTTACCCCGCAGGAGACGGTGCAGGTGAAGGCGCTGACGAGGCTCGAGCTGGCGGTCTGCGCTGCCCCCGGCAAGGGCACGTATCCGACGCGGCTGATTGCGCCGCAGGATATCGACGCTGAAGCGCGCGGCAAGGGCCATAACCAGCGCTACGTGCACAACATTCTGCCGGAAGATAAGCCCGCCGACAGCCTGCTGGTGGTGGAGGTCTGGACCAACGAGGGCTGCACCAGCTCGTACCCGAGCCACAAGCACGACACGGATAACCCGCCCCGGGAGACTTACCTGGAGGAGACCTACTACCATCGCCTCAACCCGGAGCAGGGGTTCTGTATGCAGCGGGTTTACACCGACGACAGAGCGCTGGATGAGTGCATGGCGGTCTACAACCGTGACGTGGTCATGGTGCCGAAGGGCTACCACCCGGTGGCGACGATGGCCGGGTATGACAGCTATTATCTCAACGTGATGGCCGGGCCGGTGCGCAAATGGATGTTCACGTGGGAAGAGGACCACGCGTGGATTAATCGGGATTATCCCGCGGATGGCGGGCACTGAGGCTATTTTTTTGCCGGGTGGCGCTGCGCTTACCCGGCCTACAATTCGTAAAAAATTACTTTGCTTCAATCGCCTGCTCAATCGTCCGGGCGATAGCCTCCGGCTGGCTCACCATCGACACGTGGCTCGCGGAGACGTCGGTGGTTTTCGCATGGATCGTCTTCGCCATCGCACGTTCAAGATCGGGGTTGATCATTCGGTCATTTTTGCTGACCACAAACCAGCTCGGCTTATCATGCCACGCCGCGTGGGTCACCTTTTCACCAAACGCATCGGCCTTAATTGGCCCCTGCGTGGCCGCGATTGCAGTTTGTTCCTCGGGCTTCACGTCCGGCGCGAAATCCTTCCTGACGGCGTCCGTTGGCAGATATAAATAGCCGTCCGCCGTTTTGGCGATGCCCGCGCTGCCCTGCGGCGGCGGGTAGCTTCCCGCGAGGTCCGCCGTCGACTGGCCGGCATCCGGCGCGAACGCCGCCACATACACCAGCGATTTCACCCGCGCATCGTTGCCCGCTTCGCTAATCACGGTGCCGCCCCAGGAGTGACCCACCAGCACGACATCCCCCTGCGCGCGGGCGATGGCCCGCTTTGTGGCCGCAACGTCATCGTTAAGCGACGTGAGCGGCAGCTGGACGGCAATGACCTCTGCGTGCTGTTTCTGCAACATGGTAATCACCTTATTCCAGCTGCTGCCGTCGGCAAACGCGCCGTGCACCAGCACGACGCTGGTTTTGCTCTGTGCAAAGGCACTGGCGGAAAGCGCCAGCAGGCCTGCCGTGACTACAGACAGTGCTTTCATCTTCAGACTCCTTAAAAATGGTGGACCGCCGCATGAGGCGGTACGGTGAATTCGATGGTTTTGTGGTCGAGCGGCTTGTGCGTCGGGTCGGCCAGAATAATCGTCACCTTGTGTTTACCGGCGGGGAGTCCCACCAGAATTACCGGCTCTCCGCTGGCGTCAGCCCAGTGCCACGGCGCGTCATCCACCACCACGTGAATGTGCCCGATGCGCGGGGTGACCTTGAGCGCTTCAGGTCCGAATACCGGCTCGATGCGCAGGTTTTCGGCACGGTACTGGATAAACACCGCGCCTTTACTCAGCGGCCCGGAAAGCGGCGGATCGACGATCAGTTTTGCCGGCGGTTGCGGCTGCGCCAGAGGGGCAACGGCGGCGGGGCCGTTAACGTCCGCGGCGCTCAGGTTGTCCAGCGGCGTGGCCTGGGCATGTGTTACAGAGGCCAGGACGAGCAGGGGTAAAATTGCGTAACGACGAATCATGGTTCTCTCCTCATCGGTTCTGAATGACAACAGGGAAAGAAAACCATTTTTATGTATCGGAGATATTTGCCGGAGGGGGCGTTTTGTACCCGTTTGTCAGCGCGTCGCGCGGGATACAGTGCGATACAGTTTGCCTCCCGGGACGGCGCACGATCGCTATCGCCAGCCCGGCAATCACCAGCGTTAACCCAGTCGACACTCCCATTGCACCCGCGATCCCCAGCGTTTTGTTCAGCCACGCATAGGCAAACGGTGCGGCTGCGGCCATCAGCTGGCCCGGGATAAGCAGCATGCCCGTGCGGCGGGCATAGCTTTCCGCGCTAAACAGCTCCAGTGGCAGCGTGGCTTTTACTATGGTGACCAGCCCGTTGATGGCGCCGTAGCCCAGCACAAACCCGGCCGCGCACCAGACAAACAGGGCGCTGCTTATTCCCACAAGAAAACACAGCGGCATGGCAAGAGCGGTAAAAAGCGTAAGCTTGAAGGGGGTTAAGCGGCCACCTGCCAGCACCTCCAGCGAGCGCGCGCCCGTCTGGCCGATCCCCCACAGCATGCCGATGGCGACCGGCAGGCCAAAGTGGGCAATAAACTCCGGCAGATGGGTGGAGGTGCCGTTAGAGACAAAGGTGATAAGGGCGATGAAGGCCGCATAAAGCCAGGCTTTACGCCGCTCGTTGCGCAGGGGCGGCGCGATGGCCTTCGTGTTTTCCGTCAGCCGCTGCCGGGGAAGCGTGCGGATCAGCACTGCGCTCAGCAGGCCAAGCAGGGCATAAATGCGTAACGCGTCCTGCCAGCTCATGATGTGAAGCAGGCCATCGCCCAGCGGCCAGAAGACGGCGGAGGCCAGCCCGCCCGCCAGCGTGACGCGTGAGATCGTTCTTCGCGCCTGCTGCCCGTAGAGGTTGACCAGCGCGGCAAACAGCGCATCGTACAGCGACAGGCGCATCCCAGTGCCGGCGACAATCCAGGCACCGTACCAGCCATAAAGCGTCCGGGTATACGCCATTTCTGCGCAGCTTGCGGCGAGCAGCAGCGTTCCGACCATCACCACTTTTTGACCGCCAAAGCGTGCCAGCAGGCGGGCGACAAAAGGAGATACCGCCGCCATCACCAGCATCGCCAGCGTCAGGCCGAGGTAAATCTGCGGTGACGACCATCCCCGGTCGGCTGAAATGGCCCGCGCAAAGGTGCCGGGCATATAAAACGAAATCCCCCAGTTGATGAGTTGATTACACCCGGCGGTGAGGGCGAGGCGACGAGGAAGGGCAGAGGTTTCCATGAGTTTTCATTCCGTTATGCAGTTGTCCTGAGCATAACGGGCGCGGTATTGTGCTGGCAGGGCTGCAACCTTATGCACGGTATAAGAGAAACTTTGAATGACGACGCTTAATCTGGGCTATCTCGCCACCTTCCGCCTGGTTCACCAGCGCGGCAGCTTTTCAGCGGCAGCGGACGTTCTGGGCCTCTCCCAGCCCGCCGTCAGCCTGCAAATACGCCAGCTGGAGCAGTTTCTGCAAACGCGGCTGGTGGAGCGTACCGGGCGAGGGATTAAGTCGACGGCTGCCGGAGAAACCTTGCTGGCGCACGGGGAGCGTATTCAGCAGGTGGTGGATGACGCCATCCGGGCCGTGAATGCGTTTAGCCACGACGTGAGCGGCACCATTACCCTTGGCACGGGGGCGACGGCCTGCATTCATCTTCTGCCGCCGCTGCTGGAGCAGCTACGCCGCGACTATCCGCTCCTGAGCGTGGGAGTCACGACGGGCAACACCCTCGACATCGTCAGGGCCATTGAAGAGAACCGTCTCGATATGGGGCTGGTGACGCTGCCGGTGAGCGGCAGAGCGCTGGACGTCATGCCGGTGATGGACGAAGAGTTTGTCTTTATCGCCTCAAGGGAGCAGCAGGACGCTTTCAGGGAGTTAACCCCGGAGGCGCTCCATGCCCAGCCGCTGATCGCCTTTGAGACAGGCAGCGGGACCCGGGCGCTGATCGATGACTGGTTTGCCGCCCATGGGGTAGCGATGGCGCCGGTGATGCAGCTTGGCAGCATCGAGGCGATCAAACGCATGGTTCGCGCGGGGCTGGGCTACAGCATCGTGCCGCGAATGGCGGTAGAACAGGATGCCGATCGCGAGGGGCTATGCGTGATGTCGCTGACGCCCATGCTGCAGCGGCAGCTGGCGGTGGTGATGCGGCAGGATAAAATCCTCAGCAAAGGGATCGCGGCCCTTATTCGGCTCGTACAACATCCTTCGGGGGGTTAGCGGTCAGCGGTGTCGACGGTCAGGCTGGATTGCTGTGACTGGGTTTTGTCCTGATGGTGGTACCAGGCGCCAATCGAAGAGTAAACGAAGCGGCCAAAGAAAAACAGGAAACTGATAAGCAGTATGATGCGGGTCATTCGGGTGTTAAATCGATGTCGTTTGCGCATACGCGTGACCTGACTCACTCTGTTTTTCCTGGATAAGCCCTCCCGGGCGATGAGGATATTAAGGCACAGCGGGAAGATGGGGTCAATTCTGTTATGTGTAAATAACCGTCAACGTTTGCATTAACTATTGTTATTGAAATTAATAATTGCATTTACCATATTGATAATATGAAGAAAATTATTTCACAAAATTCTTCTGCAAGGCTTATTTGCGTGAAATAGTTTGATTTAAGTCAACGGATTCCCGGCTCTGATATTTAAAATCCCTCCTCCACACTGTTCACTCTGCACATCGCGGGGTGGCGCCAGGTCAGGTTGGATGCCTGTCTTTATTTTCCCTCTGGAGAAAAAGGGGTTTAACCGGGCATCTATGAAGATTTTCGCTTTCCTGAAAAACAATAAATACCGTTGGTGGGCATTGCCGCTACTATTACCGGTGGTTTTGCTTCCCGTGCTGAGCGTGGCAAATACGTTCACGCAGCTGGGGGACGGTATCGCGGCGCTTTATTATTTACCGCTCTCCTTTTTGCTCTCGCTGATGATGTTCTTTGGCCTGGAAGCCCTTCCCGGGATCGTGTTGTCGCTGTTTATCCGCTATTACCCGTCGGTCGGGATGTTCGAAACGGTTGCCGGGGTGCTCCATTTTATTGTCCCTTTAGTCCTCAGCTGGGGCGGCTACCGGGTGTTTGCGCCCAGACGCAATATGACGGCGTACGGCGACATCCGGCTGATGGCGCAGCGCATCTTCTGGCAGGTTATCTGCCCCGCGACGCTGTTTCTGGTGCTGTTTCAGTTTGCGGTGTATCTGGGCGTGTATGAGAGTCGCCAGAGCCTCGCGGGGTTGAACCCTCTTAACATTCGTACGCTCATTAACTACCAGGCGCTGCTGGTCAGCGGGCTGACGGGCGTGCCGTTGAGCTATCTGCTGATCCGCCTGATCCGTCATCCGCGGTATATCAAAAGTCTTCTCTCGCAGATCCGTTTCCAGATAGATAAAAAGGTGACGGCCGCGGAGTTTTTGCTGTGGGCGATTGCGCTTGGCGGGCTGCTGTCGCTGCTGCTGCTCCCGATAAATGAAAACAGCTCCATCTTCACCACTAACTATACTCTGTCGCTGCTGATGCCGGTGATGCTCTGGGGCGCGATGCGTTTTGGCTATAAGCTGATTTCGCTGATCTGGACCCCGATACTGCTGGTGTCCATTCACTATTTTTACCGCTATATCCCAGTGAACGCGGGGTACGATATTCAGCTGGCGATCACCTCTTCCAGTTACCTGGTCTTTTCGTTTGTGGTGATTTATATGTCGATGCTGGCGACCCGCCAGCGCGCGGTGAACAAACACGCCCGCAGGCTGGCACTGCTCGATCCGGTTGTCCATATGCCTAACCTGCGGGCGCTGTCGCGCGATCTGGCGAAGAATCCGTGGTCGGCGCTCTGCCTGCTGCGCATTCCGGAGCTGGAAATTCTGGGCCGAAATTACGGCGTGCAGCTGCGTATTCAGTACAAACAGCAGCTGGCGCAGTGGGTTAACGGTACGCTCCAGCCCAATGAGCAGGTGTATCACCTCACCGGATATGACATGGCGGTGCGGCTCAACGCGGAATCGCACCAGCAGCGGATTGACGCCCTGGACGAGCATATCAAGCAGTTCCGCTTTGTCTGGGACGGCATGCCGCTGCAGCCGCAGGTTGGCGTAAGCTACTGCTATGTCCGGTCCCCGGTTAACCATCTTTATCTGGTGCTGGGGGAGCTGGCGGTGGTGGCCGATCTGTCACTCTCCTCTAATCACCCTGAAAATCTTCAGCAGCGCGGTGCCGTCCATTTGCAGCGCAGCCTGAAGGATAAAGTCGCGATGATGAGCCGCCTGCAGAAGGCGCTCGACAACGACGAATTCATCCTGCTGGTTCAACCCGTTCGCGGCCTGCGTGGCGATTGCTATCACGAAGTCCTGCTGCGGATGCCGGACACCAATGGGATACTGATCTCCCCCGATCAGTTCCTGCCTGTCGCGCAGGAGTTTGGTTTGTCCTCTCGGGTGGATCTGTGGGTGCTTGAGCATACGCTGCGCTTCCTGGCCGCGCATCGGGAAAGACTGCCCGGCCAGCGCTTTGCTATTAATCTGGCGCCTTCAACAGTGTGCCGGGTGCAGTTCCCGCTTGAGGTGAGCCGCGTGCTGGCGAAATACGCTATTGAGCCGTGGCAGCTGATCTTTGAAGTGACGGAGTGCAGCAACTTCTGCAACGCGGAGCAGGCGCTGCATATCCTCAGTCAGCTGCAGAAAATGGGGGTACGCATTGCGATTGATGATTTTGGTACCGGCTATGCAAGCTACGCGCGGCTAAAAAGCGTGGACGCAGATATTCTTAAAATCGACGGCGACTTCATCCGAAATATCGTCAACAACAGCCTGGATTATCAGATTGTGGCGTCTATCTGCCATCTGGCGCGCATGAAGAAGATGCTGGTGGTGGCGGAATATGTCGAGACCGAAGAGATACGTAGCGCGGTTCACGCGCTAGGTATCGATTATGTGCAGGGCTATCTGATTGGCAGACCGGCACCGCTTGAGTCACTGCTGGAAACAGAGGCGTCCTGCGCGGACGCCTGAACCGTTATGCGGCGACGTCGGCGCTCTCTTCCTCGATTTTGAGCAGCCAGCCGGTGACCGCTTCCCAGTACTGCTGCTCCTTTTCCAGGTCCAGCAGGACCAGCGCGTTCTGGCTGAACCAGTCGTGCGGGAAGCTCAGCGTCCAGTGATGGTCGTCGGTTTTCAGCTTCAGCGTGGGCGGCGTGGTGGTCGCCTGACGCTGGTTATTGAGCAGCACGCCCAGACGCAGGAGCTGAATCAGCGGCAGGAACTGCTTTTTCTTAAACAGCGTGAAGCGCGGCAGGTCGTCGAGCTTGATGGCTTTGCGGTGATAGCGCACCAGGGTCGCCATCATGGTTTGCTGCTCCTGGTTGAAGCCAGGCAGATCGCTGTTTTGCAAAATATAGGCCGAATGGCGGTGCATCCCGCTATGGTTGATATTCAGACCCACCTCGTGCAGCATCGCGGCCCATTTTAACAGCGCGGCAAGCTGCGGGTGCGCCAGCTTCGGATTCTGCTCTTCCCACTGTTCATACATCTGCACCGTGGTGTCCAGCACGCGCTTCGCCTGCTCGCGGTCGATGTTGTACTGGTTGGCCAGGCTTTGCGCGGTGCGGCTGCGAATATCCTGATGGCGGAAACGGCCTTCCATTTCGTACAGCACGCCTTCGCGCAGCGCGCCGTCGGACAGGCGCAGCTCTTTAATGGCCAGCGCATCAAACACGCCGCAGAGAATGGCCAGCCCCGGCACGAAGACCGCCTTACGCTCGTCGGAAAGCCCCGGCAGGCTTAAGGCGTCAAAACTTTTATGCTTCAGCACTTCGTCGGTCAGCAGCGTCAGGCGTTCGGGCGTGATGAACCCATCTTTTTCCCCCATTGCCAGCAGCACTTCATGCGCCGCCTTGATGGTGCCCGACGCGCCCAGCGCCACGTTCCAGCCCTGAATGCGGTACTGCCAGGCCAGGTTTTCCAGTTTCTGGACAGCCGCCATACGTGCACGCTGGAAGTTCTCGCGGGTGATGGTGCCGCCCGGGAAATACATCTGCGCGAAGCTGACGCAGCCCATACGGCGGCTTTCCACCAGGCGAGGCTCAAAGTCTTCGCCGATCACAAGCTCCGTAGAACCGCCGCCGATGTCGATCACCAGCTTGCGCCCTTTTTCCGGCTGGGTGTGCTCGACGCCCATGAAAATCAGACGCGCTTCCTCGTTACCGGAGATGATCTCAATCGGGTAGGGGATCACCTTTTCGGCCCGCTTGAGAAACTCTGGCGCATTCAGCGCCTGGCGCAGGGTGTGGGTGCCCACGATGCATACGCTGGAGGGCGAGAAGCCCTGCAGGCGTTCAGCAAACAGCGACAGGCAGTTTAACCCGCGCTCCATCGCCTCTTCGCTGAGCATGCTGCGTTCATCAAGGCCATCCGCCAGGTGTACGCGCTGCTTCAGACGACCGATGATCTGCAGCGCGCCATCCACCTCACGGGCGATGACCATGTGGAAACTGTTAGAGCCAAGATCGACCGCGGCGAATTCCTGCGGGCGTGGGGTCTTATCATTTATCGGCATAGGTTAATCGGGTTGCTCGAGTGATTTGATATAGTCGTAAATCGCCAGTTGCGACCGCACTTTACGGCGGTTGCCGCGCGGTACATAGCGGTTACTGAGTTCTTTGTCGATATAGCGCGCCTTCACCGTATCGCTGAACAGGATCTCGATAATGTCGAGAATACGCTGTTTCAGACGCGGATCCAGCAGCGGGGTTGCGACTTCAATTCGGTAGTCAATATTGCGCGTCATCCAGTCTGCCGAAGAGAGATAGACCTGTTTGTCGCCTGCATTATCGAAAATATAGACCCGATCGTGTTCCAGGTAACGGTCAACAATGCTGATCACCCGAATATTATCGCTGATGCCTTCCAGTTCCGGGATCAGTGAGCACATGCCGCGGATCAGCAGGTTAACCGGTACGCCAGAGCTGGACGCGGCGTACAGCCTGTCCACCAGTCCTTTGTCGACCAGATTGTTAAGCTTCAGGGTGATGCCGGACGACAGCCCTTTCTGGGCATTGGCAATCTCTTTATCAATCATATCGTACAGCAGACGGCGCGAGTTCTGCGGCGAGACCAGCAGATAGTCGAAGCTGACAGGGCGGTACGGGTTCTCAATGAAGTTAAAGACCCGGCGTACCTCGTTGGTGATGCGCGCATCGGCGGTCAGCAGCGAGTAGTCGGTATAAATTCGCGCCGTTTTCTCGTTAAAGTTGCCGGTACCGATGTGGGCATAGCGCACCACGTCGTCGCCCTCTTTACGGGAGATCAGGAACAGCTTGGCGTGAATTTTCAGACCTGGCGCGGAGAAGATCACGTGCACGCCCGCTTCCGTCAGACGGCGCGCCCAGTGAATGTTCGCCTCTTCGTCGAAGCGCGCCTGCAGCTCAACCACCACGGTCACTTTTTTGCCGTTGTGCGCGGCGTGGATCATCGCATCGATGATGCGGGAATCTTTAGCCACGCGGTAGATGTTGATTTTGATCGCCAGCACGCTCGGGTCGAACGAGGCCTGACGCAGCAGCTCCAGCACGTGTTCAAACGTGTGATACGGATAGTAGAGCAGAACATCGCGCTCGCGAATGGCGTCGAACCCGTTGCGGAATTTATCAAACCACAGATGGCGCAGGCGCGGCAGCGGCTTGTTCACCAGATTGGCCTTGCCGACGTTCGGGAAGCCAATGAAGTCTTTAAAGTTGTGGTAACGGCCGCCCGGCACGATGGAGTCATAGCGCGAAATGGTCAGCTTCTCGCGCAGCATTTCTACCATGGCGTCCGGCATATCGCGCTGATAAACAAAGCGCACCGGCTCGGCCGTCAGGCGTTGTTTCAGGCTGGAGGACATCAGCTCCATCAGGCTGGCCTCCATCTCGTGCACCAGGTCATATTCGGCGTCACGGGTCATCTTCATCGAGTAGGCGTTTAACGCATCGTAATCGAAGAAGCCTTTGAAAATGTCGTCGAGACAGTAGCGCAGGATGTTGTCCAGCAGGATCATCGGCTTGCGTCTGCGCGGGGTTTCCGGCGGCAGGTTCACGAAGCGCGGGACCTTGTCGGACGGGATCTCCAGCAGCGCGTAGCGAATGGATTCACCGCGAATAATTTCTACGGCCAGATAGGTGTAGTCATCTTTCAGGAACTGCACCAGATCGGTTTCGCGGTTGATGAGAATCGGGGTAATGTGCTGGCGCAGGTACTGTTTAAAATAGTGGCGCAGCCAGTTTTGTTGGTTAACGGAAAGCTGACGTTCGTTAATCAGGAAGATTTGATTGCGCGCCATCTCCAGCAGCAGTTCGTTATACAGGCCGTCAAATTCCTGATCGGCTTTCAACACGCGGGACTGGATTTTGCCCAGCAGATGCCGCGAGTGAGAGTTTAAGCCCTGTTCTTCACTGATGATGATCCGTCTTTTCAGCTCGGCAAAGCGAACCTTGTAGAACTCATCCAGGTTGTTGGAATAGATGCCCAAAAAACGCATGCGTTCGATCAGCGGGTTACTTTTGTCAGCCGCTTCCTGGAGTACACGTTCGTTAAATGCTAACCAGCTTAGCTCTTTCTCGATATATAACTTTTCCTGACCCATTACAGCTCACACTCCAGTTCAATCACAGGACGTGGTAAATCCGTCTCGTCCTTATTATGGCGAGCATTTCCACGATATGTCCAACAGTGCCAGAAAAGTATGACAGTTATTTTTTTTGTTGGGGAATTTAGAAGGTTGGAGAAGGGAATATCGGGTAATGCAAGGTAGATGTCGGGTAAGCGCGGCGCCACCCGACATAACAAACTACTCTTCCGCCGCATGGCCCTGCGGGGGTAACTTCACGCCATCCAGCCAGGCAGCGCCGTCGCGCATTTCGAGGCGCCCGTCGACAAACCAGCTTACCACCAGCGGGTAAATGGCGTGTTCCTGGGTCTGCACGCGTTCGGTCACGTCTTCTTCGCTGTCGCCGTCAAAGACCGGGACTTTGGCCTGCAGGATCACCGGACCGCCGTCCAGCTCGTCGGTCACGAAATGCACGGAGGTGCCGTGCTCCTCATCGCCGTTTTCCAGAACCTGACGATGGGTGTGCAGGCCGGGATATTTCGGCAGAAGAGAAGGGTGAATATTCAGCAGACGTCCGGCGTAGTGTGCGACAAAAGCCGGGCTCAGAATGCGCATATAGCCCGCCAGCACCACGACGTCCGGTGCGTAGGCATCAATCTCCTGAACCAGCTCGCGGTCAAAGGCTTCACGCCCGGCGAACTGGCTGGCTTCCAGCGCGTGCGCGGGAATGTTCGCTTCCCGCGCGCGCTCAAGGCCGAACGCGTCGGCCTTGTTGCTGAATACTGCCCGAATGGTGCCGTTAATTTTCTTCTGTTTGCAGGCGTCTATGATGGCCTGCAAATTGCTTCCGTTGCCGGAAATGAGCACCACGATGTTTTTCATTCAATGACCACACGCTGTTCGGAATCGGAGGCTTTAATCGTACCGATTTTCCACGCGTTTTCACCTTTTTCGGTCAGCAGTTTAACCGCTTTATCCGCTTCGCTTGCCGGCAGGGCGATAACCATGCCCACGCCGCAGTTAAAGGTGCGGTACATTTCGTGAGAGCTCACGTTGCCTGCGGTCTGCAGCCAGTTAAACACGGCTGGCCACTGCCATGAGGATTCGTCGATTACGGCCTGGGTGTTGTCCGGCAGCACGCGCGGGATGTTCTCCCAGAAGCCGCCGCCGGTCAGGTGGGCGATAGCGTGCACGTCAACGTTCTCAATCAGTTCCAGCACGTTTTTCACGTAGATGCGGGTTGGCGCCAGCAGGTGGTCTGCCAGGGGTTTACCGTCAAGCTCGGTGGTCAGCGGGTCGCAGCCGCTCACTTCGAGAATTTTACGCACCAGAGAGTAGCCGTTGGAGTGTGGGCCGCTGGAAGCCAGTGCGATCAGCACGTCACCATCCGCCACTTTGCTGCCGTCGATAATTTCTGATTTTTCTACTACGCCGACGCAGAAGCCCGCGACGTCATAATCTTCGCCGTGATACATACCCGGCATTTCAGCGGTTTCGCCGCCGACCAGCGCACAGCCGGACTGCAGACAGCCTTCGGCGATACCGTTAATGACGCTGGCCGCGGTATCCACGTCCAGTTTGCCGGTCGCGTAGTAATCGAGGAAGAACAGCGGCTCTGCGCCCTGAACCACCAGGTCATTCACACACATCGCGACCAGATCGATACCGATCGTGTCGTGACGTTTTAAATCCATCGCCAGGCGCAGCTTGGTGCCTACACCGTCAGTACCCGAGACCAGAACAGGTTCACGATATTTTTGCGGCAGCGCGCACAGTGCGCCGAATCCACCCAGACCACCCATCACTTCCGGGCGGCGGGTTTTTTTCACCACACCTTTGATTCGGTCAACCAGCGCATTACCTGCGTCAATATCAACACCGGCATCTTTGTAGCTGAGAGAAGTTTTGTTGGTCACGGCTCAAGTCCCCACGCGATTGCATAGCTAGTAAGAAAAATCGGCGCAATTCTAACAGTCCAGGCAAACGTTTGCGAGCCTATTCTCGGTGCGGGGATCTTTTTTTCTCTCTGGCTTATGCAGGGCGACAAACTTGACTCTGTTCACGAAAATGAAACCGGTTTCGGCGTTCTGCTTGCAACGGCTATCCCCTTTGCACATCATCGAACTGAAACCGGTTTCTGTAATTGTTTTTGCAGAAAATAACGCAGAATGAGGGAAAGCAAATGTCAGGATTTAAAGCAGATTTTCTGTGGGGTGGTGCCGTTGCGGCGCATCAGCTTGAGGGCGGCTGGAAAGAGGGCGGCAAGGGCGTTAGCGTTGCCGATGTGATGACGGCGGGCGCGCACGGCGTACCGCGCGAAATCACCAACGGCGTGCTTGAGGGGAAAAATTACCCTAACCATGAAGCCATCGATTTCTACCACCGCTATAAAGAAGACATCAAACTCTTTGCCGAGATGGGGTTCAAATGCTTCCGTACCTCCATCGCCTGGACGCGTATCTTCCCGAAAGGTGACGAGCTTGAGCCGAACGAGGCCGGTCTGAAATTCTATGACGATCTGTTCGACGAGTGCCTGAAATACGGCATCGAACCGGTGATTACGCTTTCCCACTTCGAGATGCCTTTCCACCTGGTCACGGAATACGGCGGCTGGCGCAACCGTAAGCTGATCGACTTCTTCGTTCGTTTTTCAAAAGTGGTTTTCCAGCGCTATCAGCATAAAGTGAAGTACTGGATGACCTTTAACGAGATCAACAACCAGGCCAACTTCCATGAAGATTTTGCGCCGTTTACCAACTCCGGGCTGAAGTACGCGCCTGGTGAAGATCGTGAGCCGGTGATGTTCCAGGCCGCGCACTATGAACTGGTGGCCAGCGCCCTGGCGGTGAAGGCGGGGCGCGAGATTAACCCGTCCCTGCAGATCGGCTGCATGATTGCCATGTGCCCCATCTACCCGCTGACCTGCGCGCCGGACGACATGATGATGGCGATGAACGCCATGCACCGCCGCTACTGGTTCACCGACGTGCACGTGCGCGGCAAGTATCCGCAGCATCTGCTCAACTACTTTGAACGTCGCGGCTTCGCGCTGGATATCACCGAAGAAGATAAAGTCGCGCTGACGCAGGGCTGCGTGGATTACATCGGGTTTAGCTATTATATGTCCTTCGCCACCAAGGCGACGGCGGACAACCCGCAGCTGGACTATGACGAGAGCAAGAGCCTGGTCTCTAACCCGTACGTGCAGAAATCTGACTGGGGCTGGCAGATTGACCCGGTGGGGCTGCGCTACTCCCTCAACTGGTTCTGGGATCACTACCAGCTGCCGCTGTTTATCGTTGAAAACGGCTTTGGCGCAATCGACGTGCAGGAGAGCGACGGCACGGTGAACGACCAGTACCGCATTGACTACCTGGCCGCCCACATCCGCGAGATGAAAAAAGCGGTGGTGGAAGATGGCGTAGACCTGATGGGTTACACCCCGTGGGGCTGTATCGACCTCGTATCTGCCGGTACCGGTGAAATGAAAAAACGCTACGGCTTTATCTTTGTCGATAAAGACAATGAAGGCAACGGCACGCTGAACCGCAGTAAGAAAAAGTCGTTCGACTGGTATAAGCAGGTGATTGCGAGCAACGGCGATAACCTGTAATTGTCGGGTGGCGCTAACGCTTACCCGACCTACACTACACGTAGGCCCGCGTAAGCGCAGCGCCACCGGGCAGAACCTCGCACTTAAGCCGGAGACCTGTCTCCGGTTTTTTGTCTTTGCTTGATCCCTGTCAAGCAACATGGGTATGGCCTAATCCGAAAAAAGCGGTATAATCCCGCGATTTTTTTGCGGATGCCATTCAGAGGAGAAAGAGAATGAAGATTGTGGAAGTGAAACACCCACTCGTTAAACACAAGTTGGGCCTGATGCGTGAGCATGACATCAGCACGAAGCGTTTTCGCGAACTGGCCTCTGAAGTCGGCAGCCTGCTGACTTACGAAGCGACCTCCGATCTGGAGACAGAAAAAGTCACCATCGAAGGCTGGAACGGCCCGGTGCAGGTTGAGCAGATCAAAGGTAAGAAAATTACCGTTGTGCCAATCCTGCGTGCCGGTCTCGGCATGATGGAAGGCGTGCTGGAGCATGTGCCAAGCGCGCGCATCAGCGTGGTGGGGATCTACCGTAACGAAGAAACCCTCGAGCCGGTTCCTTACTTCCAGAAGCTGGTGTCCAACATCGACGAGCGTATGGCGCTGGTGGTTGACCCGATGCTGGCAACCGGCGGTTCAATGATTGCCACTATCGACCTGCTGAAAAAAGCGGGCTGCAGCAGCATTAAAGTGCTGGTGCTGGTTGCGGCACCGGAAGGGATCGCGGCGCTGGAAAAAGCGCACCCGGACGTTGAGCTGTATACCGCCTCTATCGACCAGGGCCTGAACGAGCACGGGTACATCATCCCGGGGCTCGGCGATGCCGGCGATAAGATCTTTGGTACGAAATAATCGAATAACGATAAATAAGCCGACTTTGATAGTCGGCTTTTTTTTGAATAAAACACCAACAACGATACTACTCAGAGGAAAACACTATGACGCGCCGTGCTATCGGGGTGAGTGAAAGACCGCCGCTTTTACAGACTATCCCGCTTAGTTTGCAGCACCTGTTCGCCATGTTTGGCGCAACCGTGCTGGTGCCAATCCTGTTCCACATTAACCCGGCAACCGTACTGCTGTTCAACGGCATCGGTACGCTGCTGTACCTCTTTATCTGTAAAGGCAAAATCCCGGCGTATCTCGGGTCGAGCTTCGCCTTTATCTCTCCGGTGTTATTGTTGCTGCCGCTGGGTTATGAGGTCGCGCTGGGCGGCTTTATCATGTGTGGCGTGCTGTTCTGCCTGGTTTCCTTCATCGTGAAGAAAGCCGGTACCGGCTGGCTGGACGTGATGTTCCCCCCTGCGGCGATGGGCGCCATCGTGGCCGTCATCGGTCTTGAGCTGGCGGGCGTGGCGGCGAACATGGCCGGCCTGCTGCCAGCAGACGGCCAGTCGCCGGATTCCAAAACCATTATCATCTCGCTGGTGACCCTGGGCGTAACGGTCTTTGGTTCCGTGCTGTTCCGCGGCTTTATGGCGATTATCCCGATCCTGATCGGCGTGCTGGCGGGCTATGCGCTCTCCTTTATGATGGGCGTGGTGGATACCACCCCGATCGCGCAGGCGCACTGGTTCGCGCTGCCTACCTTCTATACGCCGCGCTTCGAATGGTTTGCGATTTTCACCATTCTGCCTGCGGCGCTGGTGGTGATTGCAGAGCACGTCGGCCACCTGGTGGTGACGGCAAACATTGTCAAACGTGACCTGATCCGCGACCCGGGCCTGCACCGTTCCATGTTTGCGAACGGTTTCTCCACCATCATCTCCGGTTTCTTTGGATCTACGCCAAACACCACCTACGGTGAAAATATCGGCGTGATGGCGATTACCCGCGTCTACAGTACCTGGGTTATCGGCGGCGCGGCGATCATCGCCATTCTGCTCTCCTGCGTCGGTAAGCTGGCGGCAGCGATTCAGATCATCCCGGTGCCGGTGATGGGCGGCGTGTCTCTGCTGCTGTACGGGGTCATCGGTGCCTCCGGTATTCGCGTGCTGATTGAATCCAAAGTGGATTACAGCAAAGCGCAGAACCTGATCCTGACGTCGGTGATCCTGATTATCGGCGTGAGCGGCGCGAAGGTGCACATCGGGGCGGCCGAGCTGAAAGGCATGGCGCTGGCGACCATCGTCGGCGTGGGCCTGAGCCTCATTTTCAAGCTGATCTCCGTGATCCGCCCGGAAGAGGTGGTGCTGGACGCTGACGAAAGCGAAAAAGCGTCACAGTGATCCTTTAACCGGGCGGACGATCCGCCCGGTTCTCTCCTTGCAGGTTCCGTGTTAAACTCCATGCCGATTTTATGTCAGATCTGGTTGAGGTACTTCTGAACGGACCGGCACAGCTCTCTCTGCCACTCTATCTCCCTGACGACGAAACGTTTGCAAGTTTCTGGCCGGGTGATAACCCCTCTTTACTGGCTGCACTGCAAAACGTGCTGCGTCAGGAACACAGCGGATACATCTATATCTGGTCACGCGAAGGTGCGGGGCGCAGCCATCTGCTGCATGCCGCCTGTGCGGAGCTTTCTGCGCGCGGTGATGCGGTAGGCTACGTGCCGCTGGATAAACGAACCTGGTTTGTCCCTGACGTGCTGGAGGGGATGGAACATCTCTCCCTGGTCTGCATCGATAACATCGAATGCGTGGCGGGGGATGAGCCGTGGGAAATGGCGATCTTTAACCTCTACAACCGCATTCTGGAATCGGGCAAAACCCGGCTGCTGATCACTGGCGATCGCCCACCTCGACAGCTGAATCTGGGCCTGCCGGATCTGGCGTCTCGCCTGGACTGGGGACAAATCTACAAGCTCCAGCCGCTGTCGGATGAAGATAAGCTTCAGGCGCTACAGCTGCGTGCAAAGCAGCGTGGGTTTGAGCTGCCGGAAGACGTGGGCCGTTTCCTGCTGAAGCGGCTGGACCGCGAAATGCGCACGCTGTTCGACACGCTGGATCAGCTCGATCGCGCCTCGATTACCGCCCAGCGCAAGCTGACCATTCCGTTTGTGAAAGATATTCTGAAGCTATAGTTGTGCCGGGTGGCGGCTGCGCCTTACCCGGCCTACATATGGCAGCCGTAGGCCCGGTAAGCGCAGCGCCACCGGGCGAAACCATCAGAGGATCTCGAGCACGTCTTCCGGCGGGCGTCCAATGCGCGCCTGGCCGTTCGCCACCACAATCGGGCGCTCAATCAGCTTTGGATTTTCAACCATCGCCTGTATCAGCCGCTCCTCGGAGAGACGGTCGTCATTCAGGTTAAGCGACGTATACAGATCTTCTTTCTTGCGCATCAAATCCCGTGCACTGCCCATGCCCAGCATATGCAGCAGCTGGCGGAGGGTTTGCGCGTCTGGTGGGGTGTCGAGGTACAGCACCACCTCCGGCTCCACGCCGTTAGACTTCAGCAGGCTCAGGGTATCGCGGCTCTTGGAGCAGCGCGGGTTGTGATAAATTTTTACGGCGTCTGTCATGACGTGAATTCTCCTTGATTACATCTTCTCGTACGGCTTGAAGCGCTGCTGCAGGCCGCGAAGCTGATCGATACGCGCGTCGTATCGGGCCTGCTGGAGGCTGCCGAGTTTGACCTGCGAGCTGGCGCTGCTGAGCGCGGAAATGGCCTGATCGAGGCGGCCCACCAGGGCAAAGCCTTCGGCACGCGCCGCGAGCTCCTGGTCGCGGTTGCCAAGCTGGGCTTCCGCCTGAGCGAGCAGATCCCAGCCGTTTTGATCGTCTTTATTGTTAAAGGTGTAACGGTTCAGGATGGTCGCCGCTTCACCCGGCTGGCCGCCCTGCAGGTAAGCGTTTGCCAGGTTAAGCTGCAGCACCGGGTTGGTACGGACGTCTTTCGCCCCTTTCAGGCGGTTAATCGCATCGGCAGGCTTCTTCTGCCCCAGATCGATATCCGTCGACAGATCGAGATACCACGGGTTGTTCGGGTCGGCAGCCAGAAGCGGTTGCAGCGCTTTACGCGCCTCGTCGTATTTGCTGGCTTCCATCGCCTGGAGCGCCTGACCATACTGCGCGGCGTTTTTCTCACGCACGTTGCCTTTCGCCAGGGCATCCAGCAGGTCGCTGGTGAGCTGGTTACGCCCGGAATTGTACATCCCCAGCGTTCTCACTTTCGCCATGTAGAAATCCTGCGAAGACTGGACCACAACCGGGCGCATCTGGTTGGCACGGTTACGCGCGTCCGACAGACGGCTTTCAGGCAGCGGGTGCGTGAGCAAAATTTCCGGTGGACGGGAAGAATAACGCGCCTGATCGAGCAGTTTTTCGAGGAAGCTCGGCATGGCCTGCGGGTCAAAGCCTGAGCGCTGTAACACCTGGATGCCAATACGGTCCGCTTCCTGTTCGTTTTGTTGGGTAAAGCTGATCATCCCCTGGCGCGTTCCGGCCAGCGTACCGGTCAGCGCCGCCATCCCGGCCTGCGGGCTGGCCATCGCCAGCAGAATGGAACCCAGTGCGCCCACCCAGGTGAGGGGCGCGTTACGTTTCTGGTCTTCCATCGCACGCGCCAGGTGCCGCTGGGTGACGTGCGAAATTTCGTGCGCCATGACCGAGGCCAGCTGGCTTTCGTTGTCCGAATAACGGAATAACGCCGAATGCAGCACCACGTTACCGCCAAAGAAGGCGAAGGCGTTGATTTCGTCATTATTGATTAAATAAAAATGGAAGGGGGTTTTTACCGAGTCGGCGTGTGCTACCAGACGCATGCCCAGCCCGTTTATGTACTGTACCAGCAAAGGGTCGTTAATCAGCGGGGCGCTGCCGCGCAGCTGGCGGACATAGTAGTCGCCCATTTGCATCTCTTGCCCAATAGAGAGCGTGCTTCCTGCCGTGGTGCCCATGTCCGGCAATGTATCGGACGAGTCAGCAAAAGCGGGCAACACCTGACCGACCGTCACCGCGGCAATCAGTGTTGCAACCAGTGTTTTTCTCAACTGCCTGAACATAACCACTGTCCTGTATGTTAGATGTGCTAGTTTGACCGATGAACCGGCATATCGTTCATCTCTGCTGCCCTGCGAGTGTAGCCGTGTTGTAGCATGAAGAAAATCCCATTCATCAGGCTTTTGCGGATTGCGATCGGGATACAAAAAGCGAAAGTCTTTTTTGTGACAGTTAGATACAATTCACCCTCTCACTCCCGCCATTCGATTCAGGGAAGGGTTGTATGCTAGAAATGTTAATGCAGTGGTACCGGCGTCGGTTCAGCGACCCGGAAGCCATTGCTTTGTTGGTTATTCTGGTCGCCGGGTTCGGTATCCTGTTCTTCTTCAGCGGCCTGCTCGCCCCTCTGCTGGTAGCGATTGTGCTGGCGTACCTGCTGGAGTGGCCAACGGCGCGCCTGGAAAATATTGGGTGTTCCCGCCGCTGGGCGACCAGCATCGTGCTGGTGCTGTTTGTCGGCATCCTGCTGTTGATGGCCTTTGTGGTGATGCCGGTAGCCTGGCAACAGGGAATTAACCTGATCCGCGATATGCCCGGCATGCTGAATAAGCTTTCTGATTTCGCCGCCACGCTGCCGCGCCGTTATCCTGCGCTGATGGATGCCGGGATTATCGACGCGATGGCCGAAAATATGCGCGCCCGCATCATGACGATGGGCGATTCGGTGGTGAAGTACTCTCTGGCGTCCCTGGTCGGACTGCTGACGCTGGCGGTCTACCTCGTGCTGGTGCCGCTGATGGTCTTCTTCCTGGTGAAAGATAAAGACCAGATGCTCAACGCCGTACGCCGTATTCTGCCGCGCAACCGCGGGCTGGCGGGGCAGGTCTGGGAAGAGATGAACCAGCAGATCACCAACTACATTCGCGGCAAGGTGCTGGAGATGATTGTGGTGGGGGTCGCCACCTGGATTGGCTTCCTGATTTTCGGCCTGAACTACTCGCTGCTGCTGGCCGTGCTGGTCGGATTTTCGGTTTTGATCCCCTACATCGGCGCGTTTGTGGTGACCATTCCGGTGGTTGGCGTGGCGTTGTTCCAGTTTGGCCTGGGTACCGAGTTCTGGAGCTGCTTCGCGGTGTATCTGATTATTCAGGGGCTGGACGGTAACCTGCTTGTACCGGTGCTGTTCTCCGAAGCGGTGAACCTGCATCCGCTGGTGATTATCTTATCGGTGGTGATTTTCGGCGGGCTGTGGGGATTCTGGGGCGTGTTCTTCGCTATTCCGCTGGCGACGCTGATTAAAGCGGTCGTCCACGCGTGGCCGGATGTGCCGGCTGTGGAGGAGAAGTAAGTTTTGCCGGGTGGCGCTGCGCTTACCCGGCCTATTTTTCCTTGTAGGTCGGGTAAGGCGAAGCCGCCACCCGACACTCACTTTCAGGCACTTTCTTTCAGCCAGTTCAACACCACGTCGTGGTGGTTGCTGGTTTTGAAGTCGTCAAACACGTGTTCAACTTTACCGTCGGCGTCAATCAGGAAGCTGATGCGGTGAATGCCGTCGTAGGTTTTACCCATAAACGTCTTCTCGCCCCAGACGCCGAACTGCTCGCATACTTGATGATCTTCGTCAGAAAGCAGCGTGAAGTTCAGCAGCTCTTTTTCAGCAAATCGTGACAGCTTTTCTGGTTTATCGGTGCTGATACCCAGCACTTCCACGCCGACTTTTTTCAACTCATCCATGTTATCGCGTAAGCCGCAGGCCTGTACGGTGCAGCCGGGGGTCATGGCTTTCGGGTAGAAATAGACCAGAACACGCTGTCCCTGGAAGTCGGTCAAATTTACTTGCTCGCCGTCTTGATCCGGTAAGCTAAATTTCGGTGCGATGTCACCGGCTTTCAGTGGATTCATTACTCAACTCCATCCTGTTCGTGCTGCGAATAATTGACGACGCTTATACTGCCCTGCGCGTTTAATTCTGTACAGAGGGCTTTGAACGCTTGCTCGATATTTGACGCATCCTGTGACGCAGGACTGTGCGCGGTAATTTGAATAAAGAGCGTGGGAACCGTGCTTGCGTCGCCCGGCTGTGTGCGGGAAACGAGCTCGGCGATGTTCATCTGATGGCTGTCAAACAGCGCGGTGAAGCGCTCAATCAGATGTGGAGAATCAGGCACTTCAACCTGCACCCAGACGGTAGCGGGCATGGCCGGGCGAGGGCGCGCGGTGGTGCGCTTCATGACGATCAGCAAATCCAGCTCGGCACCTTTCAGCGGCAGGGTCGATTCAATCAACGTGATGGCGTTCCATGTCCCTGAAAGCAACATAATGAATGTGAACTCTTCGCCGAGCATGGCCAAACGGCTGTCTTCAATATTACAGCCGCAACTGCTTACGTGGCGGGTGATGGTGTTCACGATACCCGGCCTGTCGGCACCCAGCGCAGTGATAACCAGGTAATGTTGTGATGAGGTTGTCAAACCTGTTCTTCCTTTGCATGGTTAAGTCTTCCTAAGGAAAGCATAAAAAAAACATGCATACAACCGCCTGAGGGCCTCAGGTCGCTTGCTTTTATTACAGTTCCAAACGTACCATTGAGACTCTTGTTCGCACAGAGGATGGCTCATGTTCACGGGAAGTATTGTCGCGCTTGTAACACCGATGGATGAAAAAGGTAACGTCTGCCGGTCTAGCATGAAAAAGCTGATTGATTACCATGTCGCCAATGGAACCTCGGCGATCGTTTCGGTAGGGACTACCGGTGAATCTGCAACGCTGAGCCACGACGAGCACGGCGATGTGGTTATGCTGACCCTGGAACTGGCTGACGGACGTATTCCGGTCATCGCGGGCACAGGCGCGAATGCCACCGCAGAAGCGATCAGCCTGACTAAACGTTTTAACGACAGCGGCATTGTCGGCTGTCTGACGGTGACCCCTTACTATAACCGTCCTACTCAGGAAGGTTTGTTCCAGCACTTCAAAGCCATCGCTGAACATACTGACTTGCCACAAATTCTGTATAATGTGCCGTCCCGTACCGGTTGCGATATGCTGCCGGAAACCGTTGGTCGTCTCTCGGAAGTCAAAAATATTATCGGTATTAAAGAGGCGACAGGGAACTTAAGCCGCGTTCATCAGATCAAAGAGCTGGTTTCAGACGACTTTATCCTGTTGAGCGGTGATGATGCGACCGCGCTGGACTTTATGCAGCTCGGTGGCCATGGCGTGATCTCCGTAACGGCAAACGTTGCGGCGCGCGACATGGCTGAAATGTGCAAACTGGCCGCGGCCGGTCACTTTGATGAAGCGCGTGTCATAAATCAGCGTCTGATGCCGCTGCACAATAAATTATTTGTCGAACCCAATCCGATCCCAGTGAAATGGGCATGTAAGGAGTTGGGGCTTGTAGCAACCGACACGCTGCGTCTGCCAATGACACCGATTACCGACCACGGTCGTGATATCGTCAGGGCAGCGCTGAAGCATGCCGGTTTGCTGTAAAGTTTAGGGAGATTTGATGGCTTATTCAGTACAGAAGTCGCGCCTGGCGAAGGTTGCGAGTGTTTCGCTTGTTATGCTGCTCGCTGCCTGTAGTTCAGACTCGCGCTACAAGCGCCAGGTGAGCGGTGATGAATCCTATCTGGATGCGACCCCGCTTGCTGAACTTCACGCACCGGCTGGTATGATCCTGCCGATTCAGAACGGCGATTATAATATTCCCGTGACCAACGGCAGCGGCCTGGTCGGTAAAGCGCTTGATATTCGTCCACCAGCACAGCCTCTGGCGCTGGTGAGCGGGGCGCGTACCCAGTTCACCGGTGATACGGCGTCTCTGATGGTTGAGAGCGCGCGCGGTAGCACCCTGTGGCCGCAGGTTGTCAGCGTCATTCAGGCGAAGAACTACACCATCGATAAACGCGATGATGCCAGCCAGACGTTAACCACCGACTGGATCGAATGGAACCGTCTGGATGAAGACCAGCAGTACCGCGGTCGTTATCAAGTCTCCGTTAAACCACAGGGTTATCAGCAGGCGGTTAACGTTAAGCTGTTGAACCTGGAGCAGGCGGGTAAACCGGTTGCGGATGCCGCATCCCTGCAGCGTTACAGCACCGAAATGCTGAACGTGATTGCCGCAGGCCTGGATAAAAACGCGACCGATGCTGCCAACGCCGCGCAGAGCCGCAACGGTGTGACCTTCGATGTCCAGAGCGGCGCGGATGATACCGGCCTGCCAATGCTGGTGGTGCGTGCACCGTTTAACCAGACCTGGCAGCGTCTGCCAGCGACGCTGGAAAAAGTGGGCATGAAAGTGACCGACAGCACCCGCTCAACCGGCAGCATAACGGCAACCTATAAGCCGCTCTCCGACAGCGCGTGGCAGGAACTGGGCGCGAAAGATCCTCAGCTTGCCTCCGGTGACTACAAGATTCAGGTCGGTGACCTTGATAACCGCAGTAGCCTGCAGTTTATCGATCCAAAAGGTCACACGCTGACCCAGTCGCAGAACGATGCGCTGGTCGCTGTCTTCCAGGCAGCATTCAGCAAATAAATACGAGGGCTGGTGAATCCAGCCCTTTTTATTTTCGTGCTACGCAAACGTGTGCGTGGCATAATATCCCCAGTTTTGAACACAAATCATCACACCAGGAGTAATGAAGATGCAGAAGCAAGCTGAGTTGTATCGTGGCAAAGCGAAGACCGTATACAGCACGGAAAACCCGGATCTGTTGGTGCTCGAGTTCCGCAATGATACGTCAGCAGGGGATGGCGCGCGCATTGAGCAGTTCGATCGTAAAGGCATGGTGAACAACAAGTTCAACCACTTCATTATGACCAAACTGGCCGAAGCGGGTATCCCGACTCAGATGGAAGCGTTGCTGTCCGATACGGAATGTCTGGTGAAAAAACTGGATATGGTTCCGGTTGAGTGCGTTATTCGTAACCGTGCGGCGGGCTCCCTGGTGAAGCGTCTGGGCATTGAAGAAGGTATCGAACTGAATCCACCGCTGTTCGATCTGTTCCTGAAAAACGATGCCATGCACGACCCGATGGTCAATGATTCCTACTGCGAAACCTTCGGCTGGGTGAACAAAGAGAACCTGGCGCGCATGAAAGAGCTGACCTACAAAGCCAACGACGTGCTGAAAAAATTGTTTGATGACGCGGGCCTGATCCTCGTTGACTTCAAGCTGGAGTTTGGTCTGTTCAAAGGCGAAGTGGTGCTGGGCGATGAGTTCTCACCGGACGGTAGCCGCCTGTGGGACAAAGAAACCCTGGATAAAATGGACAAAGACCGCTTCCGTCAGAGCCTGGGTGGCCTGATTGAAGCGTACGAAGCGGTTGCTCACCGTTTAGGCGTTAAGCTCGACTAACTCCCTCACTTGCCAAAGGATGTTCGCATCCTTTGGCGTCTTACCTTTGTTTCCTATGGTAATCTTGCCGTTAACCGCCTACGATCATAGCTATTATAAATGGAATAGTTAGAGGTGGTTATGCGCTGGCAAGGGCGTCGTGAAAGTGACAATGTAGAAGACAGACGCAGTGATGGCGGCGGCGGTCCTTCCATGGGCGGACCCGGCTTCCGCTTACCCAGCGGCAAGGGCGGTATCATTCTGCTGATAGTGGTGCTGGTCGCGGGCTATTACGGCGTCGATCTCACCGGGTTAATGACCGGTCAGCCGCTGCAACAGCAGCAGCATTCTCAGCGCTCCATCAGCCCGAATGAAGATGAAGCGGCCAAATTTACCTCCGTGATCCTCGCCACAACGGAAGACACCTGGGGTCAGCTGTTTGAGAAGATGGGGCGTACCTACCAGCAGCCGAAGCTGGTGATGTACCGGGGCGCAACCCGCACCGGATGCGGCACCGGACAGTCCGTGATGGGGCCGTTCTACTGCCCGGCGGACGGCACCGTCTATATCGATCTCTCCTTTTACGATGACATGAAACGCAAGCTTGGCGCTGACGGCGATTTTGCCCAGGGCTACGTGATCGCGCATGAAGTCGGCCATCACGTGCAAAAGCTGCTGGGGATTGAGCCAAAAGTGCGTCAGCTGCAGCAAAATGCGTCGCAGGCTGACGTGAACCGCCTGTCCGTTAAAATGGAGCTGCAGGCGGACTGCTTCGCGGGCGTCTGGGGCCACAGCATGCAGCAGCAGGGCGTGCTGGAATCCGGCGATCTTGAAGAGGCGCTGAATGCCGCTCAGGCGATCGGTGACGACCGTCTTCAGCAGCAGAGCCAGGGGCGCGTCGTGCCGGACAGCTTCACTCACGGTACCTCGCAGCAGCGCTACAGCTGGTTTAAACGCGGTTTCGACAGCGGCGACCCGGCGCAGTGTAATACCTTCGGTAAAGCGATGTAATGCTGGCGTTTGAACAGCTGATACGCGAGCTTGAGCGCACCGGCCATCGTCGGCTGGTGGTGCTCAGCGGTGAGGCGCAGTGGACGTTGAGTCAGGCGACTGACCTGCGTAATACCCTGCCGGGAGACTGGCTGTGGCTGGATGACAATCCCTCTAAAACCCTCAGCGGACTGCTGGGACGCGAATACCTTCACGCCGTTTTTGACGCGCGCGCCGGGTTTGACGTCTCAGCCTTCGCCGCGCTCAGCGGGACGCTGCGCGCCGGAAGCCTCCTGGTGCTGCTGGTTCCTCCGCTTGCTGACTGGGCCGACAGGCCAGACAGCGATTCTTTGCGCTGGAGCGACAGCGCGGAGCCGATCGCCACTCCACACTTTGTGCACCACTTCTGCCGGACGCTTGCCGCCGATTCGGATGCGATTGTCTGGCAACAGCATCGTCCTTTGTCCGTTCCCGTTGCGCCGGATTTACCCGCCTGGCGGCCTGCCAGCGGCGCACCGCAGCGCGAGCAGGCGGAGATCCTCGACGCGCTTCTGACCATGCCTGCGGGCATCGCTGCCGTAACGGCACCGCGCGGGCGCGGAAAGTCAGCGCTGGCGGGGATGCTGCTCAATAGCATTCAGGGGAGTGCGGTGGTCACGGCACCGGCTAAAGGGGCAACGGATGTCATTGCGCGCTTTGCGGGCGAGCATTTCCACTTTATGGCCCCGGATGCGCTGCTGGCCTCTTCATACCAGGCCGACTGGCTGATTGTCGATGAAGCGGCTGCCATCCCGGGCCCGCTGCTGGAGAAGCTGGTGACGCGCTTTTCGCGCGTATTATTAACCACCACGGTGCAGGGTTATGAAGGGACGGGCAGGGGGTTCCTGCTGAAGTTCTGCGCCCGTTTCAGCGGACTGCGGCATTATGCCTTATCGACCCCCATTCGCTGGGCCGCCGGATGTCCGCTTGAGCGGTTCGTGGCAAATGCTCTGTTATTTGATGATGCGCTTATCGATCGCAAACCGGAAGGTGAGGTTCGTATAACACCGCTGGCGCCGCGGATGTGGGAGAGCGACCCGGCACGCGCGGCAAGCGTATATGAACTGCTGTGTGCTGCTCATTACCGCACGTCACCGCTCGATTTACGCCGGATGATGGACGCGCCCGGCCAGCACTTTGCTGTTGCAGAGACGGGGGCTGATATTGCAGGCGCGCTCTGGCTGGTGGAAGAGGGCGGGTTGTCACCGGAGCTTAGCCGCGCCGTGTGGGCGGGATACCGGCGTCCACGCGGGAATCTCGTGGCGCAATCGCTGGCGGCGCACGGCGGCTCTCCGCTCGCGGCGACGCTGAAAGGGCGACGGGTTAGCCGCATTGCGGTTCACCCCCTGCGCCAGCGGGAAGGCATCGGGCAACGGCTTATCCTTAGCGCCAGCGGGGAAGATTATCTGTCGGTGAGTTTTGGTTATACCGACGAGCTGTGGCGTTTCTGGCAGCGGTGCGGGTTTGTGCTGGTGCGGATGGGGAGCCATCGGGAAGCCAGCAGCGGCTGCTACACGGCGATGGCGCTGCTGCCGCTGAGCGAGGCCGGGCGTCGGCTGTGCGCGCAGGAACATCACCGTTTATGCCGGGATATGCGCGTCCTGTCGGCCTGGAACGGTGAAAAGATCCCGGTGGACGACGGCTGGGAAGCTACCCTTAATAGTGATGACTGGCGGGAGCTGGCGGGGTTTGCTTTTGCCCATCGCGCGTTTTCAACCTCGGTTGCCGCGCTGACGCGGTTGTTGCTCAATGTTGATATGCCGCTTCCGGCCCTGCGGGGGAAACTAGCAGGGAAAACGGATGAGCTCGGGCGAAAAGCGTTGCTGGCAAAGCTGCGCTCTGAAACCGCGCAAGCGCTTGAAAGCCTTGATTATCCCCGCTGCCAGCAGTTGAAGGAAGCCATTTTGCAATGGCAATTTTTTCAATGACTTCTTCAGTAAAGTGGCATGGTCATTCCCGCCGGGAGGCGTAGAATCCAGGTCATCTATTAAGGAGACCACCATGAAACATGACCATTTTGTTGTTCAAAGCCCTGACAAACCGGCTAAACAGTTACTGCTTCTGTTTCATGGGGTTGGCGATAATGCCGTCAATATGGGGCAGATTGGCAGCTGGTTTGCGCCCGTTTTCCCGGAAGCGCTGATTGTCAGCATCGGCGGCGTAGAGCCATGCGGCTCGAACGGGCGCCAGTGGTTCTCGGTTCAGGGCGTGACGGAAGAGAACCGTCAGGCGCGTATCGACGCCATCATGCCGGCCTTTATCGATGTCGTCCGCTACTGGCAGCAGCAGAGCGGCGTAGGAGCCGAAGCGACCGCGCTGATTGGCTTCTCGCAGGGGTCAATCATGTCGCTGGAAAGCGTAAAGGCGCAGCCGGGTCTGGTTTCACGGGTGATCGCGTTTAACGGCCGTTTTGCGACGTTACCGACAAGCGCAACCACGCAGACCACGATCCACTTAATCCACGGCGGTGAAGACCGGGTGATTGAGCTCTCGCATGCGGTTGCTGCCCAGGAAGCGCTGATGCGTGAGGGTGGGGATGTGACGCTGGATATCGTTGACGATCTGGGCCACGCCATTGACGACCGCAGCATGCAGTTTGCGCTTGACCATCTGCGCTATACCGTACCGAAGCACTACTTTGATGAAGCGCTCAGCGGCGGTAAGCCGGATAACGATGATATTGTTGAGTTTATGTGAGGCTATCCCCTCTCCACAGGAGAGGGGATACAGACCGGTTACTTCTTCTGGTCTTTCTTCGGCCAGTCGTCGTCATCGTCCCACTTGTCGTTGAAATCACGGTGCGGGGGAAGATCCGGCTTGTTGGCGAGAAATTTTTTATGGTCCACGCGCTTAAGGTCTTTAATCACGTTCAGCAGTACGCCGACCAGAAAAACCAACACCAGAACCCACCAGTACTTTGAAAGCCAATCCATTCGCTATTCCTCTCAGAGCGTTCGTCAGGCGACGATTTGCTCCATAATACGTTGATACATACGGGCCAGCAGTTGTAAATCTGCCGCATTGACACACTCATTTATTTTATGAATGGTTGCGTTCACTGGCCCCAGTTCGACAACCTGAGCACCCATACGGGCGATAAAGCGTCCGTCTGAGGTGCCACCCGTTGTCAGCAGCTGTGGCTTAATTTCATTATAGTGCTCGATGGCGTTCACCACCGCATCCACCAGTTTGCCGCGCTGCGTCAGGAACGGCTGGCCGGAAAGCCACCACTCCACGGTGTAGCGAAGCTGATATTTTTCCAGCAGGGCGATAACGCGCGCCTTGATCATCTCATCGGTCAGTTCCGTGCTGAAGCGGAAGTTGAACTGGACGACGTAATCCCCCGGAATCACGTTATTGCTGCCGGTCCCGGCCTTGACGTTCGCAATCTGCATGCTGGTCGGCGGGAAGAACTCGTTGCCCTTATCCCACTCAATCGCCACCAGCTCGCTCAGCATTGGCGCGGCGCGGTGGACCGGGTTATCGGCCAGATGCGGATAAGCGACGTGGCCCTGCACACCGTGAATGGTCAGGTTACAGGTCAGCGAGCCACGGCGTCCGTTTTTGACGACGTCACCCACCACTTCGGTGCAGGACGGCTCACCGACCAGGCAGTAGTCGAGACGCTCGTTGCGGGCCATCAGCGCTTCGACGACCTTCACGGTGCCGTTGTGCGCGCTGGCTTCTTCGTCGGAGGTGATCAAAAACGCGAGACGGTTTTTGTGATTCGGATGCTGCGCCACAAAGCGCTCTGCCGCCACGACCATCGCCGCCAGAGAGCCTTTCATGTCTGCCGCGCCGCGACCAAACAGCATGCCATCGCGAATGGTCGGCTCAAACGGCGGGTTAATCCAGCGATCCGCGTCACCGGCGGGAACGACGTCAGTATGCCCGGCGAAGGCAAGCGTTTCGCCCTGTCCGCGCCACGCCCAGAAGTTCTGGGTATCGCCAAAGTCCATGCGTTCAACGGTAAAACCGATGGCACGCAGGCGTTCAATCATAAGAGCCTGACAACCTGCGTCGTCCGGGCTAAGGGAAGGACGGCGAATAAGCTGCTGAGTCAGCTCAATGACCGGGCATGACATAAACTACACCTCAACGAAAAAAGTCGGAATAAAGGGTTTCACTGAAACCCAGCAGCATAGGCTGCCCTGGCGCGCAGAGCAATGGGCGTTTGATAATTGCCGGCATCTCGAGCATCAGTTTTGCCGCGCTGTTGGCATCGGTGATGCTGGCGCGCAGAGAGTCGTCCAGTTTACGCCAGGTGGTGCCGCGGGTGTTCAGCAGGGCTTCCCAACCCAGTTCGCGAATAGCGCTATGCAGAAATTCTGCATCGAGCCCGTCGGCACGGTAATCGTGGAAGCGGTACTCCACGCTGTTAGCGTCCAGCCAGCGGCGGGCTTTTTTGATGGTGTCGCAATTTTTAATGCCGTACATCACAACCATGGTGAATCCTTTTGATGTTCTGATAATTAAATGTTCAGTAAATTCGAAGATATATCCTTAAGTGGAATATAACACATTCAGGAATTGTCTGGATTAATACGTCTTCTTAATTCGACTCACAACTGTACGCTGAATATTCTTTCATCATTTAAGCATAGATGTCCATTAACTTTAAAAATCCAATAAACTCAGCAAATAAAATAAAATTCACCCGTTCGTAGGGTTATTTCAAAATATTGCTGGTCGTCACAAAAAATTGAGGGCTCTCCGTTCATATTTATCATAAATCCCCGCAGGACGTAGGGTACAATCACAGCAATTGGTTAAATAGTCTTCACAATGATGGTACGTTTTTGTAGAATGCGCATAATAATAAGAGAGGTTGTTATGATTGAACGTGAACTGGGGAACTGGAAAGATTTTATCGAAGGCATGCTTCGTAAATGACATTCAGTAAGAATTGCAAGAGCACTAAAATAAGTAAAATAACCATAGTGTGAATTAATCACACAGTAAAAAGGCGGCCGATAAAGCCGCCTTTTTTTATTTCAACCACTTACTCAGGACGTTCCTTTAGCGGGAAGCGGCGACGCACCAGTACAAAGAACAGCGGAACGAAGTAAATGGCCAGGATGGTGGCCGAAATCATGCCGCCCATCACCCCCGTGCCGACGGCATGCTGGCTGCTGGAACCTGCACCGGTGCTGGTCGCCATCGGCAGTACACCAAAAATAAACGCCAGCGAGGTCATCAGGATCGGACGCAGGCGCTGACGGCAGGCGTGCAGCGTGGCGGCCATCAGCTCGTGGCCTTTGGCATTCATCTCGTTAGCAAACTCAACGATCAGAATGGCGTTTTTCGCCGATAGCCCAATGACGGTGAGCAGGCCCACCTGGAAGTAGACATCGTTCTCCAGGCCGCGCATCCACGTTGCGAGCAGCGCACCGATAACCCCAAGGGGCACGACCAGCATGACCGAGAACGGGACCGACCAGCTCTCATACAGGGCGGCAAGGCAGAGGAAGACCACCAGCAGAGAGAGCGCGTAAAGGGCGGGGGCCTGCGCCCCGGAGAGACGCTCCTGGTAAGACATGGCCGTCCACTCGAGACCAAAACCGGCGGGCAGCTGTTGCACCAGTTTTTCCATGGTGTCCATGGCGGTACCGGTGCTGACGCCCGGCGCGGCTTCCCCGACGATTTCAACCGCAGAGTAGCCGTTATAGCGTTCCAGGCGTGGCGATCCGCTCTCCCAGTGCGAACTGGCAAAGGCGGAGAACGGCACCATGCCGCCAGCATTATTTCTGACAAACCAGCGGTTAATATCATCCGGCAGCATGCGGAACGGCGCGGCGGACTGGACATACACTTTTTTCACGCGGCCGCGATCCATAAAGTCATTCACATAGCTCGACCCCCACGCCGTTTGCAGGGTGTCGTTGATATCGTTGATCGACACACCCAGCGCCTGCGCCTTACGCTGATCGATATCCACCTGAAGCTGCGGGCTGTCGTCGAGGCCGTTATGGCGAACGCGGGTCAGGCCGGGATCGTTGCCTGCCAGCGCTAACAGCTTATCGCGTGCCGCCATCAGCGCCGTGTGGCCCGCCCCGGCGTGATCCTGCAGCTCCATATCAAACCCGGCTGAACTGCCCAGGCCGCTTATCGCCGGTGGGCTGCTGGCAAAGACGCGCGCTTCTTTGATGTGCGCAAAGGCTTTTGTCGCACGTTCAATGATGGCAAACGAGGTGCCCGTCCGGGTATCGCGTTCGTCCCAGTCCTTCAGGCGGACAAACATGCGGGCAACGTTCTGCCCGTTTCCGCCCGGGCCGGAACCGACGGTGGAGAAGACCGAGACAACGTTATCTTTCTCTTTGGTGAAGAAATACTGTTCCACTTTCTGCACCACTTTCAGCGTCTGCTGCTGCGTTGCGCCGCTCGGAAGCTGCACCGAGGTGGTGAACATCCCCCGGTCTTCCATCGGCAGGAACGAGGTGGGCAGGTGCAGGAACAGCCACACCATCCCGCCCAGCAGCACAACGTAAATCATCATCCAGCGCAGGCTGCGGTGCAGTACGCGACCCACGGCAGATTCATAGCGCGCGGCGTTGCGGTTGAACATCCGGTTAAACCAGCCGAAGAACCCTTTCTGCCCGTGATGCTCCCCTTTGTGCAGCGGTTTCAGAATGGTGGCGCACAGCGCGGGGGTGAGGATCAGCGCGACCAGCACGGAGAGCACCATCGCCGAGACGATGGTGATCGAGAACTGGCGGTAAATCGCCCCGGTGGTGCCGCCAAAGAAGGCCATCGGGATAAAGACGGCCGACAGCACCATCGCAATCCCGACCAGCGCCCCCTGAATTTGCCCCATGGACTTGCGCGTCGCCTGGCGCGGAGAGAGCCCTTCTTCGCTCATGATGCGCTCGACGTTTTCAACCACCACGATGGCATCATCCACCAGAAGGCCGATTGCCAGCACCATCGCAAACATCGTCAGGGTATTGATGCTGTACCCGAAGGCGTAGAGCACCGCAAAGGTCCCCAGCAGCACCACGGGGACGGCAATGGTGGGGATCAGCGTCGCGCGGAAGTTTTGCAGGAACAGGTACATGACCAGGAACACCAGCGCGATGGCTTCGAGCAGAGTCTTCACCACGTCCTCAATGGAGGCTTTTACGAAGGAGGTGGTTTCATAGGCGACTTTGTACTCCAGCCCGTGCGGGAAATACTGCGACAGCTCGTCCAGACGGTCTAACACCAGTTTTGCCGTCGCCATTTCGTTCGCGCCGGAGGCCAGCTTAATCCCCAGACCGGAGGCCTGATTGCCGTTAAAGCGGCTCAGGTAGTCGTATTTCTCCGCCCCCATTTCCACCGTGGCGACATCGCCGAGACGCACTTCCGACCCGTCCTGATTCACGCGCAGGGTGATATTGCGGAACTGGTCCGGTGTCTGCAGCAGGGATTGCGAATTAATGGTGGCGTTCAGGGCTTGCTTATCAACGGAAGGCGTTCCCCCCAGTTGCCCCACGGCAATCTGGGCGTTCTGGGCTTTGATAGCATCCGTCACGTCGGTCGCCGTCATCTGGTAGCTGTTCAGCTTGTTGGGATCGAGCCAGATACGCATGGAGTATTGTGAGCCGTAGGCGTCGATATCCCCGACGCCGTTGATACGGCTGATGGGATCCTGAATATTACTGGCGACGTAGTCCGCGATGTCCTGTTTATCCATCGAGCCATCTGTCGAGACAAAGGCGATGGTCAATATGTTGGTATCGCCGGTTTTACGCACGGTCACGCCCTGGTTTTGCACCGCCTGGGGCAGCTTGCGCATCGCCGACTGCAGCTGGTTTTGGACCTGCTGCACCGCTTCGTCCGGGTCGGTGCCCGCCTTAAAGCTCAGGGTCACCGTCGCCTGTCCCGTGGCGCTGCTTTGCGAGGACATGTACATCAGGTTATCCAGACCCGTCATGTTCTGCTCGATAACCTGCGTCACGGTATTTTCCAGCGTCTGAGCGGACGCGCCGGGGTAGTTTGCGGTGACGCGCACGTTCGGCGGTGCCAGGTCGGGGTATTGCTCAACGGGAAGTGACGTAATCGCCAGGACACCTGTCAGACACAACAGGATGGCAAGCACCCAGGCAAAAATGGGGCGATCGATGAAAAAATTCGCCATGAAAGTGTGACCTCGTTTTGCTGCACGTCATTATTGTTTATTGCCCGCATAACTTTAGCGGTAAGGCCCAGGTCAAACGTGGAGAAATAAAGGAGATAGTGTAAATTATCATGCGCTTTTCCCTGCGCTTCCCTCTTTACCGTTATTTACCCGTTAACGGCGTGGGCGCCGGAAACGTCACGCTGACCAGCGTGCCGCCGTTTTGCGGCTGTGAAAAGTGCAGCACTCCTCCAAGCCGCTGCGCGCGTTCGCGCATAATGTTCAGACCGTAGTGTCCCGGCGGCTCGCTGGCCTCGCCAATCCCAATGCCGTTGTCGCGAATGCTGACGCTGTGCGTACCGTCCGCTGCGGTCACGCAGCTCACGGTGATCTCGCTGGCCTGCGCGTGCTTAATGGCGTTCAACACCGCCTCACGCACGATCTGTAACAGGTGCACCTGCTTTTGCGCGTCGAGCGCCAGCGAGGAGAGGCGGCAGTCGAGATGCAGTTTCGCCTGCGTCTGGCTCTGCAGGACATCGAGTGACTCCTGCAGCGCCGCGGGTAAATTCGCGTGGTTCAACGTCAGGCGGAAGGTGGTCAGCAGCTCGCGCAGCTGCTGCCAGGCGTTGTTCAGCTCGCGGGAGAAGTCGGTGATAATGGCCTGCGCTTGGGTATTTTCTTCCGGCACGGCGCGTTTGAGCAGCGCAAGCTGAATGCGCAGATACGACAGCACCTGCGCCAGCGAATCGTGCAGCTCGCGGGCAATGGTGGCGCGCTCTTCCATCAGCAGCAGCTGCTGGTAATGCTTTTGCGCCTGGTTAAAGTACAGCCCGCGCCCGAGCATGGTCGCCACGCTTCTCATCAGCGGGAGGGGGACGCTGTCCGCCTCGCTTTGCCAGCGCAGCTCGCCGTAGAGCGTGTCCTGCATCAGTACCGGCAGGTTTTGCAGAGGGATACCCTCAGCCTCCGTCCCTTCGCACAGCCGCCAGTCGTCGCTGGTGCGCAGTTCCAGATAATTCATCTGCGTATAGTCATGGACAATCTGCAGGATATGCCGGAAACAGTGGCTGTCTATCTGGCCGGTATTGAGCGCCTGCGAGCACTTGAACAACATGTCGAGCTGCTGGTGGGCTTCGTGCAGGTGCCGCGTCTTTTCCGCAACCGAGGCCTCGAGCGAACGGTAAAGCGTATCGAGCTCGGCTGACATGTGGTTAAAGGCGCGCGAAAGCTGCCCCAGCTCGTTCGGCAGGGCACTATCCGGCGCAGGGGTGGCAAACTCGCCGCGCTCAATGCGTTCGCTGGCCGCCACCAGGTTGTTTAGCGGCAGCACCACCTGGCGACGGATGCGTCGCAGGGTAAACAGCGTCAGCAGCAGGATCCCGAGTGCGCCAGCCAGCGAGAGCAGGGTGACCGTTTGAATTTTATGTTCGGTGTAGTGCTGGAGGGCGAGCACAAAGGCATCAATGCGGCCGACAAAATCCTCAATATTGCGTTGATACCACGCGCTGTCGCCGCGGGCGATATGCGCATCCATCTCCTGCCAGGCCACATGCAGTTGCTGATAGCGTGCTTTCACATTGTCCGGGACGTACCAGCGATCCAGCTTCTGCAGGGCAGGCGCGCCGAGCGTCTGTTGCCAGCTCTCGCGATGTGCCGCAAGGGACGGGCTGTTGCGCTGCATCTCGTAGCCCAGACGATAGCTCTGCATGCGCAGTGAGCCAGCGATGTTGATGGCTTCGGCATCGCGCTGGCTGCTGGCCAGCGTCAGCAACGCGACGGTGCTGCTGAGTACGGATAGGGCAATGATCGAAAAGAAAGCCCAGGCAAGGCTTCCGGAAACGGGTCGTTTAACGGTCACAGAACGGCTCTCTGAATAAAATTGATCTGCCACAGGTTCACTGGAAATAATTGGGCGCTTCAGGCATTTGAACATTGCCCGAACGCACCGTGATGCGTAAATACCATACTCTTATAAAGAGAAAGGTTATTGAACCAAAAACAGGTGTGGTTATGAATCGTTTTATTATGGCTAACAGCCAGCAGTGCATTGGGTGTCGCGCCTGCGAAGTCGCCTGCGTGATGGCGCACAACGGTGAGCAGCATGCCCTGAGCGAGCGCCATTTTCATCCCCGTATCACGGTCCTGAGATCCGGCGAGAAGAGCCACCCCGTGACCTGTCATCATTGCGAAAATGCACCCTGCGCGCAAAGCTGCCCGAACGGCGCCATCAGCAAATGCGATGACAGCGTACAGGTGAATCAACAAAAATGCATCGGCTGTAAGGCCTGCGCGGTGGCCTGCCCGTTTGGCACGATGGAGATTATCGTCACTCCGCTCAACAATGGCAGCGTGAAGGCCTCGGCGAATAAATGCGACCTCTGTCTGACGCGTCCACACGGCCCGGCCTGTATCGAAAATTGCCCGGCGGATGTCCTCTCCCTGGCGACGCCCGCCGCGCTGGAAAACCTGGCGAAATCGCGCCGACAGCGCACGGCCTGCCTGGAGGCGCAGCCCTGGCATGGTGCCGAGGCCGTCAGCGTGGACGCGCCGCGTACCAAACTGCAGCAGATGCAAACGACCCCGCCCCGCGGCGAGCCCGACAAGCTGGCTGGCGCAGAGCGCGTGGGCCATTTTAACGAAATTTACCTGCCGTTCCGGGCCGAACAGGCCGCCCGCGAGGTGTCGCGCTGCCTGAAGTGCGGAGAGCACAGCATTTGCGAATGGACCTGCCCGCTTCACAACCACATCCCGCAGTGGATTGAGCGCCTCAACGCGGGGGATATCACCGGCGCGGCCGAGCTTTCTCATCAGACCAACTGTTTACCTGAAATTACCGGTCGCGTCTGCCCGCAGGACCGGTTATGCGAGGGAGCCTGCACGCTTCGTGACGCGGCGGGGGCCGTGACGATCGGCAACATCGAGCGCTACATCTCCGATCGGGCGCTGGCGATGGGCTGGCGGCCGGATATGTCCGCCGTCACGCCGTCAGGTAAACGTGTCGCGATTGTCGGCGCGGGGCCCGCCGGGCTGGCGTGCGCCGACGTGCTGGCGCGCCGCGGCGTGAGCGTGACGGTCTATGACCGGCATCCGGAGATCGGCGGTTTGCTGACCTTTGGCATCCCGGCATTTAAGCTCGATAAATCGCTGCTCGCCCGGCGCAGAGAGATCTTTACCGCGATGGGGATCCGCTTCGAGCTGAACTGCGAGGTGGGCCAGGACGTGTCGATGTCGCAGCTCAAGAGCGATTACGACGCCCTGTTTATTGGCGTGGGTACCTATCGTTCGATGAAAGCGGGTATCCCGAACGAGGATGCGCCAGGGGTCTACGACGCGCTGCCTTTCCTGGTGGGCAACACGCGGCATGTTATGGGGCTGGAGGCGACGGCCAGCGAGCCGTTCATCGACACCCGTGGCCTGAACGTGGTGGTGCTGGGCGGAGGCGATACCGCGATGGACTGCGTCCGCACGGCGTTACGTCACGGCGCGGCGACGGTCACCTGCGCCTATCGTCGGGATGAGGCCAACATGCCGGGCTCGAAGAAAGAGGTGCAGAACGCCAGAGAAGAGGGGGCGTCATTTGAGTTTAACGTCCAGCCGGTTGAGCTGACGCTGGATCCGAACGGTAAGGTCAACGGTATCCGGATGCTGCGTACCGCGCTCGGTGAGCCGGATGCGCAGGGGCGTCGTCGGCCCGTTCCGGTGGCGGGCAGCGAGTTTGTGATGGCCGCGGATGCAGTCATCATGGCGTTTGGCTTTAATCCGCACGCGATGCCGTGGCTGCAGGCGCAGGGTGTCGAAACGGATGACTGGGGGCGGATCGTGGCCTCGGTCGAGAGCCGCTACCGCTATCAGACAACCAACCCGCAGATCTTCGCCGGGGGCGATGCGGTACGCGGCGCGGATCTGGTCGTCACCGCGATGGCGGAAGGGCGTCATGCCGCGCAGGGGATACTCGACTGGCTGGGAGTGGATGTACCACAACATCATTAATCCGGCGGACGACAAAGCGGGATTCACGGCGTAGTATAGGACGACTCATTGTGCCGTGGAGCCCGTATGACCCTGAAAATTGACGTTATCAAAGACAAAATTCTCTCTGAAAACTACTTTGTCCTGCGTAACATCACCTATGATCTTACACGTAACAACGGTGAAGTGATCCGCCACAAGCGCGAGGTCTATGACCGTGGTAACGGAGCAACCATTCTGCTCTATAACCGTGAAAAGCAGAGCGTGGTGCTGATCCGTCAGTTCAGGGTGGCAACATGGGTCAATGGCAATCCTGACGGACGTCTGATTGAAACCTGCGCGGGCCTGCTCGATGACGATGAGCCGGAAGTCTGCATCCGCAAAGAGGCCGTCGAAGAGACCGGCTTTGAAGTGGGCGAGGTCAAAAAGGTCTTCGAGCTGTACATGTCCCCGGGCGGCGTGACGGAAATTGTCCATTTCTTCATTGCTGAATACAGCGACGCACAGCGCACGCACCGGGGCGGTGGCGTAGAGGATGAAGATATCGACGTGCTGGAGCTTCCTTTTGCCCGAGCGCTGGAGATGGTGCGTTCAGGCGAAATCAGGGATGGTAAAGCGGTGATATTGCTGCAGTATTTACAGACAACCGGGCTGATGAACACCCCTTTCGAACGGATATAGCCTGTTTTTCAGGTATATCTGATAAATCCGATTGAGCAACCCCGGCGGGAACACGAAGATACTGCCCTGTTATGCGTTTTCGTTCCGGGATTGTGTCATTCATGCGCTACAGCGTCTTTTTATTTTCCCTGTTTTGTGTGCTCCTCGCGCCGCAGGTGCGGGCTGCACCCGCGCAGCAAGCCTTCTCTGACTGGCAGGTGACCTGCAATAACCAGAACTTTTGCCTTGCCCGCAACACGGGCGAACACCGCGGTCTGGTCATGACGCTCACCCGGAGCGCCGGGGCAAAAACGGATGCCACGCTGCGTATCGATCTCGGCGGTCTTGATACTCCTTCCGTGAAAGAGCCGGATATTGCCCCGCGGCTGCTGCTGGATAATGTTCCCCTGAAGCTCGACAAACAGCGCTGGCAGCTCACCCCCTGGCATCTGAAAACGGACGATGCGGCCACCATCACCGCCTTTCTGAAAAACATCCAGGAAGGAAAAGCCCTGACTCTGCGAGGCGGTAAGCAGGTGATTTCACTGGCCGGTCTGAAAGCCGCGCTGCTGTTCATTGATGCCCAGCAAAAGCGCGTTGGCAGCGAAACCGCGTGGATCAAGAAAGGTGACGATCCGCCGTTAAGCGTGCCGCCCGCACCTGCCCTGAAAAAGGTGGCGATCGTTAATCCTACCCCAACACCGCTTTCCCATGCCGAACTGAACGATCTGCTGGATTATGGTACCGGCAGGATGAACAGCAGCCAGTGCTCGCTGGATCCTAACCGTCGCGAAGTGCGCGTCACCGCGTTAACCGATGACAAAGCGCTGCTGATCGTTAGCTGCGAGGCGGGGGCCTATAACACGGTCGATCTGGCGTGGCTGGTGTCACGTAAAAAACCGTTCTCTGCCCGCAGCGTGAGGCTGCGTCTGCCGTTTACGCCGTCAAGCGACAGCAGCGAAATCGAGTTGATGAACGCCAGCTTTGATGAAAAGACGCGTGAGCTGACCACGCTCTCGCTGGGGCGCGGTATGGGGGATTGTGGGATCCAGACGCGCTGGCGGTTTGACGGCCAGCGTTTCCGCCTGGTGCGCTATGCCGAGGAACCCAGCTGTGATAACTGGAACGGGCCTGACGCCTGGCCCACGCTGTGGATCACGCGGTAGCTTTTTGCCGGGTGGCGCTGTCGCTTACCCGGCCTACGGTTTGGTGGTTTTGTAGGCCGGGTAAGGCGTAGCCGCCACCACCCGGCAACGCAGACCGCACTAAATCACGCTCAGCGCCTTCTCTACCACGTTCTCAACGGTAAAGCCAAAGTACGGGAACAGCTTGTCGGCAGGGGCGGACTCGCCGTAGCCCCGCATCCCAACAATCGCCCCTTTGAGCCCGACATACTTGTACCAGTAGTCGGCAATACCGGCCTCCACCGCCACGCGCGCCGCGACGTTAGAGGGCAGCACCGATTCCCGGTACGCCTCGTCCTGGGCGTCAAAGATATCCGTTGAGGGCAGGGACACCACGCGCACCGCGTGGCCTTCGGCGGTCAGTTTTTCCGCCGCTTTCACCGTGATTTCCACCTCGGAACCGGTCGCAATCAGGATCACGTCCGGCTTGCCACCGCTGTCTTTCAGGATATAGCCCCCGCGGGCAATGTTTTTCACCTGCTCCGGCGTGCGCTCAATCTGCGTCAGGTTCTGGCGTGACAGGATCAGCGCCGTGGGTCCGTTATGACGCTCTACGGCCAGCTTCCAGCCCACTGCCGCTTCAACCTGATCGCACGGACGCCAGGTACTGAAGTTTGGCGTCAGGCGCAGGCTCGCCAGCTGCTCTACCGCCTGGTGCGTCGGCCCATCTTCACCCAGTCCGATGGAGTCGTGGGTGTACACCATGATTTGCCGCGCCTTCATCAGAGCCGCCATACGCGCCGCGTTACGGGCATATTCGACAAACATCAGGAAGGTAGCGGTGTACGGCACGAAGCCGCCATGGTGGGCGATGCCGTTGGCAATGGCGGTCATCCCGAACTCGCGCACGCCGTAGTGGATGTAGTTCCCGGCAATGTCCTCCTTCAGGGATTTAGAGCCGGACCAGATGGTAAGGTTACTTGGCGCCAGATCCGCCGATCCGCCCAGCAGTTCGGGCAGGATTGGGCCAATTGCGTTCAGGGTGTTTTGTGATGCCTTACGGGTGGCAATTTTCGCCGGGTTGGATTGCAGGTTTTCAATCAGCGCCTGGGTTTTCTCTTCCCAGTCTTCCGGCAGGCCGCCGCTCATGCGGCGGGTAAACTCAGCCGCCAGATCCGGATACGCTTTTTTGTAAGCTGCAAACTTCTCGTTCCAGGCCTGCTGCGCTTTTTCACCTGTTTCGCGAGCATCCCAGGCCTTGTAGATCTCTTTTGGGATCTCAAAGGCCGGGTGTTTCCAGCCCAGTTTCTGGCGGGTCAGCGCCACTTCCTCTTCACCCAGCGCCGCGCCGTGCGCCTCTTCTTTGCCCGCTTTGTTCGGCGAGCCGAAGCCGATGGTGGTGCGGCAGATGATCAGGGACGGTTTGTCCTTCACGCTCTGCGCTTCCTGAATCGCTTTTTTCACCGCCTCAGGATCGTGACCGTCGATCTCGTGCACCACGTGCCAGTGATAGGCTTCAAAGCGTTTTGCCGTGTCGTCGGTAAACCAGCCCTCGGTTTCCCCGTCAATGGAGATACCGTTGTGATCGTAGAAGCCAATCAGCTTGCCCAGGCCCAGGGTGCCCGCCAGCGAGCAGACCTCGTGGGAGATCCCCTCCATCAGGCAGCCATCACCCATAAAGACATAGGTGTAGTGATCGACAATCTCGTGGTCGGGCTGGTTGAACTGCGCGGCCAGCGTACGCTCTGCAATCGCCAGGCCGACGGCATTCGCCAGCCCCTGGCCCAGCGGGCCGGTAGTGGTTTCAACACCCGGCGTATAGCCGATCTCCGGGTGGCCCGGCGTTTTGGAGTGCAGCTGGCGGAAGTTTTTTAACTCCTCAAGCGGCAGATCGTAGCCGGAGAGGTGCAGCAGGCTGTAGAGCAGCATCGATGCGTGACCGTTGGAGAGAATAAAACGGTCGCGATCGTACCAGGTCGGATCGGTCGGGTTGTGCTTGAGGAAGTCGTTCCACAGCACTTCGGCAATATCAGCCATACCCATGGGGGCGCCAGGGTGGCCGGAATTGGCTTTTTGTACGGCATCCATGCTGAGGGCGCGAATGGCGTTGGCGAGCTCTTTACGGGACATAGTTCACTCCGTGGCAAGGTTAAAGTTTGGCAGCGAGAAGATCTTCGAGTTTGCGCTGGTCGACGGCGAACTGACGGATGCCGTCCGCCAGTTTTTCCACGGCCATTGGGTCCTGATTGTGCTCCCAGCGGAATTCCGCTTCGGTCATGGGTTTTGGTTTTGGCAGAACGGTAGAGGTCGGCACAAGCTTGCGGATCACCGTCTCTTCACTCTCCTGAAGCTTTTTCAGCAGGTCAGGGGAGATGGTCAGCCGGTCGCAGCCCGCGAGCGCCAGGATCTGCTCCGTGCGGCGGAAGCTGGCCCCCATCACGATGGTTTCGTAGCGGTGCTGCTTGTAATAATCGTAGATATTACGCACCGATTTTACGCCAGGATCTTCTTCCACCACGTACGGATCCATTGGCTGTTTCGCCTGATACCAGTCGTAGATACGTCCGACAAACGGTGAAATCAGGAACACGCCCGCTTCGGCGCAGGCACGCGCCTGGGCGAAGGAAAACAGCAGCGTCAGGTTGCAGTGGATCCCCTCTTTCTCCAGCACTTCCGCCGCGCGGATGCCTTCCCAGGTAGAGGCAAGCTTGATCAGGATGCGTGATTTATCGATCCCCTGCTCCTGGTAGAGTTCCACCAGGCGGCGAGCCTTGCTGATGCTCTTTTCCTGGTCAAACGAGAGGCGGGCGTCCACTTCGGTGGAGACGCGTCCCGGTATGCTTTTAAGAATTTCCGCACCGATATTGACCGCCAGCTTGTCGCTGGCCTCGGCGACCTGCTGCTCCTGCGTTTTCCCGCGCTGTTTGCCATAGGCAAGGGCGTCATCAATCAGATGACTAAAGTGCGCAAGACCGGCCGCCTTGAGCAGCAGAGAGGGATTGGTGGTCGCGTCTTCCGGCTGGTAGTGACGAATCGACTCGATGTCGCCGCTGTCTGCAACCACGGTGGTAAATTGTTTGATGCCGTCTAGCTGGTTCATAATTACTCCTTGGAAATAAAAGAGTTAGTCGAGTGCGTTAGTTCACACTTCTGAGAAAATCATGATGGACTTAACAAAAAAGCATAGCAGACGGGGGAGGCATTGCTTTCTGAGACGGGTAACATGGCTGTTATAAATTGATAACAATTTTTATTCTGCAATGGTGAGAGTTTGGCAGCCTTCAAAGTTTAGGAGCCTGCCTGCGGCGATACTATGCGGCACACCAGGGTGTGCGTAGGAACGTCGACATCACCCTTTTTGACCGAAACGTGAAAGGAATAACAAGATGGATGATCAGTTAAAACAAAGCGCTCTCGATTTTCACGAGTATCCTGTTCCGGGTAAAATCCAGGTATCCCCGACCAAACCGCTGGCGACCCAGCGCGATCTGGCGCTGGCCTACTCGCCGGGCGTGGCTGCTCCGTGCCTGGAAATCGAAAAAGATCCGCTGGCAGCGTACAAATACACCGCGCGCGGCAACCTGGTGGCCGTTATCTCTAACGGTACGGCGGTGCTGGGGTTAGGGAACATCGGTGCGCTGGCCGGTAAGCCGGTGATGGAAGGGAAGGGCGTTCTGTTTAAGAAATTTGCCGGTATCGACGTCTTCGATATCGAAGTGGACGAACTGGACCCGGATAAATTCATCAACGTGGTGGCGGCGCTGGAGCCGACCTTCGGCGGCATCAACCTGGAAGACATCAAAGCGCCGGAATGTTTCTATATCGAGCAGAAGCTGCGCGAGCGTATGAACATTCCCGTGTTCCATGACGACCAGCACGGCACGGCGATTATCAGTACCGCCGCCATTCTGAACGGCCTGCGCGTGGTAGAGAAAAATCTCTCCGACGTGCGCATGGTGGTCTCCGGCGCAGGCGCCGCGGCCATCGCCTGTATGAACCTGCTGGTGGCGCTGGGCATGCAGAAGCACAATATTGTGGTCTGCGACTCCAAGGGCGTGATCTACAAAGACCGCGAGCCAAACATGGCGGAAACCAAGGCGGCCTATGCGGTGGAAGACGACGGCAAGCGCACGCTAGAAGACGTCATTGAAGGTGCCGACATTTTCCTCGGCTGTTCAGGCCCGAAAGTACTGACCCAGGAGATGGTGCAGAAGATGGCGCGCGCGCCAATGATCCTGGCCCTGGCGAACCCGGAGCCGGAAATTCTGCCGCCGCTGGCGAAGGCGGTGCGTGAAGACGCCATTATCTGCACCGGGCGTTCCGACTACCCGAACCAGGTGAACAACGTGCTCTGCTTCCCGTTCATCTTCCGCGGCGCGCTGGACGTTGGCGCGACGGCGATCAACGAAGAGATGAAGCTGGCCGCGGTGCACGCCATTGCGGAGCTGGCCCACGCCGAGCAGAGTGAAGTGGTTGCCTCAGCCTATGGCGATCAGGATCTGAGCTTTGGCCCGGACTACATCATTCCAAAACCGTTCGACCCGCGTCTGATTGTCAAAATTGCCCCTGCGGTGGCAAAAGCGGCGATGGATTCCGGCGTGGCGACGCGTCCGATTGAAGACTTCGACGCTTACGTCGATAAGCTCACCGAGTTTGTCTATAAAACCAACCTGTTCATGAAGCCGATCTTCTCTCAGGCGCGCGCCGACGCGAAGCGCGTGGTGCTGGCGGAAGGGGAAGAGGCGCGCGTGCTGCACGCCACCCAGGAGCTGATCACCTTAGGCCTGGCGAAACCAATCCTGATTGGTCGTCCGAGCGTGATTGAAATGCGTATCCAGAAGCTGGGCCTGCAGATTAAGCCGGGCGTCGACTTCGAGATCGTCAACAACGAATCCGATCCGCGCTTCAAAGAGTACTGGAGCGAATACTACGCGATCATGAAGCGCCGGGGGATCACCCAGGAGCAGGCGCAGAAAGCCGTCATCAGCAACACGACGGTGATCGGCGCGATCATGGTCCATCGCGGCGAGGCGGATGCGCTGATCTGCGGCACCATCGGCGACTACCACGAGCACTTTAGCGTGGTGCAGGAGATCTTCGGCTATCGCGACGGCGTCCATACCGCCGGGGCGATGAACGCCCTGCTGCTGCCGAGCGGGAACACCTTTATCGCTGATACCTATGTTAACGACGATCCGAGCCCGGACGAGCTGGCGGAGATCACCGTGATGGCCGCCGAGACCGTGCGCCGCTTCGGTATCGAGCCGAAGGTGGCGCTGCTGTCGCACTCTAACTTCGGTTCGTCCAAATCAGCGGCGGCCTGCAAAATGCGTGAGACGCTGGCGCTGGTGCGCGAGCGCGCGCCGGAGCTGATGATTGACGGGGAAATGCACGGCGATGCGGCGCTGGTGGAGAGCATCCGTAACGAACGTATGCCGGACAGCCCGCTGAAGGGATCGGCAAACATCCTGATTATGCCGAATGTGGAAGCGGCGCGTATCAGCTATAACCTGCTGCGCGTCTCCAGCTCTGAAGGGGTGACCGTAGGACCGGTGCTGATGGGGGTGGCGAAGCCGGTGCATGTGTTAACGCCGATTGCCTCCGTGCGCCGTATCGTGAATATGGTGGCGCTGGCGGTGGTTGAGGCGCAGACGCAGCCGCTGTAAGCCTTGTGAGTCGGGTAGCGCGTTCGCTTACCCGACCTACGGGTTGAGCAGGCCGGATAAGCGCAGCGCCATCCGGCAGTTAAACCCAGTCGCGTACTTTAAGGAACTCACTCAAGGCAGCCTCCGGGCTGCCTTCTTTTGGCTCGTAGCAGTACTCCCAGCGCACCAGCGGCGGCATCGACATCAGAATCGACTCCGTGCGCCCGCCGGTCTGCAGGCCAAACAGCGTCCCGCGATCCCATACCAGGTTGAACTCCACGTAGCGCCCGCGACGGTAGAGCTGGAACTCGCGCTCGCGTACGCCATAGCTGGTGTCTTTACGGCGTTCGACGATGGGCAGGTACGCGTCGGTATAGCCTTCGCCCACCGCGCGCATAAAGCTAAATGCGGTATCAAAATCAGGCGTGTTGAGATCGTCAAAGAACAGCCCGCCGATGCCGCGCTGCTCGTCGCGGTGCTTCAGGTAAAAGTAGTCATCGCACCACTTTTTAAATTTCGGGTAAATGTCTTCGCCAAACGGCAGGCAAAGATCCCGCGCGGTGGTGTGCCAGTGCACGGCATCCTCTTCGAAGCCGTAGTAGGGCGTCATGTCGAAACCGCCGCCAAACCACCAGACCGGATCGGCCCCCGCTTTTTCCGCAATGAAAAAGCGCACGTTGGCGTGGCTGGTCGGCACAAACGGATTGTGCGGATGCACCACCAGCGAAACGCCCATCGCTTCGAAGCTGCGGCCCGCAAGTTCAGGACGGTGTGCCGTCGCAGACGCGGGCATCGCGTCGCCATGAACGTGGGAAAAATTCACGCCCGCCTGTTCGAAGATGCCGCCGTTACGCAGCACGCGGCTACGCCCGCCGCCGCCGGCTTCGCGCTGCCAGTTGTCTTCCTGAAATTCTCCGCCGTCAGCGGCGGCCAGTTTCTGGCAAATCTCATCCTGTAACTGCAGCAGGAAGGTTTTGACCAGTTGAGCATTGGGTTTCATCAGCGTTTCCTGGAGTGCGCTTTTTGGTTATCAAACCAGTTGAAGTAACTGATAATGCCGGAGGCGATGGCGTTGGCGATCTTCTGACGAAACGCCGTAGTGCCGAGGAGTCGCTCCTCTTCCGGGTTGGTAATGAACGAGGTTTCCACCAGCACGGACGGGATAGACGGTGATTTCAACACCACAAACGCCGCCTGTTCGGTGCTCCTGCTGTGCAGGCGATGCACTGGCTTAATCTTCTTCAGGATGTGCGAGCCGAGCGTCAGGCTGTTTTTGATCGTATCCGTCTGCACGAGGTCGAACAGCACCTGCTGTAGCAGGTGGTCTTTGTCGGTGGCTTTTTTCCCGGCGACTTCATCCGCCCGGTTTTCGCGGTCGGAGAGGTATTTTGCCATGGCGCTACTGGCGCCGCGGTTGGACAGCGCAAACACCGAGGCACCGGCGGCAGACGGGTTGGTAAAGCCGTCCGCGTGAATCGACATAAACAGATCCGCCCCGTGCTGGTGGGCGATCTCTACGCGATCGTACAGTGGAATAAAGGTGTCGCCAGAGCGCGTTAGACGCGCGTCAATGCCGTTGCTGCGTAAAATCGCCCGCACATTTTTTGCAATTGCCAGCACGACGTGTTTTTCTTTCGACCCGTTTTTGCCGATGGCGCCGGTATCAATACCGCCGTGGCCCGGGTCGAGCATCACCAGGCGCTTTGCGCCCGGCTTTTTGGTTTTCGGTTTGCTGTGTCCGTTACTGGTTTTAAGCGTGCTCTCGTCTTTTGCCTGAGCCTGCTTTGCGATGCCCGTTAACGTTAAGGCCGCCAGCCCCGCTTTGAGAACCTGACGACGCGATGTGAGTGCTTTTAATGGTTTGAATGTGCTCATGCGGCCTGAATACTAAAAAAAGGGGTCCTGGTGTTATATCGTATCGCGTTTAGCGTTACGACAGTCCTTATTGAGAATTGTTTTACTTTTCATTTCAATACGTGACAAAGTGACATTATGCCAAATTTTGGCGAGATTTTCCCCGGTTATTGGCTAAAGGCGTGGTTCGCGCCATAATCACTGTTTTTAAACCCGAAAAGGCGGTTAATACCATGGAGATACGCGTTTTTCGCCAGGAAGATTTCGAAGAGGTGATCACCCTTTGGGAGCGCTGCGATCTGCTGCGTCCGTGGAACGATCCGGAAATGGATATCGAACGTAAGGTGAATCACGACGTCAGTCTGTTTCTGGTTGCGGAAGTCAATGGCGAGGTTGTGGGGACGGTGATGGGCGGTTATGACGGCCATCGCGGCTCGGCCTATTATCTGGGCGTCCATCCGGAATACCGTGGTCGCGGTATCGCCAATGCGCTGCTCAACCGGCTCGAGAAGAAGCTGATCGCCCGCGGCTGTCCGAAAATCCAGATCATGGTGCGGGAAGATAACGACGTGGTGCTGGGCATGTATGAACGCCTGGGCTACGTACACGCTGACGTGCTGAATTTAGGAAAGCGTCTCATCGAAGATGAAGAGTACTGAGATCCATCCGGCAGATTATGACGCGCAGGGTCGCGTCAGGCTGCCCTTTTTATTCTGGTGCGTTCTGCTGCTTCAGGCCCGCACCTGGATGCTGTTTGTAATGGCTGCCGCGTCGCGCGGGCAGGGCGACACGCTGCTAAATCTCTTTTATCCCGATCACGATGCCTTCTGGCTCGGCTTGCTGCCGGGCATACCGGCGGTGGTGGCTTTCTTGTGCAGCGGTCGGCGGCACGTAATCCCGCGCTTGTGGCGCGCGCTTCGCGGGCTGCTGATCCTTGCCCAAATTGCGCTGCTCTTCTGGCAGCCGGTACTCTGGTGGTACGGTGAACCGCTGACGGGCATCGGCGTTGCGCTGGTGGTTGCCGATATTGTGGCGCTGCTGTGGCTGCTGACCAACCCGCGCCTTCGCGCCTGTTTTGTGCCTCAGGATGATTAATCCGGCACTTTTTGCCGATGTCGCACTCCAACAAGCGTTGATTTAACACGTAAGGACGTTTCAATGAAATCGCTGCGTTTACTCTTATGCGCTCTTCCGCTGGCATTGACCGGCTGTTCGACGCTCTCCTCCATTAACTGGTCCGCTGCGTATCCGTGGAACTGGTTTGGCTCATCAACAGAAGTGACCGAGCAGGGCGTGGGTAAAATTACCGCCGCGACGGCGCTGGATCAGAATGCTATTCAGGATGCGCTCAGCAGTGACTACCGCCTGCGCAGCGGCATGAAAACAGAGAATGGCAATATTGTTCGCTATTACGAGGCGCTGAAGGGCGACAAGCTGGCGCTGGTGATCAACGGTGACAAAGGCACGGTAAACCGGATCGCGGTGATGGATGAAGATATTCCGACCGCCAGCGGCGTGAAGGTCGGGACGCCGTTTAGCGATCTTTATAAGCAGGCCTTTGGCAACTGTACCAGCGTGCCATCCGACGATGAAGTGGCGGTGGAGTGTAAGGCGGAAGGCAGCCAGCACATCAGCTATGTTTTTACCGGCACCTGGAGCGGCCCGGAAGGGTTGATGCCGTCTGACGACACCCTGAAGAGCTGGAAGGTGAGCAAAATAGTCTGGAAGCAGTAATTTGCGTCTGAACAAACCGCCTCGCTGAAATCCGGGTATAATAGCCGCCATCAATGCCACGCTGACGTGGCATCTTTATTTCAGGAGGAGCGATGTCTCAGGTTCAGAGTGGCATTTTGCCAGAACATTGCCGCGCGGCGATTTGGATTGAAGCCAATGTCAAAGGGGACGTGGATGCCCTGCGTGCGGCCAGCAAAGCGTTTATTGATAAACTGGCGACCTTCCAGGCCAAATTCCCGGAAGCCCACCTCGGCGCCGTTGTTGCGTTTGGCAATAACGTCTGGCGTCAGCTGAGCGGCGGTGAAGGGGCAGAAGAGCTGAAGGACTTCATTCCTTACGGCAAAGGCCTTGCACCTGCGACCCAGTACGACGTGCTGATCCACATCCTTTCTCTGCGTCACGACGTGAACTTCTCGGTTGCGCAGGCGGCGGTGGCGGCCTTTGGCGACAGCATCGAGGTGCAGGAAGAGGTTCACGGTTTCCGCTGGGTCGAAGAGCGCGATCTGAGCGGCTTTGTCGACGGAACCGAAAACCCGGCGGGTGAAGAGACGCGTCGTGAAGTCGCGGTAATCAAAGACGGCGTGGACGTGGGCGGAAGCTACGTGTTCGTGCAGCGCTGGGAGCATAACCTCAAGCAGCTTAACCGCATGAGCGTGCATGACCAGGAGATGATGATTGGCCGTACGAAAGAGGCTAACGAAGAGATCGACGGCGATGATCGTCCGGTCACCTCGCACCTGAGCCGCGTTGACCTCAAAGAAGACGGCAAAGGGCTGAAGATTGTCCGCCAGAGCCTGCCGTACGGTACCGCAAGCGGTACGCACGGCCTCTACTTCTGCGCCTACTGCGCGCGCCTGCATAACATTGAACAGCAGCTGCTGAGCATGTTCGGCGATACCGACGGCAAGCGCGACGCCATGCTGCGCTTCACCAAACCGGTGACCGGCGGCTACTACTTCGCGCCGTCCGTCGAGCGTCTGCTGGCGCTGTAAACCGCTTTCCATACGTAGGCCGGGTAAGCGTTAGCGCCACCCGGCAATTTTCCCCGCTCCTTATTCCCTTTTCTGCTTCTAAATCACCAAACGGTATATAAAACCGTTACTGCTTTCATCACCGTTATAAATATTATGACTATAAGATAGTCATCACATTTATAAGGGTGCGCAATGGCCGTTACTGTACTGAAAAAAGGAACTCTGGCGCTGGCAGGTTTACTGCTGGTGTCACAGGCGCAGGCGACTGAACTGTTGAACAGTTCGTATGACGTCTCCCGCGAGCTGTTTGCCGCCCTTAATCCCCCGTTCGAACAGCAGTGGGCGAAAGACAATAACGGCGACAGGCTGACCATCAAGCAGTCCCACGCCGGGTCGTCCAAGCAGGCGCTGGCCATCCTCCAGGGCCTGAAAGCGGACGTCGTGACCTACAACCAGGTGACTGACGTGCAGATCCTGCACGACAAAGGCAAGCTCATCCCGGCGGACTGGCAGAGCCGTCTGCCGAACAACAGCTCGCCGTTCTACTCCACCATGGGTTTCCTGGTGCGCAAGGGCAATCCGAAGAATATCCACGACTGGAGCGATCTGGTGCGTTCCGACGTGAAGCTGATCTTCCCGAACCCAAAAACCTCCGGTAACGCGCGTTACACCTATTTAGCGGCGTGGGGCGCGGCGGACAAGGCTGACGGCAACGATAAAGCCAAAACCGAGCAGTTCATGACCCAGTTCCTGAAAAACGTCGAAGTGTTCGATACCGGCGGCCGCGGGGCGACCACGACCTTCGCAGAGCGCGGCCTGGGCGATGTGCTGATCAGCTTTGAGTCGGAAGTGAATAACATCCGCAAGCAGTATGAAGCGCAGGGCTTTGAGGTGGTTATCCCGAAAACCAACATTCTGGCCGAGTTCCCGGTCGCATGGGTGGATAAAAACGTGCAGGCGAACGGTACCGAGAAAGCGGCAAAAGCCTATCTCAATTACCTGTACAGCCCTCAGGCGCAGACCATCATTACCGATTACTACTACCGCGTGAACAACCCGGACGTGATGAACAAGCTGAAAGATAAGTTCCCGCAGACCGCGCTGTTCCGCGTGGAAGACCATTTTGGCTCCTGGCCAGACGTGATGAAAACGCATTTTGCCAGCGGCGGTGAGTTAGACAAACTGCTGGCCGCGGGGCATAAGTAATGTTTGCAGTCTCGACCAAACGCGTGCTGCCGGGCTTTACATTAAGCCTCGGAACCAGCCTGCTGTTCGTCTGCCTGATTCTGCTGTTGCCGCTCAGCGCGCTGGTGATGCAGCTTGCGCAGATGAGCTGGGCGCAGTACTGGGACGTGATCACCAACCCGCAGGTGGTGGCGGCCTATAAGGTGACGCTGCTGTCGGCGTTTGTCGCCTCCATTTTTAACGGCGTGTTTGGCCTGCTGATGGCGTGGATTTTGACCCGCTATCGCTTCCCGGGCCGCACGCTGCTTGACGCCCTGATGGATCTGCCGTTTGCGCTGCCGACGGCGGTCGCGGGCTTAACCCTCGCGTCGCTCTTCTCCGTGAACGGGCTGTACGGCGAGTGGCTGGCGAAATTTGACATCAAGGTGACCTACACCTGGCTTGGTATCGCGGTGGCGATGGCCTTTACCAGCATCCCGTTTGTGGTGCGTACCGTGCAGCCGGTGCTGGAAGAGTTAGGTCCGGAATACGAAGAAGCGGCGGAAACGCTGGGCGCCACGCGCTGGCAGAGCTTCCGCAAAGTGGTGCTGCCGGAGCTGTCTCCGGCGCTGATGGCGGGCGTCGCGCTGTCGTTTACCCGCAGCCTCGGCGAGTTCGGCGCGGTGATTTTTATCGCCGGGAACATCGCCTGGAAAACGGAAGTGACCTCGCTGATGATTTTCATTCGCCTGCAGGAGTTTGATTATCCGGCGGCGAGCGCGATCGCTTCGGTGATCCTCGCGGCATCGCTGCTGCTGCTGTACTCGATTAACACTCTGCAAAGTCGCTTTGGTCGACGTGTGGTAGGTCACTGATGGCGGAAGTTACGCAATTGAAGCGATACGATGCGCCCCGCATCAACTGGGGTAAATGGTTTCTGATTGGGGCGGGCGTGCTGGTTTCCGCCCTCATTCTCGTCGTGCCGACGATTTATATCTTCGTTCAGGCGTTCAGCAAGGGCCTGATGCCCGCGCTGGAAAACCTGGCGAACCCGGATATGTTGCACGCCATCTGGCTGACCGTGCTGATTGCCCTGATCACCGTCCCGGTGAACCTGGTGTTCGGTACCCTGCTGGCGTGGCTGGTGACGCGCTTTAATTTCCCGGGACGTCAGCTGCTGCTGACCCTGCTGGATATTCCGTTTGCCGTGTCGCCGGTGGTGGCGGGCCTGGTGTATCTGCTCTTCTACGGCTCTAACGGACCGCTGGGCGGCTGGCTGGATGCGCATAACCTGCAGATCATGTTCGCCTGGCCGGGCATGGTGCTGGTCACCATCTTCGTGACCTGCCCGTTCGTGGTGCGTGAGCTGGTGCCGGTGATGTTAAGCCAGGGGAGCAACGAAGACGAAGCGGCGGTGCTGCTGGGGGCTTCAGGCTGGCAAATGTTCCGCCGCGTGACCCTGCCGAACATCCGCTGGGCGCTGCTTTATGGCGTGGTGCTGACCAATGCCCGCGCGATTGGTGAATTCGGTGCCGTTTCCGTCGTCTCTGGCTCCATTCGGGGTGAAACCCTGTCGCTGCCGCTGCAGATTGAACTCCTGCAGCAGGACTACAACACCATCGGCGCCTTTACTGCCGCAGCGTTGCTGACGCTGATGGCGATTTTGACCCTGTTTTTGAAGAGTGTGGTGCAGTGGCGTTTAGAAAATCAGGAAAAACGTCAGCATCAGGAGGGAAATCATGAGCATTGAGATTGCCAATATTAAGAAGTCTTTTGGTCGCACCCAGGTGCTGAATGATATCTCGCTGGATATCCCTTCCGGACAAATGGTGGCGCTGCTGGGGCCGTCTGGCTCGGGCAAAACCACGCTGCTGCGTATTATCGCCGGGCTTGAGCACCAGACCAGCGGGCACATCCGCTTCCACGGCACTGACGTGAGCCGCCTGCACGCCCGCGATCGTAAAGTGGGTTTTGTCTTCCAGCATTACGCGCTGTTCCGCCACATGACCGTTTTCGACAATATCGCCTTTGGCCTGACGGTGCTGCCGCGTCGTGAACGCCCGGATGCAGCAACCATTAAGGCGAAAGTAACCAAACTGCTGGAGATGGTGCAGCTGGCGCATCTGGCGGACCGTTTCCCGGCGCAGCTTTCCGGCGGGCAGAAGCAGCGCGTGGCGCTGGCGCGCGCGCTGGCCGTTGAGCCGCAAATTCTGCTGCTGGATGAACCCTTCGGCGCGCTGGATGCGCAGGTGCGTAAAGAGCTGCGCCGCTGGCTGCGTCAGCTGCATGAAGAGCTGAAATTCACCAGCGTCTTCGTGACCCACGACCAGGAAGAGGCGATGGAAGTCGCGGATCGCGTGGTGGTCATGAGTCAGGGCAACATTGAGCAGGTTGACGAGCCGGAGCAGCTCTGGCGTGAACCGGCGACCCGCTTCGTGCTGGAGTTTATGGGCGAGGTGAACCGCCTGCAGGGCACCATTCGCGGCGGTCAGTTCCACGTTGGCGCGCACCGCTGGCCGCTGGGCTATACCTCCGCGCACCAGGGCCCGGTCGATCTGTTCCTGCGTCCGTGGGAAGTGGACGTGAGCCGTCGAACCAGTCTGGACTCACCGCTGCCGGTACAGGTGCTGGAAGCGAGCCCTAAAGGTCACTACACCCAACTGGTGGTACAGCCGCTGGGCTGGTATACCGAGCCCCTGACCGTGGTCATGCGCGACGACGTGCCGCCGCACCGGGGGGAGCGCCTGTTTGTTGGACTGCAGCATGCCCGTATTTATCACGGGAAGGAGCGCATCGAGACGCGCGAGGATATTGCTCTGGCGGAGTCAGCCTGATAGGTTATTAGGATGTTTATCGCCCGGTGGCGCTGCGCTGACCGGGCCTACAGCTAAAACTGCGTCTTGTAGGCCGGGTAAGCGAAACGCCACCCGGCTTTTTTATTGAGTAAAAATCGTGAATACACTCGAACACACCATCGGCAATACCCCTCTGGTCAAACTTCAGCGCATGGGGCCGGATAACGGCAGCGAAATCTGGGTCAAACTCGAAGGCAATAACCCGGCGGGGTCGGTGAAAGACCGTGCCGCACTGTCGATGATCGTCCAGGCCGAAAAGCGTGGTGAAATCAAGCCGGGCGACGTGCTGATTGAAGCCACCAGCGGCAACACCGGTATCGCCCTGGCCATGATTGCGGCGCTGAAAGGCTACCGCATGAAGCTGCTGATGCCGGACAACATGAGTCAGGAGCGTCGCGCCGCGATGCGTGCCTACGGAGCCGAGCTGATTCTGGTGACCAAAGAGCAGGGGATGGAAGGCGCGCGCGACCTGGCGTTAGAAATGGCCGAGCGCGGCGAAGGTAAGCTGCTCGATCAGTTTAACAACCCGGACAACCCTTACGCGCACTACACCACCACCGGCCCGGAAATCTGGCAGCAAACCGACGGGCGAATCACCCATTTTGTCTCCAGCATGGGCACCACCGGCACCATTACCGGGGTATCGCGTTTTCTGCGCGAGCAGGATAAAGCCGTCACCATTGTCGGCCTGCAGCCGGAAGAGGGGAGCAGCATTCCGGGCATTCGCCGCTGGCCGGCGGAGTATATGCCCGGCATCTTTAATGCGCAGCTTGTGGACCAGGTGCTGGATCTTCACCAGCGCGAGGCGGAAAATACCATGCGTGAGCTGGCCGTGCGCGAAGGTATCTTCTGCGGCGTCAGCTCGGGCGGCGCGGTAGCGGGTGCGATTCGGGTGGCGCAGGCAAACCCGGGCGCGGTGGTGGTGGCGATTATTTGCGATCGCGGCGATCGCTATCTGTCTACCGGCGTCTTTGGTGAAGAGAGTTATTCGCAGGGGGCGGGGATTTAAGCGTCATGGAGATGATTCTATTCCGGGATAATACCCGGGCGCAGCAAACCGATATTGTCGCGGTGCAGTCTCAGGTGGTGTACGGCAGCGTGGGGAACAGCATTGCGGTACCGAATATTCGTACCCACAGGCTGAACGTTACCGCCGTGCCGACGGTACTGTTCAGCAACACGCCGCACTATGACACCTTCTACGGCGGCGTGATCCCCGACGAGTGGTTCAGCGGCTACCTGAAGGCGCTGGAAGAGCGCGAGATCCTGCGCGAGCTTAAGGCGGTCACCACCGGCTATATGGGCAGTGCCAGCCAGATCGTCCTGCTGGCGCAGTGGTTGAAGGCGGTCAAAGCGCAGCATCCTGACCTGCTGGTGCTGGTCGATCCGGTTATCGGCGATATCGACAGCGGGATGTACGTGAAGCCTGAGATCCCCGAAGCGTATCGGGAGCACCTGCTGCCGCTGGCGCAGGGGATCACGCCCAATGTCTACGAGCTGGAAGTGTTAAGCGGCAAGCCGTGCCGCACGCCGGAAAGCGCCATCGCGGCGGCGCAAGGACTGCTCTCAGACAGCCTGAAATGGGTGGCGATCACCAGTGCGCCGGTTGCCGACGATCCGCAAAACATCCACGTGGTGCTGGTCTCACGCGAGGGCGTCACCGTCAGCGCGCATCCGCGCGTAGAGACCGATCTGAAGGGAACGGGCGATCTGTTCTGTTCAGAACTGGTGAGCGGCATTGTTGAGGGGAAAACCGTTGCCGATGCCATTCGCATGGCCGGCGATCGGGTGACTGACGTCATGCTGTATACCCAGTCGAAAGGCTACGACGAGCTTATCCTCCCGGCATAAACAAAAATGGCGCCCGAAGGCGCCATTTTTCTGTGCGGCAAGAATTACTTCTTGATGCGGATAACCGGGGTTTCACCCACGGTGACGCTGCCAGACAGTTTGATCAGTTCTTTGATTTCGTCCATGTTGGAGATAACAACCGGCGTCAGGGTAGACTTGGCTTTTTCTTCCAGCAGTGGCAGATCGAATTCAATCACCGGGTCGCCAACTTTCACACGCTGGCCTTCTTCCGCGATACGTTTGAAGCCTTCGCCTTTCAGTTCAACGGTGTCGATACCGAAGTGAACGAACAGTTCGATACCGCTATCAGATTCGATAGAGAACGCATGGTTGGTTTCAAAAATTTTACCGATGGTGCCGTCAACTGGAGCAACCATTTTGTTGCCAGTTGGTTTGATAGCAATGCCATCACCAACGATTTTCTCAGCAAACACTACATCCGGCACGTCTTCGATGTTGACGATCTCGCCGGAGAGCGGAGCAACAATCTCAATAGTTCCGGAGTCTTTCTTATCATCAGAAACCAGAGATTTCAGTTTATCGAACAAACCCATGATCTTCTCCTAAGCAGTAATTTGGGCCGCATCTCGTGGATTAGCAGATTGTTTTTTCTTCAATGAACTTGTTAACCAGCGTCATTAACTCGTCCGTTGTCGGTTGAGCAAGAGCCTGCTCTGCTAACACCTTCGCATCTTCGAAGTTCGTGTTACGGATAATCTTCTTAATGCGCGGGATGGAAATGGCGCTCATAGAGAATTCGTCCAGACCCATACCCAGCAACAGAAGTGTAGCACGTTCGTCGCCTGCAAGCTCACCACACATGCCAGTCCATTTACCTTCTGCATGAGAAGCATCAATAACTTGCTTGATCAAGTTCAGTACGGACGGTGACATTGGCTGGTAGAGATGTGAAATCATATCATTACCACGGTCAACTGCCAGGGTGTACTGCGTTAAATCATTGGTACCGATACTAAAGAAATCAACTTCTTTGGCTAAATGACGCGCAATGGTCGCCGCCGCTGGTGTTTCCACCATCACGCCGATCTCGATTGACTCGTCAAACGCTTTACCTTCGTCACGCAGTTCCTGTTTGTAGATTTCGATCTCTTTCTTCAGTGCACGCACTTCTTCAACAGAGATGATCATCGGGAACATGATGCGCAGCTTACCGAAAGCGGACGCACGCAGGATTGCGCGAACCTGGTCACGCAGGATCTCTTTACGATCCATCGCAATACGCACGGCACGCCAGCCCAGGAACGGGTTCTCTTCTTTCGGGAAGTTCATGTACGGCAGCTCTTTGTCGCCACCGATGTCCATGGTACGGACGATAACCGCCTGAGAGCCACAGGCTTCAGCAACGGCTTTATACGCAGCAAACTGCTCTTCTTCCGTTGGCAGCGCGTCGCGGTCCATGAACAGGAATTCTGTACGATAGAGACCAACGCCTTCCGCACCGTTGCGCTCAGCGCCATCAACGTCGCGGACGGTACCGATGTTTGCGCACACTTCTACCTGATGGCCGTCCAGAGTGATGGCTGGCAGGTCTTTCAGCTTAGCGAGTTCCGCTTTTTCAGTCGCAACCTGCTCCTGAACCGCGCGCAGTTTTTCGATCTCTTCGTTAGTTGGGTTGACGTAAACCAGATTGTTTACGGCATCCAGAATCAGATAATCGCCGTTTTTCACCTGAGAGGTGACGCTACCGGTACCCACGATGGCAGGCAGTTCCAGAGAACGCGCCATGATAGAGGTGTGGGAGGTACGGCCGCCCGCATCGGTGATGAAACCGAGGACCTTTTTCAGGTTCAGCTGTGCGGTTTCAGATGGGGTGAGGTCAGCGGCAACCAGGATCACTTCATCCTGAATCGCGCTCAGGTCGATAATGGCCAGACCCAGGATGTTGCGCAGCAGGCGCTTACCGATGTCACGTACGTCAGCCGCACGCTCTTTCAGGTATTCATCATCCAGTTCTTCCAGGGCAGTTGCCTGACCTTCGATAACTTCATGCGCAGCCGCGTCGGCCGTCATGCCTTTATCTTTAATCAGGGCTATGATTTCCTGCTCCAGCTCCTCATCTTCGAGCAGCA
>OGEK01000151.1_pt1 | contig 79896 bp, 74 predicted proteins | sample 1570641 | NCBI WGS metagenome assembly OGEK01 (sample SAMEA2582136, study PRJEB24529) | metagenome | biome: Human gut stool | place: China | collected 2011
TGAAAGTACTTGGAGGGAAGCCTCCCGGGAGGATAGGAACTTGCCAAGCTTTTTTTATTTTTTGAAATAAATAAAAAAGATTCTTCTTACTTAATAGCTTACATTCTGAATTTTTAAACTTAATTTAAAAAAAATACTTTTTTATTAAAAAATTATATATATAACTACTGTTATTATTTTGAAGTCTAGTGAAGTTATGATATAATATAACGAAAGGAAGTGATAGGAATGTCATATCTTATAGATTTACATATACATACTAATGTAAACCCACATGCATATAGTACATTAGAAGAAGATATAAATTCTGCTTTAAAAAAGGGAATGAAGGTTATAGCAATAACTAATCATGGACCAGCATTGCAAGATTCTCCTCATTGGTGGAGTTTGGTAAATATGAAGGTAATTCCTCGAGAAGTAGAAGGAATGAAAATACTAAGAGGAGTAGAAACTAACTTAGTAGATGATCGTGGAAATTTTGATATAAATCAAAGAGTATATGATACAATGGATATAATTCTTTGTGGTCTTCACCCAGTAGAACTATATGGGGAAGTAGGAAATAAGGAAAAAAATACTAGAGCAGTACTTAATATCATGAAAAAGCAAAAAATAGATATAATGGTTCACTTGGGGAATCCACAATTTCCTATTGATTATGAAGCAGTTGTAAAAGCAGCTAAAGAATTAAACATAGCAATAGAGCTTAATAATTCATCTCTAGTTTCCTCAAGATTAGGTTCAGAACCTAATTGTCAAAAAATATTAGAACTATGTAAGAAACATGGTTGCATGATTTCATTAGGAACAGATTCACATATTTCTTATGATATAGGGAATTTTGAGCAAGCTGAAAGACTTTTAAATAACACTAATTTTCCAGAGAAGTATATAATAAACTCATCAATAGAAAACCTTGAGAACTTCCTTAGATTAAGAAAAAACCTAAGAGTAAAAGATATTTAAAAAACACCTGTTATATAATACTTTACTAATAATATTACATATGTTATAATTAAAAATAATTATTTATATATTTAGGAGGTAAAGTTAATGTTAGCAATAGGTGATTTAAAAATAAACATCCCAATTATTCAGGGTGGAATGGCAATCAGAGCATCAATGGCAAAACTAGCTGCTGCTGTTGCAAATGAAGGTGGAATAGGAGTAATTGCTGGAACAGCATTATCAATAGATGAACTAAAAAAGGAAATCAAAAGAGCTAAAGATATGATTGTAAATAAAGGAGGAGCATTAGGTGTAAATATTATGTATGCTACTACTAATTTTATGGATCTTGTGCATGCTTCTATTGAGGCAGGTATTGATGTTATCATATTTGGTGCTGGATTTTCTAGAGATATATTTGAAGTAGCTAAAGGCACAGGAGTAAAAATAATACCAGTAGTTTCATCACTTAAATTAGCTAAAATTTCTCAAAAATTAGGAGCTGATGCTATTGTTGTTGAAGGTGGGAATGCAGGAGGACACTTAGGAACAGAAAAAGATTCATGGGATATAGTTGGAGAAATTGCTGAAAATATTTCTATTCCAGTTTTTGGAGCAGGAGGTGTAATAACTCCTGAAGATGCAGAAAGAATGCTTGCATTAGGAGCTGATGGAGTTCAAATGGGAAGCAGATTTATAGCTGCTGAAGAATGCGAAGTAGATGATTTCTTTAAACAAATGTATATTAACTGTAAAGAAGGAGATGTAGTTGAAATGATGAGTTCTGCTGGCTTACCAGCAAATGCTATTGTTTCCCCTTATGTAAAAAAAGTTTTGAATGAAACTACTGAACCACCAAAGAGTTGTAATAAATGCTTGAAAAAGTGCACATATAAATTTTGTGTAAATGAAAGATTAGTAAAAGCACATGATGGAAACTATGAGGAAGGAATATTTTTTGCTGGAAGAGATGCATGGAAAATTAATGAAATTCTTTCAGTTAAAGAAATTTTTGATAGATTTAAAAAAGTATTCAAGGAATAATTTATATTTTTAGGAGGATTTATGAGTAATAACGAGATCTGTAAACTACTTGGAATCAAATATCCAATCATACAAGGAGCAATGGCATGGATTGCTAATGGTAATCTTGCTGGACACGTTTCTAAAGAGGGAGGTCTAGGAATCATTGCTGGTGGAGGAATGCCTTGTGATATTTTGAGACAAGAAATCAGAAAAGCTAAAGCTATAACTTCTAATCCATTTGGAGTAAATTTAATGCTTATGATGGCAGATGTAGAAGAACAAATTAACATCTGTATAGAAGAAAAAGTCCAAGTAGTGACAACAGGAGCAGGAAATCCAGGACCTTATATGGAAAAATTAAAGGCAGCAGGAATAAAAGTTTTGCCAGTAGTGGCTTCAGTAGCATTAGCCAAGAGAATGGAAAGAATTGGAGCTGATGCTGTAATAGCTGAAGGTATGGAAGGAGGAGGTCATATAGGAAGTATAACAACTATGGCTCTCGTACCTCAAGTAGTAGAAAAAGTTGGTATTCCTGTAATTGCAGCAGGAGGAATTGCAGGAGGAGAACAATTTTTAGCAGCTCTTTCATTAGGAGCTTCTGGTATACAGATAGGAACTAAATTTTTAGTAGCTGAAGAGTGTACAATACATGAAAATTACAAACAAGCTATATTAAAGGCTAAGGATAGATCAACTGTATCAACTGGAAACTATACGGGGCATCCTGTAAGGGTTATTGAAAATAAATTTGCTAAATTAATATTAGAAAAAGAAAAAGAAGGAGTTCCTAAAGAAGAAATTGAACAAATGGGAACTGGGAAATTAAGACTTGCTGTTGTTGATGGAGATATTGACAATGGTAGTGTAATGGCAGGACAAGTGGCTGCTATGGTAAATGAAAAAGCAACTGTAAAAGAAATTCTTGAAAGTATGATGAAAGGTTTAGAAGAAGCAAAGGAAAATCTAGACAAAAGAATGTCAAGCTGGAAATAATTAATAAAAAAAATGGACTTAAAAATTTATTTAAGGCCATTTTTTTTATTAATTAATTTTTTTTGCTGATTCAATAAAAGTAGACATAGTACTTGAAATATATTTATCTTTATGATAAACAATATAATTATTATTTTCTAATTTAAAATCTTCAATAGAAAGTTTTTTCAATTCATTCTTCTCTAACTCTGGTGTAACTAGTATGTCTGGAAGAACAGTTATACCAAGATTATTTTTAACTCCTTGTATCAATGCTTGAGAATTAATGCTTGTCCAAGAAGAAACAGCAAAGATATCTTTACTTGCTAAAGCATTATCTAGACAATCTCTTATGGCACTTCCCTTTTCTCTCAGTAAAAGATTTTCTTTTAAAAATTCATCAATAGAAATAGATTTTCTTCTTGAAAAAGAGTGTTCAGCAGAACAAATTACACTTAATTCATATGAAGAAAAAAATATTTTGATAAGATTTTCATTTTGTATTCCTCCTTCAATTAGAGCAATGTCGATTTTATTATTTAAAAGCATTTTTTCTATTATAGCAGCACTATTAATTTCAAGTTTTAATGGTGTTTCTGGGTAAATTTTTTTAAAGTTTTTTATAATAGATGGAAGCCAAAAATTACCTATTGTTATACATGAACCAATATGTATAGGAATATCTTTTTCAGAACTATAAAAGTTATTTTCTAAATCATTGTATAACTCAAGAATTCTTAAAGTTTTACTTAGAAAAAGTTTTCCTATTTCAGTTAGATATATCTTTTTAGATATACGGTCAAATAGAACATGTCCAATTTCTTGCTCTAAATCATTTATTACATGAGATATAGCAGGTTGTGTCATATATAACTTTTCTGCTGCTCGAGTAAAATTCATTTCTTCACAAACAATTTTAAAAATATGAAGATGTCTTATATTCAAAATCTTCCTCCTTTTACCATTATTAAAAAGTAATGATATTAATAAAATAATAACATTTTATTTATTATAAATCAATTGGTATAATAAAAAGAGTAAAAAAGAAAAGGAGCTGAAGAATGAGAAATAATAGGATAAAAATATGTATATGGCTTTTTGGGATAAATTTTTTTATAAGTGCTTTTACTTTTGGAGGAGGGTATATAGTCATTCCTATGATAAAAAAGTATTTTGTAGATAGAAAACAACTTTTTAATAATGAAGAGTTAATGGATATGGCTGCAATAGCTCAATCCTCTCCTGGAGCAATAGCTATTAATCTCACAGTTTTAGCTGGTTATAAAGCAGTAGGAATGATTGGAGCTGTTATAAGTTGTATAGCAGCAGTTTTCCCACCACTTATTATATTAGGAATAATTTCAGTATATTATTTGATGTTTAGGGATAATCAAGTTATTTCCTCTGTACTAAAAGGAATGGAAGCAGGAGTAGGAGCTTTAATAGTAGATATTGTTTTAGATATGAGTAGAGCTGTTTTTAGGGAAAAACAAAAATTGATGTCATTAATTATTCCAGCTACATTTCTAGCTAGCTTTATATTTCAGATGAATGTTATATTTATAATTTTATTTTGTTCAGTGATTTGTTTTATTGATGGTTGGAGAAAGCAGAAAAAGGGAGAGAAAATATGTGGAATTTAATTTTTGTTTTATTGATAAGTTTTTTACAAATAGGGTTATTTAGTGTAGGAGGAGGATATGCTACAATTCCATTGATACAAGAACAGGTAGTAAATATACATAAATGGCTGACATTTCAAGAGTTTACTGATATAATAACTATTTCACAAATGACTCCAGGACCTCTTGCTGTAAATACTTCCACATTTGTAGGAATAAGAATAGCAGGAATACCTGGAGCAATTACTGCAACTTTTGGTTGTGTTATTTCTGGCTTTATAATTTCCATAGCATTGTATAATTTTTTTAATAAATATAGAAAAATTAATACTATTTTAAATGTTCTTAGTGGATTGAGAGCAGTGTCTGTGGGATTGATAGCTTCTTCTGCAAGTACACTAATCTTAATAGCTTTAGGTGGTATATCCAAGTTAGAAGAAATAGGGAGCATTAATATAAATGTAGTAGCAATAGGAATATTTCTTATTTCTATATTTTTGTTAAGAAAATTTAAAATAAATCCAATGTTAATGATGATATTAAGTGGTGCAGCTGGTTTCTTTCTATATTAATTATATGAAATAAAAAAGTGGATAATTTATAAAGAGAAAGATAATATCAATAATTATAACAGCTAAAATTATTAACTGTTTAATTAATGAGGATATGATCTAACTTTTTAGTTATCCACTTTTACAATAATTTTTATATATCTTAAAATTATTTTGACATTTTCTTTTCACCAAGTTTTATCATAATTATAGAAAATATAATGAGAATAAGGCTTACAAGATGAGGTGCTCTTATGTTAGCAATCATAAGATCTTCAGCTCTGAAAAAACTTACAAAGATTCTAATTATACTATATATTATAATATAATACCACCACATATATCCAGGGGCTTTATTTTCTCTTTTCCTAAGTACAAACCATATGAAAAGAAAACCAATAAAATTTAAAATAAGTTCATATAGCATAGCTGGATGGAGAGCCATATTAGGAAATTCACTTCCTGCAGGAGATGAACTAGGGAATACAACTCCCCAAGGAACAAGTGTATTGAAGTTCATTTTGTCAATTGCTGGAAGAGAAGTATAATAAGAATACCACTCATAAAATTTTGGCTTTATACTAAAAATAATATTCCATGGGGTAAAAGTAGGTACACCATGGATTTCACCATTCATAAAATTTCCAAAACGTCCAAGAGCCTGACCTAACAAAAGAGGAGCAGCTGCATAATCTCCTAAAGTTAAAGGATTTAATTTTTTTATTTTAGCATAGATAAAAGTACCAATTATACCTCCGATTATGCCACCATGTATAGCCATTCCTCCATGCCAAGTTGCAAGTATTTCAGATGGATGATAAAGATAATAATCTAGATTAAACATTACATAGTATAATCTACCACCTAATAAACCTGAAATCATAGCAGCAAAAGCATAATTTTCAATTATACTTGTTTTAAAGTTTCTTTCTCTTGCCATATATTTTGCAATTTCTATCCCAATAAAAAAAGATAGAGCATACATTAAACCATAAAAACGGATTTCAAATCCGCCTATAGTAAATAGAACTGGATGCATAAAAGTACCTCCTAAATATGAAATTTCTTCAAGAAATTATATCATAATTTACTGAAAAGTGCTAGAAAAGGCTAGTATTAATATTTTTAAAAATGGTATAATAAAATATGCTAGATAAAATAATAAAAAAAAGGAATAGAGAGTGGAAAGAAAGGATATATAGATAAATATAAAGAAAAATATAAACAAAACTACTTTAAATCTTAAATATCCCTTAATTTCAGAAATAAAAAAAATTATAAAAATATATCACAAATTTTTCTATTTTGGTAAAAGATATATCTTTTTTATAAAAATTTAATAAAAAAGTTGAAATATTTTGATAAGTCGAATATTATATATATAGGGTTATTTTTTAGAATTATGGAAAGTTATAGGAAAAAGGTATATAGAATAGCTTTCAGGAGGAAGGAATGAAAAAAAAGATATTGGTTACTATTCCAATGGAAGAGAAACATAAAAGAAAAATAGCAACTATTGCTTCAGATGCTGAAGTTATATATCTGACACCTGATAAAGCAGAAAAGTCTATAGTACAAGAGGCAGAAATAATTTTAGGGAATGTAGCTGTTGATGCTGTAAGAGGAAGTAAAAATTTAAAATGGATACAGCTCAATAGTGCAGGAGCCAATCAGTATACTGAAGAAGGAGTTCTTTTAGAAGGAACTATATTAACAAATGCTACTGGAGCATATGGACTTGCTATTGCAGAACATATGCTAGGTATGGTATTATGTTTACAGAAAAAAATGTATATTTATATCGAAAATCAAAAAGAACATATGTGGAAAGATGAAGGAGCTGTAACTTCTATATATGGTTCAAAGACACTAGTAGTAGGTTTGGGAGATATAGGAGGAGAGTTTGCAATGAGAATGCATGCTCTAGGAAGTAAAGTATATGGAATAAAAAGAAATAAAAGTGTAGTACCTGAATATCTTCAAGATGTATATCAGTTAGATAAACTAGATGATATACTTCATGAATTTGATATTGTAGCTTTATCTCTGCCAGAAACAAAAGAAACTAAAAACTTATTTAACAGCCATAAATTTCAAAAAATGAAGACAGGAGCAATTCTTTTAAATGTAGGAAGAGGAAGTACTGTTCATACTGCTGATTTGTGCGAAGCATTAAACAGTGGTAAATTGGGAGGAGCAGGACTAGATGTAGTAGATATAGAACCACTTCCAGTAGAAAGTCCATTATGGAATGCTAAAAACTTGATACTTACACCACATGTATCAGGAGGATATCATTTAAAAGAAACATTTGAAAGAATAAGAGAAATCTCTATAGAAAATCTTAAATCTTTTTATGAAAAAAAACCTATGAAGAATTTAGTAGATTTTAAAACAGGATATAGGAAATTTGTAAAATAGGAATGTCTTTATATTAATTAGCAATTATTGAATAAATAAATTTATTAGGAGGAAAAGAAAAAAATGTATTGTTGTACTAAAGTTACAAATGATGTATCATGGATAGGTGTTAATGACAGAAAAACTGAGAGATTTGAAAACTATATGCCATTACCATATGGAGTTGCATATAATTCATATCTAATAAATGATGAAAAAACTTGTGTTATAGATGCAGTTGAATTTGGAAGTTCAGCTCTTTATATTGAAAAAGTAATATTAGGTCTTGATGGAAAGAATCTAGATTATATAGTTATTAATCATGTAGAGCCAGATCATTCAAGCGGATTAAAAGATATATTGAGAGTTTTTCCAAATGTGAAAGTGGTAGGGAATTCTAAAACTTTAGGAATGCTTAGAGCTTTTAATATTGAGTTTCCAGATGAAAATTTCATCACTGTAAAAGAAGGAGATATATTAGATTTAGGAAAACATAAACTTACTTTTGCTATGATACCAATGGTACATTGGCCAGAATCAATGGTAACTTACGATACTACTGAAAAAATACTTTTTTCTAATGATGCTTTTGGAGGATTTGGAGCATTAGATGGAGGAATATTTGATGATGAGGTAAATTTTGATTTCTATATTGATGAGATGAGAAGATATTATGCAAATATAGTAGGAAAATATGGAGCACAAGTAACTAGTGCAATAAAGAAGCTTGGAGGATTTGAAATCAAACTTATATGTCCTTCTCATGGATTGATTTGGAGAAAGGATATAAAAAAGGTTATATCATTATATAGTACTTGGGCTCAGCTTCTTCCAGAAGAAGAGGGTGTGGTAATAGTTTATGGAAGTATGTATGGAAATACAGCTAAAATGGCTGAAATTATAGGAAGAGAATTAAATGCTCAAGGAATAAAAGAAGTAAAAATATATGATGCTTCTAAAACAGATCATTCTTTCATAGTGGCTGAAATATGGAAATACAAAGGATTAGTAATTGGTTCTTGTGCTCATAATAATTCAGTTTACCCTAAAGTACAACCATTGCTTCATAAATTAGAAAATTATGGATTGAAAAATAGATATTTAGGAATATTTGGAACTATGATGTGGAGTGGTGGTGGAGTAAGAGGAATAGAAGCTTTTGCTAATGGATTAAAGGGAATAGAAGTAGTAGCAGAGCCAGTAGAAGTAAAAGGAACTCCAAAAGCTGAAGATTTAGAAAGATTAGAAAATATAGCAAGAGAAATAGCATCTAGATTAATATCTGAAAGAAATTAATAAATTAAGATAAAAAAGCTTCCATAGCTCAATCGGATAGAGCATCTGACTTCGGATCAGAGGGTTAGGGGTTCGATTCCTCTTGGGAGCGCCATTAATATCTGAAATAGATAATAATAAAATTTAGTTTTTTAAAAATATAAAATAAAAAAGTTGTAGATTAAAAAAGTATCTACAACTTTTTTTAATTTAAGGGATATAAAATTTATAAAATTAATTATAAATGGTAGATTTATAAAAGTATAATAGAAAAATTATCAAGAATTATATACAAAGAAAAAATTAGAGTTATAGAATATTAATTTTTATTTAAAAGATACAAAAACACATAATATTAACTTGTAATGTTTGATTTTTCTTGATAAATATTGTATCATATACTTGGAGAAATTCCTTAAAAGATATTATAAGGGAGTGATTTTGTGAAAAAAGTAATAGGGATATTCTTTTTATTGATGGTTATGAGTGCTTGTGGAGCTCAAACTGATGAAAGAGGATTTTACATCGAAGGGAAAAATATTGGGAAACATAAAGAAACTAATACCTTATATGATCCAGAAGGATATGATAAAGATGGATTTAATTTAGAAGGATATGACTTCAATGGATATACAAGGGAAGATTATGAAAAAGAAGGTTTAGATAATGAAAATTATGATGGAGAAGAGGAAATAGAAGAAGAAAAGCAATAAAATTATAGAAAAACACAAGCTTACATAGCTTGTTTTTTTTATTTTTAAATATCATTCTAAATTGACAAATATAAGTAAATAGAGTACAATTATTAGGAATAAATAAAAGTATGAAAATATATTTTAAGGATTAAAAGAAATATTTGGAGGAAAAATGGTAAATAATGATATATTAAGAAGAGTAAGATATGCATTGAATCTAAAGGATTCTGTAATGTTGGAAATCTTTAAATCAGCAGATTGTATAATCACTCATGAGGAATTATTAAATTTATTAAAAAAAGAAGATGAAGAAGGGTTTGAAAAGTGTAATAATAAAATACTTGAAGCTTTTTTAAATGGGCTTATTATTTTAAAAAGAGGAAAACAGGAGCCAAAGCCAGGAGAAACAATTCAAGAGGTTAAAATAAATAGAAATAATATAAACAATATAATCCTTAAAAAATTAAAGATAGCTCTTTCATTTAGAAGTGATGATATGTTAAAAATTTTTAAATTAGCAGGATTAGAGTTATCATCTTCTGAATTGAGTGCTCTTTTTAGAAAAGAAGATCATAAAAACTATAGAGAGTGTGGAGATAAATATATAAGAAACTTTTTAAAAGGTCTAACTATTTATTATAGAGGTTAATAATGAGGCTGACAGGGATAAGTCAGCCTTTTTTTAAAGGGAGGATTTTATGAATATGGTCTATATAATTTTACTTGTAATAACTTTTGATGCTTTCCTATTTTTGAATAATCAAAAAAAGTTTAAGGGATATGTCACTTTAAAGCATTATGCAGAAACATTAAAAATGCCTATATATCAAAAATTACTAATGATGAAAATAATGATAGTAGTTTTTTTGACAACTCTTTTAAATTTTGTTTTATAAAGTAAATTTAATAAAAATAAATAGATTTTATTCATAAAATAAATATTTTTTCTTTTGGATAAAAAATAAACATTTTTTTGCTTTTTATTTAACCTATAATATTAGATTATCTTTTTAAAATGAAGATTTTTTGTAAAAATAAAAAATAACTTGAAATTTATATTTTTTTTGATAGAATATTAATGAGTATATGAAAGTTAAACTATATTTTACAAAATAAAGTTCTATTTAATAGAACTTTATATCAAATTTTTAAAACTAAATAAATTTAAAATATATCAGGAGGTCAAATGACAAGCAAAAATATTATTCTTCAAAGTTCATTTGGATCAGTATTTTCTGCAGTTGAAGATATTGAAGAAAGAGAAGGAATAGAAAGTAGTAGCCGAATGGTTGTAGTTGCTGGAAGAGTAAATAATCCAGGAGTTATTGCAATACCAGAGAATGCAACTTTGAATGATGTAATTGGGTTGGCAGGTGGAATAAAAAATAAAAAAAATTTTAAGGCAGCTCAATTTGGATTACCTTTTGGAGGATTTCTTACAAAAAAAAGTTTAGATAAAGTTATAGATTTTTCTCTATTTCCAGAAGGAGTAGATAGAAATATTATTATTTTATCAGAGGAAGATTGTATTGTTTCATTTGCTAAATTCTATGTAGAATTTTTGATGAGTAAAATAGAGCGTAGTGAATATGTGCAGTATACATCAGTAGAAAATGAGATAGAAAGAATATGGAGAATACTAGATAGAATATCTAAAGGAAAAGCAAATATGAGAGATGTCTATCTTCTTAGACATTTATCTGAAACTATTAAGACAGAATTAAATCAAAGACATAATCTTGTACTAGAAAGTATAGAAGAATTTTATGAAGAAATAGAAGAGCATATAGAAGAACATAAATGTGCTGCAGGTCAATGTATTCATCTTTTAAAATTCAGAATAACTGAAAAATGTATAGGATGTACTGCATGTGCAAGAGTTTGCCCTGTGAAGTGTATCAGTGGAAAAATAAAAGAAAGACATATTTTAGATACAAGTAGATGTACTCACTGTGGTCAATGTGTTGCTGCTTGTCCTGTGGGAGCAATATTTGAAGGGGATCATACAATGAAACTCTTAAAAGATTTGGCTACACCAAATAGAATTGTAGTGGTACAGATAGCTCCAGCAGTAAGAGTAGCTATAGGAGAAGCATTTGGATTTGAGGCAGGAACAAATGTTGAAAAAAAATTGGTAGGAGCACTTAAAAAATTAGGTGTAAACTATGTATTTGATACAACTTGGGCAGCTGACATCACAGTAATGGAAGAAGCAAGTGAATTTCAAGAAAGACTTGAGAGATATTATAAAGGAGATGACACAGTAAGACTTCCTATACTAACTTCTTGTTGTCCAGCATGGGTTAAATTTATTGAACAAAATTATCCTGATATGCTTGATGTTCCATCTTCTGTGAAATCACCTATGCAGATATTCTCTACAATAGCAAAAGATATTTGGGCAAAAGAAAAAGGTTATGTAAGAGAAAGAGTATCAGTAGTGGGAATAATGCCATGTCTTGCTAAGAAATATGAGGCTTCAAGACCTGAATTTTCAAGAGGAGATAACTATGATACTGATTATGTTATTTCCACAAGAGAACTTATCAAAATTTTTAAAGAGTCTGGAATAGATCTTAAAGATGTAGAAGAAAAAGATTTTGATAATCCATTGGGAGAATATTCAGGAGCAGGAATAATTTTTGGAAGAACAGGAGGAGTTATCGAAGCTGCAACAAGAAGTACTATAGAAATGATAACAGGAACTCATTTAGATGAAATAGAATTTAAAGAATTAAGAGGTTGGGAAGGATTTAGAACTGCTGAACTTACTATTGGTCATATAGAACTTAGAATAGGAATTGCTCATGGATTAGAAGAAGCTGCAAAAATGCTTGATAAGATAAGAGCTGGAGAGGAATTCTTCCATGCTATAGAAATTATGGCTTGTAAAGGTGGCTGCATTGGTGGTGGTGGACAACCAAAAGCTGTAAAAAAACAAGAAACACTTGAAAAAAGAGCTGAAGGACTTAATACTATAGATAGAGGAATGAAGATTAGAAGATCTCATGAAAATCCTTATGTAAAAGCAATTTATGACAAATATTTAGATTATCCATTGAGTCATAAAGCACACGAACTTTTACATACTAAGTATTTCCCAAAAATAAAAAATAGATAATTTTATGGCCTGATACATTTGTGTCAGGCTTATTTTAATATTATATGATAAAATATATATAAAAAACTATGGAGAAAGATAAATGGATAATAAAAAAACATCTTTGCTGCAAATTCATATAGCTGTATTTCTTTTTGGAATATCAGGTTTATTTGCAAAATTTATTGTACAACCATCAATAATAATAGTTTTGGGGCGAGTATTTTTTTCAAGTATATTTCTTTTGCTTGGAATATGTATTTCTAAGGAAGATTTAAAATTGAAAAATAAAAAAGATTTGACAATCATTTTTATTATGGGAATAATATTAGCAATACATTGGTGCACTTTTTTTCAAGGAATCAAATTTTCAACTGTGGCAATAGGATTACTAACATTTTCAACTTTTCCTATTTTTATAACATTTATGGAACCTTTTTTCTTTTGTGAAAAATTGAAAAAAGAAGATACTTTTTTAGCTTTTATGACTTTTGTAGGGATACTTTTTGTTATACCTAGTTTTCAAATAAAAAATGAAATGACTATGGGAGTAATCTTTGGAATAATTTCTAGTTTTTCTTATGCTGTTCTTTCTTTGCTGAATAAGAAATATGTAAAAGAATATAAAGGAGTAATTATAGCTTTCTATGAGCAATTTATATCATTTGTAATATTATTACCTTTTTTCTTTATTATAAAGCCTGTAATTGTTGAAAAAGAAATATTACTTTTATTACTCTTGGGAATAGTATTCACTGGGATAGCACATACACTTTTTATTAATAGTTTAAAAAATATAAAAACGCAAACAGCAGGAATAATTTCCAGTTTAGAACCCTTATATGGAATATTGCTTTCAATATTTTTTTTAAATGAAATTCCTTATATAAAAGAAATAGTTGGAGGAATAATTATTTTAGGAACTGTATTTTATTCTACAATGAAAAATTTAAAAAATAAAAATTAATAATTAATTATTTTGAAAAAAGATGACTGAAAGTGAGATTAAATTTTTGAATTTTAAAATTAGAAATATTTGTCAATTAATGAAATAAAGAAAATTAATGACGATATTATCTATGAAAGGTTCTTGAATTATATCTCTGTCTTAAAGTCATCTATTTTTTTAATATAAAGTAATAAAAAAAATTTGAAACACAAAATAAAAGAGTGAAAAAATTTAAAAATTTGATATAATAGATGGGTAAGATTTGTTTTGACATATTCAGGACAAAAAGAAGTGAGATACTTAAATAAATAAAAAGAGGAAGGAGAGGGAAATGAAAAAAGTTTTTTTAGTGATATATTGTTTTTGGGGAATTGCTTCTTATAGCAAAGAAATAAACCTAGATATGCTTTTGAATGAAATATCAAAAACTTCTTACCAAAATAAATTATATGAAATAAGGAAATCTACAAATGATTCAAAGGAGAAATATTATAAATTAGATACTTTTAATGGGATAGAAACTTCAGTATCTTCTGAATATAGTGATCAAGAGGATAGTTTTCAAACGACAGGGAAAATAAGTTATGGACCTTTTTATGTGGAAGGAACAAAACCTTATAATTCTGATGATGACTATGCTTCTTTTGGTATTGAAAAAAGTTTAAAAGATTTGATTTTTTCCAAAAGTGATAATGAACTTAGTAAATTAGGAATAAGCAGAGAAATAGATAGAGTAACACATGAAAAAAATATGGAAACTCAAAAAATAGATCTTATTAATTTATATAGAGATTATAAAATAAATGAACTTGAGCTTAAAATAAAGAAAAATGGATTAGTTACTTTGAAAAAAGAAGAAGATACTATGAAAAAATCTTTTAATTTGGGAGCAATAGCAAAAATAGAACTGGATACTCTTCAATATAGCATAAAAAATCTTGAGATAGAAATAAAGAATTTAGAAGACAATTTAATTAAATTGCAGGGAAGATTTTATTATGAATATAAATTTGATATAAGAGGGAGTTCTTTAGCAGAAATAGCTCCTGTAGAAAAAAATATTGATGAGCTATTAATAAAATATGGAACTAAGGATTTAGATAAACTTAAATATCAAAAAGAACTTACAAATGAAAATTTAAAGTATTTAAAATATGATGATAAAATGCCAGAAATATCATTGGGAGTAGAACATAGTACAAGATTTGATGAGAATAGGGTAGTTGCAAAATTTTCAAAAAAATTATTTGATTTTAATTATGATTTAGAAGAAGAAAAAAATAGTTTGTTAGAACAAGAGGTAACATTAAAACAGAAAATAGATGAAAATGAAGCTGAAAAACTGCAGGCTATGAATAATTATTATAATTATTTAAAAGAATATGAAGTAAATAAAAATAAAGCTGAATTAGAATTGTCAAAATATAATATAAGAAAACTTGAATATAATCTTGGAAAAGTTAATTATATAGATGTAATGGAATCTTTTGATGATTATCTAGATTATGAAGTAGCAAAAGAAAAAGCTATAAATACATTGAATGGATATATATATGAAATCATGGTCAGAGGTGAATGATGAAAAAAAAGTTTGATATAAAAATAGTACTTTTGATAATTTTAATAGTAATAGTAGCAGGAGTAGAATTTATAAGATACAGAACAACCATTGATACTAAAAAAGATATATCAACATATGCAGCTTTGAGAGTTAAAGACAATGGTGGAAGAGGATATATAGAAGCTGATGGAAATGTTGCTGCAAATGATACCAAAAAAGTTTTTGTGGATAAAAAATTAAAAGTAGATGAAGTTTTCATACAAGAGGGAGATTATGTAGAAAAGGGTCAGTTACTGATGACTTTTGATGAAACAGAAAGAAACAATACTATGAGAAAGTTAGAAAGGGAAAGACTGGCTCTGGCAAAATTAAAAAGAGATATAAAAGTTGAAAGAGAACTTAATAAAATAGGTGGAAGTTCTGATAATGCTGTAAAGGAATTAAATGAGGAAATAAGGAAAATTGAAATAAATATAGAAGAGTATATGGAGGATCTTTCTAAAACAGCTGAGAAAATAGAAAGTCCAGTAAGTGGAACTATAACATCTCTGACTGCTCAGGAAAATTATCTGGTCGATACAGATTCACCTCTTATGGAAATTGCAGATTTATCAGACATAAAAATTGTTTTAGAAGTACCTGAATATGATGTGAAAGATATAGAACTTGGACAAAAACTTATGATTAAACCAGAAGTTTTTGAAAAGAAAAAATCATATCCAGGGGTGATAACAAAGATATCAAGAATATCAAAAGTATCAGAAACTACATCTGAAAATGTTTTGGAAGTGGAAGTAAAGCCTGATGAAGCTATTCCATATATAGTTCCTGGGTTCAAAGTATCTGCTGTAATATATTTAGAACAAAGGGATAGTGGAATACTTATTCCTAAGACAGCTATTCTTGAAGAAGCTGGAAAATATTATGTCTTTGTAAGTAGTGATGATGGAGTGCTTTCTAAGAGAATAATAGAAATAGAAAATATTAAAGGTGATGATATAGTTGTAAAAAATGGATTAAAAGCAGGAGAGAATATATTGATAACTCCTGATGAAAACTTGAAGGAGGGAAGCAAAGTATTTCTTCAGTTTAAAAATTCTGAGAGGAAAGGAGCTGGAAGAGCATGATAAAAGTAGAGCATCTCAATAAATACTACATTAATGGGGAAATGAAACTTCATGCACTGAAAGATTTATCTTTTCACATAAAAGAAGGAGAGTTTGTTGCTATAATGGGAAGCAGTGGAAGTGGAAAATCAACGATGATGAACATACTTGGCTGCTTGGATAAAAACTCAGAAGGAACATATATTTTAGATGGTATAGATGTATCAAAAATCAGAGATGAAGAATTATGTAAAATAAGAAATGTAAAAATAGGTTTTGTATTTCAGTCATTTAATCTTTTATCAAAGCTAACAGCCCTTGAAAATGTAGAGCTTCCATTGATATATGCAGGAATAGGTAAAAAAGAAAGAGAAGAAAAAGCAAAAGAAGTATTGAAAAAAGTAGGTCTTGAAAATAGAATACATCATAAACCTAATGAGCTTTCTGGAGGGCAAAGGCAAAGGGTAGCCATAGCAAGAGCTTTAGTAAATAATCCTGCGATAATACTTGCAGACGAACCAACAGGAAATCTCGATAGTGTGTCTGAAAAAGAGATAATGGAGATATTTACAGATTTTAATAAACAGGGGAAAACTATAATTGTGGTAACTCATGAACCAGAAGTTGCAAAATATGTAAAAAGAGTTCTTCTGTTTAAAGATGGAAGAATAATAAGAGATGGTGAACCAGAATGAATTTTATTGAAAGTTTGAAAAGTGCTATTCAAAGTCTTAAAGGTAATAAGATGAGGTCATTTCTTACAATGCTTGGGATAATAATAGGGATATCTTCTGTTATAACTATGTCTGCTATTGGAAAAGGTGGTCAGGAAAATATAACTGGAAATCTTAAAGAGGGAGGATATGGAAAATTTACAATATCTGTAGATAAACAAGATGAAGAGTTTAGATGGAAATATCTTCTAGATGATTCTATTATAGAGAAAATAAGAGAAAGTGGAAAATTTAAGGCTGTCAGTCCTAAAATAAGCAGTAATTTTGCAGTGAAAATTGGAGAAAGAAAGGAAATGATGTTTCTCAGTGTAACTACTCCAGATTTTGAAGAGATAGATAAAATAAATATTGTTTATGGAAGAAATATACTTCCATTTGAATATGAAAGTGGAGAAAAAGTTATAACAATAGATCAACTTACAGCCAGAGCTCTTTTTACCAATGAAAAAAATGCTGTAGGTCAGACAGTGGAACTTTCACAAGGGAGAAGAGGAAATGATATAACTTACAAAATAGTGGGAGTGTATAAAAATCCTTTGGAACAGATGATAAAAATAATGGGAGGACGAAGAATTCCTAGATTTGTAAGAATGCCTCTTAATACTTATGATAAACTCTTTGATTTACAGTCAGGGGGATATACATCATTGATAGTAGAAGGAAAAGATCCTGAGAAACTAGCTGAGAGTATGACTGATGCTAAAAAACTTATGGCAGATATAACAGGAATAGAGGAACTATATGAAGTAAATGCTGAGTCAAATGCTGCAGCTTCTTTTGATAATATATTATCTACTTTAAATATATTTGTTACCTTTGTTGCAGGAATATCCCTTTTTGTTGGAGGAATAGGAGTAATGAACATAATGTTGGTTAGTGTGATAGAAAGAACAAAGGAAATTGGAATTAGAAAAGCAATTGGGGCAACAAATGGAGATATAATGATACAGTTTTTAATGGAATCAATTATTTTAACAGGACTGGGAGGAATACTTGGAATAATAATAGGAATTTTATTAGGTTTAGGAATAGGCTTTGTTGTAAAAATTCCACCAATATTTTCTACAATTTCTATAATTTCTTCATTGATAGTTTCAACTGTAATAGGAATAGTATTTGGTGTAACACCTGCTAAAAAAGCAGCTCAACTTAATCCAGTAGATGCTTTAAGAAGTGAATAAAATGAAAAGAGAGGTTGGTTGAGAGCGAGATTGCTTTAAACTAACCTCTTTAACTTAAAGAAGACTAGGCAAGATACCTAAAATTGTAAAGATTAATATTGTTTTTACATTATAAATGACTTCTTTTCTCTTATTTTCAATAGTAAATAAGGATTTATCAGGAAGATTTTTTTTGTGATAATGTTTAGATATGAGCACAATAAAAATATAACCAAGGGTAAAAAATAGAATATCCATAGTGTCAAAAGTTCCAATTACACTTCCATGTCCTCCAAAGTATAACTGAACAAATTCTAAGATTATCATTAAGATATAGATACTTGTAAAAACAATAAAGTCATAAAAATAAAATATTCTATCAATTAATAGTGCTGCTCCAAAAGAAAAAAGCCATAATCCATCTGGAAGGGAATAAACCACCCAGGTAGAAAACATTTTTCTATATAGTTTTGCAAAATCTCTTATGTGTAAAACAGGTTTGCTCAAAAAAGTAGAATGTATTAGTTTGAAGTAAAAAAGATTTCTACTTCTATAGAGCAGATAAATTCCTATCCCTAAGAAAAGCGGAAAAAGAATTAAAAGTATTTTTCTCTTTCTCATATTGTCCTCTCATTCAATATTGGTATAAATTACAAAAAAATATTTCTATGTAGTTACAATACCTTGAACTTGGAAAAAAGTCAATATTAAATTGAAAAACTTCAAGAAGAAATTAAAAAAAGATTGACTTATAAATGTAAGTGGTATAAAATTTTTATTGATTTTCATATTAAAATATTATTTTTTGTAAAAAGTTAAATTTTATAAAAGTGAATAATAAAATTTTTCTAAAAAAGGAAATTCGTATATTAATTTGTATAAAAAAGGTATATAATGAATGAGTTTTATTTTCGGGGGAGAATAAAAATCAAAAGATTAAAAGATTTTACTCAATGATTCCCAAGATAGGTCTTAGGGAAATTTTACTTAGATAAGGGGGAAAAAACTTGGAATATAAACCATCATTAATTTTTAAAAATGCACATATAAATACTTGTTTTCCAACTCTTTTTAGAAAAATAAATGTAAGTTATACTAGGGAAAGAATAAGCACACCAGATGAAGATTTTTTAGATATTGATTGGATGAAAAACGGCAATACAAAAGTGATAGTATTATGCCATGGATTAGAAGGTAGTTCTAGGAGCAAATATATACAGGGAACTGCTAGATATTTTTCCGAGAGAGGCTGGGATATACTTGCCATGAATTATAGAGGGTGCAGTGGAGAATTAAATAAAAAGGTTACTTTTTATCATATGGGTCAAACAAATGATTTAGAAACTGTACTTGAAAAAACAAAGGAATATAAAGAATTAGTTATAGCTGGCTTCAGTTTAGGAGCTAATCTTGTATTGAAATATATGGGAGAGAGGGAAGTTTATCCAGATAATTTATTATGTGGAATGGCAGTATCTCCTCCATGTGATCTTGTTTCAAATTCTGTCGCTTTTAGACAACCTAAAAATATTATTTATAGAAGATATTTTGTAAGTAAGTTAAAAGAAAAAGCAGCTCAAAAAGCTCTCCTTTATCCAACTAAAATAAATATGAATCTTATATCTAAAGTAGTGGATATTGAAGATTTTGATAATCTTTTTACAGCTCCACTGAATGGATATTTAGACGCAATAGACTACTATGAAAAAACAAGTAGTATAAATTTTATTCCAAATATAAAGAAGAAAACTTTGATATTAATGCCTCTAGATGATCCAATAATGTCAAAAAAATGTTATCCTTACAAAGAAGCTGCTGAAAATGATTATATAGAATTAGAAACACCAAAATATGGAGGACATGTAGGTTTTTCTAGTTTATTTTCTAAAACTTATTGGTTAGAAAAAAGATTGTTTGAATATGTAAAAAATGTAGAAGAACAAATTAAAATATAATTCAGGGGGAAAGAAAATGTTTGGAATAGTAAATTATACAGTATTTTTTACATCTTGTTTGATACTGCATATTACACCTGGGTCAGATACTATGTATATTTTAGGAAAGTCTATGTCTGAAGATAAGAAAACTGGAGTAGCATCAGTCTTAGGAATATCTACAGGAGTTTTGATACATACTGTATTGGCTGCATTTGGATTATCCATCATACTTGCAAAGTCAGCAACAGCTTTTAATACTGTAAAGTATATGGGGGCAGCTTATCTTGTTTATATGGGAATTAAAACTATTATGAATAAAAAAACTTTATTTATGAAAAATGAAGCTGGTGAGAAAGAAAAAATTAAAAAAGTTTATTTTCAAGGGGTAATAACAAATGTTTTAAATCCTAAAGTAGCTTTGTTTTTTCTTGCCTTTTTACCTCAATTCATAGATATAAATAATAGTTATGGAGTGATTCCATTTCTTTTGTTGGGATTAAGTTTCTTTATAACAAGTAGTTTATATGGAATAATCCTTGCTCTATTTGCTTCTTCAGCAGCAGGAATAATAACTAAAAAACCTGGAACTTCTCAAATAATGACAAAAATATCAGGGTGTATATATATTTTTTTAGGTTTAAGTTTATTAAAAGCTAAATTAAAAAATTAAAAATAGTAAAAGGTGGTATTTTTGATACCACCTTTGCTATTTTAATTATATAATGGAAACTTTAAACAAAGTTCTTTTACTTGCTCTCTAATTTCAGTTAATTTTTTATCATCATCTATATTATCTACTACTTGAAGAATGAAATTAGCAATTTGCTTCATCTCTTCTTCTTTCATACCTCTAGTAGTCATAGCAGGAGATCCTATTCTTATTCCACTTGTAACCATAGGTTTTTCAGTATCATATGGGATTCCATTTTTGTTGACTGTAATTCCAGCTTTACCTAAGGCTTTTTCTACCTGAGCTCCAGTAAGATTTTTATTTGCTTTTACATCTATAAGAACCATATGGTTATCAGTTCCACCACTTACTACTCTCAACCCACCAGCATTTAAAACTTCAGCCAATATTTTAGCATTTTTTACAACCTGTCTTTGATATTCTTTAAACTCAGGCTCAAGAGCTTGTTTAAATGCGACAGCTTTTGCAGCTATAATATGCATTAATGGTCCACCTTGTATTCCTGGGAAAATAGCTTTGTCTATTTTTTTAGCTATCTCTTCATCATTAGTCATTATAACTCCACCACGAGGACCTCTTAAAGTTTTATGAGTAGTTGTAGTAACAACATGAGCATAAGGGATAGGGCTTGGGTGTTCTCCAGCAGCAACTAAACCAGCTATATGAGCCATGTCAACCATAAGTATAGCGCCAACTTTATCAGCTATTTCTCTAAACTTTTTAAAATCAATTGTTCTAGAATATGCACTTGCCCCAGCAACAATAAGTTTTGGTTTAACTTCCATTGCTAGTTTTTCAACTTCTTCATAATCTATATGTTCATCATCTTTTCTTACGCTATAAGAGCAGACATTATAATCTTTTCCAGAGAAATTTACATTTTTACCATGTGTCAAATGACCACCATGATCCAGTTTCATTCCTAAAATAGTATCTCCTATATTTAGAAGAGCTTTATATACTCCCATATTAGCTTGAGAACCAGAATGTGGTTGTACATTAACAAATTTTACATCAAAAAGTTTTTTTGCTCTTTCAATAGCTAATTTTTCAGCTATATCCACACATTCACACCCACCATAGTATCTTTTGTCAGGGTAACCTTCAGCATATTTATTAGTCATTACGCTTCCAGCTGCCTCTAATATCGATTCTGATACAAAGTTTTCCGAAGCGATAAGTTCTATTCCTTCATTTTGTCTTTTTTTCTCAGCCTCTATGGCGTCATAGATTTCTTTGTCATCAATAAAAAGTTTTTCTAAATCTTTCATTGGTTCCCCTCCTCGAATAAAAATAAGTTGTTGTTATAATATAACATAAAAATAAATTTTTATCAAAATTAAAATAGAAATCTTATTTAAAAATTAGAATAAGTTATGATATCTGAAATAAATGTAACATAACGATTTAGAATATATAAATTTTTATAGCTTAAAATATTATTGATTTTCAAAAATATATTAGTCTTTAAGAATATTATATTTGAATAAAAGTGAGTAAATTATTAGCTGAGTTATTATATTAATAATCCATATATACAAATCCACCACCAAGGGTAGTTGATTTTAGCCATAAAGAAAGATTTACTTTTTTTTCAATACTTTCATCGTATATTGCTGCTTTTAAAATATTTTTTTCTCTATCATAGTCAATAGAAGTAAGAAGTACCCAGTGCCATCTGTCAAGAGTTGGTTCATCTCCACTGCACAGATTTAAAAAAGCTACAGGTCTGTCTTTTGAAAGAGCTTCTAAAAGAAATGCTAAAAGTGTTTCAAAAGATGGCTTGTTTTCATTAGGTTCTGGGACATCAAGAATGTGAAGTTCACCTTTTATATTTTTGAAATTTAAATATGTTTTAAATTTTTCACAAAATATTTCAGTAGTTGGAATACCTCTATTTCCAGGAGTGACATACTTCCACAATTCTTCCATTAATGAAAGCATAGAGCTTTTTATGCATGGAACCTTATTAGGCTTATTTTTAACATATAGATAGTAATGTACAAGCATAGCTGCAGTAGTTGGTCCACAGCCTGATAGGCGCTGTCTTTCATCTGAAAACCATTCCTGATTACAACCTATAAATATTTTATCAGTTGTATCATCTTTAATTTTAAATAAATCAAGATTTGCGATTGATGCTGTATAAAGCATAAAAACACCCCCTATAGTTGATTTTCCTTTTGAGGTATTAAATATCTCAATTATTTCAAATTTGCAATATCTTTTGTATCAATTATCATTGTTACAGGTCCATCATTAAGAAGTTCAACTTTCATGTCTGCACCAAATTTTCCACATTCAGTTTTTATTCCAAAACTTCTGCATTTTTCTAGAAATTTTTCATATAATGGCTCAGCAAGATCTGGTCTTGCAGCTTCTGTAAATCCAGGACGGCGTCCCTTAATACAGTTTCCATAAAGAGTAAATTGAGATATAACAAGAAGTTCACCTTTGATATCTTCCAGTCCTAAATTCATTTTTCCTTCTTCGTCTTCAAATATTCTAAGGTCTTTAACTTTAGCTGCCAACCAGTTTACTTCTTTTTCTGTATCTGTATGAGTCACACCAAGAAGTACTAGAAGTCCATTCCCTATCTCTCCTAGAATATTTCCATCAACTGTGACACTTGAATGTTTAACTCTTTGAATAACTGCTCTCATATTTTCACCTCAAATAATTTAATCTAGTTAATTCTATTATAAATTTCTAACTTTTGCAAGGATTAAAAATTGCTGGATTAAATGGTTTCGATTAAATAAGGATTTGGAAAAACTCTAAATAAATGATATAATTGATAAGATAAAATGCATTATTTCATAGATTATATTTTTATATAAAAAAGGAGCTAGAGAATGGAAAGAGAGATAGTCTTAACAGAATTTGCAAGAGTAATAAATTCAGATAGATATCAGTACACAGAAAGTGATATTTTTTTAATGGAACATATGGAGGAAAAAGAAGCTGTTTTTGATATGTTTTTTAGAAAAACTGAAGATGGAGGATTTGCTGTAGTTTCGGGAATACAGGAAGTTATAAATCTTATAGAAATTTTGAATAGTACAAGTGAAGAAGAAAAAAGAATGTACTTTTCAAAACTTATTCATGAAGAGCATTTAGTTGAATATCTTTCTAAAATAAAATTTACTGGGGATATATATGCCATGAGAGATGGTGAGATAGCATATCCAAATGAACCTGTTATAACTATTAAAGCTCCTTTGATAGAAGCTAAAATATTAGAAACTCCTATATTAAATATTATGAATATGCAGATGGCTATAGCTACAAAAGCTTCAAGAGTTACAAGGGCAGCTTATCCTGTACAAGTTTCATCTTTTGGAAGCAGAAGAGCTCATGGATTTGACAGTGCAGTGGCTGGAAATAAAGCTGCTATAATTGGAGGGTGTACAAGTCATTCAAATCTTGTGACTGAATATAAATATGGAGTACCAAGTATAGGAACTATGGCTCATTCGTATATCCAGACTTTTGGAGTGGGAAGCCATGCTGAAAGAATAGCCTTTGATACATTTATAAAACATAGAAGAAATAGAAAATCAAATGCACTAATTCTTCTTATTGATACATATAATACAATTGGAATAGGAATAAGAAATGCAATAGATTCATTTAAAGCTTGTGGTATAGATGATAATTATCCTGGAATATATGGAGTGAGAATAGATTCAGGGGACCTTGCTTATCTTTCTAAAAAATGCAGAGCAATGTTAGATGAAGCAGGACTTACAAAAGCAAAAATATTTCTTACTAATTCATTGAATGAAGAACTTATAAGATCATTAAGAGAACAGGGAGTATGTGCAGATACATATGGGGTAGGAGATGAAATTGCCGTAAGCAAGTCTAATCCTTGTTTTGGTGGAGTATATAAAATAGTTGAAATAGATAATGAACCAGTAATAAAGTTATCAGAAGATATTATAAAAATATCTAATCCTGGATTTAAAGAAGTGTATAGAATATATGATAAAGAAGGATTGGCATATGCTGATTTGATAACTCTTGTTGAAAATGATAGCGATAAAGAAAAATTAATAAAAGGGAAAGATATTACTATCAGAGATGAAAAATATGACTTTAAATTTAGCAATTTAAAAGAAGGAGGATACAGCATAAAAAAACTTACTAGAAAATATGTAATAGATGGAGAAGTTATGTCAGAGGAATATAAAAAATTATTTGATGTTCTTGGTTCTCAAAAATATTATCTAGAAAGTTTGGAAAAAATTTCTGCTGAAAGAAAGAGATTAGAAAATCCTCATAAATATAAAGTAGATTTGTCAGAAGATTTAATAAGATTAAAATATGATATGATTAAAACTATTCAATCTGAAGTATTAAAAGATGACTCTCGTAAAAATTAAGAGAGTCATCATATGAGTTTATTTTTTCAAAGCTATTACTAGTAATTGAGCAGTAGAAAGATTAGTAGCAATAGGAATTTTATGTACATCAGCAAGTCTGATAAGGGCGGAAATATCAGGTTCATGAGGTTGAGCTGTAAGAGGATCTCTTAAAAAGAATACAGCTTTAATTTTATTAAGAGCAATATCGGCACCAATCTGCTGATCTCCTCCTATTGGACCAGATTGATATCTGTGTATATTTAATCCAGTTGCTTCTGCTATTCTTTTCCCAGTTGTACCTGTGGCTACTAATTCAAAATTTTTAAAAAAATCAAGGTTTTCTTTTACAAAAGTAACTATTTCATCTTTCATGTTGTCATGAGCTATAAGAGCGATTCTTTCCATTATTATAGTTCCTCCCTTGGAAATTAATTGATATAGTTATTATATAATAATTTTGTATGAAATTACTAGTAATTTCAAAATAAAAAAGGGTGATAGTGTGAAATTTAGTAAAATAAAATATATAGAGAGAAAAACAGGGGAAATTCTTACTGAAAAGGTACCAGGAGAAAAATATTTAAAATTTTTATATTATAATCCTTTTGGTGAACTTCCTTTGAATTTGATAGTAAAAAAGAAATTTTTTACTGAATATTATGGAAAAAAGATGGATAGTAAAGAGTCTTGTAAAAAAATTTCTTCATTTATTGAGGAAGCAGGAATTAATATGGAAGAAGCAAAAAAATCTATAGAAGAGTTTACTTCTTTTAATGATTTTTTCTATAGAGAGTTGAAGGATGGAAAAAGACCAGTTAATCAAGATGAGAATGTACTTGTTTCTCCAGCAGATGGAAAAATAATAGTATTTGAAAACTTGAGTGACAAAGATGAACTTTTTGTAAAGGGAGATAAGTTTACCTTAAAAGAGTTTTTTAGAAATAAAGAAATGGCAGAAAAATTTGAAGGAGGAGTATTTCTTATTGTTAGATTAGCTCCAGTAGATTATCATAGATTTCATTTTCCAGCAGATGGAAAAATAAGCAGTAGTAATTTAATAGAGGGAGATTACTATTCCGTTTCAACTCATGCTGTAAAGAAAAATTTTAGAATATTTTGTGAAAATAAAAGAGAATATTCTATTCTTAGTACAGAAAAGTTTGGAGATATAGCTATGTTTGAGGTTGGAGCTACAATGGTAGGAGGAATTAGGCAAACGTACATACCAGATTCATTTGTAAAAAAAGGTGAGGAGAAGGGGTATTTCTTTTTTGGAGGATCTACTTGCGTGTTAGTTTTTGAAAAAGATAAAATAGAGATAGATAAAGATTTAATTGAAAATACTAAAAAAGGAATTGAAACGAAGGTATATATGGGAGAAAGAATAGGAATTTCCCATAAAAGATAAGGAGAAATATGAAGAGAAAGGCAAGATATTTTAAAATAGGAGATTTGATTATTTATTCCTTTCTTCTGTTTTTCTTTATTACTTTAGGGATAAATATTACAAAATCATCTCAAGAAAAAGCTTCTAAAGTGGAGATATATGTAGATGGAAATCTGCAATATGTATATCCTTTGCAGGAAGAAGAAAGAGATATTTTTGTTGATACAAATATCGGAGGAGTAAATGTTAAGTTTAAAGATAATATGGTAAGAGTTACAACTTCTAATTCACCGTTGAAACTAAATGTAAAACAAGGCTGGATAAAAAATCCAGGAGAAGTTATAATAGGTGTTCCTGATAGACTTTTGATAAAAATAGTAGGGGATTCAAAAAATAACAATAATGACAATGATTTAGATTTCATAATAAGGTAGGAGAGAATAGTGGAAAAAAAATGGACTTTTTTTAAAATTTTAGGAGCTGGAATAATACTTATATTGATACAAAGCTTTTTTCAGAAGTATGATGCTTTTAAGGATATATACAGCACTTATATTGGTTATCTTATACCAATGATATATGCCTTATTTATCTCTATATTTCTGGAACCTTTAGTGAGTAAGATAGAAAATAAATTTAAGCTTAAACGCTGGGTGTCTGTATCAATAGTTATTGTTTTGGTAATAATAGGAGTTGCAGGATTTGTAGGGCTTATATTGCCCCAGTTGGGAAAAAGTTTTAAAGAATTATACAATAAACTTCCTTATATGCAGGAACAATTAGGTGACTTTATAAAAAGAGTTCTTGATTATCTTAAAGAAAAAGAATTACTTGTAATTGGGGAAAAGCAGATAGAAGAGAATATAGTAAATCTATTAAAAAGAAATATAGGAAATTTACAGGAATTTGGAATATCAGTTCTTTTAAATATTATGTGGTGGACTGTTGCTCTTAGTAAATTTTTTATAGGTTTTTTTCTTGCAGTATTTATTTTGTTGGATAAAGAATATTTTGTTAAGTTTTTAAATAATATCCTTACAATAATTTTAGGGAAAGAAAAAGGAATATATATGAGTGATTTTCTTAATCAATCTAGGAATGTTCTTTTGAATTATGTGTGGGGAAGGATAATAGCTTCTGCTTTTGTTGGGGCTGTGACTTTTATAGTATTATTTTTTACAGGGGTTCCATATGCTCTATTGAGTTCTTTAATGATAGGAATAGGAAATATGATACCATATGTAGGCTCTATTGTTGCAGGAGCTGTTGCTATATTTTTGGTAATTTTAGCAGAACCTTCAAAAATAATATATCTTTTTATTGCAATGATGGTAGGACAAGCAGTAGATGGCTGGATTGTAGGACCAAGAATTGTGAGTGAAACAGTAGGAATGAGTACATTCTGGGTAATAGTAGCAGTACTTATTGGAGGAAGCCTTATGGGTCCTGTTGGAATGTTTTTTGGAGTTCCAGCTTTTGGAATAATGAAGCTTGTCTATGAAATACAAGTAAAAAAAATTGATAATAAAATCATTAAAAATAAAAAGGAGAAAAAATGGAAAAAATAACTTTGATAGCTTCAAGTACTATGGGGCTTGAAAGTGTTGTAAAAGATGAATGTATAGAGCTTGGATTTGAAAATGTAAAGGCATTTAATGGAAGGGTAGAATTTGATGGAACTATAAGAGATATAGTTAAGGCAAATATACATTTAAGATGTGCAGATAGAGTATTTATAAAAATGGGAGAATTTAAAGCAGTTACTTTTGAAGAGCTTTTTAGAAATATGAAAAAAATAGAATGGGCTGATTATATTCCTGAAAATGGAGAATTTCCTATTAGCTGGGTAAGTTCTGTAAAATCTAAACTTTTTTCAAAATCGGATATACAAAAAATAGCTAAAAAAGCTATGGTAGAAAAAATGAAAGAAAGATATAAAAAAGATTATTTCTATGAAGATGGAGCTTTGTATGCAATTAAAATACAGGCACATAATGATATTTTTATAGTAATGATGGATACAAGTGGAGATGGATTGCATAAAAGGGGATACAGAGCTATAAAAAATGAAGCTCCTATAAAAGAAACCATGGCGGCAGCTCTTGTGAAATTATCAAGATGGACAGGAGGGGAAAGACCTCTGTTAGATCCTATGTGTGGAACAGGGACTATATTGATAGAAGCAGCTATGATAGCTCGAAATATAGCTCCAGGAGCTAATAGAAATTTTGCTTCTGAAGGTTGGAATATTATTCCTGAAAGTGAATGGATAGAAGTAAGAGATGAAGCCTTTTCAAATGAAGATTATGAAAAAAAAGTACAAATATATGGTTCAGATATAGATCCTGAAACTATCGAAATTGCCAAAGAAAATATAAGAAAAGCTGGAGTGGAAGATGATATAATATTGGAGTGCAAAAATTTCCTTGATATTGAAATGGAAGCTAGACAAGGGTGTCTTATAACAAACCCTCCATATGGTGATAGACTTCTTGATGAAAAAGCTGTTGAAAGACTTTATGGACTTCTTGGAGATGTTTGCAGAATGAGAATACCAAAATGGTCTTACTATATAATAACTTCATATGAAGAATTTGAAAAGTGTTTTGGTGGAAAAGCTAGTAAAAATAGAAAATTATACAATGGTGGAATAAAATGTTATTATTATCAATATTATGGAGAAAATAATGGAAAAAACAACAAGAAATAATGATACTTTGAAATTTTCAATAGAGGTAATATTACAAGTTTTTAAATCGGTAAATAAAAAAATAGATGAACTGAAGAAAATTGGAGATATTTCAGCTATAGAAATACTTGAAAGAGATGTTATACCCAAATATGAAAAACTTTATGGGGGATTGACAGGAGAAGAGATAAAAAAGTTTGATGAAGAACAACTTGCTGCTATAAAAAAATATATTAAAGATATAATGAAAGAAAATAATTTCAATGAGGAATATATAAAAAAGCAGATGGAACTTAGAGAAAAATTAAAAGGAGATTCTGGAGCTGAGGTAGTGAAAAGATTTTTCCAATATGAAAAGAAAGAGCTCGAAAAGACTAAATATGAACTTTTAGATAGAGCTGATAAAATATTAGAGGAAGAAGAAAAACTTTCTATGGAAATGAAAAATGCAGTACAGGAGGAAGAACAGATTGAATATATCTATAAACTTCAACCTGTAAGAGCTGAATTTAGAAAAATAGAAGAAAAAATGCTAAAAATTCAGGAAAAGCTTAGTGTTTTAAATAAAAGATTAACATCAGAATGGCCATATGAAATATATGGGACTCTATCAAAAGATGAAATGTTGAAAACATATAACAAAATTATGAAAAAATAATTATGATTTTTAGAAAAGTATGATAGAATTATGGAGGAGAAAATGAAAATGGTAAAAATAGTAATATTGCTATTAATAATTGCAGGAGGTTTTTTCTATCATTCGAGAAAGAGTCGTTCAGCTGATTTAAATATTAAGGAGGGAACAAAAGTGGAAAATATAGTATTAAATGCTAAAATAAAAACATCAAAAGGTGAGATAAATTTAAAATTATATCCAGAAGCTACACCTATAACAGTAACAAATTTTGTACATTTAGCAAGAAAAGGATATTATGATGGATTAAAATTTCATAGAGTAATAGCAGATTTTATGATTCAAGGTGGAGATCCTACAGGAACTGGAGCAGGAGGACCTGGATATCAATTTGGTGATGAATTTATTGAAGAATTTACATTTAATGAACCAGGAAAATTAGCAATGGCTAATGCAGGACCTGGAACAAATGGTTCTCAATTTTTTATAACTCATGTACCAACTGAGTGGCTTAACTACAAGCATACTATTTTTGGGGAGGTAGTTTCTGATGCTGATCAAGCTGTAGTTAATAAAGTAGAACAGGGAGATACCATTGAAACAATAGAAATTACTGGAGATGTAGATAAATTTTTAGAAGCTAATAAAGAAATGACAGAGAAAATGGATGAAATATTAGCTCAAACAATGCCTAATTTAAAAAAATAATAGAAATAAAAATAAAAGTCAACTACCAGCTGTGTTATTTGAAACAGTGGTTAGTTGACTTTTTTTAGAGAGGGAAGTTTTATTATTTAGTTACATATACATTTGTAAGATCTAAATATCCATTGTTTTTCATAATAAGATTATGAATATTTTTTCTCATTCCAAGATTTAGTTTTGGATAAAGAATAGTGTAGTGAGGAAGTTCTTCCTGCAATATCTCCTGAGCTTTTCCATAAAGCTCTTTTCTAATTTTAGGATCCATTGTTATTCTTGCTTTATCAAGAGTTTCATCTAAGTCTTTATTTATAAAAGCAGTCACATTCATAGAACCTTTTATTTGTGAAGAATGGAAAAGAGGATACATAGTTTTATCGCAATCTCCATTGGCTGTATTCCAAGACATATAGAAAATAGGTTTTACTTCATTTTCGTTTTCAATCATTTTTATATAAGTTGCCCATTGAAAAACTTTAATTTCAGTATTAATACCTATTCCTCTTAACTGTTCTTGAATAATAACGCAAGCATCAATTCTTGCAGAATCATCACTTACCCATAATTCGATATTGAAACCATTAGGGTATCCAGCTTCAGCTAAAAGTTCTTTTGCTTTAGCAGTATTTAAATCATATTTTTTAGCATTGGGATTAAAATCTGTCATAGCAGGAGGAACTACAGAAGTTCCAGGTGTTGCAGAATCTCCATATATAGCTTGAGTAATAGCATTATTATCTACAGCATAAGCTATAGCTTGTCTTACCCTCTTATCTTTCAGCAGCTCATTTTTAGTATCGAATCCAATAAACTGACTAGTAGGAGCTTCAACTTCTATATAATCTAAAGAGTTGTTGTTTTTAATAGATTTTAGGTCCATAACTCCCATATCTAAAGAGATGTCAGCTTCACCAGTTTCCAGCATAATCATTCTGCTGTTATTTTCAGTTATAAATTTGACAACTACTTCTTTTAGCTTTGAAATAGTTCCATAGTAATCATCAAATCTTTCTATAGTAAGTTTGTTTCCTATATCCCATGATTTAAATTTGAATTGTCCAGTTCCTACAGGATTAGTAAGAAATACATCTTCTGAAGCTTCAACTAGTTTTTTATTCACTATTGAAGAATTTGTGATACTAAGTTGGTTTAAAAGACTTCCAAAAGGAGTATCTGTAGTTATTTTAATAGTATTTTCATCAATTACAGTTATCTCTTTTATAGGAGTGAAATTATATGCACATTGAGGAAGGCTTCTAGCTCTATCCAGAGAAAATTTTACATCTTCAGCAGTCATTATATCTCCATTGTGAAATTTTACACCTTTTTTCAAGTGAAATACTGTGTTTAAAGGATCAATTGATTCCCAGCTTTCTGCCAATCCAGGAAGAAGATTAAGATCTTTATCCATAGTTATTAAAGTATCAAACATAAGCTGAATTATTTTATTAGATACTGAATCTGTACTTTTTTGTGGGTCAAGAGTTTTGATTTCAGATTTTTGAGCAATAACTAGAGTATCTTTTAATTTAGTTTCTACTGAAGTTTCAGATTTTATAGCTTTTGTTCCTCCTAGTAATAAAGCACAAGTAAGTAAAAAAATTACAGCCAATAGTTTCTTTTTCATTTTTGTTTCCCCCTCTGTATAGTTAAAAAGTTCTTTAAGAATAAAAAAAAGCAATCTGGTTAGATTGCTTTAAAAACAAGTGATATTTTATATATATCATGTGTGCTCCAAAAAACATGATATATAAATTATAATTTATATATTCAAATATTTTAAAGGAGTTTACACAGAAGTATAAAAGTTATCAAAAGACGCAAGCTTATATCTAACATTAAAAATTTCTGTATGCAGTTTTTCTGTGCAGCTCCACCACCAATATTGGAATACAGAGTTTAAGTTAGATGCAGTCATATTGATAACCTCCTTTTTCATAGTTTTATTTCTTGTAATGAGTATATTCTAATTTTTTTTAAAAGTCAACTATTTTTTTTGATTTTTTATAATATCTAAAAAATATTCATGAACAGAAGTGTCATTAGTAAGCTCTGGGTGGAAAGATACAGCTAACATATTTTTTTCTCTAACAGCAGTTATATTTCCATTTACAGTTGCTAGTATTTCTACTCCTTCTTTTATATTTTCTACATATGGAGCTCGTATAAATACCATTTTAACTTTTTTGTTGATACCTTTAAAATCTTCTTCTATTTCAAAACTTCCAAGTTGTCTGCCGTAAGCATTTCTTTTCACTTCTATTCCCATAACTCCTAAATGTACAGTTTCACTGTTTGAAAGCTTCTCTGCAAGAAGTATCATACCAGAACAAGTTCCAAATACAGGAAGACCATTTTTTATTTTTTCTTTAAGAGGTTCAAGGATATTAAAATCTCTCAAAAGTTTTCCCATAGCAGTACTTTCACCTCCTGGAAGAATTATACCATCTATATCTTCCAGCTGTTCTTTAGTTTTTACTAAACAGTTATCTATTTTCAGATAATCAAGGATATTTTTATGCTCTAAGAAAGCTCCCTGAAGAGCTAAAATTCCTATTTTCATAACTACCAACCTCTTTTAGCCATTTTTTCATCTTCTGTGAGAGAGTAAACATTAATTCCTACCATTGCTTCTCCTAAATCTTCAGATATTTCAGCAAGAATTTTTGGATTGTTATAGTTAGTAACAGCTTTCACTATAGCAGCAGCTCTTTTTGCAGGATCACCAGACTTGAATATTCCAGATCCAACAAAGACACCATCACACCCAAGCTGCATCATAAGAGCAGCATCAGCAGGAGTTGCAACTCCACCAGCAGCAAAGTTAACAACAGGAAGTTTTCCATTATCATGAACATATTTTACTAAGTCATAAGGAGCTTCTAATTCTTTTGCAATATGATAAAGTTCAGATTCAGGAGAAGACACAACTTTTCTGATATCTTCATTTAATGTTCTCATATGTTTAACAGCTTCTATAACATCTCCAGTTCCTGGTTCTCCCTTAGTTCTTATCATACTTGCTCCCTCAGCTATTCTTCTAAGAGCTTCACCTAAATTTCTTGAACCACATACAAATGGAACTTTAAATAATGTTTTATCAACATGGAATCTATCATCTGCAGGAGTAAGAACTTCACTTTCATCTATGTAATATATTTCAAGAGCTTCAAGTATTTGAGCTTCTACAAAATGTCCTATTCTTACTTTAGCCATTACTGGAATAGAAACAGCAGCTTGTATTTCTTTTATCATTTTAGGGTCTGACATTCTTGCTACTCCACCATTTTTTCTTATATCAGCAGGAACTCTTTCAAGAGCCATTACTGCACATGCACCAGCCTCTTCTGCTATTTTCGCTTCAGCAGCTGTAGTTACGTCCATTATTACTCCACCTTTTAACATTTGAGCTAGGTTTTTATTCAAATCATATCTTGACATAGTCTTACCTCCATATATTCATTGATTATTTTTTTGATTAATATTATAATAAGAGTATCGATACAATCTATTAAAAAATTAATTTTCTAGTAATAGTATCACATAAAATATGAAATTATTCAATTCTAAAAATCATTAAGTGTACCGTAACAATTTTTGATGGAGGAAAAATGGAAATAGAGTTATCTAGAGAGAATGGAGAAAAAATATATCTTCAGCTTTATTCTAAACTAAAAGAAATGATAGAAAATGGAGAGATAAAAGGAAAAATATTTTCTATAAGAGAACTTGCTAAAAGTTTAAAAGTGAGTATTTCTACAGTAGTGAAAGCATATGAGCAATTGGAAAAAAATGATTATATATATCTTAGAGGTGGCAGTGGTGCATATGTAAAATATAGTAGAGAAAAAAAGCTCTATTTGGAAGATCATATGGAAAATGAGATATTTAAATATGGTTATTTTAATTCTGAATATAGAATAGATTTTTCTACTGCATCACCTAATGCTGATTTTTTTCCCATTGAAGAGTTAAAAAAAGCAATTAATTATATTTTAGACAGAGATGGAGGAAAGGCACTTCTTTATGAAAATCCTCAAGGATACATTGAACTTCGTAAAACTATAAAAAGAGAATTGAAAAATGAAGGGATAGATGTAGAAATAAAAGATATTCAAATAATGTCAGGAGCACAGCAAGGAATAGATATACTAAGCAAAACATTGATATATCCAGGAGATATTGTAGTTACAGAAGATCCAGCATATAAAGGAGCTATTGTAAGTTTTAAAAATAATGGAGCAAAAGTAGAACGAATATCTATAAAAAAAGATGGACTTGATATAAAAGAACTTGAAAATATTCTTAAAAGAGATAAAATAAAATTTATATATACAGCAGCTACTTTTCATAATCCAACAGGAATATCAATATCAGAAAAAAAGAGAATTGAACTTTTAAAATTAGCAGAAAAGTATGATTTTTACATTGTAGAAGATGACTGTAGCTCAGATATATTTTTTGATGATAAAAAAATAAAAAGTATAAAAAGTTATGATAAAAATAAAAGAGTAATATATATAAAAAGTTATTCAAAAGTTTTTATGCCAGGGTTTAGATTAGGATTTATGATAGTTCCAGAAAAAATAGCAAATTCTGTATTAGCAGGGAAATATTCAAGTGATATATCTAATTCAGGGTTAAACCAAAGAGTTTTTCAATATTTTTTAGAAAATGGTATTTGGAATAGACATATAGAAAAATCTAGAAAAGAATTTCATAAGAAGCAAAAATATATGTATAGCAAGCTAAAGAAAATAGAGAATATAAAAATTAATAAGCCAAAAGGTGGTATGTGTTTTTGGATAGAACTGCCAAAAGAAATAACAGGAGAAGCTGTATATATGAAGCTTGCTAAAAGAGGTGTTGGAATTTTACCTGGAGTGGTTTTTTCAGAAAAATCATATAACTATATAAGGTTAAGTTTTGCACAATGTAATGAAAAAGAGATAGATGAAGGTATAGAAATATTAGGAAAAGTAATTGATGAATTAAGATGAGGAGAAAAGAATTATGTTTAACAGAAAAGATGGAAATATAAAAAGAATAAAAATAAAATTGGTGATATTAGCTGTTTTGGTAATAATAGCTTTTGGAATGAAATATTTTAAATAAAAAAGAAGAGAGATACCTTTAAAATTCTAGAATTAAATTTCTATTGATAAGGTAATCTCTCTTTATTTTTGTTAATCTATTATTTCTGGAGCTTTATCCCTTTCTATCAGTTCCAAAGTTACTTTAGTAGTAGCTACACAAGTAACAAGGGGAGCTAAAAATATACCTATAAAAGGGATAAAAAACAGAAGGGTAAATATACTTCCACATAATAGGGAATAAACTCTCTTTTTTTTCAGAAACTCAAGACTTTCTTTAGGAGAAAATTTATATCTTTCTAAAGTATAATCCATAAATGAAAATCCTGTAAAATATCCCTGAAGTAAAAATATAAGCAGAGGTATGGATAAATTTATAGGAAAAAGAAAACTTAACAGCATAATAACACATGTTCCAATAAGCTGTTTAATAAAACTTCTAAATCCAATTTCAGCACCTCTCATTAAAAATCTCATATTGTCTTTAATTGTAAAATCATATTTTTTTCCTGTAAGATGACTGTCTACCCTTTCAGATACATATCCCAATATAGGAGATAAAAATAATAACAGTAATGATTTATAAACTAGATAATAAAAGAAAACTGCTACTATCCATATTATTATTCTAATAAGAATAGAAATTAAAGCATGATATTTTTCCAATTCAAATATTGATTCAAGCGAATTCATTATTCCAAATGAAAGTAAATTTGCCAGAAGCATCAAAACTATAAAAAGAAAAATACCAATGATCCCTGGAAGAAAATAATATTTTTTTAATTTAGCCTCATTGATGATTCTGAAAGAATCTGAAAAGGAAGCAAGCACAAGTTTTATACTTTTCATATTTATTCTCCTGTATTAGTCCAAATGCGATGTATCAGAAAAAACTTCAACATCAAATTTGCCATTTTCATATTTTACTATTGAAACACTTGTGTTTTGTGGAACTTTAGCAGCTCCTAATAACTCCATTTTTTCTTTAGTTATAATATGGAATAGAGCTTTTAAAGTTACACCATGAGTAACAACCACAACTCTATCGTTGTTATTAAGATACGATAAAAGCTTATCCAATCCTTTTTTTACTCTTTCAATTACTTGATAATAATTTTCTCCATGATAAATTTTTGGATCATAATCTACAGGATTATTAAAAAAGTCATAAAATTCTTTTGGATACTTTTCTTCAAATTCTGCACGAGGCATTCCTTCAATATCACCCATAGAGATTTCTTTGAATTCATCTATAAATTTTATTTCCTGTTTTCTGTTTCCCATAATAATTTTTGTTGTTTGGATAGTTCTTCCCATTGGTGAAGAATAAAAGTCTGTAAATTCAATATCTTTAAGTTTTTCTGCAAGCCTTTCAGCTTGTGATATTCCTAATTCTGTAAGTGGAGAATCAGAACTTCCTTGAAATATTTTTAAAGTGTTCCATAGTGTTTCTCCATGTCTGATAAAATAAATTTCCATTTGTTTATATTTCCCTTCTTAATAATTTTTTATTTTTTTACATTTAAAAATGTAGGACTATTTAAAAACTTTTTGATGTTTTCTATTCTAGTTTTATCGTTAGGGTGAGTACTTAAAAATTCAGGTGATTGTTTTCCTGCACTTGCAGAAGACATTCTTTCCCAGAAAGTAAGAGCATAACTAGGATTGTATCCAGCAAGCTTCATGAAAATAAGTCCAAGTTCATCAGCTTCAGTTTCCTGTTTTCTGCTGTAACCAAGCATAACTAAATTAGAAGCACTTCCATAAAGTTCTTGAGGAACCCCAAATGCAGTTTGAAGAACTGCTCCTACTCCACTTTGAATCATACTTTGACTTTGTTGTTCCCTACTGTGTTCTGCTACTGCATGGGCAATTTCATGAGACATAACTACTGCAATTCCCTGCTCTCCTTTTGTATAAGGAAGAATACCAGTATAAAAAGCAACTTTACCACCAGGCATACACCAAGCATTAGGAGTATCATCTTTTATAAGATTAAATTCCCATTGGTATTTAATCTTAGATGTTCTTTGCTCAGGGTGAAGTTCAAAATATTTTTCTACAGCTTTGGCAATATTATTTCCGACTTTTTTTACAAGTTGAGCATCATTGTTGTTTAGTACAGTACTTTGTTTTATGACTTGAGCATATTGAGCATAACTATTCTGAATAGTTTCTTCTTCATTTACTAAAAGGAGCTGTTTTCTTCCAGTAATAGGAGTACTAGAACAAGAGATAAGAAAAAGGGCCAAAAATACTAACGATAAAACTTTTTTCATTTTCATAAAATCCCTCCGATGTAAATATGATATTTTTTCTTTGAATATTCTTTTGTTTTTAGGTATAATAAGAATGTTGATATATTTATTTTACACAATTTGAAGGAGGATGTAAATTGAAATTTTTAGGAGTTATACCATCGAGATATGCCTCGACAAGATTAGATGGAAAACCATTGAAAGATATATGTGGACATACAATGGTAGAATGGGTATATAGAAGAGCTCTTTTATCAAAATTGGATAATGTAGTAATTGCAACAGATGATGATAGAATAGTGAAAGAAATAGAAGCTTTTGGTGGGAATGTTATTATGACAAGAAAAGATCATATTAATGGAACAAGCAGAATTGCAGAAGTTTGTGAAAAATATTCTGAATATGATGTTATTGTTAACATTCAAGGTGATGAACCTCTAATAGAGCCTGAAATGATAAACTCTATAATTGATTCATTTTTAAAAGATAAATCTATTGTTATGAGTACACTAAAACATAAACTAAATACTATGGAAGAAGTAGAAAATCCAAATTCTGTAAAAGTGATAACTGATAAAAATGATTTTGCAATATATTTCTCAAGAAGTGTAATCCCTTATCCAAGAAGTTTAGATTTAAAAAATTACTATAAGCATATAGGGATATATGGATATAAAAGAGAGTTTGTAATGGAATATTCAAAAATGGAATCTACTCCTTTGGAACTTTCGGAATCTTTAGAACAACTTAGGGTATTGGAAAATGGATATAAAATTAAAGTTATAGAAACTCCTTATAAAATAATAGGTGTAGATACTCAGGACGAGCTTGATAAAGTTAGAGAATACATCAGAGAACATAACATAAAGATAAAATAACATCATTTAGGGGGAACAAAACTTATGAAAAAAAAATTAAGCAAAATATTTATAGCTATAATAATGATGGTTTTTATAGCTGGTTGTAGTTCAACATCTTCAAAAAAATCTTCTTCTGTAGGTGGTTTTGGTGGAATATTCACAAGTTCTAAACCACAAAAAGCTCAGCATACAGATGCTGATTATGAGTTGGATTATAGTTTTTTTAAACAAAAAGGACTTCCAATTCCAGACAATTTTAAAGGAAAATCTGTAGAGTATCTTGTACCAGGAAATGATGTATTAAAAGAGCATGGGTATAGCTTTTTTAAAAAATATGATGAAAAAGAAATACTTAAGTTTTTTAAAGATACTTCAATAACTGGATATGGATCAAATTCTAATTATTGGAGATGGAAGATAACATTTACAGAAAAGGAATTAATGAATTCAGTAGCTCGTAATCTTCCTATGGTATACAGAGTAAGACCAAGAGATGTAATGACATTGAGCAAAGGGGAGTGGAAATCTCTTCCTATAACTGCAGCAGCAGTTGGGGAAGTAAAAGATATAGAAGTAGCTGCAAGAGGAAGATCGGGAGTAATAACTTATCTTCTAGTGACTACAAATAAGAATAAATTTTTAGTGTCTAAAGAGTTAAATGTAAGAAAGCTTCTTACTGCTGATAAAAATAGTACTAAAACTAATAGAACAATTCCTTTATATGGAGCAAAAGGTGGAAGTGAAGGTTATAATTTGAAAGCTTTGAGAAATAACATAACTCTTTTACCATCAGCTTATTTTGCCATAGAAAAAAAATCTGGAAATATAACTTTATATGGAGGAGGAAATGGTCATGGAGTAGGTATGCCTCAATGGACAGCTTATGACTTAACTAAAAATTATAATTATTCATATAAAGATGTACTAAAAAGATATTATCCTAATACTGATATAAAAAATATGTATAGTATAAAAAATGTAGATAAAAACATCAGAGTTGGAATAAGTAATAGTAATGGTGGATTAGACCATACAAAAGTTACTCTTTATAGTGGTGGAAAATTAAAGATAGTAGGTTCAGGATTTAAAATAGATGTACCTGTAAGACAGAGAATAGAAGTTATAAATGAAGGAAAAAAACTTTCTATAAAAGTAAATGGAAAGCAAAGAGTAAAGACTGTTAATCCTGTAACAATCGAAGGTACTGGATATTATATAACTTTAGCTGGAATAAAAAAGATGCATACTACAAATCCTAATTATCGTGGAACAATAGAATTAAAACCTTCAAGAACTGCTAGTAAAGGAATCAGAATAATAAATGAAGTTTATATGGAAGATTATTTAAAACAAGTGGTGCCTAGTGAAATGCCACAAAGTTTTGGAGTAGAAGCACTCAAAGCTCAGGCAGTTGCAGCTAGAACTTATGCATTAAGTGATTATTTGAAATTCAGATATAAAAATGATGGATTTCATGTAAAAGACACTACTGAAAGTCAGGTGTATAATAATCAGATTGAGAATGATGATGCTAAAGAGGCTATCGAAAGTACAAAAGGAAAAGTTTTAATGCATGGAGATGACCCAGTAGATGCAAAATATTTTTCTACATCAGGAGGATTTACAGAAGCAGCAAATTATGTATGGTAATATAAAAATGGGAAGCTCAAAATCAGAGCTTCCCTGTTTTTTAACCTTTTTATTTTAAAATAAGCTCTTCTTTGAAAAGACCCATTTCAATTATGTCATAATATTTTCCAAATCTGAAGAGTTCTTTTCTCCTTATTCCCTCTTGTTTAAAGCCAACAGCTTCATAACACTTTTTTCCTTTTTCATTAAAGCTGAAATAATCAAGGGCTATTTTATGAATATTCATCTCATCAAAGATAAAACGGCAAAGAGTTCTAAGAACATCACTTCCATAACCTTTTCCCTGATATTGTTCTCCAAGCCATAATCCAATGATTACTTTTCTGTTTTTATCATCATAGGAATTTATTCCACAGCCACCAATATATTCTCCACTCTCTTTTTCTTCAATAGCGAAATTAAAAGTTGGTCCATTGTTAATCATAGCTTTTTCTACAAATTCTTTTTGTGCAGACATTGAAAAGGGAAAAATATTGTTCCTTCCAAGCATTGTTCTTATATTTAAAGTATTTATAAGTTTAAAAGAAATTTCAATATCACTTTCTTTATAAGCACGCAGAATTATCTTTTTCCCCTCTATCATAGTTTCCTCCTAAAGATTTTCTAAATATTTTACAAGAAGTTTGTATGTATTATCAAATGATTCTAAATTCATTCTTTCATTAGGAGTATGAACATCATAAGATTCAACTCCAAGTGTAACTATATCAATATCAGGAATTATTTTTTTAAATACTCCACATTCAAGACCACCATGAGTAGCTTTAATTTGAATATCTCTATCATAAAAATCTTTATATACAGTTTTTAAAATTTCTCTCATAGTAGAATTTTCACTATATTCCCAAGCTGGATAACGTGAGCCACTTTCCCATTCAAAACCGAATATATTACAGAAATTAATCAATATTTCCATACCTTCATCATTATATGATTCAATTGCACCACGAAGAGAAAAAGTACAGATAACTTCATTATCTATAGTCTTTATTACTCCCATATTTTGAGAAGCAACTGTAAGACCATCAATTACCATACTTCTATGTTTAAATCCATTAGGAACCATATAGAACATAGTAATTATAGAATCACTTATATCTTTTACACACATTTCTTCAGCTTTGTCTTCATAAAGTTCAATAGTAAGTCCAGCATCGCTGTACATAAGTTCTTTTTTTATTTTTTCTCTTTGTTCAGCAACAATATTCTTGATATTTTCAATATTACCTGAACTAGCAAAAATGGCAGTAGCTTCTCTAGGAATAGCATTTTCTTTTGACCCACCATCTATATTTATAAGATTTATACCAGCTTCCTTATTTAAATGATAAAGAACTCTGCTGCATATTTTGTTTGAATTTCCTCTTTCAAGATGAATGTTTCCTCCTGAATGTCCTCCATACAATCCTCTTATTTCTAACCTATAAACAGAAGAGTTACATTTTTCCATTTTTAATTTCTTTTTTAGTCTGAATCTTAGTCCCCCAGAACAAGAAACGTAAGTACTCAATGCACTGCTGTTATCTAAGTTGATAAGTCTTTTAGATGTAAAGTCTTTTTTATCAAGGGCTTGGGCACCAATGAGTCCAACTTCTTCACAAACTGTAAAAACACATTCTAAAGCTGGATGTTTTAAAGTTTTATCTGCAAGAATAGCCATTGTTAAAGCAGCTCCAGCACCATCATCAGCACCTAAAGTAGTTCCTTTTGCTCTTACAAAACCATCTTCAATGTATAATTGTAAAGAATCTTTTTCAAAATCAAAATTACAATCTCCATTTTTTTCACAAACCATATCTATATGAGATTGAAGGATAATAGCAGGGTGATTTTCATAACCTTTACTTGCAGGTTTGTAAATTATTACATTATACAGGTTATCCTGCTTAACTTCTAAACCTAAATCATTAGCAAATTTTACAAGATAATCACTTAATTTTTTTTCATTGTGTGAACCATGAGGTATTCTGGAAATATCCTCAAAATATTTTTGATGTGGCAGATATTCATTTAAAACATAACTCATTTTTATTCCTCCCCTATTCTAAATGTTATATGTAATTATTACTCTAAAATATTAATTTTAGCAAGAGATATTTTGATTTTTTTTAAATATTAAGGTATATATATAAGTAAGAACATAAAATACGAGCAAGGAGAAGGGATATGGACTATACTTTGATAAAATGGAATAAGAAAAATTATGAACTTTTTATTGATGAGTTAAAAAAAATGCAAGATGAAAAATATAGAGAATTTCATAACAAAATAATTGGAGCAGAGGTTGAAGTTATAGGATTAAGAAGTCCAATAGTAAAAGATATAGCTAAGAAAATAGCCAAAGGAGATTGGGAAGGTTTTCTTGCTCAAAAGAAAGGAAAGTATTATGAGGAAACTACTTTAAGAGGACAGGTCATAGGTTTTGCCAAAGCTGATAAAGAAACAATAAAACAATATATAGAAAGATATATTGATGAAATAGATAACTGGGGAATATGTGACACATTTATTGGAAATTTGAAAATAATAAAAAAAGAAAAAGAATATTTTTATCCAATGGTTAAAAGAATGGCAGAGTCTGAAGAACAATGGAAAATAAGATTTGGACTTATAACACTTATGTCTTGTTACATAGAAAAAGAATATATAAATGAAATATTTAGAATATGTTCGAGAGTAAAAAATAAGGAATATTATGTACAAATGGGACAGGCATGGCTTATTTCAACATTGTTTATAAAGTTTAGAGATGAAACTTTAGAATATTTAAAAGATAACTCTTTAGATAAATGGACACAAAATAAAGCTATTCAAAAAATAAGGGAATCATTCAGAGTGAGTGAAGAAGATAAGGAGCTAGTAAAAAGTTTAAAAAAGTAGGTTTAGGAGGCAGCATCATGTTTCATAAGATAGATATGGAAACTTGGGAAAGAAAAGAGTATTATCACTATTATATAAACTTTATAAAATCTAAATACAATCTTAATGTTGATATGGATATAACAAAACTTTTAAAATTAGTAAAAGAAAAAAAATTAAAACTTTATCCAGTACTCATTTATGCAGTTATGAAAGGAATTAATAAAAATAAGGAATTTAGAATGAGTTATGATAAAGAGGGAAATTTAGGTTATTGGGATTATTGCAATCCTTCTTATACTATATTCCATGACGATGATAAAACTTTTTCAGACATATGGAGTGAGTATTCAGAAGATTTTTCTATTTTTTATTCAAATGTTACAAGGGATATGGAAAAGTATAAAAATATAAAGGGAATAAAAAGTAAACCTGAACGTCCAGATAATTTTTCTCCAGTTTCATCTATTCCATGGTTAAGTTTTACAGGTTATAGTAATGATACTTACAGTGAATCAAATATGCTTTTTCCTGTAACTGTATTTGGAAAATATTATGAAAGAGATAGGAAAATACTTCTTCCATTTTCTGTATTTGCTGTTCATGCTGTGGCTGATGGGTACCATACTTGTAAATTAATAAATGATATTCAAGAAATAATTTTAGAGGTAGAAAATTGGTTGAATATGTAAAAAAAGAGTGATAAGAAAGCTAGATTTAATTTTAGAAATTAGAAAAGTTCTAAAACAGTCTATCTACTTTAATCACTCTTTTCATATATAATAATGAAAGTTTTCTATAATTATTTTTCTTTTACACAAAGAACATGATAAACTCCATTAATTACATGAGTTCCTTCAGTTTCATGTTCAAATCCTGGGAATGCTTTGTCCCATAGAGATAATGCTTTTAGGTATTTAATTTGGGGACTGTTTTCATCTCCAAAATTTTCACCAGACATAAGCATAGGAATACCAGGTGGATAAGGAATAACAGAGTTGGCTGTTACTCTTCCTACTAATTTGTCAGCTGGAACTAATTCAACCTCTTGGCTTACAATTTTATTATAAGCTTCTCTTGGGAGCATTTCAGATTTAGGAAGAGTTGAATATGCTTCATTTAAAACTTTTCCTGGGTTGTTAGCTTTTAGATAAGCAAACATTTCATCTCCTAAATCATGGAATCCCATTTCTCCATAGTGTTCTGGGTGGGCAGCAACTAATTCAGGAAGTACATCTTTTAATAGAGTATTGTTGTCATAATGTTTTTTGAATGAAAGAAGTACATTTACAAGTGTGCTCCATTTTCCTTCTGTAATACCCATTGAGAATAGGAACATAACTTGGAAATCTGTTGTTCTTGTAGGAACAATTCCATATTTTGCTAAATAAGCAGAAACTAAAGCAGCAGGAACACCTTTTTCAAGAAGTTCTCCTTCATCACCCATTCCTGGAGCAAGGATACTAACTTTGATAGGGTCTAACATTGCCCAGTTTTCTGGAAGATTAGCAAATCCATGCCATTTGTCTTCTGGATGCATTATCCAACAGTCTTGTTCTGTAGTAAGAAGTTCCATAGGTGCTTCTTCAAAATTATATTCTTTTTTAGTTTTAGGATCAGTTACTTTTTCAGCATTCCAAGGTTTGAAAAACCAGTCATTTTTAGCAGTGAATTCTTTGTATAATTTTCCAATTTCTTGACGGAATTCAACAGCTTCTTTAATTACTTCTTTTATTAATGATTTACCAGAATTTCCATCCATCATTGCAGCACCAATATCATTTGATACAGCTATTGCATATAATGGAGAAGTAGTAGCGTGCATCATATAAGATTGGTTGAATCTGTCTTCATCAATAGGATTATTACCATTTCTTACATGAATAAATGAAGCTTGTGATAAAGCATTTAATAATTTATGAGTTGAATGAGTTGCGAAAACTGTAGATTTGTTTTTGTAGTCTTTTGGATTTCCTCTCATAGCGAAGTGATCTTTATATACTTCATTGAATCTTGCATATCCATACCAAGCTTCGTCAAAATGGATATAATCTGCATTTCCTTGGAATATATCTTCAGCTTTTGCAGCATTATAACAAACACCATCATAAGTACAGTTAGTAACTACAACATATTTAGGTGCTACTTCTGTTACTTTTTTCATTTGATCTGGAAGAATAGGTCCGATTATTCCATATCTATTTCTTGTAGGAGTCATATATACTGGTTTTGCTCCTGTAAGGATAAGACCTTGTTCAATAGATTTATGACAGTTTCTGTCTATAAGAGCAGTATCCTTATCTGTAAGACATGCTTGGAAAACAGTTCTGTTAGAACCAGATGTCCCTACTAGTACACTGTAACTTCTATCTGAACCAAATATTCTTGCTATATTTTTTTCTGAATCAAGGAAAGCACCAGTATGGTCAAGTAAAGAACCTAAACTTGTTCTTTCAATTCCTGTATCTGTTCTAAAAAGATTTTCTCCATAATAATCAAAGAATTTTTTACCAACAGCAGTTTTTAAAAATCCAACTCCTCCTTGGTGTCCTGGAGCAGCCCAAGAGTATTCAGCAACTTTATTGTAATTGAATACAGCTTTAGCTAATGGTGGTAAAAGAGCATCTCTATATTGTTTTATTTCTTCAGAAATACGTTCTCCAATAAAGTCAATATCATTTTCTAATATCCAGATATATTCATCTATAGAGTTTAATGTACATTCATCAAGAGAAGATGTAGTATCAGTTTTTTCTGCTAATAAAAATACAGGGACTCCTTCTTGTCTTTCATGTAATACAGTAATTAAATTAACAAATTCTTTTTCTTTTTCAATAGATTTTTTATTCAAATTCCAGTCTACAAGCAGACAGTCTATAGATTTATTGATTGCTGCCTCTTCGATTGCTTCTTTGAAGTTTTTCACTTCTATTACTTCAATTCCTCTTTCTCTTAAATCATTTTTTAAAAGAGAAATTCTTTTAGTTACAGGTGATTCTTCGTTTAAAAAGCTGTTTTGAATAATAACAGTAGTATATTTTTGACCTTCTAAACTTTTCATTTTACTCCTCCTTATATATTTTAAATGTTAAGTTCAAGTAATATATTAAATTTTCTTTCCAATGAACTTCTCATGTCATAGTCATACACATAAAAAAAGAATTTCCTTTTAAAAAAAATAAAAAAAATTAAAAAAGGAAAAAATAAATTATTTAGAATACCCACTTTAGAAACAATTGGAAACAATAAAAAGTTAAAAAATAATTTTAAAGGAGGAATTATATGAGTACTGAAAATAGTAGTACACCAAATACTACTAATACTAAAAAACTTGGAGTTATTGCACTTGCAGGTCTTGTTATTAGTGCTATGATTGGAGGGGGAATTTTTAATCTTCCACAAAATATGTCGCAATCAGCATCAGCAGGAGCTGTAGGAATAGCCTGGATTATAACAGGTATAGGAATGTATTTTTTAACTAATACATTTAGAGTATTATCAACAGTTGTTCCAGATGCTAAATCAGGGATATATAGTTATGCAAGATTAGGATTTGGTAAATTTGTAGGATTTTTAATGGCATGGGGGTACTGGCTTTCAGCTGTATTCGCCAATGTAGGTTATGCAATTCTTCTTATGGATTCATTGAACTATTTCTTTCCACCACATTTTAAAGGAGGAAATAATCTTCCATCAGTAATAGGTGGTTCCATATTAATTTGGGCAATGTATTTTATGATAATGGCTGGAGTGCGTCAAGCAACTAGTATTAATACTATAGGAACAATAGCTAAATTAGTTCCTATTGCATTATTTATTTTAGTTTCTTTGTTTGTTTTTAAAATCTCTATGTTCCATACAAATTTTTGGGGAGATGAAACAATAAAATCTCTTCATGATGTAGATTTAGGAAGTTTAGGAGGACAAATAAAAAGTACAATGCTTGTAACATTATGGTCTTTTATAGGTATAGAGGGAGCAGTTGTTATTTCAGATAGAGCTGAGAGTCAAGCAGCAGTAAGTAAAGCTACATTAATAGGATTTTTACTATGCTTACTTTCATATATGGCTATATCGATGCTTCCATTTGGTAATTTATCTCAAGGTGAATTATCTGTCTTAGCACCACCATCAACAGCACCTATTCTTGCAGATGTAGTTGGAAAATGGGGTAGCTGGTTTATGAATATAGGTGTAATAATTGCACTTTTAAGTTCATGGCTTGTTTGGACAGTATTACTAGCAGAACTTCCATATGCCTGTGCAAAAGATGGAACTTTTCCAAAAATCTTTGCTAAAGTAAATAAAAATGGAACTCCATCTTTTTCTCTTTTAGTATCAAGTATAGCTATGCAGATTACTATGATATTTGTATATTTTGCTAGTAATGCTTGGAATGTAATGTTGAGTATTACAGGAGTTATGATACTTCCAGCATATATTGCATCAACTCTCTATTTATGGAAGATATCTGCTACAGGGCAATTTCCTAAAAATGCTACTATAAAAGAAAAGACTGCTCTTATTACTGGAGTTTTAGGAAGTATTTATGGAGCATGGCTTATATATGCAGCAGGTTTAAAATATTTAGTAATGGCTAGTATCCTCTTTGCTATTGGAATATTAGTTTTTGATAAAGCTCGTAAAGAAAATAAAGCACCAAATGAAAGTGTCTTTACTAATGTAGAAAAAATATTGGCAATAGGATTGATAATAATAGCAATAATAGCTTTATTTCTATTAATTACTAAAAGAGTCAGTCTTTAAGCATAAATTAAATCAAATTAAAATTTGGAGGTTTTATAATGGAAAAAGAAACTAAAGTACGTGCACCAAGAATTGATAAGACTGCAATAAGTCCTTATGAAAATTATTGTGATGGATATGGAGCTCCTGGAGCTCAAGGAAATGGATATGTTTCTGTATTAAAAGTATCTGTAGGAACTGTAGAAAAGACTGATGATTTTTTATTAGATGGTATAGTATCTTATGACAGAGCTGAAATAAATGATGCTTATGTAGGGCAAATAAATATGCTTACTGCCTCATCTTTCTGTGGAATAGCAGGACAAGTATGGGGGCATGATTTAGCAGCTCATGACGATGTTGCAGCTAAAAAAATTCAACCAGTTTTAGAAGCTACACAATTTGATGGTTCTAAATTGCCAGTTTATGATGCAAAACCATTATTAGAAGCAGGAATTGAACTTTTTGGTGTTGAAAAAGAAAGAAGATTTACACTTGTTCCAGGAGCACATACTATTTGTGCTAATAAAGGAGTTACAGCATATAGACCAAAAGAGGATAGACCATTAAAAGAAGGAGAAGCTTATGGAGTGTGGTGTTTCATAGCTTTATCACTTTCTGCTGACAGAGATAACTGTGCAGATTTATTCATAGAAGATGCAGGATTATGGACTAAAAATGATAATGCAGAAGATCTAAAAAAATTCTTAGAGGAACATAGAAAATCTGTTGTATGGTCAGTAGTAAGCTGTGGACAAGATTCAGATGTATTATTTGAAAGAACATATGTAGGATTTGCTTATACTATAATGAAACCAGGAGAAATAGGAACATCTTTAACATGTGCTCCATATGTAAGTCTAGCAAGAAATGCTGTACCAACAAATGGTTTTAATTCTTTAAATGAAATGACATTAACAGAGTGGCTAAAAGATATGAAATTTGATTCACTTGTTGAAAAAAGAAAAAATTCTTGTTGTAATAAATAATATTAAAAAAGAATGTTAGATTTGGAAAATATAAGTATATTGAGGAGGCTTGGCCTCCTCTTTTTGTTGTAAGTTATAGAAATAAATTATATAATAAGTAAATTAATGTCTTATTAGAGGTGAAAAATGAGAGAGAAAATTTTGGAAACTAATAGATTATTTTTTAGTATATGGAAAGAAAGTGATATAAAATATGCTGATGAACTTTGGGGAGATTCAGAAGTAACTAAAATGATAACAGCCTCAGGAAAAATGAACGAAGAAGAAATAAAAAATAGATTGGCAAAAGAAGTAGAAAATTATAAAAATTTTGGAATTCAATATTTTCCTCTTTATTTAAAGGAAGATGAAATTTTTGTTGGCTGTTGTGGTTTAAGACCATATAATAAAGAAAAAAATATTTTAGAAATGGGTATACATATAAAAAAAGAATATTGGGGAAAAGGGATTGCCCTAGAAGGGTGTACAAAAATAATTGAGTATGCATTTGATATTTTAAAAGTTTCTGCTATTTTTGTAGGGCATAATCCAAATAATATAGCATCAGCGTATCTTATAAAAAAATTGGGATTTACTTACTTAGAAGATAGTTACTATCCACCAACAGGATTATATCACCCATCATATATTTTTGAAAAAAAATAAAAAAATCTTTACATATCAAAAAAATGGAGTATTATATTAAATAATTATTATTTAAAACAATTAGGGGGAATGAGGATGGAGAAAAAATTAAAGAAAGCTTTTGAATTCATTAAGCAAGAAGAAGAAACAATGAAAAAGTTATGGTTTGATTTATGTAGAATAGAAAGTCAATCTTTAGATAGAGAAGGGATAAATAAAGCAGTTGAATTTTTAGAAAAAAATCTAAAAAACTTTGGAATGAAAACACAGGTATTTGATTATGGCAGTGGTGGAAATAGTATAACTGCTTATTTTGACAATGGAAGTAAAGAGCTTGAAACAATTATAATTGGGCACTTAGATACTGTGCATAAAAAAGGTAGTTTTGGAGAAGAGGTTATAAGAATAGATGAAGCTAATGATATGATTTATGGACCTGGGGTTCTTGACTGTAAAGGTGGAGTGGTAATAGGAGCCTTTGTTGCAAGGGTTTTAAATCATATAGGATATAATAAAATTGTGAAACTTGCATATTCAGGAGATGAAGAAGTAGGGCATCAAACTACTAATGGAAAAGGAAAAGAGTTTTTTCTAGAAGAAGCAAAAGGATTTAAAACTGCAATAGATTGTGAAACAGGTTTTACAGATGGTAGAATTGTTGTTGGAAGAAAAGGGGCAGCGAGATTTCAAATTATAATACAAGGAAAAGGAGCTCATGCAGGAAATGAACCTGAAAATGGTGTTAGTGCAATTAAAGAAGCAGCTTATAAAATTCTTAGGATAGAAGAAGAAAATGACTATAATAACACACATTATAATGTTGGAATAATTAATGGAGGAACTAATGTAGGAAGTATTCCAGAAAATTGTACTTTGACTATTGATGTAAGATATAGAAAAGCTTCTGATATAAAAGAAATAAGAGATTTTTTAGAGAGAGTAACCAAAAAAACATATGTAAAAGGAACAAAATCTGAATTAAAGGAAATACTAATTTTTGACTCTATGGATGAAACTGAAAAAAATAAAAGATTATTTGAAATAGTAAAGGAGAATTCAGAAAGATTAAATTTAGGAATACCATATCCATGTTTTTTAGGTGGAGGGTCTGATGCAGCTTATACAGTAGCCTTAGGAATACCAACTATTTGTGCAATGGGAGTACAAGGATATGAAAATCATACTATAAGAGAAAGAGCTGTAATAAGTTCTTTTATTGAAAGAACAAAACTTATTGTTGCTTCAATATTATCATTGCCAGAAGTAATTTAAGAATATTTATAAAAATAAAGATATTTAAAAACAATGGACTTCATTTATAGTAAACAGTTAAAGAGATAAGAAACTGTTTATTATAAATGAAGTTTTTTTATAACAAGTTTTAATTTATAAATTATAAATTAAAACTAAAGTAAAATAACATTTTCAAATGATTAAGAACTTAAGTATTATAATTTATATAGTTTCTTTTCTAAATTGAGCACTTAAAAAATATTTTGTTCTAATTACAAAGTTATAAATATAAATAATAACAATAATATTTTTATTATCTCGAAACGAAAGATTATCTTCTATAAAACTTAAAAATAAATGTGTCAATGATGTGACAATTATACAAAAAAAATATACATGAAAATTATAAAAAAATAAAAAACTTAGATAGTCTTATATATATAATTTAATCCGTCTATATACATATATGATATGAATAAAATCATTGAAATAAAGAATAAAAAGATGCTGTGACAGATTTCTTGGTATTTTTACGCAGATTTCATTAAAATTTATTATATTAATACTGTAGAAAGTAAGAAATTATAAGAGTTGCTAATTATCTTATAATTATTTTTCTCTTAAATTTAAAGATATAAGAATATGACAATTTCCCAGGTTGTTATATTCTTATACTTTATAATAATAAATACTAGGGGGTATTTTTATGAAAAAATCTTTATTATTAGTTGGTGCATTCTTAACAGTTGCAGCAATGGCACAGGCAAAAGAAATAGTTCCTGCTCCAGTAGTTGTAGAAGAGGCACCAGTACAAGTTGTAGAAAAAGAAGTTATTGTTTACAGAGACAGAGAACCACAAGGATTCAGACCAAATGGATATGTTGATTTACAATATAGATATTATGGAGAAGCTGAAGAACTTAATTACAAAAATAATGGTGTCAGCAATAACTATGGAAGAACACAATTAATGGGAAGAATTAATATGACTGAGAATCAAGCTTTAGAATATAGAATCAGATCATATAATGATTGGAATTCTTCTTCTAATGATAAACAAAAAGGAGAAGATGGAACTCAAACAAGATTGAGATATTTTTATAATCACGGAAATGTAGGAGATTCTAGTGTAAATTTAACATCTAGAATAGAGTATAGAAAAGAAGCTGAAAGTGATGCACAATCATTAGAATATCAAGCAAGATTTAATTTTGCTGATTATTTATTCAATAATGATTTTGTAAAAACTACTGAATTTACAATCGCTCCTAAATATAAATATTATTGGGCATCTAATAGTGATGATTATCAAAATAGATTAGGAGTAGATTTATTTACAATGCATCAATTTCCATTTGGATTTTCATTTGAATTTAACTTATATGGAGATCAATATTTTTATGGACAACGTCAATATACCAATGACCACAGTACTGTAAAAAATAATACTGGTTTAACTATGGAAGCTTATTTGTACAATACAACTAATTTATATACAAATGACAAATTTGATATAGACTTCTATTTTGAGGGAGGATATGACCCATATAACTGGAATTCAGAGAAAGTATTAAAAACAGCTATAAATGAAAAAGGGGATTTAAACGATCCTACAAATTATACATATAATGATAATACATATGAATTGTATGCTTATCCACAAATTATAACAACATATAAAGTTAGTCCTAACTTTAATGTATATGCTTCTTTAGGAGCAGAATATAGAAACTGGGCAAATATAAATCAAAAAAGTGCTAAAGATTGGAGATGGCAGCCAACAGCTGTTATAGGATTTAAGACTACTTTTTAAACTTTAAAAGTCTAGATATTAACATGAAAGGAAAAAACTCTTTTTATAAAAGAGTTTTTTTCGTTAGACAACACTAATAAAACATATTTTCTTCACTTTTCTATATTATATTCTTTGTATAAGAGAAATATTGTAAAAGTTGCTAATCTTTTATATATTATTGCTCTTCCCAAGAATAAGGTGATAATTTACCAGTTTCCCAGATTAGGTAAATTATCATCTTTAGTGTGAATTATTATATATTTCGGTATATATAATTTAAAATATAGAAAATAGGGGGTATTTTTTATGAAAAAATCTTTATTATTAGTTGGTGCATTCTTAACAGTTGCAGCAATGGCACAAGCTAAAGAAGTTGTACCTGCTCCAGTTGTAGTAACAGAAGCACCAGTACAAGTAGTTGAAAAAGAAGTTATTGTCTACAGAGACAGAGCGCCTCTAGGATTCAGACCAAATGGATATGTAGATTTACAATACAGATGGTATGGAGAAACTGAAAACAAAGAAAATGGAGAAAATCCTTGGGCAGGAAAAACTAACTATTCAAGAACTCAGTTAATGGGAAAAATCAACATGACTGAAAATCAAGCTTTTGAATACAGAATCAGAAATTATAACAGTGTTTCTGCAAAAGAAGGAACTGGAAAAAATGGTACTGATACAAGATTAAGATATTTCTATAATCATGGAAATTTAGGAGATTCTAATGTTAATCTTACATCAAGAATCCACTACAGAGATAGAAATGATACTGATGGACATCAAGAATTAGAATACCAAGCAAGATTTAATTTTGCTGAGTATATGTTTAATAACGATTTTGTAAAAACTACTAACTTTGTAGTTGCACCTAAATATCGTTATGAATGGGGATCTGGAAATGATGATGATTATGATAATCAAATCGGAGCAGATTTATATACTTACTTTGAATTACCATTAGGATTCTCTTTTGAGTTTAATATGTATAATACTCAACATTTCTATGGAAGAGATCATGTATATGACAGAGGAAACAAAATAAAAGATAAAAACTTTACAATTGATGTAGAGGCTTATATCTATAACACAACTAATCTATACACTAATGGAGATGTAACAGTTGATTTCAACTTCGAAGGTGGATATGATGATTACAGCTGGTCACAATATAAGAAATTTGGAGCTTTAGATCAAAAACAAGACTATGAATTATATGCATTACCATATGTTCAAGTTAACTATCAAGCTACTCCAAACTTCAAAGTATATGCAGCAGCTGGAGCAGAATATAGAAACTGGGCAATCACTGCTAAAAGCGATGCTAAAGACTGGAGATGGCAGCCAACTGTATTTGCAGGATTTAGAGCTTCATTCTAGTAAGTTAGGTTACTACTTTACAACTTAGGACATTCTTAACTAACCAACATTATAAAGGGGAGTTAGCCAAAGCTTTTATTTTGGTTAACTCTTTTTCTTATACATAAAAAAATAAGAATAAAAAATGGGAGGACAATAAATAAATGAAAAAAATTTTAATAGTAGAAGATGAAATGGAGATAAGAAATATTTTGAAATTATATCTTCTAAAGGAAGGTTATGATGTTACAGAAGCAGAAGATGGAGAAGTAGCGATAAAACTTTTTTATGAAAAGCCATTTGATTTGGTAATACTTGATATAATGCTACCTAAAAAAGATGGTTGGAGTGTTTTGAGAGAAATAAAAAAGTATAGTTCTGTTCCTGTTATGATATTATCTGCAAGAGATGATGATGAAGATGAATTATTTGGTTTTGAAATAGGAACAGATGAGTACATAACTAAACCTTTTAATAACAAAATACTTTTAGCAAGAATAAAGACTCTTATAAAGAATACAAGTAACAATACTGATCATATTATTGAGTTAGGAAAGATAACTATTAATGATACATCTCATACAGTAACAGTAGAAGGCAAGGAAGTTATTTTAGCTCCTAAAGAATATGAACTTCTTATATATCTTATAAAAAATCATAAAATTGCCTTAAGTAGAGATAAAATGCTTACAGAAGTATGGGGATATGATTTTCCTGGAAGTGATAGAACAATTGACACCCATATAAAAAATTTGAGAAAAAAATTGGGAGATGAATGTATAAAAACTGTTAGAGGAATAGGATATAAATTTGAAATAAAAAATTAGGAGGAACACAAAGTTAATGAAAAAAATTTTTTATAAAATATTTTTTGCTTTTATTGTAATCTCTTATCTTCCACTAATAGTAATATATTATTTTAATTTTTTATATATGGATAAATATATCGTTCAAAATACAAAAGAACAATTAATAAAAGTATCTGAAGATATCTCAATTAAAGATATTCCTTTGGATAAAATAATAGATAGCAAAAAAAATAAGGATATAAAAATAGCATATATAAATTTTCAGAAATCTGAAAAAGAAAGTGAACTTTTCAATTATTTTAATAAAACTGAAATAAAAGCTAATTTAGAAAAACTCCATACTGGAGATTATACAATAAGACTTACAAGCATGACAGATTTTCTTAACTATTTTCTTCTTATAAAGAAAATATCAAATACAGAGTTTTTAGTGATTATATCACCAACCATAGTTCCTAATGTTGTAACTAAGATGATGTCATCATTTTACTTGGATTTGTCAGCTTTTATAGTACCAATACTTTTTGTTTTAGCATATATTTTCTCAAAATATTTTTCTGATCCAATTGTGACTTTGGAAAAAATATCATCTAAAATATCAAAATTAGATTTTTCATCAAATATAGACTTTAAATATAACAATGAATTGGAAACTCTTGGAAATAATTTAAAGGGAATGTCTGAAAAACTAAAAAATAATATAGATGAATTGAATAATTTAAATTTACAAATGAAAATAGAGTTAAAGGAAAAAGAGAAATTAATAAATTTTGAAAAAGATTTTATGCGTTCAATAGGACATGAATTAAAAACACCTATTGCCATAATTAATGGATATATAGAAGCACTTCAAGATGACATTGTGTCAGATGAAGAAAAAAATAATGTGTATTCTATTATATATAATGAAGGAATGTTTCTTGATAAACTTATCAAGAATTTAAATACATATTTAAAATATGAATTTAATTTTTCTGATGAGAGTTATGAAGAATTTCAATTAAAAGAATTATTAGAAGAAAAATTAAATAAGTATAACCTTGATTTTGTTAAAAAAAATATAGGAATAAAAATAGACATAGATGAAAGTAAAATTTTTATTGATAAATATCGTGTGTCTATAATTTTAAATAATCTTTTTACTAATGCCATTACTTATGTAGATGATAGAAAGAAGATTGAGATAGAATTTAAAGATAAAATTTTAAGAATATCAAATAGCTCTGCATATATACCAGAAGAAAAATTTAAAAATATATTTAGACCATTTTATAAACTTGATTCTTCTAGAAATAGAAAATATGGTGGAGCAGGCTTAGGGCTTTCAATTGTAAAAAATATATTAACCAGTTTAAATCTGGAACATAGCCTTATTTTCGATGAAGAAAAAAATTATGTTATATTCACAATAAAATTTAATTAAAAAAGTTCTTGACCCTCAAGTAGCTTTATAGTTTAAAATTAATGTTGTTTTGGAAAACATTTTTCTCTACTTACCTAGAATTCTTAGTTTTCTAGATTTTACAACATTAATTTTTTTATTTTTTGAAATAATAAAAAAACATTGACTTATGAGTCAAGAAGGTGTAAAATTTACCAATGACCTATTGGTCAAAAAAAATTATAAGGAGTAGGGTATGTCAGGTGTAGGGAAAAAAGAGCAGATACTAGAAGCTGCTACAAAACTCATACTAAAAAAAGGTTATTCTCATACTTCAGTTGAAGATATAACTAACGAAATGGGGATAGCTAAAGGGAGTTTTTATACTTACTTTAAGTCAAAAAATTTATTATTAAAGACTATTGCAGAGAAGAAAATTGATGAAATGATAGAAAAACAGGATAATATTCTTAAGAATGCTCTTTCTTTTGAAGAAACTTTAAAGAATATTATTCTGGTAAGACTTAAATTTTCCAATGAGAGTATGAAAAGAGAACTTGTATTAATAAGCTTAATAAAAAATATGGAAGCTTTGAGTCCTGAAATAAAAGAGATATTAAAAAGAATAGGAGAAATAAATATAGATTTTATAAAAAAATTACTTATAAAATTTAAATCTGAGTTAAAAGCAGAAGAGGAAAATTTTCAAAGATATTCAGAACTTATCAGTGCCATTATACGAGAATTTAAAGTAGTAAGTTTTTTCTTGGATAAAGAGTGTAATGAGAATATTTTTATTCAAGATTTTGATACAGTAATAGAGAAAATGAATAATGAAAAACTTGAAGAAGGTATAGATTTTATATATAGATGTATTATAAAAATATTAAAATAATAAAAAATAACTATTAATAATTTATGAATATTTAGGAGGTAGTGATGAAAAAAATATTAGGATTGCTTTTAATACTAAGTAGTTCGCTGTTTGCTAGAGAAATTACTCTGGATCAGGCTATACAGATGGCATTAGAAAATAGTAAAGAAATTAAAATTTCTGAGAAAGATGTTGAAGTATCAAAATTAAAAGTAGGAATAGCATTCAAAGATGCTCTGCCAAGTGTTGTGTATAATGGAAAATATACTAGGGGCGAATATGAGCGTAAAATGTATAAACATGGTTGGGAAGAACAAGTGGATAGAAAAGGTGGTTATACTCAGACTATATCTATATCACAGCCGTTGTTCCAAGGAGGAGCAATTCTAGGTGGAATAAAAGGTGCAAAGGCATATAAAAGTATAGCTAATTTATTGTATTTAGGCGAGAGAAGAGATACAAGACTTAGAACTATCCAAAATTATTCTAATATTGTTAAATATCAAAAAGATTTAGAAGCTCTGGAAGCTTCTAAAAAAGAACTTCAAGCTAGATATAATAAACAGAAAGCACAGCTGGATTTAAGACTTATAACTAAAACAGATTTATTAAAAACTGAATATTCACTTTTAGATGTAGAGTCACAAATTATTGGAACTAAAAATGGAATAACTATTGAAAAAGAAAATCTTAAAATAAAAACAGGAATTCCAAAACATGAAGATGTAAGTGTTGTAGAATTTGAAGTTCCTATGTATTTGAGCAGAAACATAAACTTTAAAGCTGATTTAGATCAAGCTATGAATGAAAGTATAAATGCCTTGGTAGCTAAAAATTATGTAGAAGCAGCAGATGCAAGTAGAATAGTATCAAGAGCAGATATGCTTCCTAAGGTAAATGCCTTTGCAAGTTATGGTACATCAGAAAGAACAAAATACAATCCAACAATAGATGAAGCAGAATGGAGAGGTGGAATAGAAGTAACATGGAATGTATTTGAATTTGGAAAGAACTATGATAATTACAGAGTAGCAGCAATAGGAAAAGAACAGGAAATGTTGAGAGAGAAGATATCTAAAGACAGTATAGATATAAATGTAACAGATGCTTATTTAGAATTGATAAAAATGGAAAAAGAGAGAGATTCTAAAGAAAGAGCAATGGAAGCAGCAATAGAAAACTTTAGAATGGACCAAGAAAGATATGATGCAGGATTGATTTCGACAGTGGATTACTTATTATCTGAATCACAGGTAAGAGAAGCAACAGTAGCATATAATCAAATAGTAATAGATTATTTATATGCATTTGAAAAATACAGATCACTGCTTATTTAGAAATATCTTACATAACGAATTATGCTTGAGCAATTACTTATAATTTCAAAGAAGTTTTATAAGGTAATTAGTATCTTTGTAAAACTTTTTTAAATTTACTTGTATATAAAAATCAAGTTTAGAATTAATCATCAGGGATTTTAGGAGGAATAAAAATGAAAAAAACAGGTTATTTGATACTGCTTTTAATATTGATTATGGCAGGTTGTGGGAAGAAGCAGGAGGAAGTTATAGAAAAAAAAGTTAAGTATGTTATTACAGAACCTGCAACAATGAGAAAAATGAGTCAGGTATTTAAATCAGATGCTGTACTGGAACCTAAAAATAAGGTTAATCATAAAACTGAAAAAGGTGGAACAATAGAAAAAATATTAAAAAGAAATGGAGATACAGTTAAAAAAGGGGAACTTGTAATGGAGCTTTCAGATGCAGCAACAGAATCAAGTTATTTTACAGCAAAAGCAAATTATACATCTGCATTGTCTTCACTTAATATTGCAAAGAGTAACTATGAGAAATTTAAAAATCTTTATGAGAAAGAATTGGTATCTTATCTTGAATATGCAGGATATGAAAATACTTATGTAGGAGCCAAAGGAAATTATGAGGCAGCTAAAGCATCTTATGAAAATGCAAAAAGTGATTATAATAAATTATTTAGAAAAGCAGAAATAGATGGAGTCATTGGAAATCTTTTTGGAAAAGAGGGAAATGAAATATCAGCAAGTGATATCATCTTTACAGTAGTAGATGATAATTCTATGGAAACTTATGTAGGATTTCCAGCAGAGTGGCTTACTCAAATAAAAGTTGGACAGGAATTAGAAGTGGAAGTAGGAGCCTTAGGAAAAAAATTTACTGGAAAAATAACAGAGATAAACCCAATTGCAGATTCTTCAACTAAAAAATTTATGATAAAGGTTGCAGTTGCTAATCCAGATAAAGCTATAAAAGATGGAATGTATTCATATGTAACTATTCCAGTTGGAGAAATAAATGTATTGTCAGTTTCAGATGAAGCAATATTTGTAAGAAATTTATTAAGCTATGTATTTAAAATAGAAGATGGAGTGGCAAAAAGAGTAGAGGTAAAAACAGGAGCTACAAACCTTCCATATACTGAAATTTCTTCTGAAGATATAAAAGAGGGAGATAGAATAGTAGTTAAAGGTATATTTGGATTGGAAGAAGGAAATGAAGTAGAGGAAAATACAGAAGCAAAATAAAATTTAAAAGAAAATAATGAGGTGAAAATATAAATGACTTTAGCAGGTTTATCGATACGTAGACCAGTTGCTACAACAATGCTTATGATATCTGTTATGTTCATTGGATTAATGGCAATGTTTTCTATGAAATCAGAGCTTTTACCAAATATGAATATTCCAGTTGTTACAGTAAGAACAACATGGCAGGGAGCAGTAGCAGAAGATGTAGAAACACAGGTTACTAAAAAAATAGAAGAAATACTTCCAAACGTTGAGGGAATAGATAAAATAGAATCAACATCAACTTATGGACAGTCAACAATAGTAGTAAAATTTGACTATGGAATAAACGCAGATGAAAAAGTAACAGAGATACAAAGAGAATTGTCTAAAATAACAAATGATCTTCCTAGTGCAGCTGATACACCAATAGCTAAGAAAGTAGAAGCAGGAACCGGGAATTTAACTTTGGTAATAATGATGAGTGCTCCAAATAAAGCAGAATTAAGTAGTTTTGTTGAAGAATATTTAAAGCCTAAGTTTGAAAGTCTGCCTGGTATAGGGCAAGTAAATGTATTTGGTAATCCAGATAAGCAGCTACAAATACAAATAGACAGTGACAAACTTGCAGCTTATGATCTTTCTCCAATGGAACTTTATGATATGATAAGAGTATCAAGCTTAAATGTACCTTTGGGAACTGTGAGTACAGGAACTAAAGATGTAATAGTAAGATTTATGGGAGAATTGAACTACATAGATACTTTTGAAGATATGATTATAAAGAGTAATGGAAATACATTAAGAGTTAAAGATGTAGCAGATGTTGTTTTTACAACAGAAGATCCAGAAGATATTTCATACCTTTCAGGAAAAGAGTCAATAGCAGTAATAGTAGAAAAATCATCAGATGGAAGTACAATAGATTTGAATAAAAGGGCACTTGAAGCTCTTGAAAGTTTGGAATCTATAATGCCTCCAGATACTGTATATAATGTATTACTTGATACATCTATAGATATAAATCGTTCAATATCAAATGTAAGCAGCACAGCAGTACAAGGACTTATATTGGCAACAATAGTATTGTATCTGTTCCTAAAAAATATGAGAGCGACACTATTGGTATCAGCAGCTCTTCCAGTAGCAGTAATATTTACATTTGCATTTCTTGCATTAAATGGAACATCACTTAACCTTATCTCATTGATGGGATTGTCAATAGGGGTAGGAATGCTGACAGACAACTCCGTAGTTGTTGTGGATAACATTTATCGTCATATGACGGAATTGAAATCCCCAGTAATGGAGGCATCAGATAATGCAACAACAGAAGTTGCTATGTCAGTTATAGCATCAGCTTTAACAACAATGGTTGTATTTATTCCAATACTATTTATTCCAGGAATAGCAAGAGAAATATTTAGGGATTTGGCTTATTCAATAATATTTTCAAACCTTGCAGCAATAATAGTTTCATTAACTTTGATACCTATGCTTGCAAGTAGATTTCTTACAAATAAGGCAGATATCACAAAAGAAGGAAAGATATTTGGAACAGTAAAAAGTAAATATTTAAAATTAATAAATTGGGCAGTAAATAATAGATGGAAAACAATAGGAATAACAATATTTGTATTTGTATTTTCAATAGGAATTGTACCAAAATTTTTAAAGATGGAGTTTATGCCTAAGCAGGACCAAGGAAGATATTCGATAGTTGCTGAGTTAGGAAAAGGACTTGATCTGGAAAAATCAAAAGCAATAGCTAAAGAAATAGAGAATATTGTTATAAATGATCCTAATACACAAAGTTATTTTACAATTGTTCAAAAAGATAGTTTTTCTATAAATGTGGATATAGGAAAGAAAGATACAAGAGATACTTCTGTATTTGATATAATTACTAAATTAAGACCAATTGTAGAAAAGATACCAGATACAAGAACAAATTTATCAGAAGATTTTGCGATGGGGTCACAGCAAAGAGATGTTCAGTTTGACATAGTTGGTTCTAATCTTAATGAAATTAAGGAAGTAGGAGCAAAGGTACTTGAAGAAATTAAAAAATATCCAGGAGCAGTTGATGTAAAATCAACATTGGATCCAGGAAATATAGAAGCAAGAGTAGTACTTGACAGAGATAAAATAAAGAGTTATGGAATTAATCCATCTGTAATAGCTCAGACATTGAGTTATTCAGTATTGGGAGGAGATAGAGGAGATACAGTAACTGTTAAGACTGGAGTAGAAGAGATAGATGTTATAGTAAGATTACCTAAAGATAAGAGAAATGATATAAATGCTTTGAAAAATCTTAATATAAAAATAGACAGTGGAAAATTCATAAAATTGTCAGATGTAGCAGATATAGTAATGGCAGAAGGATCATCAGAAATAAATAAGACAGATAGAATATATAGTGTAACAGTATCTGCAAATGATGGTGGAGTGGGAATGAAAGCTATCCAAGATAAACTTGTAGAGGCATATAAGTCAACTAATCCTCCAAAATCAGTTGACTACAGATGGGGTGGAAATTCAGAAAACCTTAGTGATGCAACAAGTCAATTAGGATTTGCACTTGGAATTTCAATATTCCTAATATATGCATTACTAGCAGCTCAGTTTGAAAATTTTGTACTTCCAGTAATAATTATAGGATCAATACCACTTGCATTAGTAGGGATAGTATGGGGACTTTTATTAACTGGTCAACCTGTAGATATAATGGTTATGATAGGAGTAATACTTCTAGCAGGGGTAGTTGTTAACAATGCTATAGTATTGATAGACTTTATTAAGATGACCAGAGAAAGAGGAAGTGAAAGACAGGAAGCAGTAATAGAGTCATGTAGAACAAGACTTAGACCAATTTTAATGACAACTATGACAACAGTATTGGGAATGCTTCCATTATCGCTTGGAATAGGAGAAGGATCAGAAATATACAGAGGAATGGCTATAACAGTTATGTTTGGATTAACATTCTCAACACTTTTAACACTAGTAGTAATTCCAATCCTTTATACATTAATTGAAGATATGAATAATGCTATTTTAAAATTTCTTAAAAAAGTGTATAATAAAATTATGGATCTTTTACCTAAAAAATTAAGTGGAAGAAACTAAAAGGAGGGGGATTTACAATGACAGATGGACATTATAACTATAAGATGATATTTGTAAATATAAATGAATCACAAAAGGCAAGATTGGAAGACTTTTTTGATGAAATAAAATTTTATTACTATACTGTACAGAAGAAAATAGAAAGTGTATGGGACGCCAAAGTAAAACATAAAAATACGCTTGTTTGGCCAGGGACAGATTGTACATTTATATTGACAGTTCCAGAAAGAAATCTGGATAAAATGCTGACAAATTTAAAGACTTTCAGAATGTCTCTTCCACGAGGAATAGTAATGACAGCAGGAGTAATTCCTGTGGATAGAATTATAATAGATTTTCTTAATGAAGATATAGTTCCTGATGAAGAACTTTTAGAGAGGCTAAAAGAAAAACATAAGGTAAAATAATAAATAATAATATAAAGTGAGGATAAGTTCAATGTCAGAAAAGACAAAACTTATCCTTGTTTTTATTGAGGAATAAATTGCATTTTTTTCTTTTTTAGTGTATATTTATTTATATATAAATCAATTACCCTAAAGTAACTTTATAGTTTTAAAATTAGGGTTAGTTTATATCCAATGAATTTTGTATACAAAACAGGGGGAGTTATGAAAAAATTATTACTAGTTATTTCTCTTTTTTCTTTAGTTGCATGTGGTAAAAGCAAGGCTACTCAAACAGAAAAAAAAGAAGTAGTTAAATTAGCAAAGACAATTGAATTAAGTGAACAAAATCTTGAATATGTGAAAGATTATAATGGAGAGTTAAAACCTGTTAATGAAGTAACTACAATTACTCCTACAGGAGGAGATGTAAAAAAAATAAATTTTAAAAATGGGGATAAAGTAAAAAAAGGAGATGTAATTCTTGAACTTACAGATGCATCAACAGAAGCAAGCTATTATGAAGCTGAAGGAAATCTTTTGAAAGCTAAATCAAGCTATTCAACTGATAAAATCTCTTATGAGAAATATAAAAAATTATATGCAAAAGAACTTGTATCTGAAGATGAGTATTTAAATTCTAAAAATAAGTATGAAACAAGTATAGGTGGATTAAAAATAGCTGAGGCTAATTTTATAAGAGCCAAGGATAATTTTTCAAGATTAAAAGTAACAGCTAAAATAGATGGAACTATAACTGACTTAGATCTCAAGGAATTTGAAAAAGTATCAGCTTCTCAAAAAATATTAACAATAGTTGATAATAGCAATATGGAATTAGTAATAGCTGTTTCTGGGAAGGATACTGAATATACAAAGGTTGGAGGAAAAGCAGAAGTTTTTGTAGAGGAATTAGGAGAAAAATTAGAAGGAACTATAACTGATATAAATCTTAGTTCAGACAGTAATACAAAAAAATATTCAGTTAAAATTATTGTAAATAATGAAAATCAAAGACTTTTAAAGGGATTGTATGCTAAAGTAAAGTTACAGCAAGGATATATAAAGGGATTATTTGTACCTAAGCAGGCAATAATGATAAAAGATCTTTATTCATATATAGTTATTTCAAGGAATAACACTGCTGTTATTTATAAAATTACTCCTGATATTACAATAGGTAATGAACAAAGAATTGAGTTTCCTGATTATCAGATAGGGGATAGAGTAGTAGTAGAGGGACAGTATCTTCTTAATAATAATGATAAAATAAAGGAGAACTAAGATATGAAATCAATTTCAGAATTTTCAATAAGAAAACCAGCTACAGCTACAATGTTTATAATATCGATGATTTTCTTTGGTATATTAGGTCTTAAAAAAATGCCAATAGAAATGCTGCCTAATATAAATAAGCCTACTGTAAGGATAAGAATAAAATGGGACGGAGCAACTCCATCAGATGTAGATAAAATGATTACAAGAAAAATAGAAGATGTTCTTCCAAATGTAGAAGGAATAGTTGAGTATACTTCTGAGTCTTCTGCTGAACAATCTCTTATATTTGTAAAATTTAAGTATGGAACTGATGTTGAAACAAAGATAACTCTTATACAAAATGAGATAAACCAAATAAGAAATAAATTTCCAGATGACATGAAAGAGCCTTCTATAAGAAAAAGTTCAATGTCAGATGTACCTGCTATTACTTTTTCAATGGCAGGTGGAGATAGAATGGAAATGAGGAGTTATGCTGAAAATAATTTGAAACCTATGCTGGAAAGAATTTCAGGAGTAGCTCAAATACAAGTTTTTGGTGGGCAGGAACAAGAAGTATCAGTGGAAGTAGATCCTAATAAATTAGAAAATTACAATCTAGGTATAATGGATATATATAATAAAATGAACAAAGCCAGTGTCAATCTTCCAGGTGGAATATTAAGAGAGGGAGAAAAAGAATATCTTATAAAAATAGAAGCAGAGATAGAAACTGCTGATCAGATAAAAGAGATTGTATTAAGTAATAAAAATGGACATCTTTTAAAATTAAAAGATATAGCAAAGATACAAGTTGCTCCCAAAGATAGAACATCAATATATAGAAAAAATGGAAAAGATAGTATAGTAGTTATTGTTTCAAAGACAGATGACGGAAATTCAGTTGCAATTGTTAACGAAACAAAAAAAATAATAGAAAGTAATAGGGGTTCACTTCCTATTAATACTGTATTGAACTATGAATTTGATTCTTCTGTTACAATACTGAATTCAATATCTAATGTTAAATCAAGTGGGGTACAGGGGCTGGTTCTAGCATCTGTCATACTTTTTATCTTTTTAAAAAGTGTTTCAGCTACTTTGATAATAGCTGTTGCTATTCCTATATCTATAATCTTTACTTTCTTTTTATTAAATATTCAGGGGATAAGTATCAATTTAATATCTCTTATGGGATTGTCTTTAGGAATAGGAATGCTTGTAGATAACTCAGTAGTAGTTGTAGATAATATATTTAGGCATATGACTGAATTGGGAAAAACAAGATTACAGGCAGCAAAAGATGGAGCAGAGGAAATGGCTCTTCCTGTACTAGCTTCAACAATGACTACAGTTGCTGCATTTTTACCTTTAGTTTTTCAGGAAGGATTGGCAAAAGAGCAATTCAATAATTTATGTTATGCAATATCATACTCATTATTGGCTTCATTAGTAATATCACTTACATTTGTACCAATGATAGCAAGTAAAGTAATGGATAGTAAAAAAGATTTGAATGCTGAAGGAAAAATAATGATTAACTTCAGGAAAATATATGTTGCAACATTAAAATGGGCTATAAGGCACAGAGGGGCTGTATTAGGTATACTTGCAGTTTTATTCGCTGGCTCAATGTTTATTGCATCAAAAATAGGAGGGAGATATATTCCAACTGTTGATGAGGGACGGTATGCAGTGGTAGCAAAACTTCCATCGGGAGCAGATGTAAATAAAGCTGATAGAATAGGAAAAGTTCTTGAAGAAAAAGCAGTTATACTGCCATTTGTAAAAGATTATACAGTTTCAGGAAATAGTTCAAATACTATTCTTAATATAAATGCAGGTTTAAAAACTTCAAGAAATGAATCACTTCAAGATATAATGAGAGAACTTAGAAAAACTTTTGTAGAATTTCCAGATGTGGAATTAACAATAACTCCAGGATATAAATTTGGAACTAGAGGAATATATGATTTAGAGTTTGAACTTTATTCAGATAATGAATCACAGCTTCAGATGATATCTCAAGAGCTTAAAGAAAAAATAAAAGAAATAGATGGAATATATGATGTAACTTCTTCATTTGAAGGAGGAAAGCCAGAAGGAAAATTTTATATAGATAGGGAGAAAGCAGAGTATTATGGATTAGATGCTAAAACTATAGCAACAATGATACAGACGCAAATATTAGGTGGAACACCCATAAAAATCAATAGTGATAATAGTGAAATAGATGTAACACTTCAATTACAGAAAAAATATAGAGAATCTACAGGATTGATATTAGATTCAAGAATAACACTTCCTACTGGTGGAAATATCAGAATATCTGATGTTGCTGAATTTAGAGCTGAAGAGGGACCTTCAAAAATAGAAAAAAAGGATAAGAAAAAGAAAATAGTTATATATGCAAATTTGAAAGATGAACTTGATTTAGAAACAGCACAAAAACTTGTAATCACAACTTTAGAAGATATGGGATATCCAGATGGTTTGACTTATGGAACTGGAGGAAAAAGTGCTGATATGGCTGAAATGGGAGCTCAATTGAAATCAACATTTGCTATTGCAGTATTTCTTATTTATTTTATTCTTGTATGGCAGTTTGAATCTTTTATAATGCCATTTGTTATTATATTATCTATTCCTCTTTCTACTACAGGTGCATTTTATGCTCTCTATGCAGCAGGACTTAGTATAGATGCCATGGTTTCTGTAGGATTTGTAATGCTGGCAGGAATAGTTGTAAACAATGCTATTGTATTGATAGATTTTATTAATATTAGAAGAGCTGCTGGAGATAATATGAATAAAGCTCTTATCACAGCTGGAAAGACAAGATTAAGACCAATTTTAATGACTACACTTACTACTGTTCTTGGAATGATTCCATTGATGTTCAGTAATGGAGAAGGTTCTGAAATATATAAAGGAATGTCCTTTGTTGTTGTATTTGGTCTTTCAACAGCTACACTTTTAACTTTAGTAGTAATACCTGTATTTTATTATTTAATAGATGACTTTATACTTGTGATGAGAAGATTTAGAAAAAAATTATCAAAAAAATCATAAAGAAAAGGAGAGAGAATGGAAGATTACTTAACAATTGGAGAAATATCAAAACTTACTGCAGTTCCTATCTCTACATTACGTTATTATGATAGTGAAGGAATATTTTCTCCTGCTCTGAAAGATGAAAAGAATAATTATAGATATTACACTGGTTTTCAAATACCAGTATTAAAAATAATAATACACTTGAAAAAACTAGGATTTAGTAATGAATCTATAAAAAGTCATTTGAAAAATCTTAATTATTCACATACTTTGGAATTGATAACAAAAATAATAGAAGAAACTAAAGTAGAAATAAAAAGGCTTCAGAGAATAGAAAAAGAATTGATACAAAATGCAGATCAAGTAAAGCAGTTGATTGAAATAGAAGAAAAAATAGATACCTTTTTTATAGAAGAAATGGAAGAAATAAAAGCTGTATATACAGATATATCTTTAGATACTGATCCTAAGAAAATAATTCAAACAGCATTTAAAAAATTGGATATTTCCTTAAGTACTAGTAATTCATCTGAAATAACGAAGAAAATAGATGTACCATTAAATAATACTACTTTGCCAATAGGAATATATGCTTTAATAATTCCTAGAGAAAATATTGAAAATGGGAACTTCAAAGAAGAAAAAATTATTTTTATGCGAGATGTGAAGAGTATTGAAAAGAAAATGATACTTCCTAAAAATAGATATGCATGTCTTTATTGTAAAAATAGATTCAGAGATAGAAAAGAGTATGTTGAAAAACTTCTAAAATGGATAAAAGATAATAATTTTGAAATTACAGGAGATACTATCATACATTTTTTAGCTGGACCTGGTTTTGTAAAAGATCCTAAAGAACTACTGTATGCAGTAAAAATACCAATAAAATAAAAGGACAGGGATAATTCCCTGTCCTTTTTGATTAACCAGCCAAACTTTGATTTGTAATATTCCCTTCTTTATCTACTTCTACTATTATACAGTGTCCTGCAAAATAGTCTGGGCAGCAGCAGAAAAATATTTCTAAAGAGATTTCATTGTTTTTAATATTCATGGTAATACTTTCAACATATAGACTGTCAGTAAAATCTTTTTCAGAAATTGGAAAAAAGACTTTTTCTCCATCTTCCATTATATAGCACTCCTGCTCTTCATCTTCTGCTTCTTCAGCACTGGAAGCCCAATCTTCAGCTAATTCAAGCATTCCATCATCTATAAGCACTTTTTCTATTATTTGTGAATTGTCTTCAATCCATTTTAATTTATTCTTTATCTGTGGAAGAAAAGAATCAATTGTAAAATTATCTTCAGTATCAATGTATAGATCAGCAAGATCATTTTTCCAGATGCTAAATAAAGCTTCAACAGTGAATACATCTGATTTTTTAAAATCTATAGTTTTAAGATCATTCCAAGTTTTTGTTCCCTCATATATATTTAATTTCTTATTCAATACTCTTAAAAGCATTATTGTCCATCTGTCATTGGAATCTAATTCTAAAGATTGTTTTGTATATTTTTGAGCTTTTTCAAATTCCTCAAGTGAATAGTAAGCAAACCCTACTCTATAATTCCAAAGAGGATCACTTATCCCTTCTTTTTCAATAGAGAATAATACTTTCAATGCACTATCAAATTTTCTTTCTCCACTGAATGCTCTAGCCATATAGCTATTGATTTCATAATCTCTATCTTCAGATGGGATAGATTTAATTTTTTTTATTATTTTACTATATTCCTCTTTTTCTATTAAAGCTTCAAATTCAATTTTTAATCTTTTTTCCATTATTTATTTTACCATTCCCTTTCTTCTACAGCTTTTTCTATATTTTCATATAATATGATTTTACCATATTGATAAACATTTAGCCATTACTCTATAGTAGAATTAATGAAAATATTTAGTTATAAAGTGTCAAAGAAAAGTTGCAAATAAAAAAATATGAAAATATAGGAGTTCTTTTTTATATTTTTATTATAATTTTCTTTCTTTTATGTTAATATGTAGTCAGATATTTAAAAGTTGTATGAATAAAGGAGGATACATAATGGAACTTAATTTAGATTTTTTGTTAGATGATATAGTAAAAAATAGAAGAGCACTTCATCAAATGCCAGAAACTGCTCTAGAAGAATTTAAAACAAAGGAATATTTAAAAAATTATCTTGTTTCTATAGGGCTCGAACCACATGATATTGTTGAAACAGGATTATATGTATATATTGAAGGAAAAGATAAGAATAATTGTATAGCTTTTCGTAGTGATATAGATGCCCTAAATATTGAAGAAGAAAATGAAATAGAGTTTGTTTCTAAAAATAATGGTAAAATGCATGCTTGTGGGCATGATGGACATATGTCTACTTTATTAGCTTTTGCTAAATATCTTACAACTATACAGCCACTTGAGAAAAGTGTATTATTGATATTTCAGCCTGCTGAGGAAGCACCTGGAAGAGCAAAAGATATAGTAGAAACAGGAATTTTCAAAAAATACAATGTAAAAGCTATCTATGGAATGCATCTGTTCCCAGAACTTCCAGAAGGAGTAGTTGCTTGTAAAGAGGGACCTTTCTTTGCACAGGCTACTGTAATAAATGTAGAGATAACAGGAAAAAGTGGACATGGAGCTATGCCTCATAAAGCTGTAGATCCACTTATTGCTTTTACTAAGGTAATAGATGCTTATCAGACAATAATTTCAAGAAACTTTTCTCCATTTGATCCGGGAGTTATAACAATAGGTAAATTCTCTGGTGGAAGTGCTCAGAATATAATACCTGAAAAAGTTGAGTTCTGGGGAACAGCAAGAACATTTGCACAGTCTGATTCTGAATTTATAATAAAGAGAATGAAAGAGATACACAGAGGAATAGAGCTTACTTACAATGTAAAAATAGATGAAAATCTTGTTATTCTTTATCCACCAGTAATAAATGATAAAGAACTTTATAAAAAATTTACAGAAACTATGAAGGATATGAACTATAAAGAGCAGGACGCTTTGACAATATCAGAGGATTTTGCTTACTATCAGCAGGAAGTTCCAGGAATATTTTTCCTATTGGGAACTAGAAATGAAGAAAAGGGATATATTCACCCACTTCATAACTGTCATTTCAATTTTGATGAAAAAGTATTGTTAAAAGGTGTAGAGGCTTTTGCCAGAATATTAGAAAGTCACAATAAATAATATAAAAAAGCTGTTCAAGTTGATGACTAAAAATCATCAATTTGCAACAGCCTTTTTTTATCATATATATTTTTAAAATTATTTTGTGATTCCTAGATAATAAGCTATATTAGCATTTTTATCTTTTCTTCCTCTGATTTTTGAAACAGGACAGCTCATGATTGCAGTTACTCCAGGTCCATGTCCAGCTTTTATGCAATCGCTATGAACAACTACACCAATAGTAACTGATCCTTTTAAATAATCTCTTCCAAAGCAATTATTACAATCTTGAAGCAGAACAATATCTCCAAATCTTAGTTCATTGATACCATATTTTTCATTAGCTTCTTTATCTCCTGTCATAATATCATAATCACCAGAAAAAGCAGTGGCGCTTCCTACTCCTGACCCCATCAAGTAAGGAGGAATTTCAGTAGCTACAGGGACTTCAAGACATCCATCTTCAGTTATTTTTATATTCATTTTTTCTAAAAGAGTTGGATCAATATTCATGCATACAACATCATCAAACCCTTCTATTTTTAATCCTTGTCCAAAAGCTTTTACAAGTATTTTATCATCAATATTTAATTTTTCTAAAGTTTCTTCATCAAAATATACAAGAGTATGTTCAATTCCACCATGACCACCAGTAACAAAACCAGTAGCTCCTTTAGCATCTCCTGTCATTACCTTTGCTGTATTTCCAATACACCCAAGAACCATAAGAGCATTATTTTCATTAACATTATCGTTTTTGACACTTACTCCTGGTTCAACATGATCTCCTATCCATGTCATACATGAATCTCCAACTTTTACATTATAAGAAATACCTCCAGTAGCTGGTAATATCATAGGATCTCCATCTCTAGAAATTCTATAAGGAGAAGCTATAGTAGGACTGTGCACTTTTCCTCCCACTGATTGCATAACTAAAAATTCTTTGTTTGTCTTAATCATTTCTTTCCTCCTGAATATTTTAACGATTATTGGCTATTGATATTTTAATACATTTTTTTATTTTAGTAAAGAAAAACAGGATAATTTGAACTCATTCTTCAAATTATCCTGCTTTCACAAATCTATATTATAAAACATCTTGGGGAAAGATTTTATATTTTTAATATACCAAGATATTGTGACAATTGTGTTACAGTTAGGTTGAAAAAATTGACAAAAAAGTTTTTCTGGACTACTATTCTAATAGAGAAATTAGATATGTAGGAGGAAAATATGGATAATACTAAGTTAATAGTAATAATACAATGTGAAATAGCCAAAAGAAGATGCAGTGGATTTTACTGTATGGATTCTTTTTATAAGAAAGATAGAGCATTCAGTATTTACCCAAAAGAACAGGATATACAATATATGATGTTTGAATGTGGTGGGTGTTGTGGAAAAGAAATTTCAAGCCTTCTAGGTCATTTATCCAGAAAATTAAAAGAAGAGGATATTATTAAAAAAGATGAAGTAGTCATTCATTTAGCTTCCTGCATGGTAACTGATAATCATCATTATGACAGATGTCCACATATAGATTATATAAAAAATATAATAGCAAAACAAGGATATCGAAATGTAGTAGAGGGAACTCTTTTAGCAAAAGCTTCAGAGAAAAAACGTGAATTAGGTATGTATAAAAAATATGAGTGATTTGATTTAAAAAATATTTTTTAAAATGAAGGGATAAACAAATAAAATTTTCTTTTTTCGTTGTAAAAAGGTAGATTATTTGGTATAATTATAAAATATTTTAGGATTATTTTGTATTATTAAAAATTTATATAAATAAAAAATTCAGGAGGTAAAAAATGAAGTGTATTATTACTGTCTTAGGAACAGACAAGGTTGGTATCATAGCTAAAGTATGTACATACTTATCAGATGCTAATGTAAATATCCTTGATATTTCACAAACAATAGTTGATGGTTATTTCAATATGATGATGATAGTTGATATCACTGCTCCATCAAAACCTATGGAAGTTATAGGAGAAGAACTTAGACAAATAGGAAAAGTTCTAGGAGTTATAATTTCAATGCAACATGAAGATATTTTTAACTGTATGCATCGTATTTAATTAACCAGCAGAAAATTAAGGGAGGAATGTCATGATTTCCAGAGTAGAAATACAGGAAACAAATAGAATGATAGCAGAAGCTAACTTAGATGTCCGTACTATCACTATGGGGATTAGCCTTATAGATTGTGCTGATCCAGATATTAATAAATTCAATGAAAATATATATAAAAAAATAACTACATATGCAAAAGATTTGGTAAAAGTCGGAGATGAAATTGCAAAACAATTTGGAGTGCCAGTAGTTAATAAAAGAATATCAGTAACACCTATTGCTATTGCAGCAGCAGGCTGTAAAACAGATTCATATGTAAGTATTGCAAAAACTCTTGATAAAGCTGCACAAGAATGTGGAGTAAACTTTATAGGAGGGTTTTCTGCTCTTGTCCAAAAAGGCTGTACACCTTCAGATAGAATTCTTATAGATTCTATTCCAGAAGCTTTGGCTGTTACAGAAAGAGTATGTTCATCTGTAAATATAGGGACTTCAAGAAATGGATTGAATATGAATGCTGTAAAAAAAATGGGAGAGGTAATAGTAAAAACTGCTGAACTTACAAAGGATAGAGATAGTATAGGGTGTGCTAAACTAGTTGTTTTTTGTAATGCAGTAGAAGATAATCCATTCATGGCAGGAGCATTTCATGGAGTAGGAGAAGCTGATTGTGTTATTAATGTAGGAGTAAGTGGACCAGGAGTTGTAAAGAGAGCATTGATGGAAGTAAGAGATGCTGACTTTGAAACACTTTGTGAAGTAGTAAAGAAAACTGCATTTAAAATAACAAGAGTAGGGCAGATAGTTGCTCAGGAAGCTTCAAGAAGATTAAATGTTCCTTTTGGAATAATTGATCTTTCATTAGCTCCTACACCAGCAATTGGAGATAGTATTGCTGAAATATTTCAAGAGATGGGACTTGAGCATGCAGGAGCTCCTGGAACTACAGCAGCACTTGCTATATTAAATGATAATGTAAAAAAAGGTGGGGTAATGGCCTCTTCCTATGTTGGAGGATTAAGTGGAGCTTTTATTCCTGTAAGTGAAGATCACGCAATGATAGAAGCTGCAAAAGCTGGAGCTTTAACTCTTGAAAAATTAGAAGCTATGACTTGTGTATGTTCTGTTGGATTAGATATGATAGCTATTCCAGGAAGTACAACAGCAGCGACTATTTCTGGAATCATAGCTGATGAGGCAGCTATCGGAATGATAAACAACAAAACTACTGCTGCAAGACTTATTCCAGTAATTGGAAAAGAAGTGGGAGATATGGTAGAATTTGGAGGTTTATTAGGATATGCTCCTATTATGGCTGTAAATAAATTCAGCTGTGAAAATTTTATTAAAAGAGGAGGAAGAATTCCTGCTCCTATCCACAGTTTCAAAAACTAACTGAATTTTAATAAAAAAGATAAAATTATAATTTTAAAGAAGAGAATGTCATTAAAAAGATTTTTTAAGGATTACAACAGTTTTACTGTTGTATCTCAGTAATCATAGCAGCTAAAATTGTAGCTTGCTTAATTACTGGAAAATTTATTAGTCATTCTCTTTTTTTATCCCAAATATCTAATTTCTTTATGAATAAATACTTTTATTTCTAAAAAAAGTAGTGTAAAATAGAAAGGATATGATAAATTTTATATTAAGGGGAGAGTAAATGAATAAATTTGAAAATGACCTTTCAAAGGGAAATGTTGTAAAACAATTGATAAAATTTTCTATACCATTTCTTATTTCCAATTTGATACAGACACTATACAGTGTGGCAGATATGGTAATAGTAGGAAGATATGCTTCTACTACAAGTATGTCAGGAGTTGCTAATGGTTCACAAGTACAATTTGTAATAACTAATATGGTAATGGGATTTACTGTAGGAGGAACAGTTCTTGTAGCTCAATATCTAGGTATAGGAAATAGAAAAGCTATGAAAGAAACCATAAGCACCTTATTTACAACTTTGTTGGTAATAGCAGTTGTAATAACTACTTTGATGATATTTACTATGGATCCATTATTAAAATTGATTCAGACTCCAGCAGAAGCTTTTTTTGAAACAAGAGCTTACTTCTTTGTAACTACATTAGGGACAATATTTATATTTGGATATAATGCTCTTAGTGCTGTTATGAGAGGAATGGGAGATAGTAAAAATCCACTGTATTTTGTTGCTATTGCCTGTGTAACAAATATTATTTTAGATTTATTGCTTGTAGCTAAATATGGAATGGGAGCAGAGGGAGCAGCAATAGCTACTGTTATTTCTCAAGCTGTAAGTATGATATTGTGTATTATTTATTTGAAGAAAAATGGATTTATATTTGATTTTAAGCTAAGCTCATTTAAATTTTATAAAGATAGATTCGATTTACTTTTAAAAATAGGAATACCTACATCAGCTCAAAATGCTATTGTAAGTGTATCGTTCTTATTTCTGATAGCTTTAGCTAATACTTTTGGAGTATCTGCTTCTGCTGCAGTTGGAGCAGTAAGTAAATTGAATAGTTTTGCAATACTTCCAACAGTTGCTGTAAGTGCTTCTGTTTCAGCTATGAGTGCACAAAATATTGGTGCAAGGCAAATAAGGAGAGCAGTACAAACTTTAAAGACAGGAATAATATTTTCTCTTGCTATTTCTTTTATAATATTTTTATTTATGAGAATTTTTCCAGAAGATTGTTTAAGTATGTTTGGAGAAGATAAAGAAATGATAAAATGTGGGGTAGAGTATTTAAGTGCAATAAGTTATGATTATCTTCTTGTTCCATTTGTATTTTGCTTGAATGGATTATTTATAGGTGCAGGGCATACTAAATTTTCTTTTATAAACAGTGCTTCAGCTTCATTATTTATAAGGATTCCAGCTTGTTATTTTTTAGGAGTATTTCTAAATAAAGGATTATATGGACTAGGATTAGGGGCACCTTTAGCTTCTATGTTTGGAGTGATAATGGGAGTAGTGTTCTTTTTATCTAAGAAATGGATGAGAGCTGTAATTGTAAAATAGTAGAATAAAAAAATTTAAAACAAAAGGAATAGATTCTTGTAAATGGAATTTAAATTCATTTGGATTTTCTGTAATTTTAGTAAAAAATTATCACCCATGAGGCAAATTTACCTTGTGGGTGATTTTTAGTTACGGTAGGTAATTTTTAGCAAAAAAATTTTGTAAAAAAATATTTATAGAAATGGAAAAAATAGGATTTTTTAATATAATTATATTAATTGAATGTGATATAATAAATACAAGGAATTGTCATTCTATGATAATGTAAAAATTATAGGAGATAGACAAAAAAAGAAACTGGAAAATATGGGAAGTGGAGAAACAATAAAATAAAGTCAAAGAAAAAATAGAATAAAAAGAAGAGATAGACAAAAAACAGTAAAGAAAGCATTGAAAAATAAGGATGAAAAACATAACGAGATTAAATCCATGTAAGTGGAATTTAAACTAATTATACTTCCTCTTTTGTGAAAATGTCATATATTGACTAAATCCATATAAGTGGAATTTAAACATAATATGAGCCATTTCCTTTTGATTTAATTTATTAGACTAAATCCATGCAAATTGGGATTAGAACTTCAAGAAAAAGAGTTAGGTAGGGTAGAAAAATTTTATAATAAAAAAAAGTACAGATAAAATAGGAGAAAATAATGTATGATATAGAAAAATTAAAAGATTATTTAAACATAAAAAGACCTATTCCTGCTTCTGTTTTAGAAAAAATATATGAGAATATAAAAATTGAATATACTTATAATTCTAATGCAATAGAAGGGAATAGTCTTACTTTAAAGGAAACAGAAGTTGTTTTAGAATATGGAATAACTGTAAAAGGAAAGCCTTTAAAAGATCATATAGAGGCAAAGAATCAAGCATATGCACTTGATTTTTTAAAAGAAGAAGTAAAATTGAGAAAAGAAATAGATAAAAAATTAATTAAAGAATTTCATCAGATAATAATAGGGGATATAGACAGAGAAATAGCTGGAAAATTTAGAACATATCCTGTTGTTATAAAAGCAAGTGAAACCAAAACATCATCTCCTTTACATATTGAAGAAGACTTAGATAAACTTATTGAATGGTATAATTCAGAACAAAATTTAAGTATTATAGAAAAGGTAGCTATTTTTCATTCTAAATTTGAAAAAATACATCCTTTTGGAGATGGAAATGGTAGAACAGGAAGGCTTTTAATGAATTTTGAATTAATGAAAGAAGGATATCCAATTACAATAATAAAAAATGAAGATAGATTAGAGTATTATAATTCATTAGAAAAGGCTCAAACAAAGGAAGATTATAAAGATATAATTAAATTTATATATAATAATGTTGAAAAAAGTATAATAAAAAATTTAGAAATGCTTGAGGAAAATTGGAAAGAAAAATATAAAAATGAATCTGTTAATTTAAAATGAAAATTAGTTCTAAAAAGTTGAAAAGGTATAAAAAATGTTTTTAGAAAATTTCTATAAACTTTTATTTGTAAACTTATTTATTTCTTTAGACATAATTTCAGTTTTTTTGTCATTTTATTTTTGATAAATTGGTATATAATTAAATTAGCGATAGTACATATTAAGATAATACCAGAGAGAACTGTCTGTTGTAGCCAGATGGTTCTTTTTTAATTTAAAACAAATGAGATAGGTTCCTGTAAATGGAATTTAAATTCATTTGGATTTTCTGTAATTTTAGTAAAAAATTATCACCCATGAGGCAAATTTACCTTGTGGGTGATTTTTAGTTACGGTAGGTAATTTTTAGCAAAAAATTTTGTAAAAAAATATTGTAAAAAAATATTTTATAAAATAAAAAAAGTAGAATTTTTTAACATGATTATATAAATAAAAAAAAATATTTTAGTAAAAAAAATCATCAGCCATTAGTTAAATTTACCGTGCAGGTTATTTTTGCTTACGGTGGGCGATTAAAGATAATTTTAATATCAAAAGGAGTTATATATTTTTTTTGAAAAAGAGATAAAAATAAATAATTTTTTTTTACAAAAGATAGAAAAATATTTAAAAAAATCCTTTAAAAAATATTGATGAAATAAGGGGGATTAGTATAAATATTATAAATGATAGGAAGATGATTTATTCATTTCTTTATTTCAAATTTTTAATTCTTCTATATACAAAAATGGAATGTTGTGCTAAGATATGAACCATGTCATTTGTGAAAAATTTTGAATATAAAAAAGCATTTCAAAAAAGATTATAAAAAAACATTAACTATAAAAAAAGTTTGTAGATATTACTACGAATTTGAAGGAGCGAAAGATGAAAAACAAGAGAAGTACAAAGGAGCAATCATTTTGTTGGCAGGAGAAAAAAGTATTGAGATTATTTAGATGTCTATATGTGGGAAAGGAACTTGACAGGATTAGAAATCTGTATCTGACTCTTACTGAAATCTACAGTGATTTTAATGGGCAGGATATAAAATACTATACTGAAACAATAGCTAAATACAGTGGATTAAGCAAAGGTTGGATACCTAAAGGATTAAAAATACTTGAAGAGTTAAAAGTAATAGAATTGGTGGAAGAAAGAAGTAAGGGGAAATTTAAAGGGAAAAAATTAATATTCACTCCTGAAAATGTTGAAGAAATGGAAAAATTTACTAGAGAAGAAGAAATCGATAACGAGGAAACTATTGCTGAGGAAACTATTACTGGAGAAACTATTGCTGAGAAAATTATCACTGGAGAAACCATCACTGGAAAAACTATTACCGAGGAAACTATCACTGGTAAAACCATTACTGGTGAAACCGTTGCTGGTTTTTTACAGACATCAGAAGATATTTTTGTTTTAGAAGATAATAAAAGATTAAAAGATATAAATAATACACACACAGAGGGAGAAAAAAATATTGAGAACAGAGAATGCAAAAAAGTTGACATGGAAAACACGCCAGTAGAGATACAGCAGATATTAAAAAAATACAAAGAGTTGAATCTGCCTGATTTTGACTATAGACCAGAGAACTATATTTTGCTGAGAGCATATGGAGAATTGGGAGCTGCAAAGCTATTTGAAGCACTGACACTGATGTCACAGTCAAAATTTGTAAAAAACAACATGAGTGTGAATGCAATCTTTAAAGTGGAAAACCTCAAAAAAGCTATCAATGGGAACTTTAAGGATAAAATATATAAGGGGAAAAAGAGCATTTCTGATACTAAAAAAGAATTTAAAGAAATTGAGTATGAAGACTCTACAGGGGAATTTATAAAAGGGCTGCTTGCAAAAACATCTAGAGGGGGAGTAGATGAAGAAATGTGAATTTTGTGGGGAAGATTATGTGAAAAATGAGAATAAATATTTTGCTGCGCTTCCAAAGGGGATTAAAAAAGAGCTGGAATATATACCGAGATGCGATTGCCTAGAGAAAAATAGGGCAGAGGAATTGGAGAAACTGGAAAAGAAGAGAGTACAGGAGTGTATGAAAAACAAGCTGAAGAAGTGCCTAGATATTTCTGTAATGGATAAAAAGTTTATAAACAGCAGGTTTGAGAATGCAGATATGAGCAGCAGTCATATGCAGCTGGCAAAAAGATATGCAGAGAATTTTCTGAAAAAGGATAAAAAAGAGGGTCTGCTTTTTTATGGGGGAGTGGGAACAGGGAAGACATTTGCAAGCGCCTGTATAGCGAACTATCTTATGGAGCAAGGGGAAACAGTGATAGTAATCAATCTGGGACTGTATTTGAACAAACTCACCATAGAATGGGGAGAGGGAGAAAAAATTATTCTGGAACAGACAGAAAAATGTGATTTGATGATTATAGACGATTTCGGAGCTGAAAAAGAACTGGATAAGAATCAGACAGGGTGGAGAGCAGAAAAAATATATAATCTCATAGATGGGAGATACAGGAGTGAGAAGCCTTTGATAGTATCAACGAATCTGAATTTCAGTGAAGATAGAAACAGATGTGAGATAACTGAAAAGTTTTCAACACAGGGGCAGAACAGGATAAGGGACAGAATAATTGATATGTGCTTTCCTGTACGAATAGCAGGAAAGAGCAGAAGGGGAATGACACAGGAGAGATTCAGCGAATTTATGGAATAAAAAATTTGGGAGGCAGGGAATGAAAAAGAATTTGGAGGAAAGTGGAGCAGAGATAAAGAGAGGGAGTACAGGTGAATAGCGAAGAGTATATTTACAGAAAACTTGATACTCTATCCTCTC